>Ga0209099_1001273_pt1 | contig 25853 bp, 20 predicted proteins | sample AD_JPNHW2_MetaG_FD_184430 | JGI IMG/M metagenome (GOLD analysis project Ga0209099, IMG submission 184430) | Active sludge microbial communities of municipal wastewater-treating anaerobic digesters from Japan - AD_JPNHW2_MetaG (SPAdes) (version 2) | ecosystem: Engineered > Bioreactor > Anaerobic... | reverse complement strand
GTATCGTCGGGGATACCATCTACATCCTCCAGTCCCGGCCCATCACCACCATCAGGTCAGGTGCAACTTCGGTAAAAACAGAAACCGGCGAGGGAAAGATCCTGGTCAAAGGCCAGGGGGCATCACCGGGCGTGGCGACCGGCCGTGTCGTGGTTATCCGCGACGTCAAAGATACGGGATCGGTCAAGGCAGGAGACATCCTTGTCACGAAAATGACAAACCCTGACATGGTGCCAGCGATGCAGAAGGTTGCAGCGATTGTGACTGATGAAGGGGGGATGACCTGCCATGCCGCAATCGTGAGCAGGGAACTCGGTACCCCGGCGGTTGTCGGGACACGGAATGCCACATCCATACTCAAACCAGGCCAGCTGATCACGGTTGATGGTGAAAAAGGATTTATTTACGAAGGGGCACTCGAAAAGCCAGCCCAGGCACAAGCCCCTGCGGCGGCGATCACTGCATCACCCCTTATCACGGCAACCAGTGTGAAGGTGAACGTCTCTATCCCCGGAGCGGCGGCTCGTGCTGCTGCGACAGGTGCTGACGGGGTGGGGCTCCTCCGGATCGAGCACCTCATCCTCGGGCTGAACAAGACGCCGGGGTGGTTTATCGCGAATGGCAGGGAAGAGGAGTTCATCGATGAGCTGTACAAGGGGATCAAGATCGTACTTGATGCTTTCAACGGAAAGCCGGTCTGGGTGCGGACGCTTGATGCCCCGACCGACGAGTTCCGGAATATGGCCGGTGGCGAGAATGAACCCCATGAGCACAACCCGATGCTGGGATGGAGAGGTATCCGGCGCGATCTCCAGAGCCCCGAGCAGTTCCGTCTCCAGGTCGAGGCGTTCAAGCGGCTCTGGGAGAAGGGATACGACAACCTTGGTGTGATGTTTCCCATGGTGTCGCACCCGGAAGAGTTCATCGCTGCACGCGAGATGATGGCAGAATGGGGGGTGGATGTCAACGCTGCAACCCTTGGGGTGATGATCGAGATCCCGTCATGTGCCATCATGATCGAGGATTTCATCCATGCCGGGATCGATTTTGCCTCGTTTGGGACCAATGACCTCGTCCAGTATACCCTGGCTATTGATCGGAACAACGAGAACGTTGCCTCAATGTACCAGCCGAAGCATCCCGCGGTGCTGGCTTTGATCGACCAGGCGATCGAGGTCTGCCGTGACCACGGGGTCGAATGTTCCATCTGCGGCCAGGCTGGATCTGAGCCCCCCATGGTGACCTGGCTCGTCGAGCATGGAATTACGAGTGTCTCGGCCAACATCGATGCCATTGCAAAGATACGGGAGACTGTCGCACGGACAGAGCAGCGAATCATTCTTGAGAGTGCAAGAAGGTCACATGCGGAGTAAAGGAGTCCCTGAAGAAGACCTCTTCTCATTTTTGCAGACAACAAAGCTACAGGATAAAAACCACCGGTTCATCCTGAGCTCGATGTGTACCCTCCCGCATCCTGTCGCAGTCAGGGCACATGCCCTCTTCATGGAGACCAATCTCGGAGATCCAGGACTTTTTCCCGGAACCTCCTCGCTCGAGCGGATGCTTATCAGCCGTATCGGGACCCTCTTCCACCACCCGGATGCCTGCGGGTATGCCACGACCGGAGGGACAGAATCAAATATCCAGGCACTCAGGATTGCAAGAGCGACCGCAGGGATTGCATCACCCAATGTGGTCATACCTGAATCCGCCCACTTCTCATTTAAGAAGGCCTGTGATATGATCGGGGTTGAGATGCGTGCGGTTCCCCTCACGGGGGATTACCGGGTCGATTGTGAACGGTACCTGGAGTCCGTTGATACCAATACCTGTTGCATGGTCGGCATTGCAGGAACAACCGAGTATGGCATGGTAGATCCCATCAGGAGGCTTGCAGCGTATGCGTCGAAGGAGGGGATATTCTTCCATGTCGATGCTGCGTTCGGGGGTATGGTCCTGCCATTCCTGAAAGGGGCTCCCGAATTTGATTTCTCGCTCCCTGGGGTAATGTCGATCGCTGTCGATCCTCACAAAATGGGGATGAGCACCATACCAGCCGGCTGCCTCCTTTTAAGGAATGAAAAAGATCTCTGTTCGTTATCGGTAGATACCCCCTACCTCACGGTGAAGCAGGAGTTTACGCTCTCCGGCACCCGGCCCGGTGGATCCGTTGCGGGAGCACTCGCGGTGCTTGAGTATCTTGGCTACGAGGGGATGGCAGCGGTGGTCGAAGGGTGCATGAAGAATACAAGAAGGTTGATCAACGGGATGGAGAGCTATGGAATCCGGCCGGTTGTCATCCCCGATGTCAACGTTGCCACCTTCAAAGCCCCGGAATCGCCGGTCCCTTCCCCCTGGCAGGTCTCGTATACCCGGAACAATCATCTCAGAATCGTCTGCATGCCCCATGTGCATGCGGGGATCATTGAAGCATTTCTTGAAGCTATTGGTGAGCAGTATGCTTGAAAAACTGATAAAATCGCTTGAAATATGCCCGGTTGTCAAACGTGGGGAGTACAATTATTTTATCCATCCTATAACGGACGGGGTACCTTCTCTTGATCCTGCCGTGCTCCGCGAAGTGGCAACTGGCATGATCAAGATCATGGATCTGGACCGGGTCGACCGGATCGTTGCTGCCGAGGCGATGGGGATTCCCATCGGGTCCATCATCTCCCACATGACCGATCTCCCTCTGAACATTGTCAGGAAACGGGAATACCAGTTGCGGGGTGAGATCCCGGTGCACCAGGTTACCGGATACTCGAAAGGACAGCTCTTTTTGAACGGTGTGCGGGAGGGAGAACGGGTCGTTATCGTTGACGATGTGGTCAGCACCGGGGGAACTACCAGGGGGATCCTTGCCGCACTCCATGTGGCAGGAGCAGAGGTTGCTGATATCTGTTTTGCCATCCGGAAGGGATATCCTGATATCGGAAGGCCTTACAAGGTGCTGGTAACCGTCGAGGTATCTGACAGGGTGCGTGTGGTTGAACAACATCTCTGACCTGGTGACCTGGCTGCGGGAGAAGAGAGCACGGTCAGTCGCCCTCCAGTTCCCGGCCGGCCTCAAGCGAAAGGCAGCTGGTATTGCAGATGCGCTTTCACGCCAGGGATTCTCTGTCATCATCAGCGGCGATCCCTGTTACGGTGCCTGTGACCTGTCGCTTGAGCTGCTCGACTATGCCGATGTGCTCGTGAACTTCGGCCACACCCCTCTGCTCATTCATCCGGACGTCCTGCACATACCCTACCGGGTCGACTTCGATCCCATTGTCATCAGTTCTGCCCTGCCTTTTCTCAAGGGGAAAAGGATCGGATTAATTACCACTGCCCAGCATACCCACCTGCTCCCGGAGATTGCTGAGGTGCTCAGGAACGAAGGGTACGATCCCATCTTTCAGTCTGCGGGGGGAAGAACGCCAGAACCCGGCCAGGTGCTTGGTTGCTCTTTTGCGGCTGCGAGGATTCCGGGGGTATCGGAGATCCTTTTCATCGGAACAGGGATGTTCCATCCCCTCGGTGTCCAGCTTGCCACGCGGGCTCATGTGGTGGCACTTGATCCCTTCTCTGGGCACGCTGTTGAGGTCGATGCAGGGAAGTTTCTCCGGAAACGCCATGCGCTCATCGAGAAAGCACGTGAGGCTGCCCATATCGGGATTATTATCAGTACAAAACAAGGCCAGAACCGTTATGACCTCGGAACACGCCTCCTCTCGCTCTCTGACAGGGCATACCTTGTCTTCATGAAGGAGGTGAGCCCTGACGAGCTCCTGAATCTTGGATTTGAGGCCTACGTGAATACCGCATGCCCGAGACTTGCCTACGATGACCAGGTCAGGTTCCCGGTACCGGTCCTCACCCCCGCTGAGTACGAAATTCTCTGCGGGACCCGCACCTGGGAAGACTATGCCATCGATGAAATGCTCTGACAATGAAACTGAAACACCTTGAGAAGCTCCTTGAGAACCTCGAGGGATTTTCTAATCCCTCTCCTCTCCTTGAACAGTACAGGACACCGGCTCCTCTCGCCGCACGGCTCCTGTTCCACGCAGCGATGAGGGGAGATATCGAGGGGAAACGTGTCTGTGATCTTGGGTGTGGCACCGGGGTCCTTGGCATTGGGGCAGCACTCCTCGGTGCCCGTGACGTGGTCGCTGTTGAGATAGATCCTGATGTGCTCGGAATCGCCCGTAAGAATGCCCGCCAGGCTGCTGTGGAAATCCATTTGATCGAAGCAGAGGTACAATATCCCCAGGTCCTCCCCCTGGTTGGAGCATGCGACACGGTCGTGATGAACCCGCCATTCGGGGCCCAGCAGATTCATGCCGATCGGCCGTTCATCGATGCAGCCCTCGCAATAGCACCGGTAACGTACGGGATCTTCAATGCGGGCAGCCGGTCGTTCATCAGATCGTATCTTGCTGGGAGGGGAGAGATTGACGAGGTGATTGGCGGCCTGCTCCCGATCAGGCGGACATTTGCCTTTCACAGAGATGAGGTCAGGGAGATCCCGGTGGAGATATGCCGGATAGTATCGCACCATGAAGCATAACCCTTACACGGAGTCCCTGATACCGCCAGGGGATACCCTGGTCATGTTGACTGGCGCGATATCTGTCCTGTTTTTTGGGGATGATCAACCGGGTCCGGTACCGAATCATCAATTGAAGCCTTTTGAAAGGAGACCCGGGGAACCTCAATTTAGAGAAGGGGGATCATTCCCCAAAAAATCCGATACGATCATGAGGTTCCCCAAAAAAAATGAGGAAAGAGGAATTCTGACACGCTTAGGCAATTGCAACACGTGAATGGAATTCACAGAGAAATTATAGGGATTCAGGTATAACAGTCATGAAATAGAGATATACTGAGGTTTCGGTAAGGATATGATCACCTCTGTTGAACCACCACAATCCTGTCGTACCCTGGTTGTTCCGGGAACGGATGATAGACCCGGCAGGATATTGTCTCATGCCCATGAAAAAGGGGAGTGCCCATGATGCGAATGCTTGTAACCGGAGGTGCCGGATTCATCGGCAGCAATTTTATCCGTTTCCTCTTAAACGACAGGAGCGATACGGAAATTGTCGTCAATCTTGACAAGCTTACCTATGCAGGAAACCTGGAGAACCTGAAAGACATTGCGGGAAACCCGGCATACCGTTTCATCAGGGGTGATATCTGTGATGGGGAACTGGTATCGCGGATTCTCGATGAATTCGATATAGATACGGTGGTGCACTTTGCTGCTGAGAGTCACGTCGATCGTTCTATCAGCGAAGGCCTGTCTTTTGTCACGACCAACGTGACGGGGACCTGTAGTCTGCTTGAAGCAGCCCGCAAGGGCGGGATATCCCGGTTTATCCATGTATCAACCGATGAAGTATATGGCAGTATCAGGAAGGGATCATTCTCCGAAACTGATCGCTTAAACCCCTCAAGCCCCTATTCCGCCAGCAAAGCGGGCTCGGATCTCCTTGCCCTCTCCTACTTCACCACCCATCATGTACCGGTCATCGTTACCCGGTGCACGAACAATTTTGGTCCGTTCCAGTATCCTGAAAAGCTGATCCCCTTATTTACCACGAACCTTATCGAAGGAAAAAAAGTCCCGGTGTACGGGAGCGGGATGAATGTCCGAGATTGGATCTATGTGCTTGATCACTGCCGGGCGATTGCGTGCATTCTGAAAAAGGGTATCCCTGGCGAGATATACAATATTGGCGGGGGAACAGAACTCACGAACCTCGAGATCACACGAAAAATACTCGAACAACTTGGAAAGGATGAGACCTCGATCCAGTATGTCGGAGATCGGAAAGGACACGATTTCCGGTATTCCCTTTCCTCGGATAAGCTGCATTCACTGGGATGGCAGCCCAGGTTCACGTTTGATGAAGCGCTGGAACATACTATCCGTTGGTATAAGGAGCAGGAATGGTGGTGGCGAAAATTAAAGTGACTATGCAGCAAAACGATCACCGGACCATTATTCTTGGCGCCAATGGAATGCTCGGTCATGCCTTCCAGATTGTCTGTCCCCAAGCGTTGTTTTTTGGGAGGGAGGTGGATATCACCGATGAGGCGGGCATCAGGTCACTCTTCAGGCGATTACAGCCATCCCTTGTGATCAATGCTGCAGCGTATACCGATGTGGACGGGTGCGAAGATCACTCTGAACACGCCTTTTTAGTGAACGGTGAGGGGCCGGGATATATTGCAGGTGCATGCCGCGAAACAGGAGCATCGCTCGTTCATTTCAGTACCGATTACATCTTTGACGGCGATAAAGAGGGATACCTCGAATCCGATCCTCCTCACCCCATCAACACGTACGGACAATCAAAACTCCTCGGTGAGGAACGTATCAGGGAAACCTTTGATGATTACCGCATTGTGAGGATCTCCTGGCTCTTTGGTCCTGACGGGAGAAATTTTGTTGACACCATGCTCCGACTCTCAAAAGAGCAGGAGACCGTTCGGGTGGTTGATGACCAGGTGGGGCGCCCTACCTATACAAGGGATCTGGCAGCAAAGGTGCTCCTCCTCGCACACGAAGCCCCGGGCATCTACCATGTTACCAACGAGGGCACCTGTTCCTGGTTCGAGTTCGCCCGGCACATCATCCCGAATGTCCTTCCCTGCACATCGGATGAGATCCACCGGAAAGCAAAACGGCCCCGTTGTTCGGTACTCCTGAACACCAAAACAGCGCCTCTCCGTCACTGGAAAGAAGCACTTGCTGAATACCTTACCTTGTTAGGGAGAGAACCACGAGAGAGATGATCCCCTCACGAGGACTCCCGGGGTATCTTTCGGCATTCTGGTGTATCCTTCCCGGGCTGATATCATGGTCATCACCTGGTAATTTTTTTTAAAAGAGACCAGGGAAGCATTTGATGCATCGATCACGGTTGCTACTCCACCGGAGACATGACAGGGAACGATCAGATCAGGTTCTTGAGCTTCCATCGGAACTCTCGGGTTATTCAAGAGGATTGTACATCCCTACTTTCTTTTAAAATGAAATACAAATATCCATGAATCCCGGAGGCTGGATTGGTGCACCCGGCAGGATGTCTATGAAGATCATCCAGACCCCAGTAAGAATCGGAACAACAGGCGGAGTCGAGGAGTATGTCCACCACCTCTCGAAAGGCCTTACCTCCCGCGGGCACCAGGTCACTGTCGTCTGTGCTGCCGCAGGAGAGAGCGCGTTGAAAGATGCAAGGTACGCCAGGAAACTGCTGAGATCATGGTTCAAGCTGGCGAACACCGATATCACCCCTGCCCTGCTCCCGACCCTGCTCTCCAGTGATTTTGACCTCATCCATACCCACATCCCCACTCCCTGGACAGCTGAGATAAGTGCCCTTGTCTCAAGAATACGAAAGAAGCCACTGATTCTCACCTACCACAATGATATCCGGGGAGAGGGGATCTACGCCCTGGTTGCCTGGACCTATAACCGGTTCATCCTGCCGCTTGTGCTGAGACAGGCCAGCCGGATCATTATTACCCGGACTCGTCACCTGTCTCCCTATCTCGCCCCTTTTTCAGGGAAGCTGGTATGTATCCCCCCCGGTGTTGACAGCCATTTTTTTTCCCCGGGAAACGATCCTGGAAAAAAGGGAGATCTATTTTTTCTCGGAATTTTTGACGAGTATCACCAGTATAAAGGCTTTAATGTGCTGCTGCAGGCGATCGCCTTGCTCGTGCAGCAGGGAACAGATCTCACCCTGATTGCAGGAGGCAGCGGACCCCTTGTAGGACGGTACAGGGAACTGGCTTCTGACCTGTCAATCGAGAGAACCGTGATCTTTCCCGGGTATATCCCGGGCGGGGAACTCCCGTCCTATTATGCCGGAACCATCGCATTTGTCCTCCCATCCACTGATCCCTCAAGGGAAGGATTTGGGATCGTTCTTCTTGAAGCAATGGCCTGCGGCCGGCCGGTCATAGCAACGGATATTGCGGGGATGGCTGCCGAGATCGAAGAGTGCGGGGCGGGGATTATTGTGAAACGAGATAATCCATCCGAACTGGCTGACGCGATTCGACGCATCGTCGATAATAAGCCTCTGGCAGGACGCATGGGCGATGCAGGGAGGAGACTTATCGAGGAGCGGTTTGACTGGGAGATCATTGCAGGGAGGGTTGAAACACTGTATGCCGGAGTACTCTGAGAGCGAGACCGTGACCTTGACGAGGCAGGATCAGGGAGAGATACCCTATTCTGGCAATAGTGAGAAGATGACCGATCATCCCCTGGTGACCGTAGTGGTGGTCAACTACAACGGACGACACTTTCTCAGGGAGTGTCTTGCAAGCATCACCGACCAGACCTATGCTCCACTCGAGGTTATTTTCGTTGATAATGCCTCGTCTGACGGAAGTGTGGAATATGTGCGGGCCTTATTTCCCGGCATCCATATCCTTCAGAATAACGAAAATCGCGGTTTTTCCGGGGGGGTCAATTCCGGGATACGGGAATCGAATGGAAGGTATATCATAACGCTGAACAACGATACCCGAATGGATTCCCATTGCATCAGGCATCTCGTCCATGCGATGTCCGGGGATGCCAGGATTGGCATGGGCGTAATCAAAATGCTCTTCCCGGATGGGACCATCAATTCAACGGGCATCTGCATATCCCGAAGCGGGGCTGCCTGGGATCGGGATATGTTCAAGCGCGATAGTCCGGACAATAGTCCAGGGGGAGAGATCGTCGGGCCCTGTGCCGGGGCAGCGATGTACCGACGATCGATGCTCGATGCGATCGGGCTCTTCGATGAAGAGTTCTTCCTTTTCATGGAGGACGTTGATCTCGCCCTCCGTGCACGACTTGCCGGATGGGAGTGCGCATATGTGCCACAGGCCGTGGTATACCATCACCACGGGGGGACGGCAGGATTCATGTCTGATCTGACAGTCTACTATGGAAACCGGAACATTCTCTGGTACCCGGTCAAGGATTTCCCCGCAGGGTACCTTGTCACCTCCATTCCCTGGATAATGGGGAGGACCATCGCAGTGATCCCTTACTATGCTTTGAGAGGGCAGGGGAGGGTCATCCTGAAATCGAAGATCGATGGCCTGAAAGGCATACCAGACATGATTCGGAAGAGACGAACCGTAAAAAGGATCATTACTCCCGGTATTGTAAAAAAAATAATAAGAACGTGGAGTTCAGTACAAAGGAGGTCAGATGTGGATCACTGAATACCGGGATCTCATTTCCATACTCGCGATCAGTGATCTCCGTGTAAAGTACCAGAGTTCGGTACTCGGATTCGCATGGTCGCTTGTGAATCCTCTCCTGATGATGCTGGTCCTCTACATCGTCTTTTCCAATGTATTCCACATGTCGGAGAACCAGTATGCACTCTATATCCTGATCGGGATCGTGAGCTGGCGGTTCCTCCAGAACGGATCATCCGCGGCTATGACTTCTATCGTCGGAAAACCGGGTCTCGTCACCAAGGTATACATCCCGCGGCAGGTTCTTGTCCTGAGCTCAGTCCTCTCAGGCTTTGTCAGCTCGCTGCTTGAATTCCTGGTGCTCATCTGCCTTCTGATAGCGTTCAGCGTCCCGATCTCCTTTGTCGTGCTCCTCTTCCCGTTTGTCCACCTCCTGTTCCTCTTCCTGCTGTACGGACTCTCCCTCAGCCTGGCCTCACTCTACGTGTACTACCGGGACCTGAACCAGATCTGGGAGGTTCTCCTCCAGGCAGGATTCTTCCTCTGCCCCATTGTCTACCCGCTCAGCACCATTCCGGAACAATATCTCCCCTACTATATGCTCAACCCGATAACCGATTTCATCGCGATTTATCGCGATATCTTCCTGTATGGCAAGCTACCGTCTCCTGTGACTATTGCAATTGTCGTGGTGTCCGGAATTATCCTTTACCTGATCGGACGATTCTTGTTCGGGAAACTCGAACGTCGTTTTGCCGAGGAGGTCTGATATGGAGGAGATCGCACGAGATACAATCGATGAAGGCGATGCAATCATCGTGGAACACCTCTCCAAGCGGTACAGGATACCCCATGAACGAAAACAGACGATCTTTGAACACCTGTTCAGCCTTTTTAAAGGCGGCGCCTATTCATACGAGGAGTTTTGTGCTCTCAACGATGTTTCATTCCGTGTCCGGCACGGCGAGACCTATGGGATCATCGGACCGAACGGGAGCGGAAAGAGTACCCTCTTAAAGATCCTTGCAGGCGTTCTGTACGCCGACGGCGGAGTCAAGATCGTCCAGGGGAGAATTGCCCCCTTTATCGAACTTGGAGTGGGGTTCCAGCCGGACCTCACCGCGAAAGAGAATATCTACCTGTACGGGGCAATCATGGGGCTGAAAAAGCGTGAGATCCGTGAGCGGTATGACGAGATCATTGAATTCGCCGAGCTGAAACGTTTCGAAAATATGCGCCTGAAGAATTTTTCATCGGGTATGGTGGTGAGGCTCGCCTTCTCAACGGCAATCCAGACCGATCCCGACATTCTCCTCGTGGATGAGGTACTTTCCGTTGGAGATGAATCGTTCCAGCAGAAATGCAACCAGAAGATCGGAGAGCTGAGGAGCAAGGGGAAGACGATCATCTTCGTCTCCCATTCGCTCGAAACGGTTCACACCCTCTGCTCCCGCTGCCTGCTCCTCGACAAAGGGCAGGTTATCCAGATCGGCCCCACACCCGATGTGGTGCACACCTACTTGAGTTTGATCGGATCGAAGGGGGCATCATCATAAGTCCGGTGTCAGGTTCGACAGGTTCTCTTCAGGAGCTATCGATCTCTGGCAGCAGCCTTTGGAGGACGTATCCAAAACATCCCCGTATCCTGCTTTGCTGTTCCGGATCTGGCACAGTACATCACGAATGGATGCAGAGAGGAGCTGCCTATGGACCCTGATATCCTGGTTATTTTTGAACAGAAACTGCATCTGTTCATCATCGACCCCCTCCTTGGCTTTGATACCCCTCAACGGAAGATGTATGACCTTGGCGAAAAGAGCGTCCATATCCTCCTCGAAGAGGGGATGTGGGGTCTTGTAGACAGTTTCCGGGAGAGGCGGAGGGTCCAGCGGCTTGCCCGGCGCGTCACCCGGGAGTACGCTGAAATCCCTTCCCCGCGTCCCTGGAGCGGAGAGGAGATTGCATTTCCCCGGAGGCCTGATAATCCGGAGGTATCAATCGTTATCCCGGTTTATAATAACCTGACTTTCACCTTCAACTGCCTCAGATCGATTGCTGAGCACACTACTGGCTCCTACGAGATTATCGTTGTCGATGATGCATCATCAGATGACACGCCACGATTTTGTAGTCTGCAAAACGAACTGATTATCGTCCGTAATGAGACGAACAGGGGGTTCGTTGGGTCCTGTAACAGGGGTGCCGAAATGGCAGGCGGTCAGTTTATCCTGTTTCTCAATAATGATACCCAGGTGACACGGGGCTGGCTTGAACCACTGATACGGACAATGCAGAGCGATCAGGTCGGTGCCGTGGGATCAAAGCTGGTGTATCCGGATGGACGGCTTCAGGAGGCGGGAGGGATTGTATTCAATGACGCCTCGGGGTGGAATTATGGGAGGGGTGATGACCCAGATCGACCTGAGTATAATTTTTTGAGAGAGGTTGATTACTGCTCCGGTGCGGCACTGATGGTACGAACCGATCTTTTCCGGCAGCTCGGGGGGTTCGATGAATGGTTCGCTCCCGGATACTACGAAGATACTGATCTCTGTTTCCGTATCCGTCAGGAGGGATACCGGGTCCTCTATCAGCCAAAATCGGCAGTGATCCATTACGAGGGGATGACCGCAGGGAGAGAGGGAGCCGGAGGAATGAAAGAGTACCAGCAGGTGAATCGCGAAAAATTTTTTTCCCGGTGGTCTTCCGTGCTTGCCCAAAGCCACAAACCCCCGGATTCCCGCAACCTGTTCCATGCCAGGATCAGGAGTGAGAGTCAAAACATCCTGATCATCGATCATTACCTGCCAACCTTCGACCGCGATTCTGGTTCACTCCGGATGTATTATCTCCTCGAGATACTCTCCCATCTCGGGTATCATGTCACCTTCGTCGGTGACAATCCTTCACCGCTCGAACCGTACTGCTCCCTTGTGCAGGACCTTGGGGTTGAAGTGTTGTATACTCCCTATGTGTATTCGATCGAGAAGTACCTGAAAGAGCAGGGAAAGAATTTCGACGTGGTCCTCCTGAGCAGGGCCCATATTGCATGGAAGTACATCTATCATATCCGGCGTTTCTGCCAGAGTGCAAGGATCCTCTTTGATACCGTCGATCTCCAGTTTGTTCGCGAAGCGAGGCGGTATGAGATAGAGGGGGGGAAAAAACTCCTCGCCTCTGTCCGCAAGATAAAAGAGATGGAGCTTCGCATCGCCCGACTGAGCGACACAACGCTTGTGGTTAGTCCGGTCGAAAAGGAGATTCTCCTCAAAGAGAACCCTTCCCTCCATGTGGAGGTCCTCTCCAATATCCACCATATCTTCCCGGTATCAAAGGGATTCTCCGAACGGAGAGACCTTCTCTTCATCGGGGGATTCATTCATCCGCCCAATGTCGATGCTGTCGTCTGGTTCACTGATGAGATCTTCCCGCTGGTTCAACGGGAGATTCCTGAAGTGAGGATATACGTTGTGGGGGATGATCCACCGCCTTCCTTTCGTGCATTTGACAGCGATACCGTGAAAGTGACGGGATATGTACAGGACGTTACCGGTTTTTTTTCCGATTGCAGGGTATTTGTTGCCCCACTCCGGTACGGGGCTGGGATCAAAGGGAAGATTAACCAGAGCATGAGTTATGGACTTCCTGTTGTCACCACCACGATCGGAGCTGAGGGCATGGGACTCATTCACGGGGAAAATGCCCTCATCGCGGATGATCCTGGGGATTTTGCCGATGAAGTGATCAGGCTTTACCGCGACGAAGCACTCTGGAACCGGATATCGTCTGGTTCACAGGAGAACGTGAAACAGTTCTTCTCATACGAGGCTGCGGTTACCGCCATCAAAGGAATACTTTCATCATCTGATTCCGGTTTTATCCAAGGAAAGGCAGATTCTGGTCGTAGAGAACCAAAGAAAGAACGAGATTTGAGGATTCGATAAGTATTTTGTTATTCGTACCAATTATTACGTGAGGTATAATGCCTGATCCGACCAATAAACGTGAATTGATACTCTTTTCACTGAAATCATGCGAGGCCGGGGAAGGCACAGCGTATGTCAAGGAGTATTTTTTTACTTCGCTGATCGCTGACGGGAGATCAATCCTCGACCTTGGGTGTGGCAACGGATGTGGGACCGTCGCTCTTGGAGAAGTTGCACAGTCTGTCACCGGGATCACCAGGGAAAAACCCTCTTTTCCGGATGATCGGGTCGAACCATCACCGAATGTTACCTTCCTGGCAGGAGATCCGAGGGCACTCCCCTTCCCTGAGAAGAAGTGGGATATTGTTCTGTTGTTCTCTGGGGAATCCATCAAAGGGTCATTTGACACGGTTCTTGCCGAGGTCTCCAGGGTCCTGAAGGATGATGGTATCTTTATTACCACGGTCCAGGCTATGGACATCGCCCTTGGAAAACCGGGAGGGAAATACCCTCTTTCCGAAGACTCCCCTTCCTGGAGAGCCAGCATTGAAAGGGTATTTCCCTGTATCGTCGGTTTCAGCCAGACCGGCGACGGAGGCTATGGAATGGTCCCCCTTTTTCCGGCAGAAATGGGGGAGGTGTTAGAAAATATCCCAGACAAGCCGGGACCAGACACCCCCTGTCTCATCGTCGCCGCAAGGAGACCTGTGACACTCCCCTGGCTGGAGGGTATAACCTGGGCAGCAGCAGGGAGATCTGATCAACCTGTCTTAGAAAGGGAGCAAGAGAAGCGGATCGCATTTCTGGAGTCGGTAATAGAACAACGGGACCTTGAGGTGCAGGTGGCACGGGAACGGAACGAGAAGCTCAAGGAAGAAGTGGTCGAGATGAAGCGGAGCGTCCTCTGGCGGTGTGCGATGACATACCATACCGCAATAGTCGAACCGCTCCTTGGCCATGCCACCAGGAGAAGGAGGTGGTATGATGCGGGGTTGTCCGGGCTCCGCCTGGTGTCAAATGAAGGGGTATCCGGGCTGCTGTGGCACGTGAGGGGTGGAGGGGCGAGAAAACGGCATGGGAGTTTCTCCCGCCTTTTCGACCGTTCGGCAGACCGCTCAACCCGTTCCATCCGGGAACGGATCTCGCTGATTATCCCGACGAAAAATGCAGGATACGAGTTCCGGTATCTCCTGCGAAAGATCAGGACACAGAAAGGAGTCAGCGACGTTGAGATCATCGTTATTGACAGTGGGTCTTCCGATGAAACCGTCGCTATTGCCCGATCGTTTGATTGTCATGTCATTGAAATCTCCCCCGGACAGTTCCACCATGGGGGGACCAGGAATGCTGCAGCATCCCACGCAACAGGGGAGTATATCTCCTTTACGGTGCAGGATGCACTTCCCTGCGGAGAGTTCTGGCTCCGTGACCTGGTCCTGCCCCTTGCAGAGGATAATTCCGTGAGTGCAGCAACAGCCCGGCAGGTGCCCCGCTCCGATGCGGATCTCTTTGCCTGTTTCAATATCTGGGCAAATTACCAGGCGATAGATTTCCTGAGAGATAAGGTCGTTTCCGCACCTCCTGATTGTTCCTCGCTCTCGCTGATGCAGTGGAGGAAACTTGCCCAGATCGATGATGTCTGTTCTGCCTTCCGGGCCAGGATCTTTTCGGAGTTCCGTTTTCTTACCGATTATGCAGAGGATCTCGATATCGGGGTCCGCCTGCTGAAGGCGGGACACAAGGTGGCGTTTGTCCATTCTTCTGCGGTGATACATTCCCATAACCGCACCGCTGCCTATTTTTTCAGGAGATCCTATGCTGATTCATTCACCCTCTCCACGGTATTTCCCCATGACGGGAGTTTTATCCCGGAAAATCGCTCTCCCGAGGAGATACTCGGGGGGATTTTTTCACTGTACCAGACCTTCAATGCCGCGGTGAAAATGGTAAAGGAGCAATCCATCACCGAACTGAGTGAGGAGATGACACAGCAGATCAAATTCCTGATGAAGAGCGAGCTCGCAAGGCCCGACACCGCTGACGATGCGATCTCTCCTGGTGAACCGTCGATGGATTCGTTGTTTTACCAGCTACAGGAGAGACTACCCTTCCGTGGGTCTGCCCATCAGGACACAAGACTCCTCAGGCTCTTTTTTAATAATCTTGATACCTTCCGCGACTTTCGGAAACGATGCGGGAATCCCCCGCAGGATCCGGTCGAGATCGAAGCAGCATTGTATAAATTGTTCGCAGCAGCTTCAGGGATATCACTCGGGGGATACCTTGCACTGCTCAAGGAGGGAAATTCCGTCCATACGACCAGCCTCGAAACCCTCCACGCCAGCCTGACAGAGGGGATCTGATGAAAATCCTCTTTGCGGTCCACCAGTTCTTTCCTCACCATTATACCGGTACTGAAAGGGTGGTGCTGAACCTGTGCCGGCAGCTTCAGCGAATGGGGCATGATGTAATCGTCCTCACCTATGCCATCGATTCAGCTGAGGGGCTGTACCCAAGGGGTGCATTTCTTGTGGGGAAGTACTCATTCCAAGGGATTCCGGTCATTGCCGTCCGTCACCGGGAACTTCCCGAGGACCTTGATTTTATCTTCAGGGACGAGGGGATGCAGGCCTTGCTGGAATCGATCATCGAGGATGAGCGGGTTGATATCATCCATGTCTGCCATCCCATGCGGGTCGGATCGATCATCCCCGCTGCGATATCCCGCAGCCTTCCGGTCGTTGTGACCCTGACCGATTTCTGGCTTTTGTGCCCCAAATTCATCGCAGTGACACGGGGGGGAATCCCCTGCGACGGGCCACGGGGAGGGCAACGTTGCTCCGTGGAGTGTTATGAACCGTCATGGAAATACCGGCTTCGGGAAAGGTTGCAGGAGATCGATCGGGTCAAAAACCAGGTATCGGCGTTCGTCTCACCGACCGAATTTCTCAAAAGGATCTTTGAGGGCAACCGGTACCGATCGGTGTATCGTATACCGTTCGGCCTCGATTACCAGGACATCCGTATCCAGGAGAAGAAGTATAACGATGATTCGGCAGTTGTTTTTGGCTACCTGAGCACTCCGGTCCGTCACAAGGGAGCCCATGTTCTCATCGATGCATTCCTCCGTGCGGATATGCCGAATACCAACCTGAAATTGTTCGGGGATGGGAGCGCTGACCGGGAATATTATGAAAACGTAAAGTCCACATCCAGGGGTAATCCGAGGGTTGAGTTCTGTGGCCGGTACCGTCATGAAGATCTGCCGTCAATCCTCGGTTCCCTTGATGTCGTTGTCATTCCCTCGCTTTGGTGGGAGAACTCCCCCCTTGTCCTCCTGACAGCACTCGCCTGCGGAGTGCCAGCAGTCGTGTCGGACCTTGGAGGGTTGACTGAATCTGTCCAGGATGGCGTGAACGGATACTCTTTCAAGGCGGGTGACATCGATGCACTTGCAACGGTGATCCGGACAATTGCATCCTCACCATCACGGTTGCAGGAGTTGAGGGCGGGGATTACCTATCCGGCGAGAATTGAAGAGGAGGCGGTGCTGTACGAGAAGCTCTATCAGGATATCTGGAGACCGGGAGAGACACCTGGGAAAGCGGGGCGAAGGAGGCGGATCCCGTGAATCGCTCCTGCCTGTGCCGCACGAGAGACTCTGAAGGAGGTCCCCTCTCATGAAACGGTGCCTCGTGCTTGGCGGGAACGGATTCATCGGGTCGCATCTTGCTGAAGCACTGGTAGTTTCCGGGTTTGAGGTCACGATATTCGACAACCGGGAGCAAAAGAGGCCGGATATCAGGGAGGATTCCATTGGATACCTCCAAGGGGATTTCCTGAACGAAAATGACCTGGCCCGGGCCCTTGACGGTACTGATTACGTCTTCCATTTCATCTCGACGACGTTACCGGGACCGTCACTTGAGTCACCAGTATATGATATCGAGTCAAATGTCATTGGTACGGTCCGTCTCCTCCAGCAATGCTGCAAGGCAGGAGTGGAAAAGATCATCTTCCCTTCATCCGGGGGGACGGTATATGGGGAACCAGACACGATTCCGGTCCGGGAGACAGATCCGGTGCGGCCCGTTCATCCCTATGCGATCTCAAAGGTGACGATCGAGATGTATCTCCGATCGTTCTATGAGCTCCATGGCCTTGACTACCTGATACTCAGGTATGCAAATCCATATGGAGAAAGGCAGATGCCATTCGGGAACCAGGGGGTGATCCCGATCTTTCTCCACGCAATCATGAAGGGCAGATCGCCAGTGATCTACGGCGATGGATCGATGGTAAGGGACTATATCTACATCAGTGACCTTGTCGATGCAACGATCGCCATCGTAAAGAAGGGTCCACACGAGCGGCTGTTCAATGTCGGGTCCGGCAGAGGGACCTCGGTCCATGACCTGCTCGGGACCATGGCGGAAGTCCTCGGCGTGGAGGTCAATCCCCTCTATGCCGATCCACCGGGCACATACCTATCCCGGATCGTACTTGATATCACCCGCATGCAGCACTATACGGGCTGGAAGCCCCGGGTCAGCCTTGCCGAAGGCATCGGGCGGACCTACCGCTGGCTGGAGAGCCTGCCCGGACCATCTCATTAAAAAAAATAGAATTATAAAATCCTGAAGGCACTGGGTTTTATTCCCGATTTTCCATCAGGATTGATGACGACAACATCATACACGCCCTTCGTGGCGGTGGAAGGTATCGGGATTTTTCCGGTGATTTTAAGGGAACTTACCACAACCTCATTGGTTGCCTCGATGGTCGGTGCCCCGGATTTTCTGAGCTGGACCTGGGCTCCGCTTACGAAGTTTGTGCCGGCAAGGTTGGTCACGGTCACGGTGGTCCCCAGGCGTCCTGAAGAAGGCTGGATGCGCGAGATGGTTGGGGCAGGGGTACTACCAGAGGTGACGGTAAATCCACCTGCAAGAGTCCCGGATTGTGTGTCGGGATTGATGACAACAACATCCCATGATCCGATTGTCGCATCCGAGGGAAGTACGATCGTGCAGGTGATCTGGGTGTCTGATACCACTTCTTCACTGGTTGCTGCGATGACCTGCCCGTCTTTCCGCAGCTCAACAGCCGCCCCGCTCTGGAACGAGGTTCCGGCAAGGGTGGTGATGCTCACCGTTGCACCGGCAGCTCCGGTATTCGGGGAAATAGCGGTCACCGTTGGTGCAGGCAGTCCTCCGGAGGTTACAGAGAAGCCGTTTGAAAGGATCCCATACTGGGTGTCGGGGTTGGTAACGACAACATTCCATGATCCGACTGCTGCATCAGAGGGAATGTCGATTGTGCACGTGATCTGCGATGTGGTTACCACCACTTCACCCGTTGCCGCAATGACCTGCCCATCGTTCTGCAGCTCTACGGCAGCCCCGGTCTGGAAGTTTGTGCCGGCAAGGTTGGTCACGGTCACAGAAGATCCGACGACACCGCTGCCCGGTGTTATCCCGGTAATGGTCGGTGCCGGAGTGCCCTGCGGAAGGGTGAGCTCGATCTGGTGTGCGGTATCGCCGTCGTATATCTGGGGGTTCTGGCTGTTGTACGAATAGGCTGCCACCTTCGGTTTTGCATAGAAGAATCCTTCCTCTGCAGAGAGGTACGTGTTGGCGTTGGTGTCAGCCGACAAGCTCCGGAGACCTTCGAGCAGGAAGTAGGTGAAGTATCCATTCTGGAGGGCAGATGATTCGCCGGAAAGTTCGGCATCGTTGCAGGCCATCAGGACGGTATACCGGCTGTCACTGAGGTCCCGCGAGAAGTCCTGCCGCAGGCCGTCACGGGTTGACGGGGGGGTTGTCGTGGTATCAGGCAGGGAGAGGAACCGGGAACCGGTATCCTTCGTCATCCCTCCTGAGAAGCAGGTATCGACGATGAGGAGGGTATTTTTCGAAGGTACAGCGTCGAGCCATGCCTTGAGCTCGTCATCACGGATTGCCCCGCTCAGATACCGCGTGTCCCAGGCAATGATATACTCATCGTACTCATCACTCTCATCGTACGGGGAAAGATCGTCCCCGTATGTGCCATGCGATGAGAAGGAAACGACCACGATATCATCAGTCCCGGACTTGGACTGCAGTTCGGCTATCTTCGACTGGATTGCACTCTTTGATGCCTGGCTGTCGATCAGGGTCACGATATGATCGGCCGGGATTGCACAGTCGTTCTGGAGGTACGTGGTAAGGTCACGTGCATCATCATCGCAGTAGCTGAGATCATTGACAAACCTGAAGTCCGAGATCCCAACGATGACGGCCCAGACCTCACAATCAGCTCTGACTGAGGGAATAGGCCTTTCGTCACTTGCGGTGGCCGCTGGCACCGCGATGAAAAGACAGATGAAGAGGAACAGTATCCATGTTCCAACCCGATTCAGTTTCATACATACCTGAGTGAAGATGCAGGATGATATTAATTCCTCTTCGTTAGTCTTCATCAGATTTTTTTGAGGATATAGAGGTCCTGGTGCCCCCACCAGTACGCTTTTTTGTAACAGACCAGGGGGGCCTGGGTCATGCGGTACACCTCCGGGATGACCCAGTCCGGCAGGGTGACCGTGATCCCATACTCTTCGCTTGCAAGGTCTTTCTGCTCACTTCCTGAAGTAAAGAGAAAGCCATCAGGGGGCATGACAGCGTCCGGCTGGTATTTGAGGCTCTCCTTGCCCTGTGTCGTGAAGATGAGATACCCGGAAGGGGCAACATGACGGTACAGCGTCTGGATCCATCGGCCCCAGCTCGAACGGGGCATATGCGAAAAGAAGGAGAGGGCAAAGATCACGTCATATTCCCGGGGAAACCGGACTTCTTCCGGGACGGAATGGGAGAGGACGGTATCGATTCCCATCGTCTGCTGGATAAATCCAGTGGCCTGTTCGTGGATGTCGCAGGCGGTGACATGGGCGACGGGGACCATTCCCGGCAGGTGGCGGGTCACACAACCGTAGCCGGATGCGAACTCGAGGAGCTGTATCGGGCTGTGCCCGAGGTGCAGTACGTTGGTGAGGATCGCGGACAGCCTGCGAGCCGAATTCTTGCCATCGTTGAAATAATAATGGACTGCATCCTTTGGATTGGTGAAATACGGGTTTGTCAGGATGAACTGGAAAATAAAGTCGTCAGGGTGGATATCGGGTACTACCTGAAAGGCGGCTGCTTCCTCCCGGCAGAATCCCAATAACTCTTCGGTGAGGAGAATTTTCTCTTCCTTTAAGGGTATGGTATCCGGCTTTTTCTGTTCTTCCTTCGGTAATTCCTGAACTGGAGGCTTTTTTCCAAGTATCCGCCGGAAATACTCTCTCATGTACTATACATCGGTTCAATCCCGACAAATACCCTTGCACGGTCAGGAAGGGAAAAAAGATCAGGGGAAAGGATTGAGGTAGTTCCCCGAATACTGGCTTATCAGGTCGGCAAAGGACGAGGCTAGAATCTCCTGGCCGAGCTGCCCGTCAACACCACTCCACCAGTCCATGTAGTTGCTGAGCTCCTGGCCAGCATACTGCTCGGCGTTGATGGTTGCTGCAATACTCTGTGCTGCCATCAACGATTCATCAGGATCCTGCGATGTCGCAAGGTAATTTGAAAAGAGCTGGGTTGCAGTCGGCCTTCCCCATGCTGCACCGGAGATACCCTGGGCAACGAAGCTGGTCGAATCACCCAGGTCGTCGGTTCCAATTGCAGAATTGTAAGCATACTGGGTCACATCATTCTCAGTAGACATTCCTGACAGGGCAATCCACTGCGAGATGGTTGCATCGTTCTGGAACCTGGCACCATTTTCTGACTCCTGCAAGACATCCGGACTGGATCCGGCGAGCCAGATTGCCTGGCCAAGGTCCATGCCGTCGTCCCCGTTTGCCACATTCATCCCTACCTGGTACAGCGGGCCGTTTCCTGATACCGCACTCGCGATGATCGACTGCCCGATGACGGAATCGTCTCCCGTACTGTCAACAAAGTTCTGGAGGTACTGCTCAACCAGATCCAAACCAGACGCTGCTGCTTCAAAATACTGCGAGATGATCCCTTCATCACCCGTGTAAAAGAGGACGTTTCCCTGTGAATCCGGGTTCTGGAAGACCTGGCTCCCGATACCGCTCATGCTGATGTACTGCTCGATGAACGCCTGATTACCTTCAAAGACTGCATAATTCTCTGCATTCTGGGTGACAGTCCCTTCGGCACTGTCGGCACTCATGGAAATCGACTGGCTGAGATCAACATTGTCACCGGCTATGGCAGCAGTGTTCATGGCATCCTGCGAGATGTCTCCGCCGGCAATCGCGGTCATCTCGATCTCCATGATGACCTCCTGGTCATCCCCGGTCACCGCGACGCTGTTGAGTGCCGATTGATCCACTGTTCCCGGGGCGGCCCCCTGCATAGAGATCATGCTGACCGTTGCAACCAGACCGCCGGTAGTGGCGACGGCATTATAGGCAGTCTGTGTCAGATCGCCGCCATCAGCGGCGAGCACCACTTCCAAATCAGCAGGGTCCTCACCGGAGACGACCGGAACTATCAGTAGTCCTGTAATGATCACAAAGACAAAAATATCCTTGATTCTGTTCACCATTGTAATAGAATAATCCCTCCTTTCTCGGTTGAGTCAAGATACCATGGCTTTACGGATAAATTTGTCTATTCCGTTCGTTAGACACATTGCGAAGGAAAAGGGATCGGGATACACCCAAAGGACCAAGGATTCGCTTAAATTTGAAGAAGTGTCAAAAAAGAGAGAGATGGGTTGATTACCCGATCCAGTTCTCGTGATACTGGTATACGTAATCAGCGGATGCATCACCAAGGATATCCATCGCGACAGATCCGGTGTTGGGTTCCCACCAGTCAACCCAGTTGTACATGTACTGGTATGCCTCATCATTAGCAGAAAGGGTTGCAACATTGCTCTGTGTCACATCATAGACCGAGGAGTCCATGTTCCACCACGTGTCTGCTATGTTGTAGAGATCCTGGACTGAGTAGTCACCTCCGGTTGCAGCTGCTGAAATGGACTGTCCGATCGAGTTCGTTGAACCCCCATATGCCCAATAATTTTCAGCATAGTTCTCACCGTACTGATCGACACCCTCATCGTCAGAAATCGCGCTGAACGCGAGTGCCTGGGCAATCGTTGCCGTATCACCGAACCAGGCATAGTTCTCACCGGACTGACCAACCCAAGAACCGTCACCAGCAAGATAGACTAACTGGCCGAGAGCGAGGTCATCGGCCAGGTCAGCATAATTCTCACCATACTGGTAGACGTCATCACTCGCGATACCACTCAGGTAGATGGACTGGCTGCCAAGGTCGTTCCCATAGGAGTATGCATAGTCGGAGTATTCGATCTCGTTGTATGCATTCTGGTAGACGTAGCCGTCAGCTGCAGAGGCTGCAGCATCGAGCAGCTGAGTATCCTCAGTTACTCCACCATAGAGATAGATGTAATTTGCAAGATACTGGTCGACATCAGTTCCTGCGGTACCCGACATGGTAATTGCCTGGTCATTCACGCTTCCTCCGGTGGCAAACGGGATGTCATTGTAGAAGTACTGGTATACCCAGTCTCCAGCGATGGCATTCAGCGTTGCTGACTGATCAACCATGGTATTGACCCAGCCAGAATCACCATACATATCAGCATAGTTGTCACCGTACTGATCAGCATATCCGCCAGCGGAAGCATCCATGAGTACAGACTGGATTGCAACTGCACCGTCACCTTGGAAGTAAGCGTCGTTTGATGCCGCCTGATCTATGTCACCACCTGCGACTGCAGTCTGCTCAATGCTCTGGGTGGCAATCGATCCTGCATCCGGATCAACTTCATTCCAGGCCAGCTGGTAGACATAGTCTTCAGCTGATGCTGCCTGGTCGATGGTCTGGGTAGTGGTGGTCCCTACTCCGTAGACTTCGGCATAGTTGCTAGGCCAGTAATCCGTGCCATAGACTTCATAATCAGACTCGGGGAACATCCAATCAGACCACGAGTAATAGTAATCTCCGTAGTTCTGCCAGACATTATCCCCGCTGGCATCCATGCTGATACTCTGAGTGAGCACTGCTCCGTCGCCGTATACAATGGCATAGTTACCTGGCTCATCGAAGTATGTGTAATCGAAGTAGGTATCCCCCGTCACGGGATCCCAGTAATATCCTTCGTACTCATCATACCAGCCATAGTTCTGCCAGACATCTGCGCCGGATGCAGCCATGGCGATGTCCTGTGTCACAACAGCAAGGGCTCCATCGGCATAGCCTTCGTTGGTTGCTTCCTGTGCTACCTCCCCGGTGCCTTCAGCAGTCATCGTGATAGTCTCGGTCAGGACCGCTCCTTCACCGCCGACTTCAGCATAGTTATAGGCTTCCTGGTAGATGTCGCCGCCGGTCGCTGTTGACACGATGGTCGCAGTGACCTCACTTGGAAGGGCTGATACTACCCCAACCATCAATATCATTGCGAGAATTGTGAGAATGAGATACCTCATTTGTTTTCATCACTCCTGTAAAGTTGCGAGAGATGAACACCCCCCAACATTACAAAGAGTAGTAATTTCTGCTCATACGATAAAATTATCGAATCTCGGTTGTCGTAAGAATTTTATACCAGTTGCTATAACACAGTTGATATTATCAGGAATTCCCCACTTAGTATTAATCACCCCCATTAAAACGGAATCTTTAAATAAGGATTCCCTGTTAGGGAGTTCTAACGGAGTCAACCCCCCTGTTTTCCTCCATACTGCCACCCGATAACAGAATGATTGGTGATACGCTTTCTGAGCAATTAGTCGTTACTCGAAGACGAGCAATGTATATTAATAACTGTTGGCCAGTGAGTGAAAAAAAATGAAATTTTAGTTTAATTACGTGTACACTTCGAGCCAGTTCTCGTGATATTGGTCTACGTAATCAGCGGATGCATCGCCATTGATATTCATGGCAACTGGTCCGGTGTTGGAATACCACCAGTCAACCCAGTTGTACATCCACTGGTATGCCTCATCGTTGGCTGATAAGGTTGCAACATTGTTCTGGGTCACTGTGTAGGTAGAGGGATCCCAGTTCCAGTACGTGTCAGCATAGTTCCAGAGATCCTGGTACGAGATGTCCCCGCCGGTCGCTGCGGCTGATATGGACTGACCGATCGAGTTCGTGGATTCTCCACCGGTAAAGTACAGGGGATAATTGGTGGCCTCGTTATATCCGTACTGGTCAACACCAACATCATCAGAGATCGCCGTGAAAGCAATGTCCTGGGCTACGGTAACCGAGTCCATGAACTCTGCATAGTTGTAGGCGTCCTGGTAGACATAATCGGCGTCCCCGCTGATCCATGACAGCTGGCCGAGGTTCAGGTTGTTACCATAAACGTAAGCATCGTTCCAGCCGTACTGAGTGGCGTAATCGGCAGCAACGGCGTTCAGGTAGATAGACTGCCCGAGGACATCATCACCGAACGTCAACGCTTCATTGTAAGCGTCCTGGTACGCATACCCCTCGGAGTTTGCCGCAGCCTCCAATACCTGGGTAGATTCGGATACCGCGCCATCGGACGAGAAGTAATTATACAGGTACTGGTCAACATCGTCGCCAGTGCCGCTCATGATGATATCCTGGGCGGACCAGGTGTTGGTTCCAGCATACCAGTTCTCGTTGTAGAAGTACTGCTCGACCCAATCTCCGGCAACCGCATTCAGCGTGGCAGACTGATCAACCATGATCGTGTCGAAGGCGTACATGTCAGCATAGTTGTAGCCGTCCTGGTAGGCGTAGCCTCCGGCATTTGCATCCATGCTCACATCCTGGACTACCGCTGAATTGTCCCCATATGAGTAGACATCGTTGTAAGCGTACTGATCAATGTCCCCACCGGCGACAGCTGCCTGGCCTATGCCCTGGGTTATCAGGCCGGAATCCTGTTCTGCTCCATTCCATGCATACTGCCCGGCATAGTTTTCGGCATCGGCAACCTGCCAGATGTTCTGGGTTGCCGTTGTCCCTAGACCGTAGATATCAGCATAATTGCCATATCCCCAATACCAGTTCTGGAACACGTCCTCGCCGCTTGCCTCCATGCTCATGCTCTGGGTAACGACCGCCCCATCACCATCAACATAGTATGCATCGTTGTTTGCATCCTGTTCAACCCAGCCAGTACCTTCGGCCGTCATGTCGATGGTCTGGGTAACTATCGTACCTTCGCCACCCGCTTCATAAACATAGTTTTCTGCTCCCTGGTCGACGTCTCCACCAGTTGCAGTAGCTACAATGGTCTGGGTCACCTGGTTAGGAAGGGCTGATGAGGCCCCCACCAGCAGGACCAGTGCCAGTGCTGTGAATACGAGATATCTCATTTGTTTTCATCACTCCTGTAAAGTTGCAAGAGATGATAATCCCCCCAACTTTACACAAGTTACTTGAGTAAGTCGCGATTTAAAGGTTTCGAATGTATTTTCCGAGGACTATTTAGACGCGGAATAATGGCAAGATTTTCAGCCATTTGCTTGTGGGTACCTCCCCATAGCAGAGTGATGTAACCCGTCCTGTTTAGTGTCCGCTTGGAAAAAGACCATTACATTCGGGAAAGAGCCTAATATTGAATGATGGTAACTTGAAAAAAAAGAAAAATTATGTTTGATTACCCGATCCAGTTCTCGTGATACTGGTATACGTAATCAGCGGATGCATC
>Ga0209099_1001271_pt1 | contig 25915 bp, 24 predicted proteins | sample AD_JPNHW2_MetaG_FD_184430 | JGI IMG/M metagenome (GOLD analysis project Ga0209099, IMG submission 184430) | Active sludge microbial communities of municipal wastewater-treating anaerobic digesters from Japan - AD_JPNHW2_MetaG (SPAdes) (version 2) | ecosystem: Engineered > Bioreactor > Anaerobic... | reverse complement strand
GCTTCGCAGATAATCCTCGGCCCTCTCCTTGGAGACATCTATCTCCCCTTCCCTTATCTCGGGAAGCAGCGTGGCGGACACCATCGCTTTATTCCCGGCCGCTTCCCACAGTTCCTCGGCGGTGTGCGGGGTTATCGGCATCATGAGCGGCAGCAGGAGGTCCAGGACGCGCTTGATCGTGGGAGCGTGGCAACCTCCCCTCCTCTGGTACCAGCGCAGGTCGTTGAACGCCTCGAAATAGACCTCGTTGGCCATGGAACGCAGATCGTACGTTCGCATCATCTCCTTCACCCGAAGGACACGGGAGGCCATGCGGGAGATCATCCAGCCATCCACATCGCTCTCCCTGCCGTCCAGGGACATGAGGTCCAGGAGCGTTCGTTCCATCTTCTCCGTGCGACTGGTGTAGCCTTCCACGGCCTCGTTGTCCCAGTCCACGTCGGCGTGGGGCGAGGCGATGTGCGCGTAGTAGAGGCGCAGGGCGTCCACGCCGTACTCCTCCGCCGCTCCCGGGATCGGCTGGGCGCCGCCCTTGGACTTGGATATCTTCCCACCTTTTCCCATCACCCACCAGTTGACGAATATTCCGCGAGGCCACATCTCCTTCGGAAGGAGCGCCACGTGGTTCATCAGGAAGGCCGGGAAGTGAACGGTCAGGTGCTCCTTGCCTCCCAGGTTGAGGTCCAGGGGGTACCAATAGTGAACATCGTCACGGATCTTTTTGAGGACCTCCTGTGCGATACCGGTCGAGGCGGAGACCGTGGCCATATCGCCCTTGTCCAGAATGACCAGGTCGAAGAACTCCTCGCTCATCTGTTCGGCCTTGATCGAACCGTCGTTGGCGAACTTGGAAATGGTATAGTAGATCGGGTATAGCGTCGAATCGGATATGGCCTCGATTATCCACTTCTCGTCGAACGGGAACTTGGTACCTATCCAGTTGCCTTGCCTCACGCAGGCGCGTTCCCGGAACCAATCCAGAACGCCATGTATGTTCTGATAGTACTCCGCCGGGAATATGTCCATGCTCTTGGCGTGCTCCTTGGAGGCGGCGGTCGCTTCCGGGTTGGCGTAATCGATGAACCACTGGTCGGTGACCTTCTTGATCACCACCCGCTCGCCGCAACGGCAGGTCACCAGCTCGGAAAGGTCGTACATCACCGCGGCCTCTCCGGAGGTCAGCATGAGCTGCTTCATGCGCTCCTTGGCCTCCATTACCGGAAGCCCGGCGAACTCGCCGGCGGTGGCGTTCATCTTGCCGGTGTGGAAACCGTCCTTGTAGACCAGCTTCTTGGCGTCCTCCAGCTTTGGATCGCCCGGAGCGGTTATGCCCATTCTCTCCGTCACCTCGACGGCCGGAAGGTCCGACCAGCCCTTCATCTCGATGATGGCGATGGGTCTGATCGCTCGCACGGCGTCCTTGTCCAGACCATAGCGGTCAAGGGTGGCTTCATCCTGCTGTATCGCACGTAATGATATCCAGTCGTCCGGTGAATCAGAAGGAACGGAGGTGACCAGACCGGTTCCCACGTTGGGGTCCACGAAGTCGGCCGGCAGCGTCAGTATCTCCCGGTGCACCATCGGGGCGAGGCACTTCAGGCCGATCAGTTCGGACCCTTTGATAGATGCCACCCGCTCAACGTTCTCCATCTGGTAGGTGAGCTTGAAGTAGGCGTCCTCGCTGACCACCCACGTTTCGTCGTTCACCTTGATCTTGACATAATCCGCGTTCGGGTTCACCCAGAAGTTGGTCTGACCGAACACGGTCTCCGGACGCAGGGTGGCGGCCATCAGGAACATGTCGCCGCATTTGAACTTGAGAAGCGTATACTCTACCGTTTCCGCAGAACCGCCGCATTGGATGTCCGTCTCGGAAGCGTCTATGGCCACCGGACCGTGCGCCACGCAGGCGGGAGCGTAATAGGGCTTCTGGATCAGCAGTCCTTTCTGCATCAGCTTGCGGAACTGCCATTGGATGAACCTCTGGTAATCCGGCCTGACCGTGGAGGTGAAGCGCCTCCAGTCACACATGAAGCCGAAACGCTTCCAGTACTTGTTCACGTAGACCTCGTTGAAGAACTCCACCACCTTCACGGGGTCCTTCAGCGAGTCGAGGATGTTGATCGGACAGGTGTTGCCGCAAAGGTAGTCAATGGTCTTCTGGTCCTTTCGGGCGATCCGGGCGGCCAGACTTATGGCCCCGTTGCCGGTGGCGTGCGTCCCCACCGGGAACATCACGTTGTAGCCTTCCAGCCGCTTGAAGCGGGCGATGGCGTCCACGTAGGTGAAGCCGCGCATGTGCCCGACATGCAGATATCCGGTGACGCCAGGGTAAGCGAAGATCAACATGAACTTGGGCCGGCCGTCCTTCTCGACCTCGTTGATGCGCGAGGCGTACCAACGTTCCTGCCACTTCGTCTCAATCTCGCTGGACCTTAAGGACATCTGTCGCACCTGACTTTTTGGCTGATTAAATAGAGATTAGTTAAAGGTTGTTGAAAGGAGGAAAATATTCCTGGGGTTTGCTGTTGAGGTTCAGAATCTTCCACCCCCACCGCCTCCTCCCGAGCGTCCCCCGCCGAAACCCCCTCCCCCGCGACCAAAGGTCAGAATGAAGAAGAGCAGGTACCAGATCCTCCCCCTTGTCACTGCAGTAAGGGCGACCAGGATGACGATTATAATTATCCATTGCGTGATCGTCAAGGGGATGCCGTGGATCGGGAATGCCGGATCCCCTGATTCGGCCCCTTCATATTTGTCCAATATCTCAGCACCGATGAAGAGGGCCATGTTGTAGGCTCCTTCGCCATAATCATCAACCTCCAAGTACGGGATGACATAATCCGTAGCTATCTGGTTCAGGAACGTAGGGGTGATGACCCCTTCCAGACCGTAACCGACCTCTACCTTCCATTCCCGAGTGCTGGTGACGATGAGGATGAGCACACCATTGTCCTTTCCTTCCTTACCGATCTCGTTCATCTGGAATGTACGGAGAGCGAACTCGTTGGCGCTTCTCGGCAGAGTGCTGTTCACGATCAGAACGGCGATCTCGCAGGATGTGTTCATATCGACCGTGTAGCAGATGTCTTCGATCTCATAGTAATTATAGAGGACGCCGACCTCGTCGGTGACGTAGTAGTCCAGCTCAGGAATGCCCTCGAAACGAGGATCGGGCTGAAAATATTTCCATATAGCGAATCCCGCCAGTATGAGCATGGATACCACGATCAACGTCACGATCGTGATCGCTATAGGGCGCGAAATGCGCATTTACCGATTCACATCCCCTGTGAGTAGTAGACCGCCTCTTCGAAACCGAAGGCTCCGGCGAACATCATGTTGGGGAACTTCTTGATCGCCGTGTTATACTCCCTTACCGCGTCGTTATAGAATATCCTTGCCGCATCGATCATACCCTGGGTGGAGGATAGTTCCGCCACGAAGGACTGTATGACGCCCAGGTCTAGCTGGGGATAGTTCTCATAGGTCGCCACGAGCACGGCCAGGTTTCTGTCCATGACCTCGGTCGCGTTCAATTGAGCTGGTATGTTACCAATTGAGGATAGCCATCTGGTTCGAGCCTCAGTAATGTTCGTATACAGGCTAGCTTGGAACTCGATAGACAGGTTCATGGCCGATTGTAGCTGTGGGATAAGCTCTACTCGCCTTTGGTAGCGGGCTTCTATGTTGCCCCAGGCGTTCTCCACACCTTGCTGCTTGGAAATCATGCCATTGTATGACAGTGCGACCATCATCAACACTATGACTACCGCTACGACCGCGACGATAGCGGCGATCATCCCCTTGCTAAGGCGAAGCTCGGCCATGTACGGATAATATCCGTAAACTGTTATTCAATCTTTGTATGCTCAGAAGCCGGGTGCCAGCCCCGACGGTCCACGGACGAACGGCAGATACACCAAACGGGCGTCATGGACCTGCAATCCGTAGTCGAGATACTGCAGGACACCTGGCCGCTCCGCCTCCATGGTCACGATGATGAAATCGGCCATCTGCATGGCCTCCTCCTTGGATACGGACGTGGCGCCTCTCTCCACGTTGTTGAAGTCCGGTCGTAACGAATACACGGGCTGATTCTCAGTGAGACCCATCGACCATTGCTTGAAGGTGCCGACGTCCGTCTCCCAGCCCGGCACGTAGATGAAGAGGTTGCCTCCCTTGGCGTCCCCCTTTATCATTCGGCCCAGCTTGTGTATCGTGCCTCCGGACACCTTCGATTCGTTTATCGAGAAGGTGGAGAACAGCCTCCAGAAGGGCATGTAGATGCGGTCCGGCGGGGCGTTGACGTTGAACTCGCCTATGTCAAAATCGATGATGCTCGGTCCACCGTTCCGAATATGCATGGTGCGGCAATGCCCGCAATAGAAGGCCCGGTCCTTGACCTTGGAATAGATGGGCTGCTGGCAACGGGGACATTTGACCTGAACGACCTTCATATCCGGAACCCTCCCAGATCTATGTTGAGCCCTTTCTTCAACTCCTTCCGGAGATTGGTGGACCTCTTGTCGTCGAAGTCCCCTTCGGTTATCTCCGAGCCATGCCGGAAGAAGCGATAGGTGAAGCCGAGTATGACCACTCCGACCACCAGGCCGATTATGGCCACAGCCCCCTCCCCCATGCCCAGTCCGATGGCCAGTCCGCCTGCGGCCACCAACCCTCCCACGGACGTACCGCCGGTCATGGCCAGACTCTGATACAGCGCGTCTCCGGGAGCCCGTCCCGATAGTACTTTTCCGGTGACCCCGTCCACGGTGGCCATGTACATCCTCTCGCCGTAAGCGTAACGGACCACCCATACCGGATAGAATATCTGGCTTATGTGCTTCGGTATCGCGGTGACCTTCTCGAAGGTGATGTGCGGGACGTTAGCATCGCTCCTGGCATCGTTAAGAGCGTTCTGCTTGGACATCTCCACCATGTCATCCTTGCTGGTGGTACTTTCGAACGTGGGAATGCTCTCGAAATCGGCGAAGGACGCTTCCCCGTTCACATTTCGGAGGTACTTGATACCCAGGTCGCCCGGGTCGCAGGCGATGTTGGTGTAACGATAATCGTGAAGGACCATCTCCTCCTTCGGTATCCGTTCTGTACGGGTATGCCCGTCGCGGTCGGTATAGCGTCTCTCCTCGTAACCGCATATCCAGCCGGCGATGCGCGTGGTGGTGCTCCAGAACGGCAGGTATATGGGATAGCACTCCAGGAGCTTGCCCTTGGTCTTGAGGTCCCGGGCCTTCAGGCCTTTACGCCACCATTCCTCGGTCGCCCGCAGGACGGAATCCCTTCCCTGAACGTTCCGGAAGGCAACCGTCATCACTCCCGCGTCGCCCTCGGCCCACAGCAAGGAACCGCAATAATTGCAATTGAGAACGTTCTCCCCTTCGCTTATGGAGATCGCCCCACCGCAGGCCGGGCAGTTCAGACCAACGCTTATGGACATATCACATCCTCCTGGCTACGAAGTTGGAGGCGGCAAACACTCCGACCACGGTGACCGCCATGAGACCTATTGCCAACAGCGGCACGAAAAGCGCTAGAAGCCCTTCGGCCAGGAAGGCCACGAAGCCAATTCCGGCCACGGCCATGTAGGCCCCGGAGCTGCGCGGTGGGAACTCACCGGAGAACACCTCTCCCGAGGAAGCGCTGATGATGACCACGTAGTTCTTCTGCTCGAACACGTAATCCAGACGCCAGATCGGGAAGTAGACTAGCGCCTGCTCCTTAGCCGCGCCGGGTAGAGAGCTCAAGTAAGGAGCCATCTCGATATCGATCTTGATCAGCTCCGCCCCGCTGGTGTCGAACCTCTCATCGAACACCTTCAGGTCACCGCCCGGAACCTTCAGATTATGTAATCCTGGCAACGTCGTGGAGGCGGCCGGTTCGATGTATATATGTTCCATCCCGCTGACGTCCCGCTTGAACATGTAAACGGGAAAGTACTGTTTCTTTAGCGATGCAATCTGGGCCAGCTTGTCCAGGTCCTTGGCTCGGGTGGAACCTCCGGCCCAGCGCCGGAAGGTGCCGACCGCGTCGTTCTCCTGCACCGAGAACGGCAAGGCGTAATAGAACCCTGCCCCGGAGCGGTCGATGAATATCTGTGAGGAGCAGTAGGAGCATTTGACGAACTTGTCGCCCACATCGAACTCCACTGGAGCCCCGCATTTGGTGCAGTTCATGCTGGCCATATGAACACCCTAGAAGCTAGTGCCACACTCCGGGCAGAACTTGGCGTTCATCGGAGACTCCTTGTTGCACTTGGGGCAGTTCTTGCTGCCCTTGAGCTGCTGCCCGCACTCCGGGCAGAACTTGGAGTCCGAGGGCACCTCGTTGCCACACTTGGAGCACTTCACGGTGTTGTTCTGCATCTTGTTGCCGCAGTTCCGGCAGAACTTGCCATCAACGGGGTTGGGGGTGCTGCACTTGGAGCAAGCGACCATAGCCACTGCGGCAGGAGCTGCCGCGGGTGCCGCGGCCGGAGCACCGGCCGCCGGGGCCGCCCCTCCCTGCCTCATGGCATCGACCATCATGTATCCCGCCCCGAAACCGGCACCCACGCCGACACCGGCCGCCGCCGCCCCGCCCGAGGGGTTGGATGCCGCCTCGCGCATGGCCTGTCCGGCCTGGTAGGTGGCGTAGTTGGTATTGAGGATCTGCATGGAGGCCCTCATGTCCACCGCCTTCTGCACTTCGTCCGGCAGGGAGACGTACATCCCGGAGACCTTGTCGATTATCACGCCATAGAGCTCGAAGTGGTCCTTGGCTTTGGCCAGCACCACCTGCTCGATGTTCATGAGCTGGCTTGCCAGGTCGGCCACGCCCATGCCCTTGTTCTTCATCTCCCCGATGGCGTTGTAGATCAACACCACCATCTGTTCCTTGATCCTATCTTCGACGTCCGAAGAGGTCGCGAAGTTGAAGGTTCCCACGAACTGGTTCACGAAGTTCTCCGGAGCGCCCACCTTGTAGCGGAACTCCCCGAAGACGCGCAGGTTGACCATACCGAACTCCGCGTCGCGGAATTGGTAAGGTTGCTTGCTTCCGTACTTGCCGTCGAACGCCCTCTTCTGCAGGTATACTATCTCGGCCTGCTGTTTCGCGCCGGACAAGGCCTCGATGACCTTGCCGATGATAGGCGCGTTCAAGGACGTGAGAGCGTAACGGTCCGGACGGTCCAGGTAGGCGAGCGCCTTCCCGTCCCGGTAGAAAACGGCTATCTCATCCTCGCGCACCACGATGTTATCGTTGAACTTTATGTTGCGGGGCATGCGGTACATGATGTTGTTCCGCTTGTTCCCGTCCTCCCAGTTGAATGTCTCAGCACCGATCAAGCTCATGTGATCACAGCCCCGTTCCAGTTATGGCCGCCTTGCGCCGCTTGAAGCGGCTTTCCAGCCCATCGACCCTGGTCCTAACCGTATCAACGGCGTCCCGCAGGCCGGCATCGTTCCCGGACCTTACCATTCCCGGCACCTTGATGAGCGCATCGTCAATGAAGTTGAGGCTCTCGATCATGGAGTTGTCATATTCGTACAGCCGGTTAAGCTCGTCATCCTTCATCTTGATGTCCGCGGAGATACCTGAGTAGCCGACCTCGGCGTGAAGGATCTCCCCTTCCACCCTCTTCATGGTGTTGACCACTCCGCCCATCTCCTCCAGGGCCTTGGACATGGGGTTCTCTCTGACCAACGCCCTTCTGGCATCCTCCAGTTGGGACCTTTGCAGGCCTAGCCTCTTGGCCAGTTCGACCCTGAGCATGCGATCGGAGTCCCTGAGGTCCTCCCTGATCCTGTAGCCACGGAATCCCGGCACGACCATTTGGATCTTCTTCAGCAATCCCCGGTCGTCTTCCACCCTATCCCTAATGTCTGGCAAAGGAATCCCTTCTCCTGCCGTGTATATTGTAAGGTCTGATTAAAAATGTTGGCCTATTTGCCGCCTTTGAGGTACTGTTCCACCGATCCCCATTTACGTAAAGCCCGTCTAGCCAGCCAATAACCGATCAGTGCCCCCGGGATGAAGAGCAGAAAGGAGGTCAGAGAATCGGTTAAGAAGTAGAGAACATCGGCTAGTATGATACCTACCGCAGCCCCCCACAAGGCACCAATCCAACGTAGATTCAGAGCCATCGTTCACACCTGTTCCTGTTGATACCTTTATTGGATAAGGATATTTCGAAAATCCATTTAGCATCGATCGTCTATGATAACGAGCAGGAAAATTTATTTAAATGCGCATTACCTAATAATTTCGTCCTGTGGGATCAAAGTACCCCGCTGGGCCAATAGGAGGAGAAACGCAAACCGGGGTTTAAGGCCTTTTTTGGCCGCCCAAACCCCTTCCAAACCCTTTCTCAGACCGTTTTATCCCGCAGGAACATGAGGAACAGCGGTACGGATACCAGCTGTAATCCGACCGAGATCGCGATCATGGTCGGTATCGATAGGTCATAGAGAAAGCCCAGACCCAGTGAGCCTATGAACCAGAACATGCCGAACACGGTGTTATAATAACCATACGCCGTCGCCCTTTTTCCGGGCGGTGCCAGGTCAGCCACCACCGCCCTCATTACGGACTCCTGCGCCCCCATCCCCAGTCCGAAAAGGCCCATGCCGGCGGCGATCAATATCATCGAATCCGAGAAGGCCAGGAGCGGGAAGAAGGCGGCTGGGATTATGACGAAGAGAAGCACTTTTGCCCCTCCCCGATCAAATAGCCTGCCCAATACCATGGCCGAGATGGCGTCCGCACCCATGGCCAGGGCGTAGAGCAGAGGTATCACCATCTCATCGGCCAGTTCGTGATTCTGGATGTGATAGGCCACCAGAGGATAATCGATGTAGCCCGCGGCCATGAAAGCGGCCGCCAGAGCGTACAACCAGAAACGCCGGGGAAGCACCGTCTTCTCTTGTGGCTGAACCGCCTCCATCAGCTGCGGCTTGGGATATTTTTTGTAAGTGTAATAAAGCACGATCAAGGTTAAGATAGCCGGGACGCCCATCAAGAGGAAGGCAGTGGAATATCCCCCGCCCATCAGGAACACCAGGAATATGGATATCGGCCCTATCATGGCTCCCACGGAGGACAGAGCCTCCTGCACCCCGAAGGCCCAACCCCTTCCGGTCTTGGTGGCGGCGTGTGACATCATCGCATCGCGAGCGGGCGACCTTATGGCCTTGCCCATTCGCTCCAGGACGATCAATATCGCCACCATGTACCAGTTGCCGGCGAAGGCCAGTAGCGGGATCGCTAAAAGGTTCATGGCGTATCCGACGAGAACGATGGTCCAATAGCGGCCGGTGCGGTCCGCGACGTGACCGGAGACCACCCTCCAACCGTAACCGATGAACTCTCCGAAACCGGCCACGAGTGCGACGGTGGCCGCGCTCGCCCCCAACGTTTTCAGATAGGAGCCACTGATGCTCTTCGCACCCTCATAGGACATGTCGGCGAAAAGGGATACCACGCCGAGAAGCAGGATGAAAACAGTGGCGTAACGAAGGGACTTGCTTTCGCTGACGCTAGCGCTGACCCTCCCTCCACCCAACCATTTGCGAATGTTCACCGGCGCATCCCATCCTAAGCGCGGAAATACTGGCAAAGGGAATTGGGCGACCGTGATATAATACTATCACATTCACCCGATATCGTACTCGACAGGAATAGATAGATTACCAAGTAATTTCGTTAACACCCTTCATGGCCGGACCTACCAATCGCCTCGCCACTGAGCGAAGCCCCTATCTACTGCAGCATTCGCGCAATCCTGTGGACTGGTACCCATGGGGCTCGGAGGCGTTCGAGGAGGCCGAGTGGCTTGACCGCCCGATCCTGCTTTCCATAGGTTACTCGTCCTGCCACTGGTGCCACGTCATGGAGCGAGAATGCTTCGAAGATCAGGACGTCTCGACGATGATGAACGACTGGTTCATCTGTGTCAAGGTGGACCGTGAGGAGAGGCCGGATGTTGATAGTTTGTACATGAAGGTCTGTCAGATGATGACCGGTGGGGGAGGCTGGCCTCTGACCATATTGATGACCCCCGAACGTGTCCCTTTCTGGGCAGGTACCTATCTGCCCAAGCGTTCCCGCCAGGGAATGACGGGGATGATCGACCTTCTTCCGGCGGTGCATCGCGCCTGGCAGGAAGGAAGGGAGGGAATCAAGGATGTGGCGGTCAAGGTCTTGGAGATGCTGGACTCCTTCGAGAGGGACCCTGCCGAGGGGGATGTGTCAGAGCTCATCGAGCTGACGCTACAGCACTTGAGCGAGGACTTCGAGCCCCGATACGGCGGTTTCGACGGGGAGAGGAAGTTTCCGTCCCCTCACAAGTTGCTCTTTCTGCTTCGCGTTTTCCGTGAAAGGAAGGACCAGAAGGCCATGGACATGGCGCTCAAGACCCTGGACAACATCGTCAGAGGCGGAATAAGGGACCATCTGGGGGGCGGTTTCCACCGATATTCCACGGACCACCGCTGGCATCTGCCGCACTTCGAGAAGATGCTGTACGACCAGGCGCTGATATTAATGGCCTTGACCGAGGCTTTCGCCGCCACCAGGGATGAGGAATATCGGCAGGCTGCGAACGAGCTGATAGGTTATGTCAAACGCGACCTGACCTCCGCGGAAGGAGCGTTCTTCTCCTCGGAGGACGCGGACTCCGATGGGACCGAGGGGGCGTTCTATCTCTGGAAGTTCGAGGAGCTGGCCGCATCGCTCTCGCCGGACGACCTGGTGCGGTTCAGAGAACTTTACGATATCTGGGAATCAGGTAATTTCCGGGACGAGGCCACCCGCACCCGGTCGGGAGTGAACGTCCTGCATCGCCTCAAGACCATCCAGGAGTTCGCTTCCCTGAAGGGGATGGAACCTGAAGAGATGCGCGCCTGGGACGAGAAGGTCCGGGAAGAACTGCGTTCGAAACGAGATAAGCGTGCGCGTCCAGCTCTGGATGACAAGGTTCTGACCGATTGGAACGGTCTGATGATAGTGGCGTTATGCAAGGCACATCGTCTGCTGGGATCCGAGGACGCCATTAACATGGCCGCTCAGGCCCTCGGCCTCCTGGAGAAGGAATTGGTGAAGGACGGCGCCCTCTACCATACCTATCGTCAGGGCGAGGTGGGCGTCCCCTCGCTTTTGGACGACCACGCATGTCTGGCCTGGGCGCACCTTGAGATGTACTTCGCCACCTTGAAGAAGGAACATCTCGAGAGGAGCATGGACATCGTGGAGGGGATGATGGTGCTGTTCCTGGACCGGGAGGATGGGGGGTTCTACCTTTCGCGGGACGATCCGCACCTGCTCATTCGGATGAAGGACCTCTATGATGGGGCTTCCCCCTCCGGGAACTCGGTGGCCTACTACGTGCTAGCTCAATTGGCCGCGCTGTTCAACGACCCGCGGACCGTGGAGGCCTTGGAGGGAGTGGAGAGGCATTTCATGCGCGAACTGCACCTGACGCCTTCCGCCTACGCCATGTTCATGTGCGGGGTGCTGATGAAGGAGGAGTCCCGCACCCTGGAGGTGTTCGGAGATTCCGATACCCGGTTCCTTGGGTACCATCCCCACCTTCTCATCGTCAAGGCGGAGCATCTGGAAGGTCTGCCGGCGTTACCGGCGGGATACCGGCTATGCATGAAGGGAAGATGCCTCCCGGAGACGGACGATAAAAAGGAGATCGAAAGGTTACTAGAGTAGATCGAAGGCGGCCGCCAAGGCACCGTCCTCGGCCTTGGAGACCGTGGAGGCGGTGCCGATGATGATGGCGTCCCCCTCGCGCAGGTTGAACTTCTCGTGCAACAGCTTAGCAAGGTTCGGATCGTGCTCGTCTATGACGTAATCCGGAGGCACGATGAGCTTACCATCGATGACCACGAGCGTGGTGGCGCCCTCGGCCCCGGCCATGATGGCCGAGTCCCGTTGCTCCACCCCCATCTTGATCTTGTTACCGTTGTTGCCCATCTGCACCGCGACGCACTCCTTGCCCAAGGCGATGGAGCCGTGACCGATGTCGGCAAGCTTTATCGGCAGGTCGGATAGGAAGGCGTTTCCGTGGCGGGTGATCTTCACGCCCGTTTGATGGATCTCGATCATGTCCAGTCCACGGAGGTATTCGATTATGGTTCGCATGCTGCCTTCGCCGATGCCCACCGCTTCCGCTATCTGCTTACGTCCTTTGCGTTTCTGGTCCGAGAGCACCATCAGCGTGCGGTAGACGTGATGGTTGCCGAATCGGTGAACCGGACCGTAGCGGGGCAGGTCGACGAGCTTCATGCTTCAGAATACCGTGACCTGTCCTTTTACAACTTTCTCCGTTACCTTGTTGATGTTCTCCAACCACTCGTCGGAAATGGCGTAGGCCTCCTTCTGCCACTTGGCCTCGTCAGCTCCAGGGGCCAGGAACAGCTGAACGCTGCAGGTTTCTGGATCGCTTATCGGGCGACCGATCTGGGAGAGTATGCGCACGTCGGCCTCGACGATGTTGCCGTTGCTCTTCTTGACGATGTCATTGGCGATCCAGTTGGCCAGGATGTTGTACATCTTGCCCACGTGGGTGATGGGGTTCTTGCCGGCCGAGGCCTCCATGGACATGGTGCGGTACGGAGTGATGAGGCCGTTCATGCGGTTGCCGCGACCGACGGATCCGTCGTCGCCGTTCTCGGCGCTGAGGCCGGTGACGGTCAGATAGAAGTTACCGGTGGCCGGGTTGTCGGCGTGGTTGATGGCCAAGGCCAGGTCGTAATCGGTGTACTTGGTGGCGTTGTCCAGGACCCGCTCGTGCATCTCCTCGATGACGCTTGCATAATGGTCAGCGTCTGGAACGTAGCGGTCGACCATGGCGCAGGCGATGGTCATGTTGATCTTCTTACCGTTGCGGGAGCACATCACCTTGACGTCCTCCCCGGTCTCCTTGAGCTTCTTCTTCATGGCGCCGTTGATGTACTTCTCGGTCTCCAGACATACCAACTCGGTGTCCGAGTAGGGCGCGAAGGAGCATCCGAAGGAGGTGTCGTTGGCCAGCAGACAGTGGTTGCCGCGGCCGTCCATCTTGCACTGGTCCTTGAGGGCCTCGAAGTTCTTGATCAGGTCGAAGGAACCCTTACCGATGCGGCAGTCCACGGTTATGTGGCGGTTGACATCCAGGTTAGGGAAGCGCTTTAAGTATTCCTTGGTGGCGTTGATGGCGGTGGTGCTGTAGGGAAGCCGCTCACCGTTGACCTGGGTGATGGCACGTCCGGATAGCATGATGTGAATCGGTTCCAGGACCTCTCCACCAGCGAACTTGGGAGCGCTCTGACCGCCCACGACCTCGTTCTGGTCGGTGTTGTGATGCAGGATCTCTCCGAATCTCTCGAGGTACATCTTGCACAATGCCAGGGACACGGCCTCGGCGATACCATCAGAGATGCTGTCCGGATGCCCGATGCCCTTCCTCTCCACGAGTTCGATGTTCTGCTGGGCGAGCGGAGTTGCTCTCATGCTCTCGACCACTATGTTCTTGGATACTTTCTTAGGGGAAACCTTACGGCCCACCGTCTTGGCGGTGGCCTTCGCCTTCGCGCTTACCTTAGCCATGAATAGTTCACCTTTTTGTGAGCAGGAACCATAAAATGGAACCTGGATGGAACAGGGAAAATCATGGCTTGATATAAGGGTGATTGACTCAAATATTCATATATGAATAATCTTATGGTCCAAACATGAAGTTCCCTCCGGAGGGTGAGATCAAGCGGCTACGCAAGTCACTTGACATCACGCAGCAGGAACTGGCCAAGCTCAGCGGGGTCAGTCAATCCACCATCGCCAAGCTGGAAAGGGGGAGCCTAAGGGGCAGTTACGAAGCGGTCACCAAATTATTCGATGCCCTTCGCGAGGAATCCCGCCGTCACTCCAAGGCCAGCAAGGCAAGCGACCTGGCCACCAGGCAGATAGTTGGAGTTCAGTCCAACGAACTGGTGAAGGCGGCCACCGAACTTATGCGTTCCTCTGGAATATCCCAGATGCCAGTTTTCCTCGGACGCCAGCATGTTGGGAGCGTCAGCGAGAACCAGATACTGTCACGTTTGAGGGACGGGGAAAGGATGGAGACCATCGTCGAGCTCAAGGTGAGCGACATAATGGAGGATGCATTCCCGATCGTCAACGAGGACACTCCGATAGAGGCGGTGACCGCTCTGCTCAGCAGCTCCCACGCGGTGATGGTGGGACGGAACGGGGACATGACCGGCATCATAACCTCGGCCGACCTGCTCAAGATGCTGTGAGCGATATTCTTAAAAGAATTATCGGTCCGTACGCAGAACGAACATATCCAGATCATTAGGTATCGTCGTAGGTCCGAATATTCCGCGCGCCTCTTCCAGTAGAACGTCAACGTCCTCGTATCGTCCGCTGATATGCACGAGGTATAACGCCCCCACCCCGGAATCCCTTGCCAGGAGAGCGGCGTCCTTGGCCGTGCTGTGACCGAACTCCCTGGCCTTGGCCTCCAGGTCGGAAGCTACGGTGGCCTCGTGTATGAGAACGTCCGCGTCAACGCAGGCTTGATCAAGTTCAGAACTGGCAGCGGTGTCCCCGCTATAGACCAGCCGGAGCCCTTTTCGGGACGGCCCCATGACCATGTCTGGAGTGACCTTGGAAGAGCCCACCTGTACCGAATAGCCTTCGACCAGTCGGGAAAAGTTAGGGCCTTCCCTGACCCCCAGCGCCTTCGCCTTGTCCGGATCGAAACGACCCGGGCGGTCGTTCTCCTGGAAAGCGTAGCCTAGGGCGGGAGTGGTGTGGTTCGCCTTGAAGGCGGCGACCTGGTAACCATCCCCGATGACCACCTCGCCCGGGGCGAGATCGTGACCTTGCACCTCGTACTTGCGATCGAATATGCCCAGCCGCAGTATGGTCTTCACCATCTCCTGCGTGCCAATCGGCCCATAAACGTTCAGAGGAGCCTCCCGACCGTAGAAGTTCATGGACTGGATCAGTCCCGGTAGCCCCAGGAAGTGATCGCCGTGATGATGGGAGATGAAGATATTGGTTATCTTCATGAAGGAGACCGAGGAGGCCATTAGCTGCCTCTGGGTGCCCTCGCCGCAATCGAACATCAGGACCTCCGGACCCAGACGTAAAGCTATGGAAACGGTGTTACGCTTGGTGGTCGGGACGCTTCCGCCCGTTCCCAGGAATGTGAGGTCCATGCCTCCCTAGACCCCCTTGGGAGCTATAATCCCTTTTTCCTTGCCGCTCATGAATCTATTTCCGATCATGAACACCACGAAACCTAGGATGGCTAGTATCGTAGCTATGTACATCGCGCCGTGATAGCCCAGGGCGAACACGGTCACCCCGCCCACCAGCGCCCCGATGATGGCCGAGATGCTCAGGAAGGACTGCAGCAGGCCGGACGACGTACCTTTCTCCTCGTTCCTCTCCATGAGGTACTTAATGGAACCTACATAGAGACAGGACCAGGCGGCGGCGATCGACACCTGCATGGGTAGGATCTCCTCCGGCCGGGTCGCCAGGGTGTACGATGGAAAGGTGATTATGGAGAACAGGAAGCCGGCCATGACCAGATGATAGGTCTTGAACCGGTCTATGTAGCGCATGAACACGTATTGAGCGATGGCGTTCACACCGTACACCGCACCGATGAACAAGGGGGTCGCCCCCAGGTCCGCCAGGAACAGCGGGTACACCACCCATATCATATTGGCGCCGGTGTGCCTGAACATGATGGATATGTACACCGGAAAGTTGTGCCGGATCATCGCCACCGGAAAGAGCGGTACCTGGTGCACCTTTTCCCCCACGAACATCAGGCGGGTGGAAATGAAATAGGCCACCAGCAACATTATTCCGCTGGCCAGGAATATCTCGTAGTAGATGGTTAAAATTCCGGCAATGAAGGTCCCGATGCCGAAGCCCAGGCTCCCGTAGGCGGTGAACTTGCCTATCTTCCCCTCGGTCTCATAGACATAGGTCAGCAGGGCCGAGGGATAGATTCCCGCGCATAGTCCGATCATTATTCGAACCACGGCTATGGTCTCCTTGCTGTTGGCAAATACCAGAAGGAAAAGCGCGATGGCCGTCAACGCCAGACCGCCCTGCAGGTACAGCTTGCGTCCGTGCACGTCGGACGCCCGTCCAAATATGTAGGACGAAGCGAAAAGAGCGAGGTTGAAGGAGGCGGTGATCAGGCCGATCTCCATGGTGTTGGCGCCCAGATCGTCCCTCAACATGTTGGGGATGAGCAGAGCTGCGCCGGACAATCCGGCGCTGGAGAGCAACTGGATGTAGCCTGCCTTCATGATCCCGGGGAATCCTCAAAGGATATTACTATTTGCCGAACGACCTGCCAAGGGATCCCAGCTCTCGGTCTTTGCGGGAGACCTTCTTGTACTCTCGGTAGTGTTCCTTGCATAGGTGAACCCGCTTCATACCATCTTCCACTTTGAGCTTGGCCTCGGTGGCCGCATCCCCGGAGATGGAGCGTTCAGCCTCGGAACTGCATCCCTTGACATCGCAGGTCTTGCTGACCTTAATAGCGTGACGAGCTTCCGCCATGGACCTGGAACCCCCCTTATGGATATAATAGGATTGCTCCTTGCGAGGATGGGGTGGTCCATAGGACGGGAACTCCTTTGGGCACCAGATAGGGGTCCGCCCCACATCGCCTCTGATGGCGTCCGCATGAAACATCCACCCCCTGATCGGATCAACTTATCACCCACTGGCATCTCAAGCTGCTAGATGAATCCAAAGTTTTTTTAGCAAGGGGAACATCTCCAGTTCGTTCCGAGGTCTCATAATGGTCAAGGTAGCTCCATCGATACTTTCCGCCGACTTCGCCCGCCTGGGCGAGGAGATACGACGGGTCGAGGCGGCCCAGGCCGACTGGATCCACATTGATGTCATGGACGGGGTGTTCGTTCCCAACCTTACCATCGGGCCAGAAGTCATCAAGGCCCTGCGCCCCCACGCCAAGATACCTTTTGACGTGCACCTGATGATCGAGATGCCTGAGCGTTACGTGGAGCGCTTCGCGGAATGCGGCGCGAATTACCTGACGGTACATGTGGAGGCCACTCATGATGTCAAGGGAGTTCTGGCGCACATAAGACGGCTGGGCATGAAGGCCGGGATATCCCTCAACCCCGGTACTGAACTATCGACCGTGGAACCCTATTTCAACGATATCGATCTATTGCTGGTGATGACCGTGCAGCCCGGATTCGGCGGGCAATCGTTCCGTTCGGAGGTGCTGCCGAAGATATCGCAGGCCCGTCGGATCAGGGACGAACGGAAGCTCAATTTCGAGATAGTTATAGACGGCGGCATAAACCGGGAGACCGGAAAGCTGTGCGTGGAGAACGGCGCGACCGTACTGGCCGCCGGGTCCGCCCTGTTCAAGGCCAAGGACATGGCGGCGGAGATCGATCTTTGGCACATGTACTAGAGGCTGTTTTTCAATAGCAAGTATAATAATGGTGAAGCGGAATCTAGGGCAAACCTTGTCGTATTTAAACGATAGGGCTCTACATATCACGGGAATGGTCCGATCATGGCGCGAATAGGTTCTAAGAAATCACTGGTGGCCAAGTTAGGGATAAAGGAAGGCCAAAGGATACGCATAATAAACGCCCCTTCCAAGTACGATGTGGCCCTCGGGCGCCTCCCCAAGAATGTGGTCGAGGCCGGCAGCGGGGACAGCGAACTGGATTTCATCCAGTTGTTCACCTCCTCGGAGGATGAGCTTCGCCGGGAGTTCCCCAAGCTCATGCGCGCCCTGAAGAAGGAAGGCATCATCTGGATATCCTACCCCAGAACGTCCTCAAAGATCGATTCCGACCTGGTCGGAGTGACCGTTCGCTCGATCGGTACCGGGCATGGCATGGCCGAGGTCAAGATCTCCTCATTGGACGAGGATTGGGCCGGCATCAAGTTCGTGAACAAGAAGAAGGAACTGGACTGAGCGCAGGAAAGTTCATATCGAAAGGTCGGCAATCCGGGGTGCAATGTACATGAAGATGTCGGGAAAACAAATGGTGATATTCCTCACCGTCATCGCCCCCCTGATGTTCCTTTTGGCCGCTTTGATAATTACCCCGAACATCTGGGTGATCATACTGGCCTTGATGTGGCTGGGAATAGGGCTTACCATGCTCTACATCCCCAAGGCGGAAGATTGATCAGGTCCGCCTTCCGAACGCAACCTTCTTCTCCACCCGGGTGATGCGAACCTTGACCGTCTCTCCCGTCGTGGTATCCGGGACTATTATCACCAGACCTTCTATCTTACCTATCCCGTCCCCTCGTTCTCCTATATCGGTTATCTTCACCTCGTAGATCTGGCCTTCGGTCACCGGCTTCCTTTCAGGCTCGGCGTGCTCGTCACGCATATCAAAATCATTCGCCACTTGGACAATAGCTTTATGGCCGAGAGCGATACCACTTTCGATCGCTATGGGCGTGAACCTATCCGACCTAGTTCTGGCCAAGGACCTGGAGACGCAGAACCTCATGGGGAGGACCGTGGCCATCGACGCCTACAATGCCATTTACCAGTTCCTGTCGGTGATACGTCAGCCGGACGGGACCCCGCTCATGGACCCCCGGGGAAGGATCACTTCGCACCTGGAGGGCTTGCTCAATCGCAACGCCAACCTGGCGGAGATGGGATTGCGGTCCGCTTACGTCTTTGATGGGATCCCCCCGGAAAAGAAGGAGGCCACCATCCGGGAACGGCGGGAGAGAAGGGAATCCGCCAAGAAGGAGTGGGAGCAGGCCAAGGCCGAGGGTGACGTGAGGAAGGCTTACTCCAAGGCGACCCAGTCCTCGCGCATAACCAATGAGATAGTGGAATCTTCGCGCATCCTGCTCACCCACCTGGGAATTCCGGTCGTGCAAGCCCCGGAAGAGGGGGAGGCCCAAGCGGCCTACATGTGCGCCAAGGGCGACGTCTGGGCATCAGCTTCGCAGGACTTTGACTCGCTTCTCTTCGGAGCGCCGCGACTGGTGCGAAATCTGACCCTCTCGGGAAGGCGAAAGATGCCTGGAAAGGATGAATATCGCGAGGTGCGCATGCAGATCATCGACCGTGACGAGACGCTCTCCAGCCTAGGCCTGAACGGAAAGCAGCTGGTGGACCTTTGCATCCTGGTCGGTACGGACTTCAACCCCGGGGTCATGGGCATCGGACCGAAGAAGGCCCTGAAGCTCATAAAGCAGTATGGCACCCTGGCCGGAGCCTTGCGCTCCCTGGGTCTTGAGGAGGGGGAGATGGAGAAGGTGCGATCGATCTTCCTGGACTTCGAGCGTACCGACGACTATCGATTGGCGTGGAGGTCACCGGACCGCCAGAGCGTGCTGGACATGCTATGCGGCGAATACGGATTTTCGGAGAAGAGGGTGAACGGGGCGCTGGACAAGTTCTCCTCGGGTAAGAAGGACCAAATGCGGCTTGACATGTTCTGAGCCCTTTCGACGATGACGTTCATCATAGCCAGGACCAACTAGTTTAATAGGAAGTTGTCTGATAAGGGCCTGTAGGGACGGCGATGATAAAGCAGGTCCAAGGCAATTACAATCCGAGCGCGCTTGAAAAATCGGTCCAGGCCCTTTGGGCAGAGACCGAGGCGTACAAGAAGACCAAGGAACTACGGGCCTCCGGTCCGGACTTCTATTTCGTAGACGGTCCTCCGTACACCACTGGATACATTCACTTGGGCACAGCCATGAACAAGACGATCAAGGACATGATCGTCCGGTTCAAACGCATGCAGAAGTTCAACGTGAGCGATACTCCCGGCTACGACATGCACGGGCTTCCCATCGAGGTCAAGGTCGAGAAGTCCATCGGCGTGAAGAACAAGAAGGAGATCGAGGCGTACGGTATCGACCGTTTCGTCAGCACCTGCAAGAACTTCGCCCTGGACTTCCAGAAGCAGATGAACGCCGACTTCAAAGAGCTGGGCGTCTGGTTCGACTGGGAGAAACCGTATCTCACCATCGCCCCCAACTATATCGAAGCGGCCTGGTGGACGCTCAGGCGGGCGTACGATAAGGGTCTGCTGATAAGCGCCAGCCGGGTGCTTCCGGGATGTCCGCGCTGCGAGACCGCTCTGGCAGAGGCGGAGATAGATTACTGGGATGAGAAGGACCCCTCCATCTATGTGAAGTTCCGCCTCAAGGACGATCCCAAGGTATCCTTGCTCATATGGACCACCACCCCCTGGACCTTGCCTGCTAACCTGGCCGTGGCGGCCCATCCCGATTTCGAGTACGTCAAGGTCCGCTACCGAAAGGTGGGGGTCACCGAGACCATCATCATCATGAAGGGACTGGAAGAGGAGATAAGGAACCTCGGTGGCTGGGAGAAGTACGATGTCCTGCAGACCATCCAGGGAGATGACCTGGTCGGCGTCGAATACATCACCCCCTTCGTGGACGACGTTCCGTATCAAACGCAGGCCACCGGTAAATGGCTGCACAAGGTGCTCCCCTCCAAGACCGTAGAGGCTTCCAACACCGGTCTGGTGCACATCGCCCCCGGCCATGGTCCCGAGGATTTCGAGCTGGGTAAGGAGTTCGGGCTCGAACCGTTCTGCCCTGTCGATGAGACGGGGGTATACACCCCACTGGTAGGGAGCAAGTACGTCGGCATGCATATCAAGAAGGCCAATCCGGACCTGATCAAGGACCTGGAGGAGAAGGACCGCCTGTTCTTCAGCGGCACCATCGAGCACCGTTTCGGACATTGCTGGCGCTGCAAATCACCCGTTCTGTTCAGGACCACTGACCAGTGGTTCCTGCGAGTCACCCAGGTAAAGAACCAGATGCTGGAGGAGATAGAGAAGGTTCGCTGGACCCCTGACTGGGCCGGTTCCTCCCGCGAGTACGACTGGACCATGAACGCCCGCGACTGGTGCATATCCCGCCAACGATACTGGGGCATACCCATCCCGGTGTGGACCTGCTCCTGCGGCGAGATGCGGGTGGTAGGCATGGTGGACGAGCTGAAGGGCGCCGAGGGTTACGTGGAAGATATGGAGCTCCACCGCCCCTGGATAGACTCCGTTAAGCTCGCATGTCCGAAGTGCGGTGGCAAGATGAGCCGCGTACCGGACGTCCTGGATGTGTGGTTCGATTCCGCCGTAGCCTCCTGGGCCCAACTGGGATTCCCGAAGAAGCGGGACGCCTTCGAGCGGCTGTGGCCGGCCAAGTTCATCGTCGAAGCTCATGATCAGACGCGCGGCTGGTTCTATTCGCAATTGGCGGCCGGCGTGATAGCTTTCGGGCGGGCGCCTTACGAATCGGTGCTCATGCACGGCTGGATGTTGGACAGCCAAGGCCAGCCCATGTCTAAGAGCAAGGGCAACGTCGTGGAGCCGGGAAAGGTGATCAAGGAGCACGGGGCGGACGCCTTGCGCTTCTATCTGCTTAAGACATCCGCCCCCTGGGAGGATATCCCGTTCCAGATGGAGGGCGTCAAGAACGCCCGCAAGACGTTGAACGTGTTCTGGAACGTGGTCAACTTCGCCACCACCTACATGGCCATCGACCATTTCGACGCGCAGCGCATCACCAAGGAAACGGTTCGCGCCCACCTCAACCAGGAGGACCTCTGGCTCATATCTCGCACGGAGAAGCTCAAGAACGAGTTCACCCGTCAGGTGAACGCCCTGGAGCTGCACAAGGCTGGAAGGGCATTGGAGCAGTTCATCTTGGACGACCTGTCGAGATGGTACGTCAGGCTGATCAGGGACCGCATGTGGAGCGAGGAGGGGGACGTCGGAAAGCTGGCCGCCTACCGCACTTTGTTCGACGCCATCATGGACACCACGCTCCTTCTGGCACCGATGTGCCCGCATCTCGCTGAGGAGGTCTATCGACACATGGACGGTTCCAAACCGACCGTGCACATGATGGACTGGCCGAGCAGCGACCTGACCAGGGTGGACGAACGATTGGAAAAGGCCATGGCCATGGTCCAGGAGATCGTGGACACCGTCACCAGGGAAAGGCAGCTCAAGAACGTCAAGTTGCGCTGGCCTATGAAGAGGATCGTGATCAAGGTGGACAGTAATGACACTCTGATCTCGTTACGCGCCCTGGAGAGCATACTGAAGTCCCAGGCCAACGTCAAGGAGATCGAATACGTTGGGACGGGCGAGGAGTGGTCGGAGACCATTCTGAACGTGGTACCGAACCCCATGGCCATCGGGAAGGTCTACCGTCAATGGGCTTCCAAGATCGCGGTGCTATTACAAAGCCGGCCGGCCGGACTTATCAAGGAGAGCATGCAACGCGGCGAGTACTCGTTAGGCATAGAGGGACAACTGGTGAAGATCGAGCCCAATATGGTCTCCTTCACCGTCTCCCTGCCGAAGGACATTTACGCCGCCACGTTCAGCGGAGGCGAGATCTACCTTGACTTCGAGGTTACCCGCGAGATAGAGGCGGAAGGCTTCTCCAGGGAGATCATCCGCCGGGTGCAGCAGACCCGCAAGGAGATGAAGCTGGACGTCGAAGAGTTCGTCAAAGTGGAAGTTCTGGCCGATACCAAGGTTGCCGAATACGTAAAGATGTGGAAATCGCACATCATGTCCGAGGTCCGTTCCAAATCCATGGAACTGGTCTTTGAGGTGCACGGCGAACAGGTCGGCAAATGGGAGATAGAGGGGGAGAAGGTGGAGATAGGTGTCTCCTCTATGAACCTCCGGGATCCCATAAAGGAGCTTACCAAGATCCCAGGAATAACCCCCAAGGCCGCCGAGGCATTGGTGGACGCTGGCGTTCGCAACGAAGCGGACCTGAAACAACTTGGTGAAGATAGGATCGAAGATATCACCAAGCTTTCCAAGGCCGAGGTGCGCAAAGCGCTCCACTACACCGACCGCTCCGCTGAGATATGCAAGGCCGTACCGGAAGGCTCCGGCAAGATCATGGATCGGTCGGAGATGACCCCTTACCTTCTGCGCATCCCGCGCATGAACGAGGTCAAGGCGGAGATGCTGTACGACGCCGGTTACGACTCACTGGATAAACTGCAGGCCGCGGATAAGGATGCTCTTAAGAACGTTCCCGGCCTGGGAAGCAAGACCATCGATGAGGTGCTGAAGTACGTGTCAGATGGGGGCTTCCAACGATGCTCCGCCTGCGCGACGTGCGGACATGAGGTAACCGCCAAGGAACTGAACTGTCCAGCCTGCGGGGCTTCTCTGCGCGCCGAGGTGACGGAGGAGGAAACGGAGGCGCCAAAGGCCCAGGGCCTCCAAGATGGTTATAGCTACCTCATAAAGGACGATCGCTCTGACCGTTCATACGAACTTTTCATGGAGCAGCTGAAGCTGGGTAAGCGTGGGTTCTGCATCACCCGCAACTATCCGGTCAAGATACGGAACAAGTTCGACCTTGGTGAAACGCCGATCGTTTGGCTGAGCAACGTGGGCAAGGAGGACAGCCTTCGCCCCAAGGACCTGGAGAAGTTGAGCTACTCGCTCGAGCAGTTCCTGGCCAAGGGACAGGGCGTGGTGTTGCTGGATGGGTTGGAGTACCTGATCACCAACAACAACTTCCTGACCGTCCTGCGCTTCGTCCAGTCGCTGAGGGACCAGGTGGCCATAAACAACTCCATCATGATGATGGTGCTGAACCCATCCACCATCGACGCCAACGAGCTGAACCTGCTGGAAAAGGAAATTGATGGGACGTTATAGTCCCAGGGCTTCCAGGACCTTGCGAAAACCGGGAACGGTTTCATAGCCGTCCAGCTCCGCAGGGTCCACCCAGGCGCACTCGGTGTGCTCCCAGTCCAGGATGACCTTCTCGTCGGCCACCTCGAACAGGAACGGATAGACGCTCCAGACGTAGGTTCCGTCGCGGATGCGTAGCCTTTCCGCCATGGCCTCCAAGCGGGCGGAGGTTATCCCGGTCTCCTCGTCCACCTCTTTCAAGGCGGTCTCCTCCGGTTTCTCCCCCCTCTCGATGTAACCGCTGACCGCGGCCCATTTACCCTTATTGGTCCCGACCTTTTGGCTACGTTTGAGCAGCAGTATCTTCCCCTTTCGGCGCAGCACGCAGGTGACCACCTTCTTCTCCACTAGGTCCATCATATCAAGTCCGTCGCCGACGATCACCGCCCGGTCACCTTCCCGAAGTAGCGATATGTCAATGGAATCGATCATCGGTACCCCGGCCATAACAGCTCCGGTGGCCACGATCGTTTCGGCCTGAGCGTTCACGATCGCCGCCGGCAGGTGCCCGTTCTTCTTCAGTTCCATGATGGTATAGGAACCGACCGTGGAACCCTTCCCATACGGGAAGACCAGGATTCGATTGTCTACGCTCTCACCTTCTCGACCGGAGGCCACGGTCAGCAGCCCGGTCTTGGGGTCCACGCCGCCCAGGAAGCTGAAGGCCTCGTCCAGAATCAGTAATCGTCCGATCGCCTTGCCCTTGCATATCTCACGTCCCTTCAGCTTCACAAAATCAACTCCATTAGTTCTCGCCGGGAACCGCAGAACACCTTCTGCGAGCATAGCCCGGGTAGATAGGCACAGGCCTTGGCAGAATCGCTTGCCGTGACCTTATGACCAACCTCTATAGGCGCCACGACCATGCATGTATCGCACAGCACCTTGCCGAATCGCTCCAGCACCGCCCTCTCCTTGGGGCAGCGCAGCCATATGCCTTTCGAGGTGCAGAACCACACCTCCACGTCGCCCTTCTTCTTCTTTCCGTCCAAGAGATCTGCCAGCTCCTTCATCTCACTTTCCGAGAGGTGGGGGCAGCCTATGGCTATCAGGTCCGGCTTCTTGCCGGTTCGCAGACGTTTAACGGTATCCTCGATGTCCTCCCGGGTGATATTGACCACCGGCAACCCCTCCAAAGTATCTGGCTGTTCTGGCGTGGCCTTCTCCACCATGAACATGGCCACGGAACCGGCGGCGGCCATGGCCGCGGCCAGTGATTTCAACCCGTTGACATCGCTGCCGAGACCGCGGAAGAATGGAATGCACGCTCCCAACTTGCGTCCCACGGAGTGTCCGACCAGGGACCACTCGTCCTTGGTTATTCCCTTCTCCACTACCACCACGTGGGTGGCCTTACGGTTCTGGTCCAGATGTAGCCCATAGTTAGGAGTGCGTCCGGTGATGGCCGCGGCCAACGCCCCCGGCCCCCCTTCCCGGTTGGTACGCGCCCCGAGCACGGAATTGGCGAAGGAAAGCGCGGATGACTCCGCCCAGGCTATATGATCCCCTACCTTGGGACGGTTGGTCAGCAGATAGGGAGTGCAGGTGCAGCTGACCTCCACGCCCATCTTCTCGTACAAGGAGATGATATGCATCTGTCTCTGGGCGAAATGCTCGTCCACGCCCATCTCCTTCCACCGCTCGCCGTCCATTCCCATGGGGTTCAGGGTGGTCGGCACGCACACCTTTCCGTCGGCCGCCATCTCCTCCAGGAAGTCGATGCCGCCCTCGCCGATGGTCTTGTAGGAAACGCCGGAGAGATGAGCGGAGGTGATGGGTATGAGACGATCGGCTCCGTAGATGGCGCCCAGTGCCACCAAGAGCTCCATGGCCTTACGCTTGGCCTTGCCTTGTTTTCCGGCCAGCATATCCTGCTCTTCGGAGGTGAGTTGCATGCCAGGGACAATAGAATCGGTTAATAAGAACATGTTGGATTTTGAGGGTTAAGGCGGGCCTGTGGGGATTCGAACCCCAGTTTGAGGCTTCGGAAGCCCCAGTGATATCCAAGCTACACTACAGGCCCGCGGTCATTGGAACACCAAGACCCATTTACCCGCCCTCGCGGGAAGGGAAGATCGAGACGCGCTCACTTCTTCTTGAACTCGGTGTATCCGCACTTGCCGCAGGACGTCCGGTCCTTGTGC
>Ga0209099_1001270_pt1 | contig 25976 bp, 30 predicted proteins | sample AD_JPNHW2_MetaG_FD_184430 | JGI IMG/M metagenome (GOLD analysis project Ga0209099, IMG submission 184430) | Active sludge microbial communities of municipal wastewater-treating anaerobic digesters from Japan - AD_JPNHW2_MetaG (SPAdes) (version 2) | ecosystem: Engineered > Bioreactor > Anaerobic... | reverse complement strand
TGGTTTACAACGCGCATGATATACAGCAAGCTTGCGGCTTACGACATATGGCTTGCAAGATGGAGGTCGAACAAGCAGAAGCCCGAAGGATACGAGAGAGCCGCCATATGGCAGCACGACGTGTTAGGCTCCTCCGAAGATCTGAAAAAAGGATATGCTCACGCGGCGGGGAGCGTACCGGGCGTAACCGGACCCATCGATGTGAATTACGGATACTTTTCCATGCCAAACACGGGAGCAAAGAAAGAAGATCCCGTCAATAAAAAAGAGCCGGTACCGTCCGTTTCGGCATTCGCTGAAAAGTTTGAAAAAGGCGACAAAGTAAAGGTCATCAATGCGGTAAAAAAAGGGAACATAGCAAGAGGGAAAGCGTATGACGGTTCAGCGTTCCGCCTGTACTACGACGTATATGAAGTGTTCAGCTGCAAAGGTGACCGCGTTGTTATTGGAGTCGGCGCAGAAACCACCGCGGCAGTCAGTGTAAACGATCTTGAAAAGATTGATAAGTAAAATTTCCATTATGAGATTCTTGAAGAAAACGGTGCTGTTTTGCTTTGGGTATATCATCTTTTTCACAGCTGTTATGATATTCATATACTGCGTCAAGGATGATTACCCGGAACAGCTCTGTACGCTGACTTTTGCGTATTTCAGCATAGAAGCGGTTGTTTCGGCGGGAATCAAAGTGTTTGAAGTTTTAAGCAATAAAAAGCCAAAAGAAGAAGAGGAAGCAGACTACAACTTTATTCATACAGGAGAAGACAAATGATTGATATTACCGCCGTCATTGAAACAATTATCACTATTCTCGGGGTTGTCATAACCGCAGTGCTGATACCTTATATACGCAAAAAGACATCTATTGCTCAGCAGGAACAGATACAGTCGCTGATAAGCATTGCTGTTTTTGCGGCAGAACAGATATATAATACCTCCGGAGCAGGAGAAGAAAAAAAGGCATATGTGCTTAAGTTTCTGAATCAGCATAATATTACTTTCGATTCAGAAAAGATAGATGCCATGATAGAATCAACGGTGAAACTGCTGAATATTCAGCAGGGAGGGTAAGCCCATGCCGGGTAATCTGCTTTTTTCGGAAACCAGCTTGCCAAACGTAACCGGAGAAGATACAGCCTCAGACCTAAAAAACATCATGAACTATCTTTACATGCTGAGGGAAGAACTCCGGTACACCATGTCAAATATCGGAGTGGAAAACTTCAACGATACGGAATTGACCGATCTTGGGGCGCTTGTTACAAATGATCTCAGTATAACGGTTCAGTCAAACACCGCAAGCATAGCCGTCATATCCGCAAAAGCCGACGCCAACGAAGCGGCTATTGATCTTGCGGCGGCATATACCGGTCTTGATGAGGTGGTTTCTGTAACGTCGTGGCCTGCCGACCCTGACGAAACAAAAGTTTACCGGTACAACGGGAAATATTATAGATACAGCGGTACAGAGTGGGTAAACGACACATCCATTACGTCAGCGTCCCTGACGCTTGCCGCTATCAACGGACAGTCTTCCGCTTCTCTGATAGCAGACAGAATCAACTTTACCGGATTTACTACCTTTGCCACAACAGCGGGACTTTCAGATGGTACCACAACCGTCAACGGGGGATGCCTTTCCAACGAAACGGTAGAGACAACAAAGCTTAAATCAAAAACGGAAAGCAATATCAAGTCCCTTGATTTTTACGCAGGGGTAGATTTTACCGCCATGGATGAAACATCGTCGAGTTATTATCCCGATTCAAGAGATATCAAAGGTGCGTACAAAGTCAGATTTTCCAAAGATACCAGTCTTTCCGGAGGGCACGGGCAGGCAGGCAATACTTTGTCTGAGGTTGGGGCCGTTGCGTGGACAGACAGCAATCTCGATCTTCCGAACGGCAACAGTCTGTACGGGGGAATCCTTCTCAACAATGCCGCAGGGGGCAACACGTCTTTGCAGCTTGCATCAACATATGAGGTGGATGTAGCGTCAGGAACAGCATCCGGGGCAAGCGGAAACATTATCCTTTACTCCTATGGCACGGACAAAACGGACGGCTACGGCATCATGATATCAGCTTTAAACGGGATTGTGCTGTTCAAGCACGTCGACGGAGTTGAAACAACACTTGACTCATGGACATAAAGGAGAGGCATGACTACAAAAATTGTAAAGAGTGAATATATCGGCGGAAAAAGGGTTGAGACATCGGAAAGCGTGTACACGATCGGAGAAGATTACGCAAAACTTGGTCAGCTGTATTACGCCAAAGGGACAAAAATGATTATGAGAGATAATCCTCCGCCGAAGTCAGATGTAAAAGCCATCGAAAAAGATATAGAAGCCGTTGACAAAGAAATTTTAGAACAGATGGCAAGGATAAGCAGATATGAGACAGCCAACAGTAACGAATGACGCGATAGCCCGTCATACATCGCAGTCTTTCGGCGGATACGACATACGGGAATCGTCCGGGGAGCAAAGCGCCGCGGCCATGACCAATATGTCCTCTGACCAATATCCCGTCATGACGCCGCGAAAATACAGATATAAGACGTCGGTGCAGACTTCTTTGACTGCGTTCGGAGCATATGACAAAACGTTTTTAGTTGACGGGACATCGTTTTATTATGACGGCGTATCTCAGGGTACGGTGACCGCCGGTACAAAAGTGTTCGCCGCTCTCAACGCATATATCATTATTATGCCTGACAAGAAGTATTACAAGCCGGCGACGGACGAGTTCGGTTCGCTTGAAGCGTCGTGGACGGGCACTGTATCGTTTGCAGACGGGACGCTCTACGAAGAGCCTGCCACCGCGAACACGATTACGACATCGGGCACAGCGTTCCCTTTTTCCGCCGGCGACGCCATTGCGATATCGGGATGCACAACATACCCAAACAACAATCAGACATCCATTATACGCGAAATATCGGCGGACGCAAAATCGCTTTACTTTTATGAAAACATATTTGACGTCGGCGCGGAATCAGGGACCGTAACGCTGGCCCGCACCATTCCGGCTATGGATTATATCTGCGAATGCAGCAACCGCCTGTGGGGGTGCAAGGGCGACACCATTTACGCTTCCGCACTTGGCGACCCGACCAACTTCAATAAATTTGACGGCGTTGCAACCGATTCCTTTGCCGCAGACGTCGGAAGCCCGGGAGATTTTACGGGATGCTTCAGTTATCTCGGGTACCCGATATTTTTCAAGGAAGATTCTATATACAAGGTGTACGGTTCAAAGCCGTCCAACTTTGAAGCCATGAAATCTGCCACGCTTGGATGTGCTTCCGGTTCTCATTTATCCTTTGCCATAGCGGGGGAAGTGCTTTATTATCTTTCGAGAGCCGGAATCATGGCTTATACGGGAGGGATACCTGAAAACATATCAGGTCCTTTTGGCGGAGCAAGATACAAAAACGCGGTAGGCGGTTCGGACGGCATTAAGTATTACGTCTCCATGCAGGACAGCGCAGACGCGTGGCACCTGTTTGTGTTCGATCCGCGGTATGGTGTTTGGCACCGCGAAGACGCCACGCACGCCGTAGGATTCGGGTGGTACGCCAATCTTTATATGGCTCTCTCCGCTTCCGTATGGGTTATAGGAACGCCGTCCGCGCCTTCCGGTTCCACCGTGGAATCTTCCCTTGCGTGGAGTTATGAAACCGGAGACATAACAGAAAACGACGTTGCAAAAAAAGAGACAGTAAAGCTGATCGTTCGCTGCGAACTCGAAACGTCGTCGACGGTCAAAATAGAAATCCTCTATGACAGCGGTTCGGTATGGGTTACAGCCAAAGACCTCACTGCCGCCGTCAAGCAAAGCTATTATATACCTCTCCTTCCGCGCCGGTGCGACCACTACCGGCTAAAAATAAGCGGAACCGGGTATGCCATGATTTATTCCATCACAAGAGAAACGGCGCACGGAAGCGCATATTAAACAGGAGGTATATCAGATGGCGGCAACTTATCAGGACTTTACCAACGAAATGAATAAAGCCGGTCTCACGGAAGACCAGTTTTCGTCTTATGATCTGGAACTGGCAAAGAAAAATCCGGGTGCAGGTATTGAACTTGTATACGCAAAGAGAGACTATCTTGCGGCGGATACGGACAGCAAGCGCATTGCTGCAAACGCCACGGCCGAAAAGATACGGTCAGAGTCAGGAGGTTATACCGGCGGAAGTTTCGGCACGGAATATCATCCTACAGAAACGGGAATAACGAGCATGAACGACATTGCAACGCCGTCATCTTTCGCTTATTCGGAGCAGCAGCCGACTTACACCGCTCCGTCAGCATACAACAGCGCGTATACGGATACAGAATCAAGTCTTCTTGACAGTATGGTCAATTATGCCGACTACAAAAGAGACCCGTATACGAACCAGTATGCCGGCCAGCAGGCGGAACTTCTCAGCGGCGTCACGAACTTTAAATACGACCCGTCCACGGACCCGCTATACTCCGCTTACAAGAAGCAATACACACGGGAGGGGCAACGGTCCATGCAGGATACTCTTGGCTCCGTATCAGCCGCCACAGGCGGCATACCGTCTTCTTATGCAGTGTCGGCGGGGCAGCAGGCAAACGATTATTACATGGGACAGCTCGGAGACAAAATACCTGAGCTGAGTCAGCAGGCGTTTGCAAACGCGCAGAGCAAGCTTAACGCCGTCAATACGCAGGAGCAACTTGATTATTCAAAATACTGGGACGGCCAGAACTTTGACTATCAGGCTTACCTTGACGATTACGAACGTCTGAACAGCAATCTTTCCGCAGCCAACGCGCTTGATACGACGGCATACAATCAATACGCCACCGACCGCGATTACGGGCTCAACGAGTACAACACACTGCTCGGGCAGTACAACACCAACCGGAATTTCGGCTACGGGCAATATACAGATGAAATTGCAAATCAGCAGTATCTTGATACAACGGCATACGACAGGGCGGCGGCGGCGTCCTCTGCCGAAACCGCATCGCAGCAATACGCCGACACACTCGCACAGCAGGATTTTGAAAACCAGTATAAGATTGAAGCGCTTAACCAAACAGCCGAAAGCAACGAATACAACAATATGCTTTCGAGATGGAAAGCAACCGGTACAGCGGATTCCGCTACGGCAGATTATTTCGGTGTTGACGAAGGCGCCAAATACGGGGGAGCCGAATCGGAGCAGGACGTCGCAAAGAAGAAAGCTGAGATTGAATCCATTGTGGCGAATACCGCTCAGTCATATGCATCCGCCAATGCCAGCAATGCCGCCGCAGCTAAATATTATGCGGATATCAACGGAGATGACGGCACCGTATCCGACATTGACGCGGTGCTCAACGACACAAGCGCCGGAAACTGGACAAAATCCAATGTTGACGCCATTAAAGCTGAATTCGGTTACACGACAGATCAGGAAGTCATGGACAATCTCGGATGGGATGGAGTATATACAGACGGTACGGGAGGGGAAACCGCCGGTTCTTCAAGCTGGAAAGACGACTACGATCAGGACAGTTTGAACTCCGCCGCAAAATACGCAGGATTGGACCCTGAAACCATGACGGAATCCGACATCATGAACTTGATAGACGATACCGACAATTATTCGTCCAAAATTATCAACGGTAAAATTTATATAGCCAAAAAGACAAAGAACAGCGCCGGAGGGAGATAATGAGCAGATATTCCGAATTGAAGTCGCAGCTTGCGGCTCAGAAAACGGGTTCAGCTTTATCACGTTCAGCCGCCCTCAAAAAGCTTCTCGCTGAGCAGAAAGCCGCCGCCGCGAAAAAGAAAGCGTCCGTCACGGCGGCGATTACCGTAAAGCCGAATTACGCCCTTTCCAATAAAGGAACCAAGGAAGCCATAACCGCGCAGATCAACACGGCGGGGAAAATCACGTCTGCTAACGCGGCTTCCCCTTCAAAGAGCAATTTTGAAAAGAACCTTTTTTCATCAGCGGCGGCTTCCAACGAAAGGACCGCGCTGATTGAAGCCGCGCGCAAAAAGGCTCAGGCAAATGCCGCGGCTAAAAAGGCAGCGATTGCGGCAGAAAAAGCGGCGCAGGCGACGGCTGTTGCCAAAGCGGTAACGCCTAAAGTCAGCGACATCAACAGATCGGCGGCAAACGTTGACTACACGCCCGAAATAGCAGCATCGGAAGCGAATTACAAAGCGGAAAACCCCGTTATAGCAAAACCGAAGTTTAAAAATTACGCAGGCGGCGCTTCTCAGGTAGGAGCCGCGGCACTGGGCGGAATGGTTCAGTCTGCCGCCGCTCTTGCGGATGCCGCCAAAGCTTCCATTGCAAGTGAAGAAGACAACCCCGTTTTCAAGTATATTGACAACGCAAAAAAAATGTTGAAAACCATTGTCACAGGCAAGACAGCATATCCTGAAAGCAAGCAGATTACCGCGGAAGATTACGACACGGATAAAATACAAAAGTATTATCTCGGAGGCAACACCGTTCAGGATAAGGCGGAAACGTTTTCACAGAAATTAATGAGCAAGGCCATGAAGCTTGGAGACAAGCAGGTTTCAGACGGCCTGCTCAGCCTTGCGTCGTCCGCCGGATATATGATACCTTCTCAGATTGCAAACGCGATTATACCTTCAAGCGGTCTTGCTCTGCTCTTTGTGAGCGGATACTCGACAGGTAATAAACAGGCCGTCAAAGCAGGCGCTTCGCCGGAGGAAGCAAACGCATACGCTCTGCTGAACGGTCTGAACGACTCCGCCGTTGAACTTATTTCCGGAGGTCTTCTCGGGAAAGGGAAAGGCCTTGCAGACTCAGCCTTGAAAGCGGTCGGGCTTGATCTGACAAAATATATAACGAATCCTGCACTGAAAGCGACGGCCGATTATATTGTTTCTTCTCTTGGAGAAGGCGGAGAGGAAATTATACAGGGGCTGTTTGATACGGCGTTCCAGCGTATGACATACAACAAGGAGGCATCCGTTGATGCCGGCCAGCTTGCACAGGAAGGCCTTATCGGCGCGGCCATGGGAGGGCTTTACGGAGCCGCTGAGATACCGTCTAAGATTGCTTACAACAAGGCCGTAAACGCGTCAGGAGCAGATGAAACCTCACAGGTACAATTACCCGAAGGAAGCGAGATATCCGCTCAGGCAAAGCCCAGCGCCGCTCTGAAAGAATACTACGCCAACGAGCTGAACTCTCTTATGACAAAGACGAGAACAGGGGAAGAAGAATTCAAACTCCGCGAAATTAACCGCGCCGTAAACGAAACGGAGAAGACGGGCATTCTTTACGGAGCGCCGGAAGAAACCATAAAAACCGCGGCCAAACTTTCAAAAGCAAGCGGTATAGATATCGTCTTTTTCAAAAGCGAAGCGTACAACGGAACCATCAAAAACGGTTTTACCAAAGACGGCATCATATACATGAACGCAGAATCAAAGAGCCCTGCGTCTTGGATTTTTGCTCATGAGCTGTCAGACAACCTCGAAAAAACAAAAGCGTTTGAAAAGCTTAAAACGCTTGTCAAATCGCGCATAGACGATTATGACGCAAAAAAAGCCGGTCTTATATCCACCTACGAAAAAGCCGGTATTGCTCTCAGTTCTTCCGACGCCGACCGTGAACTTGTATCAAATTATGCAGGAGACAAAATGTTCACGGACGAAGAATCCATTTACAACGCTGTGCGTCAGGACAGAACCATAGGAGAAAAGATACGTGACTGGCTTTCTTCCATGATAAAGAAGCTTACCGGAAGCGATGAAGAGAAATTCCTTATCAAAGCGAGAAACCTCTATGTGAAAGCGCTGAATCAGGTAAGAACCGAATCTATGAAGGCGCAGGCATCCAGCATTGAAGCGGAAGAGGAAACCGGAAAAACGGTATACAGAGATGCTCTTGGAAGACCGGTTTCAAAAGCTACCATATCCATTTCAAGCGGAGACGTATTTAACAACGGACAGCGAAATTACCGTTTCAGCAGTGTAATAGACAGGAAGAAAATCCCTTACAACGGGTTTGGCGTTTATAATAAAGAGACAGAAAAAGAAGACGTAGACAGAATAGTTGCTCAGATGAACGACAACGGATGGGATGCAAAAATAAGTAAAAACGGATTTAATGAATCCGTCATTTCTCTGACGCACAGAGATACCCAACGCCTTATGGATGAAACAAAAAAAGCCGAAAATAATAAGTTCTCCAACGCAGAAAAAGGCTTTATCAGATTTGGAAAGCCCCCCGAAACAGGCAAATCAATAAATTTCAGAGACAATCAGCCCGAAGACGGCGTATCTGTGTTCCGAGCGGAGTTTGCCGGAGAAGAATACAGGATGAAACTTAACCCTATTTTGGAAGCGTCTTATCTCACTGTGATGAACCGCCCCGCGTATCGCGTATATGGAGAAGTCATAGGCTCAGGTTCCGACGGAGAACCCATCATGAAGGTTACAAAATCTGTAAAGCTTGGGGAAAAGAAAAAGGGCAGCACAGATAAGGTCAGTTATTCCATCAGCGACACCGAAGAGATTAAAGAAAGATTATCAAAAGATGTTAACTTTAAAAAGCTTGAAAAAGAGAACGCGGAGCTGAAAGAGCAGAACGAGGAGCAACGCAGGCAGTTCACGCTGACAAAGACTTTCGAACCGAATCCGTCCTCCGTCATGAGCTATGTCCGTCAGCTGAAAAAAGGTTATAACAGCACCGTTACAAATCAGGTTGTATTCGGAAAGATGAAAACCCTGTTTGAATATATGGCAAACGGAGACCCCGAAACCGGCATGACATCGTGGGAAGAAGCGTATGCCATGGCCAGAGATGTCGCAGGAGATATCCTTTCCAATTCAAGAGTTGTTTCCAACGAAAGCGAGTTGGAGCGGTACGGAGAGATTAAGAAGTATCTCAAAAACAAGACTTTTTATGTTCCTGCCGAATCGGAAGAAAATTTCGGCGATTTCAAAGAATTCAAGAAAAAGTATCAGGGCAAAATAAAAATAACATCTGACGAATCCAAAGGGACAAGCGCAGATGAGCTTTACTCCGAAATGACAGACCTTTACGGAGAGGCTCTGTTCCCGTCTGATATCGTAAATCCCAGCGACCAGCTTATGCAGATAGCGGATGTCGCGTCAAGCCTGAACGCTATCTATGAAAACCCTTACACGGGAAAAGCATATGATGACGCGTCCGCTTTTGTGGCGTCGGACATACTGGAGCAGTTTTATGAAGTCCCTCAGGCTAAGCCTACATTTGCAGACAAGGCCAAAAAGAAGCTCGACGCGTCCAAAGCAAAAATCAAAGAACTTAAAACGGAAGTATCAGATATAAAGAGCCGCGAATACAAGATGATGATGCGTATGCAGTCTTTTATCAGCAACATGAGCCGGAGAAACACCAAAGCCATGGAGAAGCTCGAAAAAGCAACGGAAAAGCGCGTCATGAGAGAAACCGAAGCCGAAATAAAGTCGGAATATAAATCGGCCTATTATCGGAAAGGCATCAAAAAAGCGTCAAAGAAAATGATGAGCTGGCTGCTGCACCCGTCCAAAAACAACTACATACCGGACTCGTTTGTGAAAAGTTTGCAGGATGTATTTGAAGCTTCTCATTTTGCCCCGTCTCAAAAGTCCATGCTCCCGTTTTACTCCGCGGTCAAGCGTCTTTCCGATTCATACCGCAAAATAGGTCAGGACCTTCCTGACATCGGATTTTCAGCGGACCCCGATATGGAAAGTATGCTTGACGAACTTGCCGATACCGAATCAGGCAAATCGTTTGATGAATTCAGTACGGAAGAACTCAAAAACTTTTATGATGTCGTAAGATCGATGTACGGGTTCATCACAAGTGCAAACAAAGCGTTCACCGACGGTAAAAAACGCAGCATCACAGATATAGCAAACGCCGCGTCAAAAGATCTGACGGGCATGAAGCAGAAGAGCCAGAAGCGAGCCGGAACATGGGCGAGAAACGCGGATGCCGTGCTGAATTATTCCATGCTTGAGCCCAGAACATTTTTCAAGCGGCTGGGACCCACGATGTATGAGCGATACCTTGCCCTCGAAAAAGGGCTTGACAGCTATATCAGCACATCCAAAGAAACCATACGCGCCGCAAAGAAAGCCATAGGAAACAACAAAACGTCAGAATGGGACGGCAAAAAAGCCAAAATGATTGAGATTAAAGAACTTGGCGTTACTGTTTCCCCTGCCGTTCTGATGAAGCTTTATGTGCTTGGGAAAAGAGCGCAGGCTCAGGGACACATTTTTGGCGAAAAGGGCGGCGTTGCGTTTAAAAATTTCGGAGACAGCAAAGCAAACTCTCCTATTACCTTGACGGAAAAGCAGTATGACGCGGCCGTGTCGTATCTTACGCCCGAGATGAAAGCCACCGCCGACGCTCTGCAAAAATACTTATCCGAAAACATGTCCGCAAAAGGGAACGAGGTTACGCGCGAAGTATACAATTACAGCAAGTTTACGGAACCCGACTACTGGCCTATTCATGTATACGGCGGCGTAATTCCGTCCGTTCGAGGCGCTGAGCTTCAAAAGAATCAGGGAGAGCCGAACATAGAAAACAAAGGGTTCACAAAAACAACCGTCAAGGGAGCCAAAAACCCCATTGAGGTCGGCTCTATCTTTGATGACTTTGATCAGCACACCGTTGAAATGGCGGCATACAACGCATATCTTCCCGCGCTGCTCGACTTCAAAAACACGCTCAACGCCAAAGACGACAGCGGAATAACTGTCATGTCGCGCATTGAAGACGCCGCAGGAACAGACGCGGAGAAATACATCAAAAACTTTCTCAGGCTTGTCAACCAGTCGCGCATATCAGCCAACCTGTGGAGCACTTCCGATGTCATGGGGAAAAAGCTTTTAAGAAACGTCAAGGCGGCCATGGTGTCATTCAACGCGTCCGTCGCAGCTATGCAGCCATTATCCTATGCCAAAGCAAACGCCGTTATAAGCCCCAAATATCTCATCGAAGCACTGCGGCTCGAAAGCCCCAAATCAAAGAAGCAATTAGAATCCGAAATGCTGACGTATTCACCCGTCGCAAATATCAAAGACTGGGGATACGCCGACATGGGTTTCGGAAAGAATCAGCGGCAGCTTTATGACAAGTCCGCCGAAACCTTAGGGGATAAAGTAAGCGAACTTGCCGGCAAGCTTCCGTCTTGGCTGGACAAGCGTACATGGATAAGACTGTGGTCCGCCTGCAAGTTGGAATATATGAGCAAGCACCGCGGAGAACCTATAGACTTTTCGGCAGTAGCTGAACGGTTTGACAGTCTGATCTATGATACGCAGGTGGTAAACACCATATTCAGCACATCGCAGATACTGAATGAAGGAACCGCTTATTCATCTATGCTGACCGCGTTCGGCGCAGAATCCCTGAAATCTTACAATATGGAGTACAACGCTATAAAGAACGGGAATCGCAGAAGCGCGGCAAGAACGGCCGTTTCTCTGCTTTTCAACAGCATTCTCGTATCGGCGGTCCGGACGGCGTTTTCCCATTTCAGGCAGAAAGACGATGAAGACGAAACGTCGCCGCTTTCCCTTTCTGGTGAAATGGTCATGAACATGATCGGTGACGCTTCCGGCATGATCTTGTTTGTACGGGACATGCAGGATTTAGCACGCGGTTATGAATCCACGCGTATGGACATGGAAGGGTTAAGTGCCGTTGCCGACGCTCTCAGCAGCACGGTAACCGACCTTGGCAAAGTATTCGCAGGAGAAGAGCCTAAGGGGACGGTGTATTCCCATCTTCAGGATATGGTCAAAGGAATCAGCTACACAACGGGTCTGTCGGTAAGCAATATATGGAGAGACGCAGAGGGCTTAGTGAGAATGATAGCGCAGGACTTCAATCATCCCGGCATGGAATACGCTCTGCTCCAAACGCTCTACAATCCCGAGTATGCAGGCAACAAAGGGCATTACTATGATCTTCTGTATGATAATCAGGAAGACAGGGATGTATATGACGCCCTTTACAAAGACCTCACGGAACGGTACGGGTATGACGAGGATGCCATCAAGACGGCCATGCAGAACAGAGCGTCCAAAGAACCCGATTATGTGAAAGCGTATGAATCGTCCGTAGAAAAGATGGAAAGCGCCGTGTCAAAGTCAGATTACTACAACGCGCTTCCTGCGAGCATGAAAGAATACGTCACAGAGCAGATGTCGGAGTACGCAAGGGCAACATCACTTGATAAGACTTATGAGCCGTACAAGGCACCTGACGGGATTCTGAGGGCAAAAGAAATGATTGAGGACGGACTGTCCGCAGGAAATTATCTGCTGTACAAATCAGCTATGAAGCAGGCCGACATTTCCGGAGACGGTAACGGAAGTCTTAACGCATCCGAAAAGATTAAAGCCATGCGCGATCTGCGTTTCATGGGAGACTCAGACAGGGAGACGCTGTTCACGTTTATGGAAACGGACGCGTCGGGAGATACGGGAAGATCTGACGAAATGGAAGCGCTGACGGATGCCGGTATGACCTTTGACCAATTCCTTGACGTGTACGAAAAATACAGCGAGTTGAATGGCGATGAAAGCATGGAGGCCGGAGACAAAGCGCTCACGTTTTCAAAGTGGACTGATTCAAGATTCAAGGATTATTCCGTTGATATCGGGGCACAGTTTGATTTTTGGTCAAGCATACCCGTTGAAGCAAAGCAATATGAAAAGCTTAAGACCGCAGGTATATCAGAAGACGACGCCTTTGAAATATCGTCGGCCATCAACGAACTTGACCCTGCCGAGGAAGGCAAAAGCGTCACCGTATATCAGAAGTATGATGCCATTATCGGGACCGATATCAAAGACTCCGTCAAGATGAAAGCCATCGGTACCATCATGGGTGAAACCGGATACGTCAAAATGACCAAAGCTGTACTTTCGGGCGTGAATATCAATACATATATCAAGTATGTTTATGCATCTTCAAGAATAACTTCCGACACCAAAAAAGGCAAGGCTATAGCGGACAGCAAGAAGATGAAACTGCTGACCTACATAGACAGTTTGCCCATCACAAAGAAGCAGAAGGATATCCTGTACGAATCGTCAGGATATGCGGAGTCTGAGCTGCACTCCGACGCCCCGTGGTATAACGGAAGCAGTTACAACGGGGACATATACAAAAAGAAAGTTGACGGAGTGGCTTTCACAATAAAATAAAGAAAGGCAGGGCTTATCACCCTGCCTTTTGCCTGCTTTAACGCTCAGAATCGGGAGGGCGTGGATTGAAATTAAATTATATCTGCTGATTGATTGTAATTCTCTTTTTGCATACAGGGCAATAATACCCATATTTGTAATCACCTTTGATTTTAACTCCGCAGTGGTAAAAAACGTTTTTGCGTTTAACTTTGCGTTTAAAGCTCATATATTTTCCTCCTTTTTTTATGCGGTTTATGCATATAGTTATTTTGAGTTTACGTGGAAATCATAGTGCATCATATCTAAAAGCTGATCTTCTGGGTCCTTGTGCATATAATTGTCGTAGCAGTCGGGGCAAATCATAATTTCTTCATCTTTATAGAATCCTTCTCCCCATTCTTTGAGTTCCTTAAGCGCGTCTTCCGTAAATTCATCACCGCACATGACGCAAAATAAAGTTTTATGCTTTTTCACGGTTCCCTCTCCTCTATAAATTTTACTTTATACCCTTCCTGCCTGAGCCATTTTGAACATTCGTCAGCTTTCTTTACCGGAAGCGAAAACCTGTTATTGAATGACTTCATCCCAAAGACAGAAGCCGCCGTTTCGGCGTCACTGTAAAACATGGCATAGCAGTTCGCAAACCGGAATATCAATATTGCGTTTTCGTTCTTCTTTTTCAGCGATTCCCATTGTGTTCTCATGCACTCCGCTCTCGGTTCTTTCATCCGCATGGTTTATCCTCCAAATATTCAGCAATATCGCGTTGCTCTTCCAGGCACGCAGAAAGTAATATCATATAATTGACACTGTCAGTAATTTTTTCTTCCCATTTTTCCCGCGAAAATCTTTCTCCCTTTTCGTGCCTTGATATCATATCGAACACGCTGACCGCGTGCTTTGCATACATTCCGCCGAGTGATTTTACCGCGGTCTCCCCTTGAATTGACGCCGCAATTTTAAAATTATGCAGGCGGTCATTGTCTCCGGCGTATTCGTAGGATTTCTTATTCAGAACGGATCTGCACCGCTCCACAACCGCATCAAAAACTTCATTGAACTCAGACTGGTTCATGTTGTTGCTCACTACTCCTTCCAGACATATGTCCAATTTGCTCTCATCGGCATAATTAGACCGGCGTATACCCCATTTTCGAACACTTGTATCGGGTCTATCAGCCCTCCAATGGCAAAAGTCGAGTTTGGATCAAACTTCAGCTCCGCGTCAACTGCATTTTGCTTTTGTTCGTCGGTATAAGTTTCCCAATTTGGATATTTCATTTCTGAACCTCCCACGGAAACTGCTGTATGAAATCGTCGCCCATCAGCTCGCGCAGGCTTGATTTCATAAACAGCGGTATTTCACTTTCTTTACATTCGTTTGCGATACTGTATATCCATTCGCGCTTTGGAATAACTTTGTCTTTACGGTTGCCTGTTTCTGCGCCAATCACAACCCAATTGATCGGGCGCTTGCGAAAACTTCCGCTATATCCGCCTTCTTTGCCACAAAAGGAGCAATACAGAGAGTATTTATCGGCAAGGCGCCCGCAGTAAGAGCATTTATACTTTGTGTGTGCTGCCGGTAAATACGGTGACAACTTTATTTCGCTTTCAATCGGCTCGATGGATATGAATGTGTTCGCTTTGACGTAAGGCAGATGTTTAAGGTTTATGATGTCGGAACCGCCTGTTATCGTCATACCTAACCACCAATTGCTTTTAGCGTATCCGTAATCGTAACGATGATCCCAACCGTTGATTTGCCCATAACGCTTCGGATTCTTTGTCAGGAACAAATATCTATGTTGCGGAGCTGCTTCACATGCTTTGAATACTTCTTCAATCCACGAATCAGGTACCCATTCGCCGAATAAATCTGCCATCGAGCAGACGAATATGTTACGCGATCTTTTTTGCGTGCCCGGTTCATCAAGCCGGTAACGGTGGAATGTCGGTTCAAATCCGAACGGATAAGGGTCAATCCCACTTTCCCCATCTATGGGCGTTTCAAGCACGTTTATTCCGCTTCCATATGGTAAATATTTGTTACCGAATCTACCCGCAATCTTTCTCGCGTAACAATATTTACAACCATGTAAGCAACCCGTAACCGGATTGTAAGTCATATCGCACCAATCTATACGAGTTTTATTCACACCAAACCCTCCCTTACACACGCCCATTTAATCCCCAATGCGGCTCTTCTTATTGCGGTATGAGACACACCGTATATTTTGCTTAATTCCCTTAATGTTATTTTACCGTGAAGAAGTCTTATTTCTTTCACGTCGGATTCGGATAACTTATGCGATCCCGATTTTTCTCCTTCGGGCATTCTTCCGTTGTTCTTCTTGTCGTTTACGTTTTCTAACCTTGTCCCCCATGCGAGATTGTTTATATTGTTGTTGCTTGGGTTGTCGTCAAGGTGCCTACATTCTTCGCCATCTGCGGGTGCGCCTTTCCAAGCAAGCAGCACCGCACGATGTACCCGCATTTTATGTTGAACACCTCCGACATACATAAATACATACAAATACCCATCGTTGGATTTTATTTGTTTTAATATTTTCGGCGTTCCTTTTTTTGAAGATAATATTTCTCCATTTGCGGATGCATAATATCCGGGATAACAAGGGACCGGATTCCAAGTTGAATCCGCCCAATCAATTTTTGTATTATCCATGATTTAATCCCCTTATGCGGTAATACCGCCTTTCAAATAATTTGTTATAACAGCCGCGGCTTCAACCCAGCCATAACATACCATGACGTAATAACCCTGATATTTTAAATCGTTTATCCAGCTGGACTGGTTGTATGACGGCTTATTGTTTCCTACTTTCATTTCAATAAACAAACCATGGAATTTGAATCGCGGTACAGGAAGGAATATATCCGGAACGCCGGACTTCACGCCCTGCGCTTTCAAATGAACCGCCGTAATTTTATCGCGCTTCCCGCCGTTCGGGATATGGAACATAAGGCTGAGCCCGGGCATGGTGCTTTTATTAAACTCCGCCCATTCGAACAATGCCGTCTGCTCTTGGCCCTCGCTGGCACAGTTCATTCTTTTCTTCTCCATGAAGCGTTTCCTTTCCCCGGCTTTGCATATGCTACACCCTGTCTTCCGGGATGCTCTGCGTCAAATCTTCGGAATTCTTTGCTTCTCCCTATCTCTTCCATCAGGTCAAAAAGGCTTATGTCATATTCCTCCTGTATTTTGTCTATTGCCTTTCTGTCGCTGATATTTTCTGAGAGATATTTGAGTATGGCTGATTTAGTTTCCTTTTCCATCGTTTTTACTTATCCTTTCCTGACCCTTCAACTTTTACTCCCGCCATGGCAAGGTGACGGCTCAGCGCTTCGCGCATTGCGTCATCATAAGCCCCGCTATATTCTTCTGCATTTCTCTGATAATCGCTACAGAAGCGGCTCAGACGGCTCTTGAACCCTCTGCGTATCATGTTGCTGTCTGAACCAAACCTAAACGTTTCTATCAGCGTCACGCAGGCAAGCATGAAGCATATTTCGCACGTCCGCGCTATGATGTTATGCTCCTGTGCTTTTACCTCAAACCTGATATATTTGTCTATCTCTTCTTTAACGCTTTCGGGCAGATCGGCTAGGGATGATATTCTTCGGCTATAATTTGCTTTCACGCTCTTTGCTCTCCTCTTCTGCGGCTTTCCGCACGGATTCGCGGTCTGTTTTAAAATGTTCCTCTGCTTCCCTTATTGCCGTAAAAAAATCGGAATACGTTGCTTTCGGTTTCTCTGCTTCTTCGATAATGCGGATGATTCCTTCGTTGACGCTGCTGTTATCCGGCATGAAAGCTCCTTCCGGGCGTTCTATGAACCGTCCTTTATACTTTAGTGCTTGTGGCGCGGTCTTTATCGGCGTTGAAATATCGTTGCTTGAAAACGTGTAATTGCCCGCGCAAGATAAGTTATACTGTCCCAGCACGTCCCTTGCCCTGTTTGAAAACATTTGCGCGGCCTCTGAGCGCTTTAACCTGACCTTCACTGAGATTCATCCCTGCGTTTACTTTAATCCACTTTTTAGGCACGGTAAAGCTCCTGCATCCCTGCGCCTCAGTCTTTGACTCAGATGCATCGTTCGGTCTGCTTTCGCACAGTGCGGAAAGCTTTCGTATCATCGCTTTGTTGAATGTTACTATGTCTGCGGTCGGCTCGGCCTCGTTAAAAATGATAATGGTTTCACGCTCCCAGTTCGTCATTGTGTATTCCATACTTTCCCCTTTCATATGTCAAACATTACTGCGGCAAGTTTTATTGCTTCTTCGTATTCTCTGCACGTCATAGGCTCATATTTTATCGCCGATTTAAACATTTCGTATGACGCGTAAGAGTTTTCACTGAACTCTTTTATCGCCTTGATTAATTTCATGTATCTTTTTCTCTGCTCACATTTTAAGCTCATCGCTTACTTCCTCCCATTTCTGTTTTCTCCACGAATATACTTTTTCAGGCTGATACGGTTCGTAAAACCGCCTTGATGCCTTGTCAAATTTCAGCGGTACGTCTATGTAGTCTCCGAACGCCCTGTTTTTCATCAGGCTCAGAACGGCATCCGCATTCAGTTCAGAAGCCTCTTTCTCCCCGCACCGGTGAAGCGATATGACGTTGCAGGCTATATCCGTGTTGGACGACATACCGCCTACATCGTCATTACCCCCCACTGAGTTTGTCTTGCGCGGATGGATGATAAGATGCACGTGAACCCCGTATTTTGCCGCAAAATTCCTTATCCGTATGACAAAGGCCGCCTGCGTCCTGTAAAAGTCTGAGGTTTCCCCCGTCAGCACCGTCATAAGGCTGTCGAGCAAAAACACGCGGCAGTCGTAATGCCTGTATGCGTCCGTGAATCTTTTAATAATGCTGTCCCGCTCATCCTGCTCAGACAGGCGGTTGTCATAAATCCACAGTCTGCGGTCCATCCACTCGTTCAGCTGACTTTGATAATCCGGCTTTACGCTGTACATCGGTTTCCCTGTCAGGCTGTCAATAACTCTGTCAAGACACGTGGAACCGGCCGCGCAGGTAGATATCTGCGTCTTGAACCTCTCCTCCCGTACCTCTCCGGTATACACGCAGCAGTTGATGCCGCGGTTGATGGAATCAAGAAGCACCTGATTCATAACGGTGGACTTTCCCTCTCCGCGCTTTCCTGTCCACACGGTAAAGTCTCCCTCCATGAATCCGCCCAGCGCGTAATCAAGCGTTTTGAACCCCGACAGTGTTCTTGACATTTTTGTGTAGTCGACCGACGGTATGTCTGAAATGTTGATCAGACCTTCTACCGGAAGAGGCTTTACCGACGATATCATCCTTTCGACGCATTCGGCGCCGTGCCTTACAAGCGCTTCGTTGGCGTCTTTGCACCCCTCGTAGGCGGACGTATCTGCCGCGCATATGGATTTATCCTCCAGCTTTGCGGCGATTTCAAAGATCATCTTCTGGCCGGGCGCGTCGTTGTCTCCGATAACCGCTATGATCTGATACGCGGAAAGTTCCTCGGCGCACGTCTCAATCCACGTGAAATCCTGCGCCCCCGACGGGACCGAAACGACGTTGACTGTGCCGCATGACACCTGATATATAATCATGCAGTCGAATTCCCCTTCGGTGATGTAGAGAACTTTTCTTTCTGGGCTGCAAAGATGAAGCCCAAACAGTATCGGCTCGGTATCCTCTTCCCTCCACATTTTTCGGCCTTCCGTGATTTTTACAGGCTTTCTGAACTTTACAAACGTTGCGGATTTAGATTCGGCATCCGCTTTTGTGCGGTAATACGGGAATGTCATGTTTCCGTGTGCATCCGAACCTATGCCGAAAGCTTCTGCGGTTTCCCGTGTAATGCCGCGTGCCTGCATGTATGCCTGAACCTGATCTGTCTTTTCGGCGATAACGGTTTCAGATTTTTTATACGTGCGTCTGGGCTTCTGGTGAAATACGGGGTATCCCGGTTCCTGAAACTTTTCTCCTATGGCGGTGAGAATTTCCGAAAAATGTCCGCTTTTACCGCATGAGCCACGCTTGCAGTTGTACGTATGCTTTTCAAAATTAAGCGCAAACGTTTTGACGTCTCTGCTTTCTCCGCCTCCGCAGAAAGGGCACAGTTTCGGTATGATTTCATTCCCGTGAACCGTATAATCTCCAAAATAGCGCTGCGCGTATTCTATCTCGTTCAATGCAGTTCGAAATTGTACCTTGACGCAGGGGTTACAATTTCATCCTCCCATCGTGCTTTATTCAGCCATGACGCCGGATACGGTATAAACTTCCCGCTTTCTCTCTCCCAATCTTCGGTAAATTTAAACCGTTTCAGAGCCGCCATGATTTTGTTGAACAGCTCATCATCCGGATCTATGCGTTCAAATGCTTTCTTGGAATCAAGTTTTGATGTCTTTCTCGGATACTCGGACCAAAACACGTCAAACTTTTCATCAATCTTCTTTTTATCCTCATCCGGCTCTTTTTTTTGACCCGCTTTGATTTCTTTCTTTCCTGTTACAGATTCAGGAATCGGGGATATATGTGTCTCTTTTTCTTCTTCCGTTCCCTTATTACATTCACCCTCATCCTCATGACATAACACCTCACTCTCATAACACATCATATCAGCTACATTTGCTACGTTTTGATAGCATTTGCTAGGTTTGCTAGCAAATGTAGCATTTGCTAGGTTTGCTACGTTTGCGTGATAGCTCTGAGACTTCTTTTTCCCTCCGGCGCTTCCGGATTCCGCTCTCGCTTTGCGTGTTTCTTCCCACTTCTCAGAATCACTGTCTATCCTTGGCTTTATAAATGAAAACGCCATAGACAATACAGGCGTCAAAACAGGCATTTCTTTTGTTTTTGCGTATATCACCATAGCTTTAAATAATTTTCCTGCGTCTTCGTCTGACATCAGGTTAAGAGACTCAAGATAGTCAAAATAAACGATAAACGACTTTTTTTCGGTCATACTTAGCCTACTTCAAATCTGCGATTATTTTTAATATCGCACTTTTTTCTTCTTCGCTTAATTCATGCCTGAGCTTTCTGATTAAAGAAAGTTCCCCTTTACCCTGCTTTTCTGCTATAGCCCACAGGGGGACTGATGCGGCTTTGGCCGCGTTTCTTATGTCTTGGTTTGCCTTTTTCATATGAACACTCCTCTCTAAGATGGAAATATCATTATCACCATCTTTATTATATCATACCGAGCGCACGGAGTCAAATGATTTACAAATATTTTTCAGATTCCTCTTTTCCCGTACCCGCAGTACCCTTTGTACTCATAGTTCTTGCATGAGAACGGAACGCTTGCGAATATGCCGGTTTCATCATAATCTTCATCGGATCCGGTCTCATACGGCTTTTCGTAAATTGGCTTATCATAAATATCGCAGCATGGCTCATTTGAATCATAATCGTCCGGAGCATACGTGAATTCCGAAATATTATCATATCCTCCGTCTTCATGATGATGAACATTTATGATACAGCTGTGTACGCAGGTCTTGCAGTGGTGGCTTGACGGATTGGCTATGCAATGTGATTCGTGCTGAGCGGCATTGACTTTGCGCCCGAAACACCTCGGGCAGTATGCGCACTTATAAGCTTTCACTTCGACTGGCATAATCCCTCTTTCTGCGCGGCATAAACCTCCGCGCCGGTTAATTGTTGTATGGTTTTTTTAAATTCTTCCGGGTCGGCGTTTGACTCGCTCATGTGTATCAGATAAATCTGCTGCAATTTTGAAAGATCGTTTTCTTTCAGCATGACAACTAAATTTTCGATACTCATGTGGGTCTGTATGATTCTGTTCTTCAGGGCGGCGGCGGAAGGGTCTGTCTCGGCGTTTTTATTTAATATCCCGATGCTGTAATTCGCTTCCGCCATCATGTGCGTCACACCTTCGAACTTGTATTTCAGATAGCATGTATCTGTAAAATACAAAAGCTTTTCTCCGGTGTGAGAAGACTGAATCAAAAATCCCAGCGGTTCATCGGCGTCATGCTCTACATCAAACGGCATAATCGCAAAAGTTCCGCATGAAAACTGCTTCATACTTTCTATTGGCTGTACGCGGTGTCCTGACAGCCCCAGCGCTTTAATTGTACCGTTGGAGGTATAAATATCTATACCCCTTTTCATGACGTCACAGCAAGCCTTAGCGTGGTCTGCGTGGGCATGGGAACACAGACACCCTTCAACCTGATTTATTGTAAAATTGCTTTTCTCCTGAATTTTTTTAAACGGTATTCCGCATTCTATCAGCAGACTCGTTTTTGAGTCTGATACAAGATATGCGTTACCGGAAGACCCGGAACCGTATATGTCAATTTTCACGTATATCTATGCCCTTCCTGTGCGCGGAAATCCCCGTCTCCGCGCACCGTCTGTGTTGTCGTTTAAAATTCGGGCTTAGGCGCTTCCGATTCTGTTTTATCTTTAACGGCATCAGCGCCGATCTCTATGGTTTCCTGATTTGCGTTTGCGGCCGTTTCTCTTGACAATTTTTCTTCGGGCGCTTCGTCGTTTTCCATGACGTTCTGCATTTCGATCGACATGGGACCGTAAACGCTGATCAGCCGTTTCAAGACTGTTTTCTTCGCCATTTTATCAAATTCCGTCTTCCATACGGAAAATTCTTTTGAAAAGCCGGGGCTGTATCTTTTCGCCCAGTCCGTGACTTCCTCAACGGTCATGTAAAACACTTTTTCAAAACCGTTCATCAGGCGAAAATACGCAAAGAATCCCACGATTTCTGAACTTGTCCTCTCGCCAGTGAGTTTAATCTCTCCCGACATTTTATCAACGCCCTCCAGCTCCCCTTCATATACCGCGTCGGCGTTGATAGTGCGGTAAAGTCCGCTTCTTTGGGCAAGCTGTATTAAACCTTTATACCCAATTATGAAGGTAGGGTTTCCCTTAAAAGGAACTACATAGGCGAACCCCAAAGATTTTGAAATAGGGAGCCCCAGCGCCGCCGCTTTGACGCACTCCATGGCCACCTTTTCCGGATCGCAGTTTTGAAGGGAGCTTTCCCCGGAGTACAAGTCTATCATGGAGGACATAAACGCCCCGGAATGCTCTTTCAGGGAGTTTTTGATCTGTGCCCTGATAGTCTGCTGGTTAAGCACGGCTTTGAACTGCTCTATTTTTGCGGATACGATTTGGTTTGTCATAATTCTTTCTCCTTAAATTTGTTTTATTTCAATGAAATCCGAATTGGCTTTATGCCCTTGGAAACCGACAAAAGAATTGTCTGAGCGCCTGTATCGGGAATTTCTGTGATATGTTCCGCATCGTCAATGAAGATCGGAACGTTCATCCCCCACTTTTTTGACAGTACCTTGATGATTTCAATTCCGGCTGTTGTCTTTGCGGCGTGGTTAGCCGAACTGTACGGGACAAGATCCCCAAACGGAGACGGTATCATGACCTCGCAATCTTCTCTCAGAGCGCCGTTTACCTGCTCCGCGAACAGGCGGAACCTTACTGTTTCGAATTGCCCGTTGATGGGTTCCGTCATCAGCCTAACCTTTTCACGCACGAACTGATCGCATAAAAAGATATCCGATTCCAACTTTTCATATTCCCTCGCAAGCTTTTTCTCTTCCGCTTCGAGTTCTTTGACGCGCGCCTTCTGCTTTTCATACGTTTCTATATCTTTTTTTGCCACGTCCAATTCGCTGATTTGGGCTGATATTTTCCTGCGCGCGCTTTCATATTCGGCGTCTTTGCTCTCGTTGCGCGGCGTCATACGATGAGCGCTCTCGGTTAATTCGCGCAAACGCGCGCGCATTTCTGCGCACTTCTGCGTACTTTCGAAATCTTCGAACGGAATGGAATGATTCAGTGCTGTAATGTTGCTGATAACGTTATCGATTTGGACGGATATGGAATCTATTTCGGCAGACATCAATGCAACTTCCTGCTTCTCTTTTAATATCATTTCCGCCGACGCTTCGGATTTCCCACGCAGGTTGATCAGTTCAAGCTTTTTTGACTTCGTTTCATTGAACATCTTTTTGAGACGTTCAATATCAATGTCCGGAAGTTCTCTCCCGCACGTGGGGCATGAAGATTTGCTTTCGTCCCACTTTTCGGCATACGCCGCGCGATACTCCGCGATGAGAGATTCACGTAGCTTTTCTTTACGCTGAATTTCGGCTGTTTTGTTTTCGGCCGATGCGCGGGTTTCCCGCAAAGACTTTTCAAGCTTCGCCTTCTCGTTCTCCAAAGCGTTTATCTTGGCCATGATTCCGGAACGGGCGGCGGCCTGCTCTGCCATGTATTTGTTTTTCTCCGATATGATATCGGTTTCCGCGTCCATGGCTTTTTTTAGCGCGGTCTGAGCCTCGGCTCCGGGAGCGTTATCCGACGCGTGGGCGGCGTCAAGCCGCGTAAGCGACTCTCTCAGCGCTTTTAATCCCGTTTCAATCTTATCTGCGTCAATGCCGTCTATATTCGGCGCGGCCTTTTCGGCTTCGCTGATTCTGGCCGGTATAGTTTTAAGGTCGTCGTTGATTTTTGTCTTTTTTGCCGACGCGATTTTGCGGTAATCGTCAACGCTATACATATTACTTGACCCTGGAATTTTAAGCGCTTCGGGCAGAGCACTCAGGGACGCGGAATTTTTTATCACATCTTCGTCGGTGACGCTTCCGAACGCAGACATCAGGACTTTCCTGCGGTCCTGATACGACATTTCACCCGCGAAATATTGAGGAATCGTCAGGATTTTAAGCCGTTCCGTGTCGCCTCCTGCAAGCGCTGATATGGACGCCTCATATTCCTTCTCCGCGGTGCTTACTCCGTTGATATAATAGTCAACGGTGTTTCCGTCAAATTCCTGTTCGGCCTTCCCGCGCGTTTTCTTGTAAACTTCGTGGTAAATCCGGCCGTACGTGCGCCGCTCTCCGGTTTCAAGCTCGATGGTTTCTTCTGCGGCGTGGTCAAGATTGTGCTTAACGCCTCCTTCTGAATCGTTTGACTTCGGCGTGTACCCTTTGATTCCGGACCCAGAGCGCCCGAACAACAGCCAGCAATGGGCGTTGAGAACGGTGGTCTTACCCGTTCCGTTGTCTCCGAAAATGGTGGCGCTGTGGCCGTCAAAATCAAATTTTTCTTTTTTTATCCCTTGAAAATTTTCAAGGGATATGCTCAGTATCTTCATATTTTCTCCTTCTCAAACACGGATATATTTATCGGAGATTCTTCGTCTTCTCCGCCGTCCCAGTGCTGATTAAATGCGTGATAATAATTCAGCGCCTTGTCTCCGGTATTGCTGACGCTGACGAACAAATTAAGGTTCGTGTCTTTTTTGCCTGAGTATTCATTCACAGCCGCCCTTATTTCGCGCAGCGTTTCAAGGATGATTGCTTCGCATTCTTGCTTGTTCATTTCTCCTCCTCCTTAAAATATACGGTTTATGATTTCAAACAAATAAGTATTGTCTATCTTAAAATCCGGTTCCTTTTCCTGCTTTGCTTTAATCTGCTCTATCGCGGCGCTGAAATATGCGCTGTCCACTCCCACGAGCTGATCCGCGAACACATTCAGGTCTTTCAGATCAAGCTCGTTGAGCTGCAAGCACATTTTAAGGTATTGCCCTGCGTTTATCGTCCACCCTCTTGCGATAAATTTTCTTGATCGTATTATGGAGCATAAAGGGTATTTGCTGCCGGTGTAATATAGCTCTTTGTTGATGATTGATTCGAGTGCTCTCGACGGAAGATTAACTTCCCCGGATTGGTAATCGTATGAGCAGGTGCAGTGAATAAAATCATAATTTGTATGGATTTCGGAAACGTCCCCATAAAACCTTATGACAAGCTGTATGCCGTCCGAAAGAGAAATTGCGTTTGTGGAAAAATAGCGCGGTCTATATTTTGGTTTTTCCTGTTTTTGCTCTTCTTCGGATTCCACCACGTCGGGTTCTGTATTGTCGTCTATGCCGGTTTCTCCATCTTCGGCGGCTATCCCTGCGCTTTGGATATAGGCAGTTATACGCTCTGCTTCGTCAACTTTGATTTCCACAATGTTTTTTTCGGGGTGAGTTTTGTTCCACACATCCGTGTAATACCGCGCTACCATTTCGCATGATTTGAACGTTTTAAAATACACATCATAATCATGCGGCTCTTCATCGATCAGCAACGATACGAGCGCGCCGCCTGTTATCAATGCATTTTCTTTGATGATTTTTTTAATATCATCGTCTGAAATGTTTTTGACCCAATCGTCCATTTTCCTTTTTAAAGATTTACCTATGTTTTTAGCGTTCATTTCTTCTCCTTCTTTTATTTAAAAATTGACAGTGCTATAATCATCAGCGCAATGATGGAAAGCGCGATAACGGTAAGCAAAAACTGCGCATTGCTCATGGCCGGTCGGTATCCCTCTACGACAAGATAATCTTCATGCTTGACGGTGTAAAAGCTTCCGTCTTCGAGATCGACGCGCACGCCCTTTTCATCAACTGACGTTACGGGAAGTATTCTGCCATATATTTGCGTGTCGCACATGATATATATGGGCTTGACGTATTCCCCAACCTTGGCTCGGCGTTTTGATTCTGTATAGGTCATTCTTATTCCTCCAGCATTTTTTTAAGCATCGCCACCTGCTCATTGCGGGCGACGGCACAGGCGTCATCGGCGGCGGCACGGGCGGCGGCGTGGGCGGCGGCACGGGCGGCGGAATAGGCGGCAGCATCGGCGGAATAGGCGGCGGCATAGTAAGCGTCATCGGCGGC
>Ga0209099_1001268_pt1 | contig 26002 bp, 35 predicted proteins | sample AD_JPNHW2_MetaG_FD_184430 | JGI IMG/M metagenome (GOLD analysis project Ga0209099, IMG submission 184430) | Active sludge microbial communities of municipal wastewater-treating anaerobic digesters from Japan - AD_JPNHW2_MetaG (SPAdes) (version 2) | ecosystem: Engineered > Bioreactor > Anaerobic... | reverse complement strand
CTGTCCTAGTATAACATCGGTTGTTCGAAATGGTGGTACTGTTGGGGTTTATAATGAACACACTTTAGATTTTCTCATTTATTTTAACAGCTATAACAATAATTCAATAGACATTACTGGTCAATGGTCAGAAAATGGAATTGATTGGATGGACGATCTTAATATTTACGACGGTAACGGACTATCATCTCCATATTTTATAACGGTGAAATATGATGAATTTTACGATACAGATAGTGGTCATATTTTTTCTGATCATGATACCGGTTGGTATTTTAGATTAAAGACTATTTGTAAGAATGGAAACGTATCATATTCTAACGCATTTACTTATAATTTTAATACCGATTTTGTATATTGTTTAGGTATAATTAAAGACGGACATACAAACGATAATTTAAATGTTAACCTAAATAATAATTATATAGGTGTTATTGGAAGTAGTTCTGGCGGTATTGATATTGCATTGGTTGAAACCAACCAACCACTTACAGGTAGATATATTAACCAAAGTAATCATCAAGAATTTAGTACGGGTATTTTCACAAGGCCTAATAGTACACTTGAATTTATAAGTACAACGGATAAGGGAGGACGTAATGAATTTGATGTGTCTTATGTCGTAGGTATATTGATTGGTAATTATTTTATTCATTTCAAACGAATAGATCTCTATCTTTTAGAATGGGCACACGGAACAGATATAAGTGTTACACTTATTTATCCTACAACTTAATAAAATTAAATTGACTATTTATAAAATATGGGAGCAATAAAAATTAATATAAGAAATATATCTTCACCGAATGATTTCATTGTGTCATATAAAAGCGGAAATGGCGTTGGTAATGTAAATACCGATTTTATTCCTTATGGTACGACTTATCCAGGTGGAACAACGGAAATAGTCACGTCAGGATTAGATTTGAAATATGGTGAGCAATATTGGATTAAAATTGAAGACTTAGTGAATGGGTCTTTTATAATTGAAAATATATACATTCATGAAAATAATTACTTTATATCTATTTGTCCGTAATAATGGAAATAAAAATAACATTAACAATGGCTGGTGTGGATACTGATTTTTTCAGTATATCAGCATCGAGTGATGGGATAAATTTTGGCCCTAGTTTAGTAACACATGTTAGTAGAATAGAACTAATAAGCGGATATACGTTAAGAAATGTACCAAATGACACAATAAAAGTAAGGGTAAAATCAAATACTAGCACGTGCAATAACTTTATTGATATAGACATTACAAATATTCCATCTATGGCGCCAACGATGACCCAACAAATACAGTGACGCCTTTTATATGACCAAATTAACTGGATTATTAAATATACCCAATGGAATAATAAAAATAAATAATAAGTTTAGTATTTATATAATATAAATTAAAAGAATGAGTTTTTTAAGTACCAATAATTCGGAGTTTTTATCCGCAAGAATAACACAGAAAGGTAGAAATGCAATTGCCAAAGGTAGTTTCAATATTAGTTATTTCCAAATTGGAGATTCTGAATTTGATTATAATTTAATTTTTTCAGGTCTTACTGGAAATACTAATCATCAAATGGTTATGTCTCCTTTTGATAAAGAAGGTGGTATAAAATATCCATATAAAATCGATGATTCGGTAAGTGGCACCACATATGGTGTACCCGTAAATAATAATTTACCCCCAGAATCAATTAGAAATGTTATGGGTCCTGCAGGATTTGTAACGAATATGATGCCTTATGATAGTGGTAATGGAACGGTGGTAAAATGTTATACGGAAGATATATCATTATCGTCAATTATTGGAGGAAAATTACTTACGGTAACGAATGGTAATAATTTTGATCTTGGTAATATAATAACAATAGTTTTTTCGGATTTTGGTGGATTAGATATTAATAACCCTGTTGTAACTGGTAAAACAAGTAGTTTAATTTATAAAATTATAGGCATCACCGGAAACACATTAGAAATGGATAGAAATATACCAGATCTTAGTTCGTTGACGGGGTACGGACAAATAGTTTCAAATAAATGCGAGTTAGAATATCCTAATGGAGATGTAAATTGTATTCCTACTCCCATAGATCCAATACATCAACATAACGCATGGACATTAGATGTCGTGTGGGATAAAAAACCAATTGGTGTAAATGTTTTGGGGGACGATAATAGTTTATCAGGATATACGAGTAATAAGCATGTGTCAACTAAAGAATTTTTAGGATATACATCAACAGGTCAAACATTTACGGATATTTTAGGAATAGGAATTACAAATCCCACATCTTATAAAAACTCATTTGATGAAATTATAAATGTATTACCTGAAGAACAAAGATGCGTTGCGATAATTCATTATTCTGAACTGGGTGATTTAGTTAATGATCCTGAAAGATTTTTTAAATATGATGACTATATTAGTACATTAAATACAGATCCAATATATTTGGACCCTGACGATAATCCATTAACTGATAAAGATTATTTTGAGGTTTACATCCCATTCGTACATTATCATAGATCTTCGTCTGAAACTATCGGAGCAATTTTTCATATGGATTCGATAGATTATTACGTAAAGTCAACAATAAACAACAGGCATAGTTTATTATTTAGATATCTTTTAGATGAAAAGGACAATAAAGTCGGTAAAGTTTTTCCTAATAATAAAATTATAGTTTTTGACGATCAAGAATTGGTTGCAACATTAGATATAAGGTCTAATAGAAAATACACTTTAGGGGCCCCAAAAGTAAGCTTAATTGGTAGTAACATGACAAAGGATTTTTCGTTATTTGATGGAACAACAGGACAAACTTTATGGGTGACATATATGTTATCAAATTCATCTTTTGATGAAGCCCCATCTCCATTAAATTCATTACCATGTAATTATTATGTGAAAGTTGAAAGTACTAATACACCATCAAACGTAACTGTTAGATTTAGCGGGGAAACATTTCAGCATATGGTCAATTCATTTGATGATATAAGTCACGGGTTTTTAGCCAAAAATTTCTATATTTTAGCTCAATTAACTAATAAAGACGAACTACCATTATCAAATTCGTGGAAATTGATTAATTATACACAATTTGCGGGGGGGGATGGGTTAATATATTTAACCCCAGATGGATTATTAAATACGACATTTACTATAGGATATTATGACTATCACGCATGGGCAGAGCCCGGTTTGTTCGATTTAGACAAATTTATGGGTACTGATTATACTTCAATTTCAGGAGTAACTCAATTCGGCGAAGAACAGCCATTTCCTGGCAGTATCAGATTAGTTAGATCATCAGATGTCGAAACATTAAATTTCCTAATAAATTTACCTTCTATGCAATTCACAACAACACAAAACCCAACTTATCCTAAATTGGGAAATGTTGATAAAAGAATAACCGAAATTGCTTTATTAGACGAAAAAAAAGAGGTTTTAGTAATGGCAAAATGCCCTTTGCCAATAAAAAGAACAGGAACACAAATTTTCTCTTTAAAATTAGATTTTTAATGATTAAATTAAAAAAAAAATAAATCTACATGAGTATTAAATTAAAAAATAAACCTAAAATTTTGGGACTTGACGTGAGCACAAAGACAATAGGGTTCGCATTATTTGATATCAACGGATCAAGTTTACTAGAGTTAACTCATTTTTCGCCAAAAATTAAACCTCAACCCGAAGATAAAATTGAAGAATTATTGAAAAAGGCAGAAGCATTTGAAAAACATCTTATAAATTATAAAGATATGGGTATTATTAAGGTGATAATTGAAGAACCTTTATTAAACTCAAATAACGCTTATACAATAGGAACATTACTTCGATACAATTCATTGATTTTAAAATCTTGTTACGATGTTTTAGGAATAGTGCCTACATTTATTTCCACATATAATGCTAGACGATTTGCGTTTCCCGATTTGGTTGGAGAAAATAAAACAGGAAAATCTGTATTATTTGGTGGTTATCCGAAAGATATTGATAAGAAACAACTTATATGGGATCATGTTAATACGTTATTTCCTGATATTGAGTGGTTATACACAAAAAGTAAAACATTAAAGAAAGAAAATTTTGATATGTCTGACGCAGTAGCAACAGTAATTGGATATATTAACATGACAACATTAAAAAAATAAAGGATACGTAAGATTTGATTTTTAAAAAAAAAATATGTATATTTGAAAATGGTTAGGGACGTGTAGTGATACACGTTGTTGGTCTCCCCAGAGAAGAAGGTGTATTTCTCTGGGGATTTTTTTTTATCGATTTTTTTATATATATTTTCATCATGAATGAACAAATTCCAGATTATACAGATGTAGTTGATATTCTAGAAGATATTTTAGGTGAATGTCGAAACCACAACGAATATAGTGGCCAGATGGCATTTAACTGTCCAACATGCTCATATGATATAAAAGGATTAGATGAGGGTGATGGAAAATTCAATATGGAAGTGAATTATAAGGAAGGGGTTTATAAATGTTGGGTTTGTAGCGATACACACGACACTCATGGTACATTACGTAAATTAATTAAAACTTTCGGTACAAAAAAACAACTAAAAAAGTTTGATATATTAATGCCAGACAGTAATGGCGAAAAAGTAAAAAAAACATATAAAAAAGTAACATTACCTAAAGAATATATTTCTTTCGAAACCGCTTCGGATGGAATGAGAATGACTCCACAATTTAAACAAGCATGGAATTATATCAAAAAAAGAAATATTACTGATGAACAAATAAAAAAGTTTAAAATTGGGTTTTGTTATCAAGGACTATATGAGAATAGAATAATAATTCCGTCTTATAATAAAGATAACGAACTAAATTATTTCATCGCAAGGTCATATTTGTCAAAACCGTTCATTAAATATAAGAACCCTGAAGCTGAAAAGGAAATTATTATATTCAACGAACATTTAATTGAATGGAATAAACCGATTTATATTGTCGAGGGTCCATTTGATTCAATATTCGTTCCTAATTCGATACCAATGTTAGGTAAACATATGAGCGATTATTTGTTTAATTTATTATATGATAACGCAAAAGAAATCATCATATTATTGGATGGCGACGCTCAGAAGGATGCAGAAAAGTTATTTCACAAAATTAATTGTGGTAAATTATATAATAAAGTTTGGATTATTGAATTAGATGAAGATAAGGATATAGCCGATCTTTGTGGTGATTTAACAAACTATGAAATGAAAAAATTAGATTAAAATATGAATATAGATTTAAAAGAAGTTTCTAAAGAAATTAACGAATTATTAGAGCAAAAAAGAAAAAAAATAAGATTAAGTTTTGTTGAAGAAAAACACATTTATTACATGTTAGATGCTAAAACTAAAAAAATTAGATCTAACTATCCTTCAGTATCAAAAGTAATGAAGAATTTTTTCGAGCCATTCGACTCTAATGGAATTTCATTAAGAATGGCTAAAGGAGATAAAAAACAACAAAAACTAATTTTGGAACAATGGAGAGAGGCTGGTGATTATTCAACAAATATGGGTAGTCGTGTCCATTATGAACTTGAAGTCGATTTAATTGGTAGAAATGGTAATTACAAAAAGGTAAGACAGCCAATTTATAATATCAACGAAGAACAGACATTAAAAAGCGATAATATGATTGTTGCAGGTAAGAATTATCTCGATTTGATGGAAGAAAGAGGGGCATCGTTATTAGATACTGAAATTATACTTGGAGATCCCGAATTGGGATATACTGGACAGCCCGATAAGGGTTGGTTAATGTTTAATAAGACAAAAACTGATTTTGGATTAGTAATAACCGATTGGAAAAGTAACCAACCCAAAAATTTTGAAATCAATGATTATACAAAAGGTATGTATCATCCATTTGAACAACATCCCAACAACGCTTTAGGACATTATTATCTTCAAATACCTTTATATGCTCGATTATTAAGAGAAATGTTAAAGGGCACAAAATATGAAAATATTAATTATTTTGGAGGAGTTATTGTTTTGTTAAAGGATGACAAAACATTTGTGGAATATAAAGTTCCACAAGACATAAACAATGGAATTATGACAATGGATTTAACAAAATATGTAAAATGATTAAAAAAATTTTTCACATTTCAGATATTCATATACGTACATTTCAGCATCACGAAATGTATAAACGACAATTTAATTTATTTCTTGAAGAAGTAAAATTACAAACTAAAGAATTATCATTAGATGAAGTTAGAATTGTAATAACAGGTGATATTGCCCACCAAAAAATTAATATTTCTAATGAACAAATGATGTTGACTAGTTGGTTTTTAACGGAGTTATCCAAAATCGGCCGTATTATAATAATACCTGGAAATCATGATTTTTTGGAAAATAATATTGAAAGAATGGATAGTATAACGCCTATAGTTGAAATGCTAAATAATGAAAATATATCATATTATAAAGAAAGTGGTATATATCCTGATAACAACATAAATTGGGTAGTTTATTCCTTGTATCAACATAATCAACGTCCAATTTTTAATAAAACGGACGATAAACTATATGTTGGGTTATTTCATGGTCAAGTACAAGGAATTTCAACTGATTTAGGTTTTACTTTTGATGAAGGTTATGATAAATTAAACTTTATCGGTTGCAATTTAGTGTTATGTGGAGATGTACACAAAAGACAAACGTTTGAATTATCTGATAAAACTAAAGGATATATGATTGGTAGTTTTATTCAACAAGATCAGGCGGAGACAATAAAGCATCACGGTTATGGATTGTATGATGTAGCCAAAAATAAATACACTTTTCATGATTTACCAAATGAACAGCCGTTTATACATTTCTTAATAACTGACATTAAAGATTTAGACAATGGAAAAGAAAATATCGTTAATTTTGGATAAAGAATATATCGAATATTGTCGAATAAATAATATTGAAGATGTTGAAGGTTTAGCAAAAAAAATATTTCAGAAAGGGTTTACTGAAATGAAATATGGTAAAGTTCCTGTCATTAATTTAAAGACCGAAACTAAACTTGTTGAATCAAAAGTAATAAAAACCGATTTTCCGATTATTACGGAAATAGGTATAATTGAAAATGTTATTCCTGAAGAAATGAAAAAAGAATCAGAAAAAGCTTTAATAAAAGAATTAAATAAAAACGATTTATATGACGAGTAATTTGTATAAATTTTGAAAAAAAGTAAGGAATAATTTGGCTATTCCTTATTTTTTTAGTATATTTTAAAAAAAATAAAAATATGATACAATTAATTTTATGGTCGTTCATTGCATATGGAATGACAACTATTATTGTTTACGGGGCAATATTTGAAAAACCCAGGAATTGGATAAAAAATAATTATAGTTTTTTGGGTGAGCTTATTTCTTGCCCGCTTTGTACATCAACATGGGTGGGATTTTTTCTTTCGTTAATTTTGGGTAGCATTTCATCTCAATATTTTGATAGTTTTATACTAGTTAATATTTTTGTAGATGGGATGTACACCGCAGGCACAGTTTGGGCCATAAACTCTTTTATCGAATTTTTCGAGGAGAGTAGAATAAAATAATAATTAAAATGGCGTTTAGGTATACGAGAATTGAAGAAGGAAAACGTAAGAGTTCATATGATGATCATAGAATGAGGTCAATAGCTATAGATTTTTATGAAAAAACATTAGGATTAAAATTTAAAGGTGGTGGTGATTTCGAAATAGATTTGATACTTATTGAAAATCCGTTAGTTGGTTCTGAGGGTGAAAATGCTAGTTGGTCTGGCGATAGATGGACAGGAGACCAACGTGATATTTTTAATTTAGGGGTTAATACCTTGAATATTCAAAATAGAAAGTGGCATTATTGGAATTTGCAAGAATTGTCGGATAAACCGAAAAATAAATATTGGTACGGGAAGTTCGACCCTGGATGGAATAAAAATCAATATTTCAGAATGAATCATCAAGAAGATCAAATATGTATAGTTGAAGCGGAAACGATATTAAATGACAAAAAAAGAATTTTTGCGTTAGATAGAAAAGTATCTAATAATAGTGAAAATGAAGACTGGATATGTATTCCACAAGAATTTGTTAGAACATTTAATAAACAACCTAATGGCGAATGGGTCGAAAATGGAAAATATTGTGGATTATCACACGAAGAAAGAGTAAAGCAAAGATTATTAGATTTACATAAAAAAATGCAAAAGGATGAACTATAACAATCCAACAATAAAAGTTACATGGGAAGACGTGCCTGAGAATTTTACCAAAGAGAGAATCAGGCGCGTTAAAACCTATTTTCAAGAAAAATATAATTCAAAAAATATTAAGATTATAACTAAATCGTTGGTCAACACGGGAACAACTAAGTTAGAATCTTTGGAGGTTTCAGAAAATATTACCGATTTTCAATATCAAAAAAAATTAATTAAAGATTATCTTAAACAAAATGAAGTTAATGTTGATTTGTCAAAAATAGACAGGTTGGATAATAAAGTTAATGAGGAAATTGATAAATTAAATGTTAATAAAGTTAAATATAACAAGTGGTATATTAAGAACATAGAGTTTTCAAATTTCCTTTCATTCGGGCAAAACAATTTCATTGATTTTGAAAATTTGGATGGGATTTCAGTAATTGAATCAAATCCTAAAAATTTTGGAGGAAAGACTAATGTTTCTATCGATCTTTTATTATTTTTATTTTTCGGTAGAACCACAAAAACGAGAACAAACATTGACGTATTCAATATGTTCACAGAAGTCAATCAAGTTTATGTAAAAGGTGAAATTATCATTGATGGCCTTGATTATATTGTTGAACGTATTATTGATAGAAAATTGAATAGAAGCGGAGAATATAAGATAACCAATACACTGAATTATGTAAAAAAGAATGAAGATGGGTCGATTATAAATTTGGAGGGTGAACAAAGACGGGAAACTGAAAAATTTATAACAAGCGCTATTGGTACTGAAGATGACTTTCTATCAACTATTTTATCAACTGGAGATAATCTAAATGAATTGATTGAATCAAAACCTACGGCAAGGGGGCAAACTCTTACCAAATTCTTAGGTTTAGAAAATTTAAAGATCAAAGAAGAAATTGCTAAAACAATGTATAATGATTGGAGTAAAAAGCTAGTCAGTAACACATATAATAAGGTACAATTGACGATAGATAACGAGCAATACGTTTTATCCATTTCAGAGTCCGAAGGCGAAATAGGACGTTTAAAAATCGAATTAGACAATACCGAAAAAGAGGTTAAAAAACTCGAAGAAGAAAAAGACGATTTAATTGGTAAAAAGAATAATGATGTCGATATGGACTTGGTAAGAACTAATCCGGAAACACTTAAAAAAGAAATTATAAAACTAAAATCTGAGCAAAAATTGGTGCAAGCAATTGCCGACTCTATTGAACTTAAAGAGCCTTCCGAATATTATGTTGAGGAAGACCATAGTCAATTAATAGAAAAGATTAATTATCTGATTGTCGACGAGAAAATGGTTGATATGGAAATTAAAAATAAGGAGTCTTTGATCGAACAAATGGAAAAAGGTTCTATTTGTCCAACATGTAAAAGGTCTTTAGAAGATGTTGATCATACTGAAGAAATTAAATCATTACACAATGAAATTACTTTAAAAATCACCCAAAAAACCGAAATAAACTCTAAAATTCTAAAGTTAAGGGAAGAAGAAACTAAGTTCATTAATTTAAAGAAAGAGTATGACACATACGAAAAAAATAAGTTAATTAAGGCTAAAAATGAAATAGATGTAGAACAAAAACAATTATTGATTGATACTAAAGAGTTAAAGTTATCAAATTATGAGTCAAATAAAAATAAATTAGAAATAAATACACAAATTGATAGTGAATTGATTATTTTAAAAACAAAAATTAATTCGTTAAATGGAAATATCAGACAGATCGACACTAATATCAATAAGCACAATAATAACATTGTAAATTTAAAGGAAAAGATTAAAACTAATATCGAATTAATCAAGAAAATAGAATTTGAAGAAGAGTATGACGGTATCTTTAAAATGTATTTGAATGTATTTGGTAAGAATGGTGTTTCAAAAACCATTATGAAAAATATGATACCTTTATTGAATCAAGAATTATATCGTTTATTAGTTGATAGTTGTCATTTTATTTTAGAACTTAATGTGAATGAAAGAAATGAGGTTGAATTTATGATGATTGATACTGAAACTAGAGTTACAAAGTTACTTGAATCAGGATCAGGTTATGAAAAAACCATATCGTCTCTGGCATTAAGATCTGTTCTGACTAAAATTTCTTCATTACCTAAACCAAATGTTGTTGTAATGGATGAAGTTTTTGGAAAAATCGCCGATGAAAACTTAGATATGGTTGGAGAATTCTTCAAAAAAATAAAAAATTATTTTGATCACATTTTAGTTATATCGCATAACCCATTGATTAGGAACTGGTCTGACAATATTATTATGATTCAGAAAGAAAATAATGTGTCGTCCATTAATTTTATTACTACAAAAATTTTGTAATAATAAAAAAATGTGTTATCTTTGTATCCTAATTTAAAATTATAATGTTATGAATTATTCGAAAGATTTTAGTTTATATGCCAAAGATAAAGGCATAAGTGGTTTAAATTTATATAATTATCAAAAAAGAATTGAGGATAATTTAACGCCTTATATTCTTGAAGAACGGCAATTGAATGTCACTCAAATTGATGTTTTTTCACGTTTACTTATGGAAAGAATCATATGGGTTGCTGGTCCAGTAAACGATTACATGTCAACAATAGTTCAAGCTCAACTTATGTTCTTGGATAGTACAGAAAACACAGACATTACGATGCACATCGATAGTCCTGGCGGAGGTGTAAAGTCGGGTTTATCTATGGTGGACGTAATGGATTATATTAATTCAGACATCAGGACAATCAATACAGGCATGGCGGCTTCTATGGGGTCAATCCTGTTAGGTGCAGGTACAAAAGGGAAAAGAAGCTCATTAAGATTTTCTAGAACTATGTTGCATCAATCGAGTGGTGGGTTTGAGGGAAATATTCAAGATGCAGTAATTTCAATGAAAGAATGGGAAAAGACAAATGACACTCTTTTCGATTTATTAGGAACGTATTGTGGAAAAACCCCACAACAAGTTAAAGAAGACTCGTCAAGAGACTTTTGGTTATCGGCTCAAGAAGCCCTTGATTATGGTATTATAGATGAGATTATAATAAAAAAACAATAATTTCGTTTATATTTTCATTTTTTTTTTCATATTATATTTATCTAAATAAGTATAATATGAAAAAAATTGATTTTAAAACTTTGATCCCGTACATTAGTACAATTGTTGCCGTAATTCTTTTTGCGGTGGTATTTATAATGTCTAAACAAAATTCTAAACTTTCGTCCGATTTACAATTGGAAACTAAGTTAAAAAACGCATTGTTGGATACTGTTAAAACATACAAAAACGAACGAAACGAATTGGTTTCAGAAAAGTTAACTCTACAATTCAAATTAAATGAGAAGGAATTTGAAAATTATGATTTAGTAAAACGTATAAAAGAAACCGAAAAGAAAAATGCAACATTGGAAAAGAAAGTGTCTGTATTTGCAGCCGCATTGATTAGATCAGAAATTATTATAGATTCATTACAACAAAGTAATGTAAACGTTTCCGAAAAAGATAGTAGTGTAACTTTTACGAGTAAAAATCCAAAAGAATTAAAATATACATTATTAGTAAAACCAGTATTAACTTTAAAAGATCGTAAGCCAGAATTAACATTTGTAGATTTCAGTTTACCTAACGAACAATTTATTGAATTCCATTGGATAAATAATGTTAAAGAGGGATATCCTGTTAGTTTTAGCGTGACCAACACAAATAGATATTTTAAAACTGTCGATATTAATAGTTATGTAATACCAGAAATAATAAAACCCGAAATAAAACCAACCTTTTGGCAAAAGTTAAATAAAATAAGTAAAAGTGGTGGAGCAGATTTATTATACATCGGTATTGGAGTTATAGCGGCATTAATTCTTAAATAATGAACAAATTTATATTATTTTTAAATGGTTTTTTCACGGAACGTTTAGATATAGAAGAATTTTCAAATAATTTAATTGAAGGTGTTAAATCAATGTCATCGGTTAAAGTTATTATTGAAAACACTGAGTCTATAATATTATTTTTTGAAAGTGATGATGATGAAAAAACGTTATCGGAAAAATTATTTAATTTAATATCAGACTCTGATATAAAATTATCTTTTCTATTTAATTCAGAATCAATAATTGGATTAAAAATACCTGAAAGAATGAAGTATCTTATTAACGAAAAAACTCCAGACGGAACTATGTTAATTATAGAAATGATGACAATTGAAAGGGATTATAATCTTTGATGAAATTTTAGAAAAAATCGAAAAGCATGGAATAAAAAGTTTAACAAAAGAAGAAAAAAAGTTTCTAGACGACTTTAAAATGTAAAAAAAAAAGTTTAAATTAAAGATTATCTAAAAAAAAAATATGAAAAAATCAATTATTATAAACACAGACGAAATACAACGATACATTAAAGATATAAGAAAAATTCCTGTTATTACGCATGAAAGACAAGATGAAATTTTTTTAAAACTAAAATCAAAAAAGACTAGCAAAGAAGAAAAAATTAAATTAAAAAACGAATTAGTTATTGGCAACTTACGTTTTGTGATTTCTATAGCTAAATCATATCAAAGTCAAGGTGTTGACCTTATGGATTTAATTTCGGAAGGTAATATTGGGCTTATTAAGGCGTCAGAAAGATTTGATCCAAATAGCGGGTTAAAATTCATTTCTTATGCAGTTTGGTGGATTAAGCAATCAATTTTAGCCTCTTTGAATGAAGATTCAAGGACTATAAGAATTCCTTCTAATATTATTCAAGAAACACAAAAGGATGCCAAACGAGTTGAAGTGGACGAAAAGGATATTAATGTTATAAGCGGAAGTAATTTAACCTATAGTATTCCTTTTTGTGTGGGGTTGGATAATAATATTAATGAAGACGGGTTTACTTTAATTGATATCATACCAAATAGAAATGCGGATAACCCAGAACGATTTGTAACGGAATCTTCAGAAGAAATAAAAAATAAAGTCCATTATATGTTATCGGTGTTAGACGAAAGAGAAAGGATAATAATAGAAAGATATTACGGCCTTTCGGGGGTTGAATGTAATTTAGATGAACTTGGCGAAGAATTTGGATGTACTAAAGAGAGAATTAGACAGTTAAGGGATAGAAGTTTAAAAAAATTACGTAACGAGTCGTATGATTTATTAAAATATTTATCATAAAAGAAATTCGTTTGACTTTTTAGTTCTTTGGTAGTACTTATCAGTATGAGTAAAAAGAAAACTACTGAAGAATTTATTAATGAATCAAAAGTTATTCATGGCGATAAATATGATTATTCAATAACTGAATATAGTGATAATCATACTAAAGTTAATATTATTTGTCCTAATCATGGTATTTTTAAAATAAGGCCAAATGATCATTTATCAAAAAAAGTGGGATGTAACAAATGTCACAACGCGGGTATTGTTAAATGTAAAAATGTTGGGGATAGAATTATAAATGAATTTGAAAATACACATAAATTTAAATACGATTATTCACAGGTAGAATACAAAGGATGGGATAAAAAAATTAAAATAATATGTAAAGATCATGGTATTTTTGAACAAACGCCTAGACACCATTTAAATGGATGTGGATGCCAGAAGTGTTCAAAAACACATAAACTTACAACTGATGAATTTATAGAAGAGTCAAAATTAATTCACGGTGATAAATATGATTATTCGTTAGTAGAATATAAAAATAGCATAATTAAAGTTAAAATAATATGTCCTAATCATGGCATCTTTGAACAAAGGCCGAGATATCATTTGAAAAATAAATCGGGATGTCCTATTTGTAATGAGTCAAAAGGCGAAAAAATAATAAGAAAATATCTTTGTGAAAATAAAATTCCATTTTATCCACAGAAAAGATTTAAAGATTGTAGAGATATTAAACCCTTACCTTTTGATTTTTATTTAATTGATTTAAACGTTTGTATTGAATATGACGGAGAACAACATTATAATAGTAGGTGTAATTTTGGTGGTAAGAATAGGTTTTTAGATATTAAAAGAAAGGACGAAATAAAAAATAATTTCTGTAAAAAAAATAATATATATTTAATACGTATATCTTATAATGAAGATATTATAAATAAATTACAAAATGAAATAAAAATATGAAACAATTTATTGAAAAGAATTTTACAATAATAGTATTTGTGGTATTAATGTTAACCTTTTTTAAGGGATGTAACGATTCGAGAAAAATAGACATATTAAGTCATGAAATAATTGAGTTAAAAGATTCGTCATATACTAAAGATGATTTTAATCTTAAATTGAAAATTGAGGGTCTAAAATCAGAATTAAGAATGATTCAATCTACTGACAGAAAAATATTAGATGTTAATCGTCAAAATGAAATCGTTAAAGAAATAAATTTATTAGAGGATAAATTAAAATGAAAAATTGGTTAAGATTAAAAGAAAAAACAATAATAGTATCTGCTTTCATTATTCCAATTATAATTGTTGCGGTTGTATCAATATCTCACGTGACACAATGGTATGGAATATCAAATCCATTGACATGGGCGGTATATTTGTCAGTTGGTATTGAAATCGCCGCTCTTTCATCGTTAGCGGCAATAACCGCAAGACTTGGTAAAAATGTTTATTTTCCATTTATCATTGTAACATTAATTCAATTTATTGGGAATGTTTTCTTTTCTTACTCATATATTAACATACAAAGTATAGAATTTAAAAATTGGGTAGAGTTAGTCACCCCAATAGTCAATTTAATTGGCGTTGAGCCGACAGATTTAATTGGTCATAAAAGATTTTTATCGTTTTTTGCGGGTGGGCTATTACCCGTTATATCGCTTTCGTTCTTACATATGTTAGTTAAATTTACAGAAGAAGACAATTTAAAAGAACCTAAAGAAGAAAAGTTAGAAAAAGAAACCCCTAAAGATATCAATGAAGAAGATATAAGGGTTAAATTAACAGATGACGATTTGTCGAAACTGGAAAATATATTATTAAAACCACACGATGAATTAAAGAAAAGTTGGAACGAATTTTTAGAAAAAAATAATATAAATAATGAATCAAAAGTCGATGCCACTTTATTTGAAAGTAATCAATCACAAGTAATTGAAGAAGAACAAACAGGTATCGATGATAACACAATTTCAGAAAAAAGTAGACGTTTGGAAATAATTGATGAAGAAAATGTTAAAGAAGAAAAATTAGACGAAGATGTGCCCGAAAAAATCGGTGAAGACGATATAATGGCTAAATTAACAGATGATGATTTGTCAAAACTTGAAAATATCTTATTAAAACCACGTGAAGATTTATCGTTTGATAATACATTAGATGATGAAGATTTTTATTCTGAAAATGATGAAAATATTAAGGAAGAAATAATTAATTCTATTCTTGATCCAATGCCAACGCCTACAATAATTAAGTCAGTTGATATTCCTATTACGGAAAGTTCAAATCAAATTGCTCAAATGTTAGATTTAGAAAATTTACGAAAAAGTATAATTAATGAAATAAAAACAACGACACAAGTTGTTACTCCAACGCCTATACCTAATGAAAAAATAGACAACGATCCTATTGCGATGAATGATACTGAAATTCCTGAAGAGTTGGAACTTCCTGAAGATGTAGATAAAAAAAAAACTTAGAACAAACCGATCCCCCATTGGAAGAGGAAAATATTCAATTTTTACTTTCGGAGGAAAGCCAAGACTTGACTAATGATGAAAATAATGTATATTTAGATGAGAAAATATCAAAAAATTCAAGAAATATTAGTAAAAAAATAAAATTAAGAAATGTCAATAATACTACCCGTAGAAATTTTAGATAATAAAAGCCTTAACTTTAAAAAAACAAAGGCTAAAAAAACACAAATCCTCTTATGCGATACGCATAGGAGGATTGTTGATTATATACATATGATAAAATATCGTAAGAATGGGAACTATGACGATATTCCACATTATATTATAAATAAAATGGGGGACATATATCAAATTTTAAATGACAATGATTACTCGATAACTTTTAATAATAGTAAAATTGATAAAAAGATAATTAAAATTTCTTTAGAAAATTTAGGTTGGCTGAACAAGAATACGATGAATGGTATGTTAGCAAATTGGATTGGAGATCCTTACAGAAATGATCCATATATAAAAAATTGGAGAGGTCATTTCTTCTGGGATAAATATACTGATGCCCAAATGGAAAGTCTTAATTTGTTATGTATTGAATTATGTGACAAACACGGAATTAAAAAACAAGTTGTTCCATCACACGGTTATTTTGAAAATGCATATAAATTTAATGGAGTTGTGTGTAAATCCAATTATTCTGATATTTATACAGATATAAACCCATCTTTTAATTTTAATAATATATTTAAAAATGACAAATAAGATACTAAATGAGTATGATGATACCAAGAGAATGTTGAATGTTATAAGAAACATGAATAATAAATCGACAGGTAGAAATCTAACAGAACGAAGACACTACTATGGCGAACAAAACGCCATGATTGGTGGTAAAGATTCCGATTATGCGGGTAATGAGGGATTAGAACATGAAAATAACGAACAAAATCCCGAAACTAATGATACAGGTATTGATGTTGTGAATGATGTTGATATTAAGATGAATTCCAGTGATCCGAGTGATAAAAAATTAACTGATGAACAGAAAAAAATATTATCAGGATTAGTAGATTCATTTAGACAACAAGTTTCACAAACTGCGGAATTAGACCCAGGATTTACTTTTAATGTAGATGAAATTAGACTTGATGGCATTATCCCTGAATTTGATTTAAAATTTGCATATATTTCAGGACAAAATACGGGTCTTTATATTAATGCTGAAATGTTAAACATAACAGATCAAACATCAAATTTACTAACTAAATTATCATCATTTAACAAACAAATAACCGATAGTTTGGATATAATATTAAGACAAAGAAAAAATAATTAATATGGCAATTACAGGTCAAGATAAATCTGACGTAGAAAGAATCGCAAGGAAAGAGATCAAAGATTTTATGGACTCTTCCAATGCTCATAAAATTGTTGTTAAAATGATTCAAGATGAAATAGGTACAAAAAAAATTGACGATAAGATTGTTGATTTAGCGACCAAAGTTGTTGTTGAATTATTTAAGACTTTATGGCAAAGAAAATCTTTCTGGGAAAGTTCGTTAAAAAATGTTAAGTAAAATGAAAAACAAAAATTTAAAAGAACAAAACGAGGATGTAGATACCATTACATTAGATGTTCCATTATTTATTCGTATGCTTGAATATGCGAAGGAAGACGCAAAAACGGACATGGAATTACATACAGCCACTGAAAAGATACTTGAATTATTAAAGAAAAATAATAAGTTATCAATGGATAATTATAATAATATTATTGGTAAGAAAAAGCAAGACACCAACGAAATGACTGATGCAGGATCAAGTGGTTCATTTGATTCCCCAATTAGTAAAACTATTCTTAAAAAGGATTTATATAAGCCAAAAGAACAAGACGTCAATGAAATAACAGGATCAGGATCATCAGGTTCTTTCGATGTTCCCGCATTTGGTAAAACTACTAAAGGTGGCCGTAAAAATCCGTTAGGTATTGATGGTGAAAAAAGTATAATGAGAAGTAGAGCGGTTACAGACAAAAATTTTCCGAAATATGGCGGGCCTGGAGGTAAATTTGTAACAATTAATCCAAAATGTAAAAAATTCCCATATTGTAATCAAGGAGATCCAAATGCAATTAAGTTACATGAAAATAAGGAATTAATGGAATCAATCAAAAATATATCTAAAAAATATGGTATTCCGGTTAAAGAAATGGAGCAAATTGTAATAAATGAAATAAAACAAATATTTATATAATATGAAAATTAAGGAATTAAATACAATTATTAATAAAGTTTTAACTGAAGAAGTAAAACAACGTATTATAGAGGATATTGATAAAAAAGAAGTTTATCATATTATGTGTGATGGTGAGCCTATTGACTCGTTCGAAAGTAAAGAAGAAGCAAATTCACACTTGGATAAATATAAAAAGGAACATCCGGGAAAACAATTAATAATAGAACCTAGTGTTTATGAGTCATATGAAGATATGATAGATAAATTAGGAGAAATGGGAGAAGAACTAAATATGAAAAATAAATTAAAAGAATCAAAAAAATCAATCGTAGTAACTGAGAGTCAAATGAAAAAAATCATTAAGAGTCTAGTTAATGAAAATGTACCAGGAATTGAAGTAACAAAAAGAGCACAAGCACAATCAAAAAAAGATGCTGATGAAAATCTTAAAAATGTAAATAATAAATTAAAAAAGGCGGCAAGTTTTAATGGGAATGATAATCCCGAATTTCCTAAGCCAATAGGAAAGGGTGAAAAAGTCGCAATCTACAATACTGATGAAGAAAACGAATACGTGGACGATTATCGAGGTGGTGGTATGCAAGATATTATATACGACGAAGATCCTGGCGAACAATTTAAGAAAAGGCAAAAAATGTCTTTGGAAGGTGATAGATTAATGGGCAATTCTCAAGACGCAGGAAATGTGGTTAAAAGTGATTTAGGTAAAAAAATTGTTAAAAATGCCGTTCGTAAAGCAGAAAAAATTGAAAAAGATCCGATGTACGTTAAAGATGATCAACCAGTTGATAAAGGTAAGCCTAATAATGAAAAACCATCAAGGAAAGAAAGAAATGGGTTAAGTGAAGAAATTCAACGAATGAAAAACATGTATTCTTATAACAAGAAAACACAATAAACTTTTTATTTAAAAATATTTTCCATATATTTTATATGTATGGACAAGATCAATGTAATATTAAATATTTCTGAAACTCTAAAGGAAGAATTAGATTTCTGGTTTAGATATAATAATATAAGTCGTGAAAAGATTCATCTTTTTTACGACTTTGTTATTTCATTAGATGAATTGATAGAATCAACATATTTAGGGTCAGATATGTTAAATGACGAAGAAAAATATAAAGGTCATTTTAATTGGTGTTGGAGAAAAATAATAGAAAATTTTACAAAAGAAAAAATATTCTTTAAAGAGAAAGGAAATCATTTTGAATATTTATGGAATTTCTATAAAGAAGCGTTTTACATTCCAAAAATTGAAAATAAAAAAATTATGATTTATGACTATTATTATAAAATATTCGATTTGAGTCATACTAAAACAGAGTTTGAATTAGAAATACTTTTGACTATCTATAAATTATTCGATCAAAACTTGAAAAAATAAAACTTTTTATTTATATTAAAAAATAAATCAGTATCAATCAGTTACAGAAAAATAACCAAATAAAATTTATAAAATATGCTTGAAGTTAAATTATTTTTAATTGTTTTGAGTTTGATATACTTAATTAAAAATATAACTGTATTTTCAATCAAACTATTTGAAACAAATCCCGAACCAATGAAACTTAATAAAATCGAAGTAATTCTATTATATTTATCATTTTCCTATGTAATAACAAATTTAATTTTAATAATATAATGTATAAAGAAATTGTAGAATTAAGGCCATATTTTCACTCTTTAAGAGAGATTAAAAATAACGTATCACTCGACATAAAATTACCGATTTCATGGGAAATTAATTATAGTATAGATCAATTTCCATCAACTAATTTTAAAGAACAGGATAAAAATGAAACCACTAAATTAATTTCATTTATTGCCGATAACACAGAAAATGGATATAACGATGCTTTCAATTTTGCTAAACATGTAATAATTTTTAATATTGAAAAAGAAAAAAAACAACATTTATTAGAGGAAAAAATTAAAGAGCTAAAAAAATTGTTTCAAGAAAAAGATTTAGAATTATTAGAAAATTTAAAATTTGAAGAATTATATGAACGAGAAAGAACAGAAGGAATTGGACTATCTGATTCAGAAGGATATACAGAAGATTCAGAAGGAGATAATGACGTCCAAGAGATCCCAAATTGAAGAAATAAAAAGATTAGATAGGGATGAAATGTTCAAACCAAAGAAAAAGGAGAAGATTTCATTTTTTAAAAAAATTGGAATTATTATAAATGGAAAAAAAAGGTGATATGTTAAATCAATTGGCAATAATTGCCGATTTAATGGAAAAATTAAATATAGATTATAACGATTCGACTATCATTTTTAACGTGAATGAAAAAGAATTTGAAAACATATATAATTATACGTCCAGAAAAAATAATGATATTTTTATACCATTAAAAAGTGATGTAAACGATTTTATATTGAATATTGGCGATATTAGTATTATTTTTAATAAGAATAGTGTCTAAATAATTCGGTACGTTTATATCCCTTTGTTTCTAAAAGATTGTACAATTGTGTTCGTTGATGGGTAGTTAAATCTTTAACGAAGATGAAATTACCTTTTTTTCTTTTTATAATATCATCCCTGACTATTTCAAATAACCTAGTTGTGTCATCAATATTTTTATTCCCAAATAATCTGATATTATTATCAACTTGAACAAACAATTTATTATTTAATGTAAAAATTTGTGCAATTTCAGTAATTGATAACACATAATTAATCATATCATAATAACGAATTCTTTTTTTAGACTCATAATCATAAATCAGCTCTTCTTCCCAATATGGATATATATCTTTAATTCTAAATTTATTATCATCAAGTCTCGCTTCGACGTTTCTTCCAAGACTATCTCTAACATAAAGCATGTCTTTTGACACCCACCTATTCATTGGGAAAATTAATGCTAATTCATAAACTAAATCTTCTTTACGTTTTTTTCCTCCTGTACGAAGTTTAATAAATGGAGGTTTTTCATGCGTTTTAAATTCGTGCCAATGTTCATAGACTTTATTTTTAGTCCTGCATTGATATAATAATTTTATCTTCTTTTTATTACAAAAAAGAATTATTTTATATCTGGATTTTTTCATTAAAAAAATAACATTATAAATGATATGAAACCATAAATTCCAAAAAGACTCCATATAATAAAAAAGATCTTTATTTTTGATTCTGTCTTTTCTATTGTATTATTGACTATATCCATCTTTTTCTTTTTTTCTTTACAACTTGAACATCCCATAATAAAATATAACCAATTATTTGGTTTTTCTAAATATTTTATCTATATTTTGTAAAAGTTTACAACATATGAGTAAAAACAAAGATCAAATAGGGATTACAATTAATAAGGATATTAATGACAAGCTAGAAAAAGAAAGCGTCAATAAATCAAAACTTATTAACACTTTATTGGTCGAATGGATGAACGATAAAAAAAATATGAAAGATTTCACAAAAAAATCCGATTAATCCGACTTTTATTATAATTTCAGATATTTATATTAAAAGAATTATTATGGGAAGAAAAAAAAACACATATGGAAATAATAAATCAAAAATTTCTATAACTATTTTACCTGAAATTAATTTGCAATTGGAAGATTTAAAAATTAATAAATCTAAATTAATAAATTGGCTTCTTGTGGGACATTTTAATAAAATAATTTAAATTTTATGGGTAAATTAAGTAAAATTGAACAACAAAATATTTTAAATGACTATATTAATGGGGAAAGTTTTAAAAATTTATCATTAAAATATAATATTTGTACCTGGAGTATTGGAAATTTACTGAAAAAAAATAATATTTCTGCTAGAATAAGAAAACATTTATGTAATGAGAATTATTTTGAAATTATCGATAATCATAAAAAATCATATTGGCTAGGGCTTTTATTTGCAGATGGATATGTTAGACAAAGAAGGCAATGTAATGGAAAATATAAACAAGGAGGTATTGTCGGATTAGGTTTGAAGGATGAAGATAAATATATGCTAGAGCAATTTATCATAGATATTGAATCTGATTATAATTTATTCATAAATATTAAGGATAATAAAAAATATTATAAAATAGAAATTAATAGCAAAAAAATGTCAGATGATCTTATTAAAATAGGTTGCGTTGAAAGAAAATCATTAATTTTAGAACCTCCTATTATTGATGAAAAATATATACCTGATTTTATTCGTGGCTATATTGATGGTGATGGGACGATAGGTTTATACAATAATAGGTTTAAATTAAGTATATTAGGTACTAAAGAAATTTTAGAATATATTCTTGAATATTTTTGTAAAAACGGAATAAAAATAAAACCTAAAATTTCTAAAAGAAAAAATATTCACATAATTCAATTTAATAGTCAATCTGACATTAAAATTATATATTCTTTATTGTATAATATAAATTGTGAAAGATTTTTAAAAAGAAAATATAAAATTTTTAATAAAATAACAAAATAAATTATAAAATTATGATTTCATACATTGGAGGTAAAGCAAGAATAGGAAAATGGATAATTCCTTTTATTCCTAAAGACATTGAAACATATGTTGAACCCACGAGCGGCATGTTTTGGGTGTTTTTCAATATGAATTTGGACAATTATCCAAATTTAAAGACAGTTGTTTATAATGATTATAATCGATTAAATGCAAATTTAATGAAATGGGCTAAACAGTATGACGTTCTTTATGACGAATTAGCAAAATATCCTTGTCAACAATTAGGTGTGGTTGACACACCTCCTGAATATGGAGAAATGTTCAGAAAATATCAAAAAGAAGTGTTCGATCAAAATTTGGTTATTACAGATGAAAATAGTTTGGACATTGCAGCAAAATATGTATATGTATTGACACAAGTTTTTTCTGGATCAAAACCTGAAACCGCGTCTTATACTGATTATAAAGGAAAATATCGTTGTAAGGTTCTTATATTCATGGATAAATTAAAACATCCCGAATATAGAAAACATTTTGATAAAATTACATTTGTTGAAAACAAAGATTTTCAACAAATAGTTGAAAAATATGACACTCCAACCACATATTTCTATATGGACCCTCCATATTGGAAAACTGAAACATATTATTCGTCTCATGATTTTGATAGTGATGATCACAAAAGATTAGCGAATTGTTTAAAATCAATAAAAGGTAAATTTGGGTTATCTTATTATGAATTTCAACAATTATTAGAATGGTTTCCGAAAGATCAATATAGATGGGAACAAAAGAACTTCAAAAAAGCTGCAGCAGCCAAAAAAGACGGTACTCAAAATGAAGGTACTGAATTATTAATAATGAATTATTAAATGTCGCCTGAAGTTTTAATTTACATTAATAAATTGAGAGATTTTTTTTCCAAAAATCAAAAATCTAGAGAATATTTCTTATATGGGATAAATGAAGAAATATTTTTTGGCCATATAATAGAATTTTCGGAAAAAAATTTTAAAGAAAATGGTGAACCTACTTTAACCATAGAACAATTTGAATTAATAAGAAAAATGTTGCAATCAAATGATAAAAAAGAATATATTACGTATCCAAATATGTTTTGGGATTTTGATGGATACGGAAAAATATGTTTAAATTAAAAAAAGTAAAAATATGTTAAGAGAATTACCAAAAGACTATTTTATTTATGAAACCCCCTTTAATTCGGAAATTCCATGTAAACAATTATTTGTTCACTATTTCGACGCATTACCTTCTTCTATAAATTTAAAAGAAAATATTTCATATGATGTTATTGATTTTTTAATGACTAAAAAGGGATATAATTTATATAATAAAGTAACTGAACATCATAGAAATAAAATAACGGAATATTTTCTTTTGATAAATGAAGAAGAAAAATTAATGATAGAGTGTAATTTTTCGGGCAAAATTGAAAATGATAAATCTATAAAAGTTATAATATATTATGACTCGTTGAATATTAAAGATTGTAATTTAAAAGTAATAAATGAAATAAAAGAAGGTTTTGCTAAAAAAGAAAATAAATTTAATATTAAATTATTGAAAAATGATAACGGATATTTAGATACTGAAGATTTTATGTTAAAAATTCCAGATGTAAATATAGAATTAAATTATGGAAAAAATTTTCGAAAAATACATAATCTTATTATAGAAAGGTTAAACACTAAAAATAGTAGCGGTATTATTCTATTTCATGGTGATCCTGGAACTGGAAAGACCACATACATCAAACTTTTAACAAGTTTGATTGAAACAAAAGACGTAATTTTTATATCGCCATCAACAGCGGAAGCGTTATCTGATCCGTCAATTATTCCATTCCTAGTAGAGCATAAAGACTCGATACTTATTATTGAAGACGGCGAAAAAGTAATTAGCGATAGAGAATTTGGAAAGGGATCAAGCGTGGCAGTTTCAAATATTCTTAATCTAACAGATGGTATTCTTGGTGATTGTTTGAATATTCAAATAATTGTTACGTTTAATATGAACAAGGAAAAAATTGATAAAGCATTATTACGCAAGGGCAGATTAATTGCGGAACATAAGTTTGTTAATTTAACAATTGATGAAACAAATATTTTATTAAAACATATAGGTAAAGATAAAACTTCAGATAAAGGATTATCTTTGGCGGATATTTATAATATAGACACAGATCTTATTGTCGAAGATGATAAACGAAAAAAAATAGGGTTAATGTAAAAAAAAGAAAATAAAAGAGGTTATTTAATCAATATTTGATGTGTTCAAATAAATATACAAATAATGATTGACAAGAAAGAGGGGTTTACCCTCTTTTTTTTGTATAATGTGATGATGATAAGGTAAAAGAAACGAAAAAGGAGTATTTATTTATAATAACTTTAATATAAATGGCCCTACAACGAATTAATTGGCTTCAAATTAACACTGAAAATATTCCTTCTGGAAGTACAGTAACATTAGGAAGCTCTGAACATCCATTTGAACATATATACACAAAAGATTTAACAGCAAGTGGAGATTTAAATGTTACAGGAAGTACTGTACTATCTGATGTCACTGGAGACACCTTTGTCAAATATGGTGGTACGTCCGATCAATATTTAATGGCGGATGGAACTGTTACAACAACTGGTGAAACACAATTACATTACGATAATAGATATGTAAATGTCACTGGCGATACAATTAATGGTAGTTTAACTATTCAAGATGGTGACTTAGATGTTACAGGCGGTACTTTATATATAAATGGGGTTGAAATCACCAGCGGTAGTTCAGGAACGTCAGGTACGAGCGGGACATCAGGATCTTCAGGAAGTTTTGGTACCAGTGGAACATCAGGAAGTGCTGGCACGAGTGGAACATCTGGTTCATCAGGAAGTTCTGGCACAAGTGGAACATCAGGATTAAGTGGGGACAAATATTATAGTAGTTCATCAACTACAACAATAATCAGTACAGGATCTAAGGCTTTTACAATTGAAACGGGATTATCGTATTCTCGTGGACAATCATTAGTTATTGCCTATGATAGTATTAACTATATGGAAGGTATTGTTGATTCTTACGATACAAATACAGGCGTTTTACTTGTAACTATTTTTAACGATTATGGGGGTGGCACTTACTCTCAGTGGAGTGTAAATTTAGCGGGTTCTTCAGGAAGTTCTGGCACAAGTGGAACATCGGGTTCATCGGGAAGTGCGGGCACGAGTGGGACATCAGGTTCTTCAGGAAGTTCTGGCACGAGTGGGACATCAGGTTCTTCGGGCACAAGAGGGACTTCCGGAACATCGGGAACATCAGGTTCTTCAGGAAGTTCTGGCACGAGTGGAACATCAGGAACATCGGGAAGTGCGGGCACGAGTGGAACATCAGGAACATCGGGAAGTGCAGGTACAAGTGGAACATCAGG
>Ga0209099_1001266_pt1 | contig 26014 bp, 18 predicted proteins | sample AD_JPNHW2_MetaG_FD_184430 | JGI IMG/M metagenome (GOLD analysis project Ga0209099, IMG submission 184430) | Active sludge microbial communities of municipal wastewater-treating anaerobic digesters from Japan - AD_JPNHW2_MetaG (SPAdes) (version 2) | ecosystem: Engineered > Bioreactor > Anaerobic... | reverse complement strand
TTTAAGAAAAAAAACTGGCAGATGAAGAATTGGTCTTCATCTGCCAACTTATTTCTAAGGATTAATTTAATAAGAGATACTTTTTCAGTGCCCTCCCTTTGGCGACCCGCATTTTTTTAATGATTAATGATACACGGAAGGTTGTGGTCTCATAGGGCCAGACTGGTATTTATCTCAAATAGCAGGAAATGAAATATAATACAACATGAAACTTAAAATAATAACAGCCGCCCGTTAACGGACGGCTGTAAAATGGAAACTAGCCTTAACCTGCTTACATGGAAGTTAAAACAGGCTTTAAATAGTAATGATTTGGAAAATTAAACTCATCACACAAATTGGTCGTACAATAAATGAATTGTCACTCATAAGACGAAGCAAATATAATAGTGTAACATTCCTTCACGCCTGGCAATTGAGTGAACGGTATCAGAAATTGAGTGAAATGACATTTTTTGAAAAGAACGGTCATGCTGAAGGGGTATCAGGGCATAAAAAAGGCAGCTCAGGCTCCTTTTATATGAAGAATTGATAATCAGAAATCAGCCGTACTGTTTAAAATGGGAATAATGATTTCGATCCTGGTACCCGGGTTATCTAAACCCGTATGACAGTCAGAATAAGCTATTTTTGTTTCTGTATGATACTTTTTGCTGAGCAGATCCAAGCGTTTTCTGATTATCTGCATGCCGAGTTGCTGATGATGAGAACCCCTGACAGAATATTCCTGTGCTTTTTTCATCCCGATTCCGTTGTCTTCAATGATGATCCTCATTGATTTTTCGTTGTTTGCATAAAAACAGATACTGATGACGCCTTTTTCCTCCAGCGTAGCAATCCCATGCCATATTGAGTTTTCAGCAAACGGCTGAATCATCATGCTGGGAATGTAAACCTGATCATCTTCAATGGAATCATCAATTTCGATATGGTAATCAAATTTGTTTTCAAGACGTTGTTTTTCAAGGTTTAAATAATTGTTGAGCCGGTCAATCTCTTCCTCCAGCAGAATCATGGGGGTATTAATTGCGTTCAGGTTTTGCCGGATTAGCCTGGCAAAGTTCGAAAGATAAATTATGGCTTCAGTTCCTTTGTTTGTAAGAAGGTAGTTTTGAATGGAGCCCAGTGAATTGAAAATGAAGTGGGGGTTCATCATCGATTGCAGCGCTTTTTGTTCCATAACAATGAGTTGATGGTCGACTTCCACCTTTTTCATTTTCCGTGCTCTTATCGTGACAAGGATCAGGGTGATTATCCCGGCTGCTACAAGACATACTATTGCCCAGAATATCGGGTTTTCAAGCAGGGTCGGCTTTATAATAATAGGAATTTCCAGAGGCTTGCTCCAATCGGAGTTTGACTTTCTCACTCTGATTTTAAATATATAATGCCCCCTGGGAAGATTTTGGTACATAAGTTTCATTTCATGGCCGGTCCCGACTGTCCATTTGTTTTCGGCTCCTTCCAGCAAATACGAATAAAAGAGTGAACTTGAGAAAAAACTGATGCATCCGAAAGTGAGTTGTATTTTATTTTTTCCGGTCAGTTTGATTCCCTCACCGGAAAGGTTGTATTCCTCATCATTGACCATTACCGATTGTGTGTATGGAATGGGGGGAAGCGCATTACTTTTGGTGATGGATGCTTCAGAGATGATTGTGAGGCCATCATCGCTTGCTATATACAGCGAATCGTTATGAATCAGGATATCGTTAATGTTGTTGAAGCCAATGTTCAGGGGTTCCAGTTGAACAGGATTTCCGGAAATTGCATTTAATGGGTTATGACATACAAATATGTCCTTCAGGGTAGATACATACAAGGTTGTATCATCATAAAGAATTTTTTCAATAGGTAAAGCGATGGGGGTATTAAAGGCTTCAGTCAGGTTATAGAATTTATGGTTTTTCAGAAGGTATAAACTATCGCCGTCAATGCTATAGAGTTCAACATTATCATTTAGCACCAGGTGGTCTGTAATAACGGTACCATCAAACCGGGATAATTCGGGGTACGGGATTAATTTATCGTTTTTGAAAAGATAATTCTTTCTGGCGTTAATTATGAGTTGATTTCCGGTATCATAGAAAGCATTGTTTATCCTTTCTCCGACACATTTATAACCATGAGTAGTAGTAGGCAAACCAGCATCGGTCACCAGTATCCGATCCTGTTCAAATAGTACGGTATATACTCCTGTATGGTCATTAAAGATTTTTTTTGCCTGAAGATCCGGATACTTTTTTTTTCTCTCATACTGAATACTCTTAGAGTTGGATACAAGTTTCATTTCAGAATATCCGCAAGCCCTTGTGCTTTTCATTCCCAGAAACAGATTTTGATTTCTCAAGTAATGTAACAGATTGATAGGCTGTAATTCTTCCGGTACAGATAATCTGAAAAAGGACTCGTTATGTAATAAAAATACTGATTTTGTATTAGTGCACCAGACACCCGTTCCTGGGAAATCAGAAAGCAGGTGAACACCACAATCGTCAAAATTGCTACGATCGTAGTGTTTTTGAGTCATCATATCATGATTAATTAAATAAATGCCATTAGATTCAGAACTAACCCAGATGTTTTTCTCATGGTCCTGAAATAGTCCCAGGGCATTTTTAATATTTAAATGCAAGAGAACTTTATTATTTCTTTTAAAACAATAAACACCTTCATCATAGGCAGCGATCCAAAGATAACCGTCTGAATCCTCCATAATATTCATTATTTTTCTTTCATTACCAGGATAATGAATAATCTCTTTAAAAAAACGATTCGTAACTTTGGTGATATTGTTATCCCTCATATGAATATAATAAGTACTGTTATGGCCGGCCGGGAAAATTTTCAGACAACTTGCATCGGAGTCAACATAAAATATCTTTTTAGTTGGAATATCTTCAATAAAAATGCCGACATTGGTCCAGATAGTCCATTTATCTTTAGAATTCTTGGTTACATATAAGGACTTAATCCTTTTGTAATCAGTTCCGACAATAGGCAGCTTTATATTTAGTTTTTCTAATAAAATTTCCTTTGATACGCTGTTATTTTTATCCAGAGAAAATAATTCTCTTTGCCAATTATAGAAATATAGAGTTTGGTTCTTATCGGTAAAAAAATCAAAGAAAAATCCTTTACTCATCAGGGAATTCAGGAAAGGGGAGTTTTTGCCGTTATAGATTTTATTTTTATAAATATAGTTAACAGAACCATTATAATTGAAGAACCAAAGACGACCCCTTGGGTCTTCCTTGATGCGGACGACATCGTTACTGCTCAGCCCGTCTTTTTTTCGGTAACTCTTAAAATTGGTGCCGTCAAATTTGATTACCCCGGCCTCCGAGGTAAACCATAAAAATTTGTGGCTGTCCTGATATATCTGATAAATGGTGTTTGTAGGCAAGCCGTCGAGGGTGGTGTAATGCCGTATAAAAGGATTTTGGGCATAGGTATTGGCGCAAAAACCAAGGAGGATGAAAATGAAAGGATTAAGTACCTTCTTCAAATTAATCGATTGAAAATGAATAATTTTTAACCCTGTCACGAAATTCCGATAATTTCCGTCTCGAAATATCAAGCCGGGAGCCATCCATTAATTCCGCATAGTTGCCCTGAACACAGGAATAACCGGTCAGAAAATTCAAATTGATGATGGTTGACTTATGAATCCTGAAAAATTCCGGGCTTTCCAGAATTTTCTCAAACTCTCCGAGCGTCCTGGTTGAGATGATTTCCCTTTTATCGGTCAAAGAGAAAACCGTATAATTATCGGCTGCCTGCAGATACATCACTTCGTCAACATTTACCAACCGGAATCCGGATTGTTCCGGAATTGTCAGTTTTGTAACAGGATTGCTCCTGGAGCTCAGATTTTCTGTCAGGTTGTTCAATGATTGCTGATATACTTCCTGGAATTCGGAATATCCATTACGAAGTTCATGGTAATAGATTGCTTTCTTCACCGCGGCCTGAAGCTCAATAGGATTAATCGGTTTTAAAAGATAGTCAATGGCATTGGCTTTCAGGGCGCGCAACGCATGCTCCTGGTATGCTGTGGCGAATATTATTCCGTACTTGTGGCTGGGGATTGACCGGAGAAATGTAAATCCGTCCTCTTTTGGCATTGCAATGTCCAGAAAAATGAAATCGACCATGTTCGTTTCAAGAAGCATTCTCCCTTCGCCTGCCGAACAGGCGATACCGCAAACTTGAATTTCAGGGCAGTATTGTTTCAATAATATCGTCAATGCTTCACGAATATTCTTTTCATCATCAATAATAATGGCATTATATTTTTTCATGCGCCGGGATATTATTTCTGTTCTAGAATCTTAACTAATTCATATTGAAATAATTAAGATTTTCAATTCAAAAAATGAACAAGGGTTGAAAATAGCAAAATTTCTTAAAAGAGGCTTCCGGTTTTAATAAACAAAGAGGCTTTTGGATGAAAAATTCGGGTCAGTGGTGAGATTTACGCCGAGTTTTCTGAAACCGGCTTCATCTCCGTTTGCAGGCAGATGTGTGAGATGAACCTCACAACCCCTGAGTTCCTTCAACTTATCGACAGCCATTTGGGCAGCCGGGTTTGAGATGGCGCTGATGCCCAGAGTAGTTAATGTTTCGTCCACATCAAGGCTTATCTTTTTGCGCCGCAGTACTTCCTTTTTCAGGTACGCAATTGATGCGATGACATTTTCGGGGATTAATTGTAGCTGGTCGGGCAGGCCTGCTAGCTGTTTCGCTGCATTTAGTATGAGACTCGATCCGGCATGCATCAGGGGGGAATTCTTCCCGGTGATGATAGTTCCGTCTTTCAGTTCGATGGCCGCTCCGCAATACATTCCATCGTTGCCTTTACCGTTTAATTCAGCATCGCGGGCAGCTTTCCTGGCCGGTTCCACCACATGACGGTCTTCAACTTTTGCATCCACGCGTTTCATGATCATTTCCGACCGGTGTAATGTGTCTTCGTCCATCAGGCCAGTTGCATAATCACATGCGCATTTCAGGTACCGGCGGATGATTTCCTGATGAGCGGCCTGTTGAACAAATCCATGGTCCAGGATTCCAAATCCAGCCTTGTTTACGCCCATATCGGTAGGCGATTTATAAAATGAAGGTTCTCCCGTAATCTTCTCGATGATTTTTCGAAGAAGCGGAAAAGCTTCAATATCACGGTTGTAGTTAACGGTAGTTTCATTATAAGCCTCAAAGTGATGCGGATCGATCAGGTTTTTGTCATTCAGGTCTACCGTAGCTGCTTCGTAGGCAACATTCACTTTATGGCTTAGCGGAAGATTCCAGATCGGGAAAGTTTCAAATTTGGCATATCCGGCTTTAACGCCTCTCTTGTATTCGTGGTATAACTGACACAGGCAGGTTGCCAGTTTTCCGCTTCCCGGCCCCGGAGCCGTCACTATCACGATGGGCCTGGAGGTTTTAATGTATTTATTGGCTCCATAGCCTTCATCGCTGACGATTCTGTCAATATCCGCAGGGTACCCTGCAGTCGGATTGTGTGTGGTTACTTTTATGCCCCTCCGTTCGAGCTTGTTCTTATATACCGTGGCTGCATACTGCCCGGTATAGCGCGTGATGACAACGTTTTTAACTTCGATGCCCCAATCTATAAAATCATCAATGGTTTTAAGCGTATCCGTTTCATACGTTATTCCGAAATCAGCACGGATTTTTTTACGTTCAATATCACCGGCATAAATGCACATGATAACTTCCAGTTTATCCTTAAGCTTTTGCAGCAGCCTCATCTTTACATTAGGATCAAAACCGGGCAAGACCCTTGCTGCATGGTAATCGTACATGATCTTACCGCCAAACTCCAGGTATAACTTATCGTTAAAGCGTTTAACCCTATTTAGTATCTCGTTCGATTGTTCTTCGATGTATTTTTCGTTGTCGAACCCTATTTGTGAATTCATGAAGGAAGGAATATAAATGGTTAACCTGCAAGGTTAAGGTTATTTCCGATAAAGGAGTATGTATTGTTAATATTTATTGAAGAATTGCGGCGCAGGAAACACTGGCCGGCCCTTATGAAAACCAGGATTCTGGTTCATCTCCCGCAAATTCCGGATCTGTTGTGCCGGTATTGGCTACAGATATCCCGGAGATGAACAGCATACTTTTCCTGATAGCTTTCGGAAACTGTCTTAAATTTGAGGCCTGTTTTTTGATCACGGAAAGGAATGTCGGTCATTGGTCTTATTCCTAAAGATATCAGGGCGATAAAGGGCGTTTTTTCGTCGCTTCGCTCGCGTAACTACCGGATTTATTTTATCGGGCAGGGCGTATCGCTGATCGGCACCTGGATGCAGAATATCGCACTGAGCTGGCTGGTTTACCGGCTCACAGGATCCGTGTTTTTGTTGGGCCTTATCGGTTTTACCAGCCAGATTCCGACATTTATTCTATCGCCATTCACAGGGGTGGTAACCGACAGGCACAACCGGCTCAACATCATGAAGCTGACCCAGCTTTTCTTCATGCTTCATGCACTGACTATGACCCTTCTGGTGATGTTCAACCTGGTACAGGTATGGCATATTATAACCCTGAGCGTCATTTTTGGCATTATAACGGCATTTGATGCGCCAGCCCGGCAATCGCTTGTCATCGACCTGATTGACGATCCCGGGAACCTGGGTAACGCCATCGCCCTTAATTCGGCCATTTTCAACGCCGCACGGCTGGTTGGCCCTGCCATTGCAGGAATTGTCATTGCCATTGCCGGCGAAGGCATCTGTTTCCTGTTCAATACCCTTAGTTTTGCCGCGGTCATATTTGCCCTCATGCAAATAAAGATTTCTTTCAGGAAGGTTGTTGGTGAGCCGGTCAATTTTAAAGAAAGTTTCAGGGAAGGGTTTGATTATACTTTCCGCACAATGCCCATCAGAACGCTGATTATTATGCTGGCCTTACTGAGCGTTGTGGGGCTTTCATACATCGTTCTGCTTCCGGCTTACGCCAAGGAAAACATGCATGGAAGTTCCGACACACTGGGATATCTGATGTCGGCAATGGGAGCCGGGGCATTATCGGGAGCCCTTTACATGGCTGCCCGCAAATCAGTTCTGGGGCTGGCCAAAGTGATTTCTACAAGTGTGATGGTGATGGGCGCCGCGATTTCATTGGCTTCTTTTTCGGGAAACATGTTTTTATCGGTGGTGGCATTGTTTTTCGGCGGCTTAACCATGGTTCTTTCCCTGTCTTCGATCAATACAATGTTGCAAACCCTAGCCGACGAGGATAAGCGGGGACGCGTGATGAGCTTCTATGCCATGGCTTTAATGGGCACTACCCCGATAGGCAACCTTCTTGCCGGATCGATTGCCAGTGGGATTGGTATTTCATGGACATTACTGATGAGCGGGGTAATTACCGTAATTTCAGGAATCTGGTTCAGGATGAAGCGTAAATCGCTGCGGAAGCATGTCAGGCCCATTTATGTCACAAAAGGGATTTTACCCGGTCTGCCCAATGATCTTACCTGAAGGGCCTGAAAATTTTCAGATTCTGCTTTTGAGCGCTATAAGTCCTGAACACCTGCCAGCCTGGCACTTAGCAGGAACAAAAAGGTTCACCGGTACATGCTCCTGTTATCACTGCCTGAAGGCCGGATGCCGGTGTTCAGTTCCGGGCGCTTTACTTTTATTCCTGATGCTTCAGGTTCAGAGCCCTGCCGGCAGGAAAACCCTGAATTCACTTCCCTCCCCGGGTTCGCTTTTTACCTCAATCCGCCCCCCGTGCTTTTCAACAAATTCCTTGCATAATATCAGGCCAAGGCCAGTGCCGGGTTCCTGGTTGGTGCCTTTGGTCTTGTGAGAGGTATCAATGCTGAACAGGGTTCCGAGCTTTTCCCGGGCAATGCCAATACCATTGTCCCTGACGCTAAGGATACAGAAACCTTTATTCATCGATAGACCGACATGCACTGCGCCATTTTGCGGAGTGAATTTCAGCGCGTTGGTAAGCAGGTTCCTTAAAACCGTATTGATCATGTTCACATCCACTCTGGCATTGCAGCAATCTTTGAAATCGGTATGGATTTCGATGTTCTTACGGACAGCTTGTACACCTACCAGTTCAATGCTCTTTTCCAGCAAGGTTTTCAACTCAACCGGTTCAGGGTCAAAGGCCATCGTTCCGGTTTGTGAACGTGCCCAAAGCAGAAGGTTTTCCAGGAGTTCATGAGCCTGCTGTGAGGAACCTTTAATATTCTCAAGGGTCTTTTGTATTTTTCGTGTATCCTGGTATGGAATATCCAGCAACAGGATGTCGGTAAGGCCGATAATTGCATTAAAGGGATTCCTGAGATCATGGGCAATGATTGAAAAAAATTTGTCCTTTGACGCATTCAATTCATTGAGTTCAATGTTTTTATTAATGATTTCCAGTTTCTGTTCTTCAACCTGGAGTGTCCGTTCCCTGACTTTTGCTTCAAGTAATTTCCGGTCCCTGACATGATGTCTCTCCCTTAGCTTGACAATGAAAAACACTGATAAAATGACAAGAAGAAAGTAACCAATATAGGCTGCCGTGCTCCTCCACCAGGGCGGACGGATGATAATTGTGAGATTGCTTCCGGCTTCATTCCACAAGCCGTCGTTGTTGCATCCTTTTACTCTAAGCACATACTCACCAGGCGGGAGATTTGAGAAAGCGACAAAATTCCGGGTGCCGATATCGATCCAGTCATCATCAATGCTTTCCAGTCGGTACTTATACCTGTTTTTGGCGGAGTTCGTGAATTCCAGCGCCGAGAATTCGATGGTAAACGAGTAATCGTTATGGTTCAGGACGATCTTGTTACTTTTTTCAAAATCAAGAAATTCGTTTAGTCCTTTCTTTGCTTTGTAAGCAGATGTAAATACCACTGACGGAAGATAGGGGTTGTTCAACAAAGAATCAGGATAGAAGGAGTTGAAGCCATTCATGCCTCCGAAAAACACTTCTCCGTCTTTGCTGAGATAAGAAGCTCTCAGGTTAAACTCCGGGCTTTGTAAGCCTTCCTCAACGGTATAGACCCGAAAACCGTTACCGGTAGAATCGAAACGGCACAATCCGTTTCCGGTGGCAAACCAGAGGCACTTGTTTTTATCTTCCAGGATGCTGTAAACCAGGTTGCTTGGTAATCCTTGCTCTTTTGAATAGAATTCAAAGATGTTGCTTTTTTTCGAGTATTTATTCACATAGGAACTGGTTCCAATCCAGATGTCTGCGTTATGGTCTTCACATAAAACCGTTATGAAATTATCAGCAAGCGAGTTTTTCCCTTCCGTTTTCGTGTAATGCTTCATCTGAGAAGTCTTCGGATTAAAGACATCAAGCCCGTCAATGGTTCCGATCCAGATCAGTCCTTCCCGGTCTTCCAGAACGGAGTACACCAGGTTGGCGCTTATACGGTGTTCAGGTAACGCCCCGACATGAAACCGTTCCAATTCCGTCCCGGCATGTTTTTTCCTGTAAAGGCCATCCTGCGTTGCTATCCAGAAATCGCCATCATGGCCTTGCATCATCATGAAAATTCTTAGCCCGCGGAGGTCAGGCAAACCGGGATTTCCTGAGAACCGGCCGGGCCTCACGAAACGATGTGATTCTTTATGAAAAATCAGCAGACCATCGCGGGTGCCTAGCCATACATGCTGACCTGAATCTTCGAAGATCGTATGAACAAAATCGTTGGAAATGAAATTCCTGCCTTTTAACCTTGATGAAAAGTGCTCAACCTTCCCGGTTTTCCTGTTATAAATGTTTAATCCCTGTCCCCAGGTTCCGATCCAGATGTTATCGCTGTCGTCTTTGTACAAAGATGCAATTACATTGCCTGAAAGATCGACGGAATATGGGGAGTCACTTTTACGGTACAGCCTGAATTTCTGTTTTTTAAGATCGGTTTTATTGATGCCTGACAATGTTCCTACCCAAAGGTTCTCCGACCGGTCGATAGCCAGGGAGAGGATGATATTATGGCTGAGGCTGTTTTTTTCAGCCGAATATGCTTCAAACCCGAGCTTTCCATTTTTTCCGTTAATCATGCGTGTAAGGCCGCCTCCTTCGGTTGCAATCCAAAGGGAGCCGGTATGATCTTCGATAATAGCCCTGATAAAATCATTGCTGACGGAATTTGGGTTTTTAGCGTCTTTGAAATAGCGATCAAAAAGTTTTCCTGTTTTGTTAAACCGGTTAAGCCCTTTCGAAGTGCCGATCCAGATATTGCCCTTCCGGTCCTGGAAGAGTGCGGTTATATTATCATCGGAAATAGTGGACGGATCGGATAAATTATTTCTGAAAACCTTGAATTTGGAGGAACCTGGGTCAAAACGGGCAAGTCCACGGGCAGAACCCAGCCATATCAGGCCATCGGCATCTTCGAGCAAAGGGATATTGTAATCTTTCACACCGCCGTCATAATCAAGGGGAGCGGCGAAATGGCGGAATGTCATCGTTGCCGGGTCACAGATTGTTAAAACGGGCGGAGTGTTGATGAGTATTTTGCCGTTGCGGGCGCATTTAACACCGTATACATATTTGCTGATATCCGGGAAACGGGAAAAGGTGTAGCGAATCCTATCGAAGCGTTTTTCATTTCTCACGTATTTATTAAGCCCTCCTTTGGTGCCGATCCAGAGGTTTCCATCCCGGTCCTCGTCTATGCTATAAATCCAGTTGTTGGAGATTGATGTTGAATCGTCAGGATTATAGGTGTAGATGTCGAAAGTATAGCCGTTGAATTTGTTCAGACCATTTTGGGTGCCAAACCAGAGATATCCTTTGGAGTCCTGAAGAATGCATGTTACCACAGATTGAGAAAGGCCATCGGCGATAGAGTATCCTGAAAAGAAATATTGCTGGGCATTGCAACCCAGGCCAAAAAGGAAAAGTATCACCAAAGAAAGGATTTTCTGTTTCATCTCTTTGAATGCAGCAATAGAGCCGGCATTTAAGCAATGCCTTGAATCAAACGGCAGAATAGCGGACGGGATCAGAACAGAAGAGAGGAACGAGCTGTATGAGATGATCAAAAATAGCAAATATTATTTCAAATTGTCATATTGGCAACCCGAATTTCCGGTTACCGGTGACCAGCCATGTTTCAACTTCTCCTGAGATGGAATTGCAGACCAATAATAATACCGGAAAGCATGAAAGCTTTTCTCCCGCGGTTGCTTTCCCATTCTTCAGAAGCCGGCAAAATATTTTACCGGGAGGTGGTTAGCGGCGCTTCACGGCCAAAAAATCTGCTTTCAGAAATTTACTTTGTTTCTTCTTTTGGCGGAAGGTAATAACCTTCACGCGGCAGCAGGTGGCTGAGGTCAGCGACGCCGAGTACCACGATGGCCGTGAGAATGGAAGTGTGATTAAGATATTCTGGAATTGCCTTGTTGAAAAGGTCCCTTTCGGTATGCCAGATCTCCCCGTAATTGAAATCATAGCCTTTCGGGTCTTCGCAACCGAAAGTAATGACAGGGATGCCTCTCACGGCAAAAGGCCCGGAATCGGTGCCCCAGGCTTTCTTCGGCAATTCCATGGGTTCCATTTTTTTCAGTGTGAAAGGAAATTCAGGATTGATGGAGTTTAAAGGTTTGCAGATATTCTCAAAATCTTCCATCATGGCTTCCGGAACGCTCAGGCTTTTGGCAACGGTGGGTCCGCCGTCGCGGTTAAACATGTTTGAAATCTTATTCCATTTGTCTTCATTGCGTTTCACCCAGCTTTCCGATCCCAGGAGACCAAACTCTTCACCGGCCCACAGGCACACCAGGATTGTGCGTTTGGGCTTTGCCCCTGATTTCATGATCAGCCTGGCTGCTTCCATAGCCGGTGCAATTCCGGAACCATCGTCAACCGTGCCGGTTGCCACATCGTAAGAATCGAGGTGGCCGCCCATGATTACATATTCGTCCGGGTACTTTGTGCCGGGGATGACGCCGATCACATTGCAGTACTTTATCGGCCCCATTTTAAAATAGTTGCGGATGTCGAACTCCAGTTCAAATGATTGACGCTCTTCAGTCATTTGCTCAATCACTTTGTATTGATGTTCATCCAGCTTTATATCGGGTATTGCCGGCAGGTTTTCAAATGTCATGCTGTCGATGTTATTCCGGTCATATAATGCGCGGATCGGCACAGGCGCTGATTGTATAATTCCGAGGATGCCGGCTTCGGCCATTTGCCTGTAAAACAAGGCCGGTTCTTCCTTATATGGCAATAAGTCAATTTTCGGATTGTCATGGTTTTTCCAGTTCAAACCCCTGATTGAATCATTCTTCTTTTCAATCAGGGCATTTTCGGCAATGACTTTAGCCCGTTTCGCATCGGCTGCTTTTGATATATCGACCGGGAAGCCGTTGCTTTCCCCCGAAATAAGTACCCAGGCGCCTTTCAGTTTCCCCTTCATCCTGTCGAACTCGGCCTGTGTTTTTGGTTCCAGGACAACATGCCCTGTCTGTACACCTTTGGTTCCCGCTGTATAGGACGGCGTAGCGAAATGCAACGTCATTCCGTCGCTTCCGAGCATCCTTCCGGACCAGGGGCCCCGGTTGAAGCCAACCGGAAGGGTGCCGGCTTCATCCATCTCAACCTTCATTCCCCATTCCCTGAATTTCGATGCAGCCCATTCAGCAGCGTTTTCATATGCATCGGAACCTATCGGCCTGCCGCCGATACGGTTACAAAGCACATTGAGGTGGTCCATTGTCTGGTTATCGGTTTTACCGGTTTCAATGATTTTGTCGGTTATCCGGTCATGCTGTGCCTGTAAACTGGTTGTAAAAAACAGTGGAATGGCAAGTACTGCGAGAAGTGAGAGATGTTTCATTGTTTATATGCTTTGACTACCGCAATAGATATTTGCGAATGCTGCAAAATAACGAAAAGAAAGAAAGTGAATCTTTATACGAACTTCGTTTTTAAGGAAACGGTTTACCGCCGGGGGGATCAATTGAAAAGCCATTTCAAATGGTATGATCTTACGCGTCTTTTTTGGCAAGCGCTAATTCCCATTTCCAGGCCGACGCCATCATCTCATCCAGGTTTTTTTCGGCTTTCCAGCCAAGTTCTTCATTGGCGAAACGGGTATCTGCCCACACCTGTTCAATATCTCCGGCACGGCGCCCGACGATTTTATAGTTTAATTTCAAGCCGCTTACCCGCTCAAAAGCCTCAATGATCTGCATCACCGAAAATCCGTTTCCCGTGCCCAGGTTGAAAACTTCGGGATTTGACCTGGACCGGCCTTCCATCATACGCTTTAGGGCTATTACATGCGCCTTGGCGAGGTCGACAACATGAATATAATCGCGGATGGCTGTTCCGTCGGGAGTGGGATAATCATTGCCGAAAACCCGGAGATAATCCCTTTTTCCGATCGCAGTCTGGGTAATATACGGGATCAGGTTATTAGGGATCCCTAACGGCAATTCACCGATCAGGGCCGAAGGATGTGCCCCTATCGGGTTAAAGTAGCGCAATGCAATGGCATGTAGCGGATGTGCGTTCACGGTAAACTTCAGGATATCCTCACACATCTGCTTGGTGTTGCCGTAAGCCGAAAATGCAGGTTTCATCGGGGCGCTCTCCGTTACCGGCAGCTCATCCGGCTGACCGTAAACGGTGCACGAAGAGCTGAAGACGATATTGCCAATCCTGTGCGTTTTCATTCCTTCAAGCAGGTTGATGAGCGACAGCAGGTTGTTGCGGTAATAATCCAAAGGCTTTTCCATTGATTCGCCCACGGCTTTATAGGCTGCGAAATGTATAATCCCCGAAATATCAGGATGCCGTGAGAAGAAATCAGCAGTCAGTGAAGAATCTGCCAGGTCAAATTGTTCAAATTCAGGTTTTGTTCCCGTAATTGCGGCAATATTGTCCAGTACTTCAATCATGGAATTCGACAGGTCGTCGACAATTATTACCTGAAAACCACTCTGCTGAAGTTCGACTACCGTATGTGAACCGATGTATCCTACACCGCCGGTAACAAGGATTTTTCCCATAATAATGTTTTCAGAATTTTTAAGGATGATCAGGAACCGAACGTTAAACAGCACATCAAAGGCTTATATGTCCTGAGAATATTCCTGCTGATCAAAAACAAAAGTACAAATAACCCTTCATCGCCGGTTTAATAAAAGCGGAGTTGTTATACAGCCTGCGGAATTTTCGGATTTAGAAATTTTTATCTTTAACACTTTTCAACTATCAATATCTTTGTCACTTTAAAAATCAAATATAGCACTATGAAAATAGCCGTAGTTGGTAGCGGGTATGTAGGCCTGGTTACCGGGACATGCTTCTCCGAAGTTGGTATTGATGTGGTTTGTGTTGACATTGACCAGAAAAAGGTTGATAACCTGAAGAATGGCATTGTCCCCATATATGAACCCGGTCTGGAAGAGATGCTTCACCGTAACATGAAAAAAGGCCGGTTAAATTTTACGACAAGTGTGGCCGAAGCGCTTATCGGCAGCGAGGTGGTTTTTATTGCGGTGGGCACTCCTCCCGACGAAGACGGCAGCGCCGATTTGCGATATGTGCTGGCTGTAGCCCGTGAGTGCGGTCAACGAATGAACGATTACCTGCTTGTGGTTACCAAAAGCACGGTTCCGGTGGGAACGGCCTCTAAAGTGAGGGCTGCTTTACAGGAAGAACTGGACAAACGGGGCGTATCCATTCCTTTCGATGTGGCTTCCAACCCTGAATTCCTCAAGGAAGGTGCGGCTATTGAAGATTTCCTGAAACCTGACCGTATTGTCGTCGGGCTGGATTCTCCGCGGGCTGAAGAACTCATGAAAAGCCTGTACAAACCCTTTACCCTGAACGGCCACCCGGTGATTTTCATGGATATTACCTCTGCCGAAATGACCAAATATGCGGCTAACTCAATGCTGGCCACCAAGATCAGCTTTATGAACGATATCGCAAACCTGTGCGAAATTGTTGGGGCCGATATTAATATGGTGCGCAAGGGAATCGGTTCCGACTCGCGCATCGGTACAAAGTTCATCTATCCCGGCATCGGGTATGGCGGTTCCTGTTTTCCAAAAGACGTGAAAGCGCTTATCAGCACAGCCGGCGATTATAACTATGAACTGCGTGTACTGAAAGCCGTTGAAGCGGTTAACAACGACCAGAAATCGGTGTTGTTCAACAAAATCATGAAATTCTTTAACGGTGACATTAAAGGCAAAACCGTTGCCATGTGGGGTTTGTCTTTCAAACCTCAGACCGACGACATGCGGGAGGCGCCGTCGCTGGTCATCATCAGGAAATTACTGGAAGCCGGCGCCATCGTAAAGGCCTATGACCCGGTTGCCATCGCGGAGGCAAAACATCATCTGGGCGACAGCATTATTTATGCTGATGAACAGTACGACGCCCTGGTTGATGCCGATTGCCTGGCCCTGGTCACTGAATGGCCCGAGTTTAAATTTCCTAACTTCAGGATTATCAGGAAACTGTTAAATTTTCCGGTTGTTTTCGATGGCCGTAATATTTATGACAAGGATGAAATGAAACGGAACGGGTTTGAGTATTTCTGTATCGGAGTTAACACTGAAAACAGCCAGGAATAAATAGTTGACGTCTTTTTGTTTTCCATCAACCAACCGGGTAAAAAAGTCAATGATCAGAAAAAAAGTATTGGTTACCGGCGGCGCCGGGTTTGTCGGGTCGCATTTATGTGAAAGGCTCCTGAACGACGGCAACGAAGTGGTATGCCTCGACAATTATTTTACGGGACAAAAACAAAATGTGATCCACCTGCTGAACAATCCTTATTTTGAGTTGATCCGCCACGATGTAACCATGCCTTTCTTCATCGAAGTGGATGAAATATATAACCTGGCCTGTCCGGCTTCGCCCATTCATTACCAGTATAACGCCATCAAGACGATAAAGACTTCGGTGATGGGCGCTATCAATATGCTGGGCCTTGCGAAACGTATCAGGGCGAAAGTTTTGCAGGCTTCAACCAGTGAAGTATATGGCGATCCCCAGGTTCATCCTCAGGTGGAGTCATACTGGGGCCATGTGAATCCAATCGGGGAGAGGTCCTGTTATGATGAAGGCAAACGTTCGGCTGAAACCCTTTTTGTGAGTTATCACAAACAGAACAATGTCAAAATCAAGATTATCAGAATTTTTAACACCTATGGCCCGCGAATGCATCCCAACGACGGGCGCGTAGTTTCAAATTTCATTGTACAGGCGCTGCAGAACAAGGATATCACCATATATGGCGACGGGAAGCAAACACGTAGCTTTCAGTATGTTGACGATCTGATCGAGGGTATGGTACGAATGATGGCAACACGGGACGAGTTTACAGGTCCGGTCAATATCGGCAACCCGAATGAATTTACAATCCTTGAACTGGCTGAGAAGGTCATTAAACTTACCGGCTCAAAATCAAAGATTGTACGTATGCCACTTCCTCCCGATGATCCCACACAACGTCAGCCCGATATCTCGCTGGCAAAAAAGGAACTTCACTGGGAACCCAAAATTCAACTGGACGAAGGGCTGACGAAAACGATTGATTATTTCAGGTCGATAATTGTATAAATTTCCCGTAATCAGCCATCATAGTAGCAGAAAGGATTTTATTTTACGATATTTGTTATCTGTTCCAAGGATCAGGTTTTCGTTATTTTATTGCCATAAGCCAGGAGCACGGTAAACCGATTAATACTCTCAGCCATGAAACATGCTGATTTTATTTACCCGACCGACAGTACAAAGGGCCTTAAGGACTTTAATCCTTCCTTTTCAGGGAAGTATAAGAGCAAAAAGAGCGCGGAAAAGGACCTCGAAAAAGGGATTGAGCAACTGTCGGTGATGCAGGACATGCTTTATGCCCATGACCGGTATGCGGTATTGATCATTTTCCAGGCGATGGATGCAGCGGGCAAGGACGGAACAGTAAAACATGTAATGTCGGGGATCAATCCCCAGGGTTGTCAGGTCACCAGTTTCAAGGTTCCGTCAGCCGAGGAACTTGACCACGACTACCTGTGGCGTTGCGTGAAACAGTTGCCCGAGCGGGGACGGATCGGCATCTTCAACCGTTCCTATTACGAAGAAGTGCTGGTGACGCGGGTACACCCGCAAATTCTGCAGAACGAGAAGCTGCCCGGCCTGCCCAAAGCGCCTGAAAATGACCGGAAATTCTGGAAACAACGTTTCGATGACATCAATAATTTCGAGAAATTTCTCACGAACCAGGGTACCATTATCCTGAAATTCTTTCTTCACGTTTCGCCTGAAGAGCAGAAAAAAAGGCTGCTTGAACGTATCGACGACCCGTCGAAAAACTGGAAATTCTCTACCGGCGATGTAAACGAACGCGCCCTTTGGCCGAAGTATATGGAAGCTTATGAAGAAATCCTGAAGCATACTTCGACGGAGGTTGCCCCCTGGTATGTGATTCCGGCGGATAAAAAGTGGTTTATGCGGGCAGCCGTCTGCGATGTAATCGTTGAAAGGATGCAGCAGCTCAAACTCCATTACCCTTTGCTGAACGACACTCAAAAGGCCGACCTGTTAAAAGCCAAAGAAATGCTTGAAAACGAGAATACTGAAAAATAATGCTGTGTAAATCTCGTTTGTAAGACTATATTTTTCAGGATGATCATTCGTGCTAGATCATCATCCTTCGTTAAACGATATCAATAACTCAATGGGCCTTAAAAGCAGCAAATATTACAACCAGAAAAAACGCTGGAAATTCTTTCTCCTTTTTGCAGCAGTCATCATCGTAGTGGCATCTTTATGGTTCTCAAACCTGTTGGTGCACAAAATCGCACAGGATGAACGGGCAAAAATCCAAACCTGGGCTAATGCCATCAACCACCGCCTGGCTCTTGTCAATTCGACCAGCAGATTTTTTGAACAGATACGCGACGAAGAACGCAAGCGTGTTGAATTATACGCTGCAGCCCAGAAAAGGGCTGCCGAAGCGGCAAATGATGATGCTTTCCTTTCTTTTTATTATCAGATAATTGAAAATAACACATCAATACCCGTAATACTCACCGATGAAGATGGAAATATAAATACCACCAGAAATATCGAGCTGGACACCGAGAAGATTAAAAAGATTACTCCTGAGATTAAAAAGAAGTTATCGTTATACCCGCCGGTTGTCATTGATTATTATCAGGGGAACCTGAATTATCTGTATTACTCCGATTCAAAGCTGTTTACCGAAGTCCAGAAAGTTCTTGACGAGATCATCAATTCCTTTTTCCGCGAGGTGGTTGATAATTCGGCAGCCGTGCCGGTTGTGATCACCGACAGCACCTGCCGTCATGTTATCGCTTCGGGCAACCTGGATGCCGATCGCCTTACTGATTCCGTTTACCTGAAACAACTGATTGCTGAGATGGTTTCCGAAAACGACCCGATCGTGATTACGGTTGCTGATCGCGGTAAAAACTACATTTTTTACAAGGATTCGTACACCCTTACCCAATTACGATACCTGCCCTACATCCTGTTTTTTATCATCAGCATTTTCCTTTTCGTTGCTTACCTCTTGTTCAGCACAGCCCGGCGTTCGGAGCAAAACCAGGTATGGGTTGGGCTCGCCAAGGAAACGGCTCACCAACTGGGCACCCCGTTATCGAGCATGATGGCGTGGATTGACTATCTCGAAACGAAAGGGATTGATTCGGATACTATCGGCGAACTTCAGAAAGACGTCAACAGGCTTCAAACCGTTACGGAACGGTTCTCAAAAATCGGTTCAACGCCGGTGCTGAAACCCGAAAATGTTGTGGAACTGGTTTATAACGCCGTGGCATATCTCAAGACCCGTACTTCACAAAAGGTGCAGTTTTCGATCAATGTAACGGACGATAAAGTAATCATGGCGCCGATCAACTACCATCTCTTCGACTGGGTGATTGAAAACCTTGTGAAAAATGCCGTTGATGCCATGTCGGGGAAAGGGAAGATCAAAATTGACCTTTACGAGGATGATCTTTTTGTGAAAATTGACGTCCAGGATACCGGGAAAGGTGTTGCCCGGAAAATGTTCAAGACTATTTTTAACCCAGGATTTTCAAGCAAGCAACGGGGATGGGGGCTGGGACTTTCCCTCTCCAAGCGAATCATCAGCGAATACCATAAAGGTAAAATTTTTGTGAAGGAATCAACCCTTGGAAAAGGAACGACTTTCAGGATCGTATTAAAAAAGTAGAAATGTTGAATGGATAATGGTTCAGGGAAGGGAAACTTCACAACGGGTTTCCCGACGGACTGATAACCTTTTCCTGTTAATTTCAGATTCATGGCCGGTATCTATATCCATATTCCGTATTGCAGGCAAAAGTGCAGCTACTGCAATTTTTACTCGCTGGCCACCACGAAGTATCGGGAGAGGCTGATTCCTGCCCTGGTTAATGAAATGCAACTGCAGCGCGATTACCTTGAAGGGGAAATTGTGCAAACGATATATTTCGGCGGCGGAACTCCTTCGTTGATGCGTGCCGGTGAAATCAACAGGGTGCTTTCGGCAGTATGTAATATTTTCGGGGTCGACAGCCAGGCTGAAATAACCCTGGAAGCCAATCCCGACGACCTCAGGGCTCCGAAACTCCACGCACTGAAGCAAGCCGGGATAAACAGGTTAAGTATCGGGATCCAGTCATTTGAAGATGCCGACCTCAGGTTCCTGGGACGCAGTCACTCCGCCGCACAAGCCCGTAATTGCATTGACAGGGCACAAAATGCCGGATTCAGCAACCTGAGCATTGATCTGATCTATGGTATTCCTACGCTCGACAGTGAAAGCTGGGAAAGTAACCTGTTAACAGCCCTGAGTTGCGGCATACCGCATATATCGGCCTATGCCCTTACAGTAGAGGAAAAAACACCGATGGCTTTGAAGATAAAACGCGGGAGTATTCCCGATGTGGACGACGAGGTGCAGCTTCAGCATTTCGGTATCCTGCGGTCATTGCTTCAGGCTCATGGTTATCAGCACTACGAAATCTCCAACTTTTGCGTACCGGGAATGTTTTCAAAACATAATACATCCTACTGGCAGGGAAAAAAATACCTTGGGATCGGCCCTTCGGCCCATTCTTTCAATTGGGTGTCGAGGCAATGGAATATTGCCGGTATCGGGCCGTACCTTGAATCTGTGAATAAGGGCATTGTCCCCTTTGAGATGGAAATGCTGACGAAAGCTCAGCGTTTTAACGAATATGTGATGACATCGCTGAGGACCATGTGGGGCTGCGACCTGAAAGAGATTGAAAAAATGTTCGGAGAGAGTTGGGCCTTTCAGGCGCTTGCTGATGCACGCCAATTTCTCGAAAACAAGATGATGGTAAGGAAAGATGGTGTTCTTTATCTTACAAATGACGGGCTTTTCCACGCCGACGGCATTGCATCGGAGTTCTTCAGGGTAGAGTAGGGGATAGCTGTTTTTATTTTAAGGAGTTGATGTAACAGGAGATTCCGTATCAGGAGTCCGGCGTTATCAGGTATTTGTCTGCTCCGGCATTCCATTTCTTTCCGGAGCCGGAATATGTGAAGATCCGTCACTGATTTGTAGAAGCCGTGGCTACGGGCTGTTCAGCCGAAGAATCGTCATCTTAGCCCAACCGCCATTCCTACCGGCTGGTGATCGGAAAACCGGAAGCCCGTTTCGATGGTCTTTACACCTTTAAGTTCAATGTTGGGCGACAGAACAAAAAAATCAATAAGGGTAACGGGCGTTACCCCTGTGCGGTAAGGTGTTCTTACATCGCGGTTTGTGGGCAGGAAAGAATCGTAAGCCCACTGCCAGTTTTCGGGAAGAGCATGTTCGGGAATGCCGGGATGAATGCACCTTGCATCGTACCCCTTGGAGACGGCAGAGGAATCATAGGGCAGGGGATTCTGGTTCCAGTCGCCGCCGGCAATCACATAATTACCTTTGTCAAATTCCGCTTTCATCAGTTTCTTCAGCATGCCGAGTTCCTGTATCCTCATGTCGGCAGCATCATTGAAAGCCGAATTATGCAGGTTTATGAGCACCAATTGTCTGCCGTTCGAAACGTTGTATCGGGAAAGAATAAAACACCGGTCGAGCATAAAAAGGTTTTTAGGCCAGCTATAGCACGACGGATAGGCGTGACGTTCAGCGGAAACTGGCCGGAAACGGCTCAAGGTCAGTTGGCCGGCAATAACCTTTCCCATAGGGCGGAAAACAGGCGCCGGGACGAATTTTACATTATAGTTGACGGCAAATGCAGCCGAATATGACGGGAAACCTGCTTCGATCCGCTGTATCTGGTTATCGCGGTATGATCGTTTTGCGAGGCTGTCTACCTCCTGTAAAAGGATAAAATCAGGCTTGTTGAATAATGTGGTCATCTGGTAAATAACACCGTCACGGTATCTTTGATACTCTTCCCTGGATGGACGGACCCTGCGTCCGCCTTCATAAAAGAAATCCATTTGTTCTCCCAGCCCGCAGTAGCCGATATTCCATGTGTAAAATGTAAGACTTGAATCTGCAGGCAGTGGTATAACGAATGAATCACCTTTCACTTTAACAGGTTCGATAGATTTAGGTCGAAAATCTGACACGGAGATAAAGACAAGCAGGAGCGCAACTGTTAAAACAGCAGCAAGCAACGGCCATAACAGAATATACAGGATAAGGTTTTTTTTTGTTTTCATAGGGCAGGTTCCGGGCATAAGTCATTAAAGGACAATATTTCTCATCTCCACGGTTGCATAAATATTCAATGAAAGCAGAGCACTCAACGAATTTAAAAAAAATAGTTAATTTCGCTCAGGTTTTGATTACCCAAAAAGGAACAACCATGCCAATTCTCGGTTCAATAATTAAGAGTGCTCTTGAGGTGCGAAACAGGATACCGGTCGAAAAACTCAAGCCGCAGGATCCATACAATGTTCAGGTGCGTACCTTGCGAAAACTGCTTCGTACAGCCCAGCTCACTTTTTTTGGTGAAGAGTATGGCTTTTCGCAGATGCTGCACAGCGATGATGTGGTGGATGTTTTTCAGCAAAAAGTTCCGTTGCATGATTACAATTCGATGCACCGGCGCTGGTGGTACCGCACCCTGAATGGAGAAGCCTTTGTATGCTGGCCGGGGCAGGTCAAACACTTTGCTTTGAGCTCAGGCACTTCGGAGGCTTCGAGCAAGTATATTCCGGTAACGCCCGATATGCTCCGCGCTATCAAGAAAACCAGTATCAAGCAACTGCTGTCGCTTACCAAATATGATTTTCCACCCGAGTTTTACGAAAAAGGCGCTCTTATGCTGGGTGGCAGCACTCATCTGCAGTATAACGGCACCTATTATGAAGGGGACCTTTCGGGCATCACTACGGGCAACATTCCCTTTTGGTTCCAGCATTTCTATAAACCCGGCAACCGCATATCGAAGGAACGCAACTGGTCGACGAAACTCGAAGAAATTGTAAAAAAAGCTCCGGAATGGGATATAGGCGCCATCGTGGGCGTCCCTGCATGGCTGCAAATATTGCTGGAAAAGATCATCGACCAGTACAACCTGAATACTATTCACGATATCTGGCCGAACCTGAACATTTATGTCCATGGAGGCGTTTCGTTTTCCCCATACGTTAAAGGCTTCGAAAAATTGTTGGCTCACCCGCTTACTTATGTGGAAACCTACCTGGCCAGCGAAGGCTTTATCGCTTACCAGAGCAGGCCGGGGTCCAACTCCATGCAACTGGTTCTTGACAATGGAATATTCTTTGAATTTGTACCTTTCACGGATGAGAATTTTGAAGAAGACGGCACGCTGAAGACCACTGCCGAAGCGCTTACCATCGACGAAGTGGAAGAAGGCCGCGAATATGCATTGCTGCTTTCGAGTTGCGCCGGGGCCTGGCGTTACCTGATCGGCGATACCATTAAGTTTACCTCGAAAGCCTTATCGGAAATTGTCATCACCGGACGCACCAAGCATTACCTGAGCCTTTGCGGCGAACACCTTTCACAGGAGAATATGAACCGCGCTATCGAGATGCTTGAACATGAACTGAATATTTCAATCCGTGAATTTACCGTTGCCGGAATCAGGCATGGCAGCATGTTTGCTCACAAATGGTATCTTGGCACCAACGATAAAGTGGATACTGAGGTTGCCCGACGGAAAATTGACGAATACCTGAAAATACTGAACGACGATTATCGTACTGAAAGGCTTCACGCCGTACGTGATGTAATGGTTGAAATATTGGATCCGGAAGTGTTTTATAATTGGATGCGCCTGCAGGGCAAGGAAGGCGGGTCTTTCAAATTTCCGCGTGTTCTGAAGAATGCCAAGTATGAACAATGGGATGAATATCTTTCTTCATTAAAGAAATAAATTTGACGGCCATTGCGTTGATTGTTCGTTTAACAACCCTATCCCTCCGACCGGCATCTGCCTGAGGATAAATTGTAGCTTACCACGTGTTAACCATAAAGCATTTTGAAGTATGCATCCATTAATACAAGGCATGATCCTCGGTCTTACCCTGGCAGCCCTGTTAGGCCCGGCACTCTTCACCTTGCTTCAGACGAGCATTCACAGGGGCTGGAGGTCAGGGGTTTTCCTGGCTATTGGTATTATCGTTAGCGACTTCAGTGTACTGATGCTGGCGTATCTCGGGGCGCTTCAACTCATCAATAAAAGAAATAATTACCTCATTGCCGGCATTATAGGCGGCATCATCCTTATCCTTTTCGGCATTTATACCTTCAACCGTAAGATACATTTTGATGAAAACAACAATCCCGTCGAAACAAAGGTTGCAGGCCCGCTGACGTATATTCTCAAAGGTTATTTTCTCAATATTATGAACCCTTTTGTGTGGTTCTTCTGGATTTCATCCATGGTGGGGGTAAGCTCAAATTTCGGGGATGATAAACACAGCATAATGATTTTCTTTATCGGGACTTTGTCCATCACCTTTTCAACAGATATTCTTAAAGTATTCGCAGCCAGTAAGTTAAAACGCCATTTGAATGGAAAGATACTGCTTTTCATCAACCATTCCGTCGGAATCATTTTAATGCTTTTCGGAGTCTTTTTAATGATCAGGACGGTGGTGCAATTCTGAACCGGCCACCGGCTGATCCTGTTTCACGAAAATGTGTTTATGCTGAAAACGGAAGCCGTCAGGATCCGGAAATGAAAAGGCAGGTTCCGGCCTTGTGTCAGTCATTTTCAAGGTGTTCTGAGGCGCTGTCCAGGTTCGGGATTGCGTGGTCTTGGCCGGGTTTAAAGTAAGGACCCTGAAATATGGATATCCGGTATTTGATAACAACCGATAACAACCGGGAGCCATCCATCATTTGAGCTCCTTCAGCCTTCATCCCTGACTGTTATAATTCTCCTTATTTCCACTGGTCTTTGCTGCTTTTCAGCTTATCGATAAGCCGGCGCTGTTTTTTGGTTGGCCGGCCAAGCCCGCGGTCACGATATTCCGAATTTGTTTCCTGGATTAATTTAACGCGGTCGTATTCTTCCTGTGGTGTGAGATCTTCGAGATAATCCGGAACCAGTTTGGCGCTGAGGCGGCTTTTGGGAAAATCTTTCACCCTCACGGTTTTGAACAATGGATTCAGGCTTACAATGATGATTTCACCGGTTTTGATCTCCTTGGCCGGTTTCACCGAAATATTTTCGATTTTTACTTTTCCGGCTTTACAGGCTTCCGTGGCCTGGCTGCGGGTCTTGAAAAGGCGTACTTCCCAAAGCCACTTGTCGATGCGGGGATGTTCGCTTTCCATGATTCCGGAAATTATTATTTTTTTCTGAAATATACTTCCATGGAGGCTCCCGTGAATTCAAACATTTCGCGGAGGCGGTTCTCGGCAAAGCGCTTGTAAGGATCGCGGATGTATTGCGGCAGATTGCAGAAAAACACAAAACTGGGATAAACCGTTTTAATCTGCGTGATGTATTTGATTTTAACATCCTTGCCTTTGTACAACGGGGGAGGGGTTTCAGTAAAAACGGGCAGCAGCGAGTCGTTCAGTTTCCGGGTGGCAATGCGCCGTTTACGGTTTTCGTAAACCTTTACAGCCAGTTCAAGGGCTTTATGGATTCGTTGTTTCGTCAGCACCGAGGTGAATACAATGGGATAATCGGTAAAAGGCGCAGTTTGTTTTCGTATATATTCCTCGAAGTGCTTCGTTGAGTTGGTGTCTTTTTCCACAAGATCCCACTTGTTAACCACCATAACAACGCCTTTGTGATTTTTTTCAATAAGGGAGAAAATATTCATGTCCTGGGCTTCAAATCCCTGCGTGGCATCGATGAGCAGGAGGCAAACCTCGCTATTCTCAATGGCGCGGATGGAACGCATCACGGAATAGAATTCAATATTTTCATAAACCTTGCCTTTCTTGCGTAAGCCGGCCGTGTCGACCAACAGGAAATCGAACCCGAATGAATTATAACGGGTAAAAATGCTGTCGCGCGTAGTGCCGGGAATAGGGGTTACGATATGACGGTCCTTTCCCAGCAAGGCATTCACCAGCGATGATTTCCCGACGTTCGGTCTTCCTACCACAGCAAATTTCGGAAGGTCAGGTACTTCTTCGGTTTCCGTTTTCCGGAAAGAAGCAACAATTTCATCAAGCAGGTCGCCGGTACCGCTGCCATTGGCCGATGAAACAGGGAAGACGCCATCAAGGCCGAGACTGTAAAATTCAGCGGCTTCATTTACCTTATCCGGGGTATCAATTTTATTAACAGCCAGAAAAGCTTTCTTGCGCGAGCGCCTGATTAATTCAGCCACATCCTCGTCCAGGGGAGAAAGTCCTTCGCGGGCATCGACCATAAAAAGAATAATGTCGGCTTCCTCTATAGCCAGTTCAACCTGACGGGTTATAGCCTGTTCAAAAATGTCATCCCCGCCGATGACGACGCCGCCGGTATCAATCACCGAGAACTCGATGCCATTCCAGTCGCTGTGCCCGTAATGCCGGTCACGTGTTACG
>Ga0209099_1001261_pt1 | contig 26071 bp, 17 predicted proteins | sample AD_JPNHW2_MetaG_FD_184430 | JGI IMG/M metagenome (GOLD analysis project Ga0209099, IMG submission 184430) | Active sludge microbial communities of municipal wastewater-treating anaerobic digesters from Japan - AD_JPNHW2_MetaG (SPAdes) (version 2) | ecosystem: Engineered > Bioreactor > Anaerobic... | reverse complement strand
ATGCAAATTCAGGCCGCGTCAGGGAACCGCCATCAATAAAGGGTAAGGATCCGCGGATACCTACAACGCCGCCCCAGGTGCGTACGCCAATGGCTTTCCCGATTCCGAGTTTTTTGAATTGATAGGGGAAAAGGTCGCCGTCGGAAGCAGAATAGTTATCGATCAGTACGCATTTCGGGCCCCACTGCATCTCCAGGCGTCCGGGCGCTCCCTCTGCGTTACGTGACATGCTGATCATGGTCATTTCCCTGGCCAGTCTTTCAATGATCATGGGAGAAACATTGCCTCCGCCGTTGCCGCGGTCATCGATGATCAACGCACGCTTGGTAAGCTGGGGATAGAAATGCTTGACAAATTCATTCAATCCCTCCGGACTCATGTCCGGAATATGGATGTACCCGACTTCTCCCTGTGTTGCTTCGTTGACTTTTTGGATGTTGTTCTGTACCCAGGTGTAATAGTAAAGATCGGCTTCATTGTCGGTCGGGATTACAATGGTTTTCCGCGATCCGTTTTCTGCCGGTGTTCCGTTCATGGTCAGTTCTACCTGTATTCCTGCCTTGTTGATCAACAATTCCGAGAGGTCGTTCACGTCTTTGACAGATTGGCCATTGACTGCCAGAATATAGTCACCCTCTTTGACATCCACCCCGAGTTCAGTGAGCGGAGAGCGTGTCCCGCGGGTCCAGTTTTCCCCTTTGAGGATTTTGTCGATGTGGAAATAACCTGAAGCATCGCGGCTGTACCGGGCTCCCAAAAGACCCATTTTCACCTTCGCAGGTTCGGGTTTATCCCCTCCTCCTACATAAGCATGACCAATGCTGATTTCGCCAATCATTTCACCAATGATGTAATTGAGATCATTCCGGTTGTTCACATAAGGCAACAGCACTTCATATTTTTTTTCGATGGAGGGCCAGTCGGCGCCCTGCATGTTGGGGGCATAGAGGAAGTATTTCATCTGACGCCACGACTCATGATAAATCTGGTTCCATTCTGCTTTCAGATCAACCATCAGTTTCATGTTCGACAGGTCGGCCCAATCTTTGACATCAATTTTGCCACCTTTCGGAAGATCAATCACTCCGTATTTTCCCCGGTCAGAGACCACCATTTTTTTACTATCTGCTGAAATTTCATAATTTCCGAAATCACCCAGGTTGGTCTCTTTTTTATCTTTCAGATTGAAGGTCATCAGTCCGCCGGATCCGCGTCCGCCTGCTTTGATATAGTAAACATTGTCGCCAATCACGTTAATACCGTAATAATTACCGGCATCCACCGGCAATACGACGATGCGGTCCTGAATTCCGTTGAGATCGACTTTGACTGTCACCTCTTTGTTCTCATCGCCGTTCTTTTTGGCTTCACCTTCTTTCTTAGGATCTTTTTTACCCTCTTCAGCCGATGTCCCTTTTGCCGGTTCATCCTTCTTTATTGACACTTCATCGTTCTCAGGAGCCAGGGGATTGGGTGTGGATTGAGCCAGGGTCAGAAAATAGATCCGGGTCATATCGGTATAGACATGGTTCCATTCCGTCCAACTGTAAGTGGGATTGAAATCCCTGTTGGAGGTGAAGAACAAGTATTTTCCGTCATTGCTGAAAACAGGGTCGTCGCAATCATACCACTGGCTGGTAACAGGGGTTTTTGATCCTGAAGCGAGCTCATAAAGGTATATTCGGGAGGTGGATCGGCGATCAGGAAAAACATAGGTAATCCATTTGCTGTCGGGTGAAAAAGCGAATTCGGTGAATTCCCAGCTTTTTGATTGATCCACCACGGTGATTTTTTTGGAGTTGATGTCAAGGTATTGCAACCGCAACATTTTATCTGCCCAAAGCAATTTTTTACTATCAGGAGACCAAATCATCCCATATTTGTAAGTATCGGCATCTTTTGTCAATTGAAGAGCCGCTTCACTACCGTCCTGGCGAATGATATAAAGTTCATCTTCACCGGTGCGGTCAGAAATGAAGGCAATGTATTGTCCGTCGGGTGACCAGGCGACATCACGATCATGCACCCCGGGAGTCATGGTCAGGTTTTTGGTTATACCTGTTTTGGCGGGAACGGTCCAGATATCTCCGCGGGCACCAAAAGCGATGCGTTTACCATCGGGTGAAAGCGAAAAAGTGTTGATCATTTTGGAAGCATCTTTAATGGCATCCCGCCCGGTGATCAGGTCGCCCACAATCCGGATGGGCACTTTCTCCGTTTTCCGGGTGACCAGATCGAAAGTATAGATGAATCCACCATTTTCAAAAACAATCGCCTGATCCCCTAATGACGGAAATTTGATATCATAGGTTGTAAAATCCGTCACCTTGGTGGTCTCTTTCGATTTCAGGTCATAACAGTAAAGGTTAACGGGTCTTTCCCTTTCCGAAACGAAATAAATCTTATCTCCGCTCCACATAGGGAACATGTCCTGATAAATATTGCTGGTGATTTTAAGGGTCTCTTTCGTTTTGAAATCATAAACGGAGATATCATCGGCCATGCCTCCTTTGTAGTATTTCCATGTCCGGAATTCCCTAAACACCCTGTTGTAGGCCAGTTGAGTCTGGTCGGGAGAATAAGAACAGAATCCTCCGCAGGGAAGCGGCAATTCGGCAGGAACCCCTCCTTTGATGTCAACCAGGAACAACTGTCCCTTGAAGTCGTTGAATGATTGTTTACGGGAACGAAAAACGACGTGGTCGTTGTCGCGCCATGTCATCACGATGTTGTTGGGCCCCATGCGGTCAGAAATATCATCCCTGCCCAGGGTGGCAGTGTACGTCAATCTTTTGGGCACGCCTCCTTCTGAAGGAATGAGGTAAACCTCTGTGTTTCCGTCATATTGAGCGGTGAAGGCAATATTTTTGCCATCGGGTGAAAACCGGGCAAACATTTCATAACCCTTTTCGTCGTTGGTCAGTTTACGGGCGACTCCACCGGTTTTCCCGACCGTGTAAAGATCTCCGGCATAGGTAAATACAATCTGATCTCCATGGATTGCCGGAAAACGCATCAGCCGGGATTCATCCTGGGCCTTAAGAAGGGCCGGTAAAAGCATTCCTGCAAAAAGCAATACAACGCAGTACAATTTTCTCATGATCTCATTCTTTTAGTTGATTTTTGGGATACGCAAATTTATTGATAAAAACTGACTGTCGTTCACAAATTCGGCCCAAGGCCCGATTTTCTCGATGAAATCCGGTCAGGGATCGGAATTCAGGACATCATCCGTTCGGTAAATTTAAAAATGTACCTTTGCACCCTGAAAAGTCCCCCCAAGGGTTTTTCAACTTTCAATTCACAAAAAAAACAACAAAAGACAGGAGAAAAAAATATGGCAATTGAAGTCATTTTCCCGGGCAACAAAAAAGTAGATGCGCTGATCGATGGCTACACTGTGCAGACGGATCAGCCAGTTCAGGCAGGAGGTGATGGAACAGCCCCTACCCCGTTCGCACTTTTCATCGCTTCGATGGGAGCCTGCGCAGGCATTTATGTAAAAGGATTCTGCGATCAGCGTGGGATCAGTACCGGGGGAATGCACCTTTCGATGGATTATGATTATGATCCGGCACAAAAGATGATCGCGCGGTTTATCCTTCAAATCCATGTCCCGGTAGATTTCCCGGCACAGTATGATGATGCCGTAATCCGCGCCGCTTCACTCTGTGCGGTGAAACGGCACCTCAACCCGGCCATCGAAAGCCGGATCACCATTATCCGCGACGTAAACAACCAATAACATTAACGCATACAATTATGAATCACGAACATTCAGGCTTCAATTCAAAACTGGTCCACGGAACCGGTGCCAAAGATCCTATGGGAAGTGTAATCACACCCATCTACCAGACCTCTACTTTCGCTTTTCAAAACGCTGACCATGGAGCAGCCTGCTTCGCGGGAGAGAGCGATGGCTACATTTACACCCGGATCGGAAACCCCACCATCAGGGATCTCGAAAAGACGGTTGCCCTTTTGGAAAAGGGGTACGACGGGATCGGTTGCTCATCAGGGATGGGCGCCGTGACAACCGTTTACATGGCTTACCTGGGTTCGGGAAAACACATCCTCAGCCACAATGCCGTGTACGGTCCTTCCCGTGCCATCATTGAAGGTACCTTTTCGAAATTCGGGGTTGAATCGACCTATGTTGACACCACCGACCTGGAACAGGTGCGTGCCGCCATCCGTCCCAATACGGCCCTGATCTATCTGGAAAGTCCGGCCAATCCCACCATAGGCATCTCCGATATTCCGGCCATCTGCAGGCTGGCACACCAACACAACATCCCGGTTTGCGTCGATAACACCTTTTGCAGTCCCTACCTTCAGAACCCGCTGGAACTGGGCGCCGACATCGTGCTCCATTCCCTTACCAAATTTTTAAATGGTCATGCAGACATCGTCGGCGGAATCATCGTCACCAAAGACGCAGCCGAATATAAAAAGATCCGTTCCATGATGGTGATCACCGGTTGCAATATGGACCCCCACCAGGCTTTCCTTACGCGGAGAGGACTCAAGACATTGGCTATCCGAATCGACCGTGCTCAGGAAAATGCCATGAAGGTGGCCCGTTTCTTAGAGACCCATCCAAAAGTGGCCTGGATCATGTACCCCGGTCTCCCCTCCCACCCGCAGTATGAGTTGGGAAACAAGTTAATGAAGGGACCCGGAGCGATGATGAGCTTTGGCCTTAAAGGAGGACTGGAATCCGGGAAAAAGCTGATGGACCATGTTCAATTGTGCGTATTGGCAGTCTCCCTGGGAGGGATTGAAACCCTGATCCAGCATCCTGCCTCCATGACCCATAGCAAACTGTCGGCTGCTGCCAAAAAAGAGGGCGGAATCAGCGATGAACTGGTCAGATTGTCAGTTGGCATCGAGGAAGCTGAAGACATCATTGCTGACCTGGAACAGGCCCTGGCCACAGTTTAAAGGGGACCCTTCTTTTTTTATTTCTTACCGGAATTTTTCTGACCGGAAAGGATTGTATTTTTGTCTTTCATTGATTAGAAGATGAAAATTTGTTTTGTCCGGTTTTTACTCCTGACGGTTGCTTTTATTTCCTGTCTTTTTCCCACTGCATTACAGGGGCAAAAAGTGGCGCTGGTACTCAGCGGCGGGGGAGCCAAAGGAGGCGCTCATCTGGGAGTGATCCGGGCGCTGGAAGAAAATCAGGTTCCCATTTCATGCATCATCGGAACATCCATCGGGGCCATCGTAGGAGCGTTGTATGCCAGCGGCTATACATCCGCAGAAATGGAGCAACTGCTGCAATCGGAGGATTTTCAGCACTGGGTTTCAGGCATCCTCGATGAAAAATATATCTATTACTACCGCAAAGAAGACCCAAATCCTTCCTGGATAACTACTGATTTCGATTTCACAGCCAAATTCACCGAACTCCTTCCCACCCACCTGATAAAAAGTCATGAGATTGATTTCCGGTTGATGGAGCTGCTGTCACCCTCCACCGCAGTTTGTCACGAAAATTTCGACAGTCTGCTGGTTCCATTTCGCTGCGTGGTTTCCGACATCGACTCCACGGAATCCCTGGTTCTCGGGAAAGGAGATCTGAGCGCTGCCGTGAGGGGATCCATGAGCATACCCCTTGTCTTTAACCCCGTAGTGATCCGTGAAAAACTGGTCTTCGACGGAGGGATGTACGACAATTTCCCCGTGGAGGCTGCCATCCGGGAATTCCATCCCGACGTGATCATCGGAAGCCGTGTCGCACAACGTTATGACAAGCCCGACCGGGATGACATCCTTTCGCAGCTCCTGACCATCTTGATGGAACGACAAACCGATACCATCCTCTTTCCGCGGTCGGTGATGATCGTACCTAACATACCCGCGATCAACCTGCTCGACTTCTCCAAGACAGCCCGGTTAGCCGACAGCGGTTATACTGCCACCCTGCGCAAAATTCCCGACATCCGTAAATTGGTAAGGGATTCCATATCGACCACTGATCTGACCTGCAGAAGGAGCGCTTTCAAAAAAAGAGAACCCGCTATGCTGTTCGATTCCATCCATATTACCGGGCTAAATAAACTACAGGAAAGGTATGTCCGTCAAATCCTTAAACAGGGTCGACAAGTGGTGAACCTTGAGGAGCTTCAAACCCGGTATTTCAGGTTTATCGATGAAGGTTACATTAAAAGCATCTTCCCCATCGCACGGTACAACACGAAAACCGGCTATTACGACCTCTATCTCGACATCCGGAAGACCAACCGGTTCGGAGCGCAGTTCGGCGGTAACTTTTCATTAGGCAATGTCAATGAGGCATTTCTTCAATTGCAGTACAGGTTGCTTTGGACCAACGCTTTCCGTTTCACAGTGAATGGCTATTTCGGGAAAGTTTACAATTCGGCCAAAGCCGACGCCAGGATCGATTTCAATACCCGTAAACCATGGTTCGCCGAACTCAACTACACTTACAACCACCTGGATTATTTTAAAAACGGCACTTTCTTTTTCGATGATAAAACCCCCAATTATGTCATCGAACGAGAATATTTCGGGAGCATCCGGGTTGGTATGCCCGTCTCCAACAGCGGTAAATTGTCACTGGGAATCAATTACGCTTTTACCAATGATAAGTACTACCAATCCAACGTCTTTACCCGGAATGACACCGCCGATCAGACCAGTTTCAATTTTTTCTCTCCGTTGGCCGCTTTTGAATTGAATAGCCTGAACCGCAAACAATTTGCCAATGCCGGGGTAAGACTTTTACTTACCCTTTCCTACATCAACGGGCGTGAAGATTTGCTTCCGGGATCCACATCGGCCAATAGGAACCCGGTGACGCAATATCATGACTGGTTCAAATTCAGACTGTTGTACGATAATTACTTCGAATCGTTAGGGCCGGTTAAATTCGGGTTTTACGGCGAATGTGTGGTTTCCAACCAACCGCTCTTTGCCAATTATACCTCCAGCCTGCTATATGCCTCTCCATTCCAACCCATTCCTGAAAGCCAGACTTACTTTCTGCCTGCTTTCAGAGCCACCAATTTCGCTGCCGCCGGGTTGAAAATTGTAGTGCGGATCTATAAAAAATTTGAATACAGGCTCGAAGGTTACCTTTTTCAACCCTATGAACAAATCAGGGAAAACCATGAAGATTCTACACCCTATTTTGGTCCCAAACTTACCGACAGGGCCTGGATGGCCTCCACCCTGTTGGTCTACAACAGTCCGTTGGGTCCCATCAGCCTTGGGGTGAATTACTACGACAAGCAGATCGAACCCTTTTCCCTCAACTTTAATTTCGGGTACATCCTCTTCAACCAACGCGCCCTTCCATAACCCGGCAGTAGCGGAGAACAGTAACCGACTGTACCTGACGGTCAGGAACAGAAAGACCCTTCCGGCGGAATATTCTTGGAGTATGCGAAATTTTTGTATTTTCGCAAACCAATGACCATCATAACCGGCATAAGTCGGACGCTATCTTTATTTATCTAACACAGTTTATCCACCTAATGAAAACCGAAAATCAAACAACCCAGAATCCCGTTTCAGATGAAATCATCGGACAGGAGGAGCAACCCGTTTCTGTCAACACAGTTGACGAACAAACCAACATTCCCTCATCTCCCGAACTGCCAACGGCAGAAGAACCTGTGTCACCCCAGGTACCAATAGGTGAACCGCTGATCCCGATGACGGAAGTCACCGGAGAAAGTGTCAAAGAGGAAATTAAGGAAGAAAACGAAGAAGGAAACCAAGAAGAAAACAAAAAGGTAATTAAAGAAGAAATCATGGAGGTATTCGAAGCCGAACCTGAAGCAAAGACCGGTGAGATCATCATGGACCTCGAGGAACACCTTGACGATCACATGGATGAACATCCCGAAGAACACCTGGAAGCCCTTCATGAAGCAGTTGCGGAAAATCTCGGGCAGGAAGAGGTCATCAACTATGATTCCATGAGCCGGGCCGAATTGGTTGACCTTCTTGAAAAAGCAGTTGCGGAAACCGACATCAACACTGTCAAAGCCAAAATCGCCCTCATAAAGGTGGCTTTTCTGAAAAAGCAAAAAGAGGAGAACCTCGCACGATATGAGAATGCCCCTGAAGAAGGAAGCGCAAAAGAAGAGCTTGAAGCGCTGCAGGATGAACTCGATATAAAATTCAACAATTTTTTTAATATTTATAAAGCCAATAAAGCGCGCTTTGTTGAAGAACAGGAAAAAATCAAACAGGAGAACCTGAAACAAAAACTCCTCATCCTGGATGAATTAAAAACCCTGATCAGCAGCGAAGAAACCCTGAAGAAAACCTACGACGAATTTAAAACACTCCAGGAAAGGTGGAAAGAAATAGGAATTGTACCCCGAACAGAGATCAACAACCTATGGCAGAACTACCATTTCCTGGTCGAAAAATTCTTTGAAAAGGTAAAACTTAACAAAGAGCTCAAAGACCTGGACCTGCGCAAGAATCTGGAAGCTAAAATCGCTTTGTGCGAAAAAACAGAAGAACTCCTGCTGGAAACCTCTGTCCTGAAATCTTTTAAAAAACTACAGAAATTCCATGAAGAATGGAAAGAACTCGGTCCGGTACCAGCCGATAAAAAAGAAGAGATCTGGGAAAGATTTAAAACCGCTACCGATAAAATCAACGAGCGACGCCGTGAACACTATGCCGTCATCGAAGAGGATCAGAACAAAAACCTGGATACCAAAACGGCCTTGTGTGAACAAGCAGAAATCGTTGCCGGATTGCCCAATGAATCCATCAAAGATTGGCAGGAAAACACCGCTAAAGTCAACGATTTACTGAAAATCTGGAAAAGCATCGGCCCGGTCCCGCAAAAAGTGAATACCGAAATCTGGACCCGGTTTAAAACCAGCCTCGACAATTTTTTCTCCAACAAAAAAGAGTATTTCGACAAACTCAAGGAACAACAACTGCACAACTACAACCTGAAAGTGGAATTATGCATGCAGGCTGAATCGTTGAAAAGCAGCATCGACTGGAAAAAGACAGCCAATGAATTAATCCATTTACAGGGCGAATGGAAAAAGATCGGTCCTGTACCAAAAAAACACAGTGACAAAATCTGGAAACGTTTCAGGGCAGCCTGCGACGAATTCTTCAATGCCAAACAGGCCTTCTTCTCCAACATCCAGGCCAGTGAAGAGGAAAACCTCGCGAAAAAGCTGGATGTGATGAAACGCTTAAAAGAGTATCAGTTTTCTGAAGATAAACCAACCAACCTCGAAGCACTCAAGAATTTCCAAAGGGAATGGACCGAAATCGGGCATATTCCCATCAAGGAAAAAGAGAAACTACAAAACGAATTCCGCTCCCTCATCAACGAACATCTTGATAAGCTGAAAATTACCGAAGTGGAAATGAGCACGGTAAACTTTCAGGCACGAATGGACCACATGAAACAGGATCCCAATGCCCGGAGGGTCATCAGCAAAGAAAGGGAATTCCTGGCCACCAAGATCTCGAAAATGAAGGAAGAGATCACGCTTTGGGAAAATAACATCGGTTTTTTCGCAAAATCTAAAAGTGCCAGCCTGGTCAAAGAGGAATTCGAAAACAAGATCAACAAAGCCAAAAGTGAATTAAAAGTGCTGGAGGCTAAAATGAAAATCCTCAAACAGCAGGGGTAAAACCACTGTTCTGTATCATTTGACATAAGCTGCGCCGGATGAATGTCCGGGCAAAAGAACCATGAATGGCAATTCTTTTGGCAAAGCATTGATCCTTACCACTTTTGGTGAATCTCACGGACTGGCTACCGGGGGTGTGCTGGACGGTTTTCCTGCCGGAATCCCTGTTGATCCGCTGTTTATTCAATCCGAACTTAACCGAAGAAGACCCTATAATGCAGCATTTTCTACCACGCGGAACGAAAAGGACCGGATAGAATTGCTTTGTGGCATCTTTGAGTCGAAGAGTACCGGCGCCCCCATCGCTTTCATCGTGTACAACGAAGATGCACGACCTGAAGATTACCAGGAATTAAAAGATCTGTACCGACCCTCTCATGCGGATTACACCTGGTCGATGAAGTATGGGCATCGTGATCATCGCGGTGGAGGACGGGCATCGGGAAGAGAAACACTGGCAAGGGTCGCAGGAGGCGCTTTGGCCAAATTATTCCTGAACACCTGCAACATTTCCGTTGTTGCTCAGATCAGCCAGATCGGTCCGCTTCCGATCCAACCCGCAGTCAGTGATCCTCAGCAACTTCCTGCAGAAGTCCTGGCTTACATTGAACAACTCAAAAACGCAGGGGATACCACCGGAGGCATCATTCATGGCTCCATTACAGGCGTTCCTCCCGGTCTGGGAGACCCTGTTTTCGATAAACTGGAAGCCGATTTAGGCAAAGCAATGCTCTCTATTCCTGCTGCCAAAGCTTTTGAAATCGGTTCCGGATTTAGCGGGGTTTCCATGAAAGGATCCCAACACAACGACCCATTCATTCTCAGGGAGGGGACCATCCACACCACAACGAACTTTTCCGGCGGTATCCAGGGGGGAATCTCCAATGGGGAAGAGATCCTTTTCCGGGTTGGCTTCAAGCCGGTACCCACGCTTCAGCAGGAACAGGAAACCCTTACCACTTCCGGTGAAAAGATTCGTTTCAAACCCCGCGGCCGCCATGATGTTTGCCTCGTACCCCGTGCACTTCCGGTTGTAGAAGGCATGGCAGCCCTGGTGATCGCCGACCACCTTCTTCGCGCACGAAGCAGCCGGCTGTAAGATACTTAAGCGGTTAAGGCAAACCCGGCACAAACAATCTCAATCTGATCCGACAGACGGTTCCTGCTGCGAAAGGCAGTGAAATGACCCCAATCCCCAGATAATATCCACCGAATCGATCCCGATCACCGTACGTCCCGGAAAACATTCTTCCAGAATCCGCATCGCCCGGTCATCCTCACGGCAGCGGAAAACAGGGACGATCACCGATTGATTGGCTATGTAAAAATTAGCATAGGAAGCCGGAAGTCGCTGGCCATCACGAATGACCGGTGATGGCATCGGGATTTCCGCGATATCCAACTGGCGCCCATCGGCTAAACGAAAACTTTTCAACTTCTTCAAAACCTTGTCAAGGACAGCATGGTTTTCATCGGAACGGCGAGGTTCCACCATGGTCACTACGGCATCTTCCCTGAAAAAGCGGGCAATATCATCAATGTGACCATTGGTATCATCACCTTCTATTCCCTCGTCCAGCCAAAGGACCTGGGTGACGCCATAATAATGGCAAAGGTATTCTTCTATTTTCTGCTGATCAAGATGCGGGTTCCGGTTCTCATGAAGCAGGCACCGGGTAGTGGTAAGCAGGGTGCCATTCCCGTTGAACTCCACGGCTCCTCCTTCCATAACGATGCCTGGATAGTAAACCGGCAGGTTGAGGGAACGGCCGATCAATCCGGGGATCTTTTCATCCAGGTCATGGGGATATTTGTCGCCCCAGGCATTGTATTTCCAACTGACGATCACCTTGGGAATTTCTGCTTTTCTGTTGACCAGAAAAGCCGGACCATGGTCGCGACACCAGGCATCGTTCGTGGGATGGATGAAACAATCGATCCGTGTGGTATCAACACCCAGTCCGAGAAGCCGGTTTTGCACTTCCCGGGCCAAAGCCTCGTCACGGACATTGATACTAACCCTTTCCCCTTTTGTTAATTCTTTAATAAACAAGTCATAAGAAGGAAAGATGGCATCGAGTGCTCCCGGCCAGGAATAAGAATCGGAATGGGGATAACTCAGCCAGGTGGCACGATGGGGTTCCCATTCGGCCGGGAAAGAATAGCCCGACCGGAGTGGTGTTGATTCTGCTATCATGGTCGATCAATGAACCGGTTGGTAAGAGGCTGATAGGTATCGATCCTCCGATCACGTAAAAAAGGCCAGTGAACGCGCGTATGACCGATGGCAGAAAGATCGACTGTTATGTTCTGCACCACCTCATCCGTATGAGAAGCCTGATAAAGGATCTCTCCGGAAGGAGCAGCAATAAAAGAACCACCCCAGAAACGCATCTCGCCTTCATTCCCGGTGCGGTTCACCGCCACCACGAACACCCCGTTGGCTATGGCATGTGCCCGTTGCATCGTTTGCCAGGACTGATACTGCTGTTCATTCAACCAATCAGGTTGAGAAAGGGCCCAGCCGATGGCTGTCGGGTAAAAAATGATTTCAGCGCCCATTAAGGCAGTGATGCGGGCGGCTTCGGGATACCATTGATCCCAGCAAATGAGCGTTCCTATCCGGGCGTACCGGGTATCAAAAACCTGGTATCCGCCATCTCCCGGCGTGAAATAAAACTTTTCATAATAACCCGGATCATCGGGAATATGTTGTTTCCGGTATTTCCCCAAATACTGTCCGTCGGCATCCAGAACGACAACCGTGTTATGGTATAACCCATGAGACCTTTTTTCGAAGAGTGACAGGATAAGAACCACCTGCAGTTCAGCCGCTATTTTGCTGAAAAGTTCCACGGAAGGACCCGGAACCGGTTCTGCCAGCGAGAAATGGTCATAATTCTCTTCAAAACAGAAATAACGTGTGGTAAAGAGTTCCTGAAGACAGATGATCCTGGCTCCGGAAGCTGCTGCCTTCCTAATACCATCGGCAGCTTTGACAATATTGGCGGCTTGATCATCGGAGCAAGTCATTTGAACAAAACCTACCTGAACTTTGTTACCGGGATTGTTTGCCATGGTCAGTCCATTGATATTTCGTACAAGATTAATTCTTCATCAGATCATCCGATCTCTTTGAGAACATTGGCCATTTCAATGGCTGCCAGAGCCGCATCAAAACCTTTGTTCCCGCCTTTGGTTCCGGCCCGTTCAATGGCCTGTTCAAGGTTGTCGGTAGTCAGTACACCAAAGATGACCGGAAGACCCGATTCCAGTGCAACCTGTGCTACGCCCTTTGAAACTTCTGCTGCCACGTAATCAAAATGCGGTGTCGCACCCCGGATCACGGCGCCTAAACAAATTACTGCATCGTACTTTTTGCTTCCGGCCAGTTTCCGGGCTAACAGAGGAATCTCAAAAGATCCCGGCGACCAGACCACTTCAATTCCATCATCAGTCGCGCCATGACGTTTCAACCCATCGAGACAACCAGCAAGCAGCTTTCCGCTGATAAATTCATTAAAACGGGCGATGACAATGCCAAACTTCAATCCTTTGGCATCCAGTTTACCTTCAATTGTTTTCATTTGTCAAGAATTTTATATTTCACAGGCAGTCGTTAACGGTTAAAAGGATGGTTTATCTTTTTCATTGGGAAAGGTCAGCAAATGACCCAATTTCGCTTTTTTTGTTTTCAGATAACGAAGATTTTTGTCATTTTGCCCGGCTTCAATGGGGACCCGTTCAACAATCTCCAAACCAAAACCCTCCAATCCGGAGATTTTCATGGGGTTGTTGGTCAGTAATCTCAATTTACTGATTCCAAGATCGACTAATATTTCAGCGCCGGTTCCATAATCGCGCAGGTCGGCATCAAATCCCAGGGCGTTGTTTGCCTCTACCGTGTCCATTCCCTGATCCTGCAGAACGTACGCTCTCATTTTGTTTGAAAAGCCTATCCCTCTTCCCTCCTGTCGCATATACAACAATACACCCCGCCCTTCGGCGGCAATCTTTTTCATGGCATAATCCAACTGGTTGCCGCAGTCACAACGTAGCGATCCAAATACGTCACCGGTAAGGCATTCAGAATGAACCCTGGTCAAGACCGGGGATCCGTCATCAATTTTTCCCTTGACCAGGGCCAGATGGTTCTCACTGGTGATCTTGCTGATATAACTGTATGCTTTGAACTCGCCATATCGCGTAGGAAGATCCACCACTGCCGACCGCTCGATCAGCGTCTCTGTTTTCCTCCGGTAATCGATCAGGGAGGCGATGGTGATGATTTTCAGCTTGTGTTCATTTACATAATCCATCAATTCCGGTACACGGGCCATGGTGCCGTCCTCATTCATGATTTCGCAAATCACTCCGGCCGGGTAGAGCCCGGCTAATTTGGCCAGATCGACAGAAGCTTCAGTATGGCCCGCCCTGATCAATACGCCTCCTTCTTTGTACTCGATGGGAAATATATGACCGGGGCGTGTAAAATCACGGGCTTTTGCCTGATTGTCAATCAAACGTTTGATGGTCAGGGCCCGTTCATAGGCAGAGATCCCCGTGGAACATTCGATGGCATCGACCGAGACAGTAAAGGCAGTACGGTTTGGATCGGTGTTTTTAACCACCATCCGCTCAATGTTCAGCTCCTCGAGCCGGTCACGGACAATGGGAAGGCAAACCAGGCCTCCCCCGTTTTTGGCCATAAAATTAATGATCGCCGGGGTCACCTTTTCAGCAGCGATCACAAGATCTCCCTCGTTTTCACGGTCTTCATCGTCCACCACGACAATCATTCGTCCTTTACGGATCTCTTCAATGGCTTCCTCTATTGTATTGAACTTATATGCATTCATTGGTATTGTTGTTATTATCGTCTGGCAACACGCCGGGCGAAGGTACTAAAATCCAAATTGATCAAGTAAATCCTTGTTGATCGCTCCTCCCTGGTTTTCTTTTGAGATTAACTTTTCAATATATTTCCCGACAATATCACACTCGATATTGACCCGATCTCCTGGTTTTAGGGAGGATAAAGTGGTCACATCGGCTGTATGGGGTATGATGGAGACAGAAAAAGTATGATGGTCAACGGTAGCAACTGTGAGGCTGATCCCGTCCATAGCGACAGATCCTTTGCGTACGACCAACTGCAGGATTTCACGGTCGGCTCTCACTTTGAACCAGATCGCGTTGCCTTCGTTCCATCTCCGATCAATGGTACCGGTGCCATCAATATGACCCGTAACAATATGGCCACCCAACCGGTCTGACACGCGCAATGCCCTCTCCAGGTTAACCCTTGAGCCAGGTTGGAATTTATTGATCGTGGTTCGTTGAACAGTCTCAGGCATTACATCCACTGAAAAGCTGTCACTATCCATTGAGACAACTGTAAGGCATACCCCGTTGGTGTTGATGCTGTCGCCCACGAGGGTATCCTCTAAGATTTTAACAGCACTGATGCGTAAGCGGGTATAGCCTGATCCTCCGCTGATCTCCTTCACTGTTCCGGTTTCTTCTATGATGCCTGTAAACACAACGGAAGGTATTACTGTTTAAATTTTTTCATCCGGGGAAGACAGGCTTCGATCATGAGGTCTGCACCCATTTTTTTTACTTTCATCCCGTCCAGGTCCAGGGCTTCTTCCATCCTTTCAATCCCTTCTCCTCCAACGGGGGAAGGTGCATTTTTACCTCCCAGGATTTTCGGGGCGACAAAGGTAATGATCTTATCAACCACTCCTTCTTTGAGCGCCGAAAAAGCAAGGGTACTGCCTCCCTCTATCATCACACTGTCGATTCCCATGATCCCGAGCGATTTCATCAGGAAGCTCAAGTTCACCCGATTGTCAACGATCGGGCAAACCATCACCTGGGCCCCCAGGCGTTCTATCTCTCTCAATCGGGGTGCAGGAGCCTGCGAGGTAACTGCAATCATCGTCAATTGCGGATCCTGCGCTAAGATCCTGGATTGTAACGGAATCCGTCCGTGGCTGTCAGCTATCACTTTCAGGGGTGCTTTCCAGGGCACGCCGGTCCGGCTTTTCCTAAGGCGAATGTTTAATTGGGGATCGTCAAACATCACGGTATCCACTCCGACCATAACAGCGCTGTATTGGTGTCGCATGTGATGGACCGCTCTTCGTGATTCGATACCCGTGATCCAGCGTGAAGCATTCGTTACTGTGGCTATCTTCCCATCCAGGGTCATCGCGGTTTTTAAAACCACAAAGGGTAACCCGGTAGTGACGTATTTAACGAATACTTCATTCATCTCCCGTGCTTCTTCCGCGGCTATACCCGTTTCCACTTCCACTCCTTGTGAACGAAGGTATGTGATCCCGTCTCCATTAACCAAAGGGTTGGGATCAACCATTCCGATAACAACCCGTGGTATCCCGCACTGAACCAGGAAAGGGGCGCAGGGGGGCGTTTTTCCCTGATGGGAACAGGGTTCCAATGTCACGTACAGGGTAGTATCGTCCAACATGCCGTGAAGATCTCCTGCCATTTGCTGCATTTGCGCTTCCAGTGGGAGTTCCCTGAGGGATCCTTCAACAGATATGTAGCGTTGGTAAAAATCCCTGATGGCATTGACTTCCGCATGCGGAGCTCCGAAATGTTTGTGAAATCCCTCTCCGATAATCTTCTCTCCCTTGACAAGCACAGCGCCAACCATCGGGTTGGGGTTGACCCATCCGGCTCCTTTTTTTGCAAGGAGAAGGGCCTGATGCATGTATTTTTTGTGAGGATACAACGGCATTATGAAGTCGGTATAATCAGGAAATCAAAAACAAGTAAGCGATTACAATCATTTTTCTTTGTATGAATGATGGTTCAGAACAAAAAAAGCCCTGTGTTTTTTTTACAACAGGGCTTTTCTGTCATGCATGATTCCATGCAAAGCAGTGATAATTCTTCTTTCATCCAGACTTTACTGTCGGTGCCGTAGTTTCAACGGTTCATTCCCTGAGGCCGGTTTCTGATAACGGCTTTTGGGAGTCGCGGACTTTACCGCCGGTCGGGAATTTCACCCTGCCCTGAAGAACCAAATCGTATATTAAAGAACGTCATGACAAACGGAACTTTCTGCAAAGATAACAGAAAGATTCAGATTGTGAAATATTTCACAGGATTAATTAAGAATCAATCTTTCGGTCTTTACCTGGTCGTCGGTTTTGATCCGGACAATGTAAATTCCCTTGCTGAGGGCATTAAGATTAAGCCGATGTTTCATCTCTTTTCCAACGGATGAAAGGGTTTCGGAAAGGACTGTTTTCCCGGTAATATCTGAAAGGGTCAGTTGAACCTCATGTCCGGTGAGTCCGTTGATGGTGACATTGACCTGGTCGCGGGCGGGGTTGGGCAGCAGGGTCAGGGTCAGTCCCTGGCCGGCTTGTTCACCGATGCCAACAAATTCGTCGAAGGTCACATGCATGGTACTGATCACGTTTCCTGTGCAGGGGGAGACCGGGAGGGCCACCAACTTCAGGTCAACTGCCAGGCTGGCACGGTCGCCGGCACCAGGTATATAACTGGTAATCAAGGCGGAAGCGTCGGTGAACGTACCATCGCCTGTGGTCACCCAGCCGATGATCCGGTAATTCTCAGCCAACCCGTGGAGGGCAATCGAGGCTACAAATTTATTGACCAGTGTATCATTTCCGGCAAAGACCACTTGTCGTTGTTGTACGATAACCGGGACGGAATCGATACGGGTCCGGGTCCCGTCGTTGATCTCGACATAGTACATCGTCGTAATGGTCGGACCTACTTTGGGGTTTTGCAGGGTGGAGGTGAATCCCGGAGGGTTTGAAGTCCAGGAATAAGAATAAGTCCCGGAACCGCCATAAGGGTAAACGTTCAATTGAGACGAGTCGCCGATGCAGAATTTGGCCGGGTAGGCGGAGGCGAAGGAGGAGAAGATATCGGTAAAAGAGAAGGAGGCGATGCGGGTCACCCAGTCCATTTCAGAGGTTGACTCGTAATATTCCTGAGTGTACCAGAAAGTGGTAGGGTTGGCAGGATCGATTCTCATTCCACTGTAATCACCCCAACGGCTGCGTCCGTCCCAGGTTCCGGTTTGTGATCCGCCGCCATCGATGATCCGGCGTTCATTGATTGTCATTTGATTGAGGGGATCAGTTTTTAACCTACCGGTGTATGCAACGGAAGGAAAGGTATTGGTTCCGGAGAGGGAATAACCCAGGGCAAAGTTTCCGGCTGAATCCTGCGCCAGACTTCCCATCCATCTTGAATTGTTGTCATTGGGAGCAAAGGTCCCCTGCTGGTAGATGGTCCAGGCACCGGTAGTTTTTTTCAATTCGTACCACCGGATGCCGGCTGTACCGTTTGAATTTTTCACGGTATGGCTAACAAGCATTGAATTGTATCCATTGAATTTCCGGTATTGCTGTCTGTTCATTAACCGGTCGGATATCGGGTCGAGCACACGGGTGGTGCCTTTCTGAGCGACCCCCTGAGAGCCTGTAAAATACTGGTATGGCGTAACATTCAGGTTGATTTTATTACCAAAGGTTGAGCTGGTGGGCGTCACCCAGTTGGCATGAAATTCATAGACGCCCAGGTGCTGGGTTCCTGTGCGGGTGGCATAGGTAAAATAGTTGGGCGTACCAACGGGAGGAAATTCCCCGTCACAATCGGAAGGCAAAACTCCGAAAGCTTCGTTGGCTGCGTTGAGGGTGAAAGAAATCCGGGTAGCGGTAGCTGATCCGGCCAGCATGGCCGCCCGGTCAAAAGCGTAAACGCCCACACCGGCAAATTCCAATGAACTAATATTGAATCTATTAGCAGACATGTAATAACCATCGGGCCAGATCCCGAATTTGGGATAGTCGGGCAGTTGGGTGTACGAATATTGGTAGCGGTACCATGAACCCATGGGATCGGGTGTTTGCGAAACCGCGATCATGATGTAATTGGTGTTGCCATTGGGCAATGAAAATTGGGAAAAGAGCCAACGGTCGGCTTGTTCATCATACAGTACGATGGCGTCACCCGAATTGATGTTATTGGGCATTCCGGTAAAGATGGAGCTGCTGGGATAAGGCCCGAAAATTTTATTGCCTGTCTTATTATAAATGGCATAAGAACAATTGACTACCTGGAAATAGTGGTTGGGGCCCACATCACCGTCGGTATCGGGAGGTACTGTCCCATTGACGTTGCCTAAACCGGAAAAATTCTGTAAGGTGGTATCCGTGGTTCGTGATCCTAACCAGGTTTGAAGGCCCGGGTCTGTAAAATCAGGGTTCAATGGCTGATTTTCTTCATTTTTGACATTGAAGTAATTCTTCACTGCGCCACCCTTCCACGATTTATCCACTTTGGTGGGAAGGGTCTTAACCATATCTCTCAGGGGAGGGGAGATATCAAAATAAACCGGCATGTCAACCGACGGTTTCAGTACCTCATGGTCGTTCTGCGCTGAAACGCTTATCGCGAAAAGAGGAACCATTAAAAGAGATAAAACTTTTTTCATATCATTGATTATTAAGTTTCAAAGAAAGAAATGTAAAGGTACGAATAATCTACAAATATCGTATTTTTTTCAACTTGTTTGACATCAAGCCCTGATCGGAATCCATTTTTCTCCGGAAAAATTCACTGAAAAATGCTTATCTTTGATGCAATCGCCCATCTCGGGAAGATGAACAATGAGAAGGAGCGAGACTTTCATTTCGCCAGAAATACATTGATTATGAACATTATAATTACCGGAGCCGGTAAAGGGATCGGAGCGGAGGTGGTAAAAAACCTGGCCAGAAACAAAAACCACCATATTGTTGCCCTGTCGAGAAATGGGAAAGCACTGACAGAACTTGTCGCCCAATGCAAACAGCAGTCACCCGAATGCCATGTTTCACCCTACGAATTTGATCTGACGCACATCGATTTTTATCCTTTGATAGTCCAACGACTGGCTTCCATTATCCCACGGTATGATGTACTGGTTAACAACGCCGGGATTCTTTTCAATAAACCCTTTGAGAAGATTACGGTGGCTGAATTCGATGAAATTTATAATGTCAACATCCGCGCGCCATTTTTTCTCATTCAGGCAATGCTTCCCATGATGAACAAAGGCGGACATATTGTCAACATCAGCAGTATGGGAGCGGTACAGGGGGCAAAAAAATTTGCCGGTTTGTCAGCATATACATCCAGTAAGGGGGCGCTGACCACCTTCACTGAATTGTTAGCTGAGGAATTACTTTCGCGGGATATCCGCGTCAACTGCCTTGCGTTAGGTTCGGTTCAGACTGAGATGTTCGCCAACGCTTTCCCAGGAATGAAAGCAGGGATCGCTGCAACTCAGATGGGCCGGTACATCGCCGATTTTGCCCTGACCGGCCATCACTATTTTAACGGGAAGGTCCTTCCGGTAGCTACAACAACGCCCTAATAACCTGTTTAGTAAAACAAGATTAAAGTGCAGGCGACCGGGGTTACGATGCGGCAACAGCACTTCCGGGATCTCGGATAATTACCTGGTGATCTCTTTTGCAAAAGGTTGGATCGCGCGGTTATAAATGCCGTGAATGTAAGCGATGGCCATCCCGTAATTGGTTACCGGAATCCCGGCATCCACGGCTGGTTTCAAACGACTGATTATCTGCCGGCGGGTGATCATACAGCCTCCGCATTGGATGACTACGGCATAGTCAGTAATTGGTGAGGGAATGGTGCTCAGACCTGCTACCACTTCAAATTCCAGTTTTTTACCTGAAAATCGGGTAAGCCAGCGGGGGATTTTGACCCGGCCGATGTCGTCACAGGTCACATGGTGGGTACACGATTCAAGGATCAGTACTTTGTCGCCGTCATGAAGATTACTAAGGTGGGGGGTTCCCTTAAGGTAGTTTCCGAAATCGCCCTTCTGTCGTGCCAGTACAATACTGAAACTTGTAAGGAGTGTTTCATGGGGGATGGCAGCATCAGCCTTGGGAAAAACCTGGCTGTCGGTGATAGCCAGAACAGGCTTGGGATGCATGGTCCGGTAAAATTCAGCCACTTCATGTTCCTTGCATAGCACCGCGATGCCATCATGATCGAGCACATCGCGGATAACTTGTACCTGCGGGAGGATCATCCGCCCTTCAGGGGCTTCAAGATCGATGGGGGTAATCAGTAAAACAACATCCCCCTTCCGGATGAGGTCCCCCACGAGACTTTTTGCACGATACGCAGTCTCGGGCATCGTGTCACAAAGGATCCTTGACAGGGTTTCAAGGTTGGAAGGGTGAAGGGAGCTGAAATCGATCACAGGCACCTGGTACTTTTCGCGGATCACCTTCTCAAGCGAAGGAAGCAAGGGCTCTTCATCCGCCTTGTTATGAATGATCAGAAAAGGGATGTTCTGATCTTTGAACTGCCCGGCCAGTTTTTTTTCAGGCTCATCAAACTGGTTGTTCGCCATGACGAGAACGGCCAGATCAATGAGTTTCATTGCTTCAGTAGTGCGGGCAATTCTCTTTTCGCCCAGTTCTCCTGCATCATCGGTACCGGCTGTATCGATCAACACCGCCGGACCAATTCCCGGGATTTCCAGCGATTTCTTCACCGGATCGGTAGTTGTTCCGGGAATTGCTGAAACGATGGCCGTTTCCTGGCCGGTCAGTGCATTGATCAGGGAGCTTTTCCCGTTGTTCCTGCGGCCAAAAATCCCAATGTGGGGCTTTGTATCACGGGTTTTTGTCATAAAGTCGGTTTTTAACGAGTCGAAAACAAACAAGCGATTGCCATTTTACAGTGACGGGCACAAATATATCAAAAAGTTGCTACCCGATATCTTCTTCTGTCAGCGTTTCCTTAAAAGGATTATGAGCGGCTCCCACGCTTTCAATCAGCAAAGAGGATGATAAACGAAAGAATCACTAATTTTAGGCAGTGTTTTGAAAGATTCCTTTTGAGCATGACATTCATTGATTCGCACAGTTTCATTTTATAGTCCCGAAAGTGGTAAAGGAATTCAGGAGTAAATGTAAAGAAATATTCAGTACCGATCATATACTGCTTGCACTGATCCTATTGGCGGGCGGAATCCTGAGAGGCTACCATTGGCAGGAGATTCCTTTCACCCACGATGAATTCAGCGCCCTCATCCGAACACAGTTCCCCACCTTCCGGGCTTTAATCGAAAAGGGAGTCATGCCCGATGGCCACCCCGCCGGTGTTCAGGTATTTCTCTATTACTGGACCGACCTGTTCGGCACCAGCGAATGGATCGTAAAACTCCCTTTCCAGGTGATGGGCTTACTTTCGGTGGCACTCATCTACAAGATCGGTAAAGCGTGGTTCAGCGCCACCACCGGTCTGGTAGCGGCAGCCTTTCTCTCTTTTCTTCAGTTCCCCGTGATGTACAGTCAGATAGCCCGTCCTTATGCCAGCGGCCTCTTTTTCTCATTGCTTATGGTGCTCTGCTGGACCTTTGTACTCTTTCGGCCGGAAAGGAAAAAAATCCTGACCGGGGCCGGCTATGTGATAGCCGCTTCCCTGTGCACTTACAACCACCACTTCAGCATGCTTTTCGCGGCCATGGCAGGCGTGACCGGACTCTTCTTTTGCACCCGGCAGACCATAAAACCCTACCTTTTACTGAACCTGGCCGTAATTCTTCTTTACCTTCCTCATCTTCCTATATTTATAAATCAACTGGAGACCGGTGGTGTTGAAGGATGGCTCCAAAAGCCCAGGTTTGATTTCCTGATCGATCACATCCATTACATCTTTCATTTTTCAGTATATATCATGTTGCTGCTCTTCCTGTTAATCCTTCTGCAAGTAATCTGGTATGAATACGAACCACCGATAAAGCAAAAATTCCTGGTGATCTCCCTGGTCTGGTTTCTGTTTCCTTTCCTAACCGGATATCTCTATTCCAGGCTGTTCAGTTCTGTTTTGCAACATTCGGTGCTGATTTTTTCTTTCCCCTTTCTATTGTTCCTGCTGTTGGGATATTTCAAAACCGAAAAACCTGCCCACCAGTGGATTGCAGTCGGGCTGGTTGCAATGATCGTGATCCCTTCGCTGATCGTCGAACGACAGCATTACAGGCTCTTTTATCATCATCCCTACCGTGAATTTGCAAGGTGTGCCAACCAACAACTTTTCCCGGGTGTAACTCCCGTTTATCCGGTCATCATCGCCACACCTGAAAAGATACACCGATGGTACACAACCAGTCATGGTTATGGTGACACCAGGTATATTTTCGAAGATTCTCTCCAGACAAAAATCAGTCTGAAGCGTTGTCTGGATACCATCACAGGTGATTATGTGGGTTATGGAAGTCTTCCCTCTTCCTGTTGGGAGAACTATCAACTGATCATGGAAAAATTCCCCCGGGTTGTGCGCCATGAGGCCTTCAGTGGCGGCGATTTCTATCTCTTCTCAAGAAATCCTGAAGCCCATGCTCCGGTGATTTACCATACCGAAAACATGCAGGATTTTGAAAAGGATCACCCTTTCTGGAACAACCTCACCGCAAAGTTGGTGGTTCGCGATCACCCGCTGAACGGCAAAGCCTCATACCTCATGGCCGATACCCTGGAATTCAGTCCCACTTTCAGTTATCCATTGCGCAGTCTGGTGCAAAGTCAGGACGATGTGATTGATGTTTCTGTCACGGTGAAAATTCCACCCGTTTTCCCGGGAGGTTGGCTGGTTACAGCCGTCATCTCGGGCAACCGCACTCTTTTCTGGCGATCGGTGTCCATCACCGAATTTGTCAACCCGGGCGGGCAGGGCAAGGTCTTTATCTCCTTTCACGCGGCCGACCTGGATTGGCGTCACCGGCAACTGATATTCAGTACTTATCTTTGGAATCCAAAGAAGATCCCCTTCGAACTGGATGATTTTACCGTTCAGGTAAGGAGCGGCAACTCCATTTTGTACGGTTTGTTTCGCCCGGTGAAATAGCGAGGTTTCTGACAAACTAATCCGGTGACCCGATAAGGGTCAGACTTTTAATACCCCAAAAGGGGTTATACCTTAATGACGAATCCGGTTTTAATGTAATTTTGAAACCAATTCTGCAAACCATGACCGGGATCTCACCAAAGATCGACGTTTTAGTGTAATTCAGCTCTGCAATGAAAATTCTGTTGATCGAAGATGAAAAAGAACTGGCCGACGCCATCTCCCAATACCTCCGCCAGGAGAAATATCTTTGCGAAATGGCCTGTACTTTCAATGATGCCATCGAAAAGATCAACCTGTACCAGTACGACTGCATCCTTGTGGATATCACCCTGCCCGACGGGAACGGGCTGAAAGTGATCAGCGAACTGAAACAAATGAATTCCGAGGCCGGAATCATCATTATTTCAGCCAAAAACGCCTTGGACGATAAAATCAACGGATTGGAAACCGGGGCTGACGATTACCTCACCAAACCCTTTCACCTGCCTGAACTCAATGCCAGAATCAAATCGGTCATCCGCAGGAGAAATTTCGGTGGCAACCGGGAAACACTCTTCCAGGAGATCAGGATCAGGCCGGATGAAATGGAAGTTTATGTTCACGATCAACCCTTGGTGCTAACCCGCAAAGAATTTGAACTGTTGCTCTTCTTTGTCTCAAACAAAGAACGGGTATTGACCAAAGAATCCATCGCCGAACACCTTTGGGGCGATTCCATGGATTTGGCCGATTCCTTCGATTTTATTTACACCCATATCAAAAATCTCCGGAAAAAAATCATCGAAAAAGGAGGAGAGGATTATATCCGCACGGTTTACGGCATGGGCTATAAATTCTCGGTACAGTGAAGAAAACCACGATCAGGCTGTTGGTAAAGACCACCCGATACTACCTGGTGCTTTCGGCCGGGATTTTCCTGATCACCGGGCTTGTTTTTTACCTGCTCCTGCACCGTATCTTTTATTCTCAACTCGACCAGGGGCTCCTGAATGAAAAAATGCTGATCGAGGAGACCATCAACTACTCCGACAGTGTACCCGATTTCCGTACCATTTTCGGTCACCTTGCGGATGTGACAATCCTTTACGAACCCAACAAACGATCGGATCGAATCCATGATACGGTGATGTACAACGACGAGGAGGGGAAGTTTCTCTCTTACCGGCATTTGTTCGCTGAAAACACCTCACTCCGGAATAAAGGATACACCATCAATATCTATAAGCCATTACTGGAAACAGAAAAACTCATTGCATGGATTCTTGCGGTTGTTGCACTGCTTTTCATCACGCTTCTTTTGTTGCTTGTCCTTGTGAATTATACCATCTCCCGAAGGGTTTGGATTCCATTCTACAGAACGCTGACACTCCTGGAGAACTATAATGTGAATCGTGAAAAGCCGCTTCCGGTAAATGAAAGTGACATTTTTGAATTCGACCGGTTGAACCAGGCGCTCACGCGTATGTCTGACAAAATTCAGCGCGATTTTCTCAACCTTAAGGAATTCAATGAAAACGCAGCCCATGAACTACAAACCCCGCTGGCAGTAATCAAATCAAAATTGGAATTGTTGATCCAGGACGAGCGGCTCGACGAAGGACAATTAAAAACCATCAGCGCCATCTTTGAAGCAACCACCCGTATAACCAAACTGAATCAGGGACTTCTGCTGATATCACGGATTGACAATGAGCAATTTACCAACCAGGAACCAGTCCTTTTAGCACCCCTTATAAGAAAAATCCTGGACCATTTCGGAGAGTTGACCGATCTGAAAAAAATAAAAGTATCGACCACGCTCGACGAAACTGTGACTGTCAGAATGAATTCTGCTTTGGCGGAAATCCTGGTATCCAACCTGATTTCCAACGCCATCAGGCATAACCTGTTGGCAGGGACCCTGGAGATAGTGCTCGACGCTGCCCGACTATCCATAACGAATACAGGTAAACCCCTTACCTGCCATCCTAAACAACTCTTTCAGCGGTTCAGGAAATCAGATCCATCCGCAGATTCCGTCGGTCTCGGATTGGCCATCGTCCATAAAATAGCAGTACTCAGTAAGATCACGATCGACTATCAAACCGACGGAAACCTCCACACCCTTCTGTTGAAATTTTTCTGAAAACATTTTGTTAATACTTCAGATTTTATTCAGAATCTGCTGACACTTTTGCATCGCATAAAACGACACGCCATGAAAAAGTTTCTTCTGCTCTCCCTGTTTAGTGTTATCGCTTCCGTGGTTATGGCACAGACAAAAACAGAAGTTAAAGATTCCGATCTTCAGAAACCGATCGTGGAATATATGACGAAAAATTGTTTGGGTTGCAAGATCGACAAAGCGTTCAAGGTTGATTCCAAAGGAACCATCACCTATGATCTATGTGTATCAAAAGGCCGCGAACGGAGCAAGATCAGTTTTGACAAAGACGGGAAATTTCTTTTGAAAGAACCCTGTGTCTGCG
>Ga0209099_1001260_pt1 | contig 26086 bp, 22 predicted proteins | sample AD_JPNHW2_MetaG_FD_184430 | JGI IMG/M metagenome (GOLD analysis project Ga0209099, IMG submission 184430) | Active sludge microbial communities of municipal wastewater-treating anaerobic digesters from Japan - AD_JPNHW2_MetaG (SPAdes) (version 2) | ecosystem: Engineered > Bioreactor > Anaerobic... | reverse complement strand
GATTTTACCGGCCCGACGACCGTGCCCTGCTCGGCGGCAAATGCGGCCACTTCAAACTCGGGGACCATCTGTCCCTTGCCGAACCAGCCGAGATCCCCGCCGTTCTTTTTCGACGGGCAGGAGGAGAAGCGCTTTGCGACTGCGGCAAAGTCCTCCCCACCGGTGATCCTCTTCAAGATCTTGTTTGCGTCGTCCTCGCTTGTGACAAGGATATGGGATGCGCGAACCTGTGTGGTCATGTATAGTGATGGGGAGGTTTTGGGATAAAATGATTGAGAGATGGGTGGGGTAATACTACGGTCAAACGCTTTTCCGGGGTTTTTACCTCCCGTCTCCTTGTAGGGGCAGAGCTGGCATATGGGAAGCGGCAGAAAATACCAAGATCCTGACGGGGCGCATAAAAAAAGTTCAGGAGGCGTTGGCCGTCCACGAGGGTAAATCCCCCGGGGGAAAGGGCGCTTGTGGACCCCGGGTATACCGGTGCGATATATCATAATAGTGGCCCTGATATTCGAAAAAAGTACCGTTGTTGCTGAAACATTCCGCGAGTGTCTTCTTGCCTGAACAGACTTTCTTCACGAACGTATCGTACTGCGTTCCATTGCCTTCGAAACTCTTGACAGATCGCCAGCCTTCAACCCAGGCATTTGGATCAGTGGTGGTTTCCTGCACAGCCTCTTCAAGGCCCGGTATGGTGCGTATTTCATCCGGTGTTACATGGATGATGGTCCGGCCGGTAATCAGACTCATATTCGCTTCCCCTATGTCATACTCGGAATCAAGGAACAAAGGGGAGGTCTGATAGTCTATCACTTTTGTTGAACTGTTTGCCGAAAGATTGAGTGAATGAAGGATTGTACCGGAAAGGATACAGATACAGAAAATGGCGACGGCAGCTATGCAAATGATCAAGATCATGGCAATTTTTTCTGCGGGTAATTTCGTATGACTGCATCCTCCTTCTGCGTTTTGCGTTTTTACATGATGAGGCAATTCATTTTCGAAAATTTAAATTTGCCGGGGTATTTCATTTGCAAAAATGAATTTTTACGCTCCTTCTTTTTTCATATCCCTGTATCCGCCGGGATCAATATTCCCCACAAGAATTCCCTGGTTCTTTGCCCGTTGCTCGCCGCCGGTGAGGATAAAGAATAGGGAATAGATTTTTCTTTCTGCGATCTCTTCTCCAAATTTTGATTTTCCTGTATTGGATGAACCCCCCCGGCAGTCATCATTAATATTTCCGTTTCATGCCATAGGCAACTACCCCAAAAGCGATGAAGAGTGTGAAACACACCATGAGAGGATCGATACCCGCCTGTGCAGTGGTTCCAGACACAGCAGGCACCGCGGAGGTAGTTGATGAAAGAGAAAAATCAGGTGGCACTGGAGAAGAAACAGATAGTGGCAGGTACCAGGCATCACCTACCTGGGGATATCCTCCGAGAACCCAGATCTTGTTGTGGAACGTCACAACTCCCATCCCATACCGAGGGTTGAACCCGGCATGTTCGGTTTCCAGTGTCCAGTTGTTACCATCGGCTGATGACCAGACGGAATTAAAATAAAAATAATTTTCCGGATGCACTGCCATATCCATTGTGACAAGCGGCAAGCCCTCATTACCACCACCAACAATCCAGAGTCTGTCATTAAAGACGGTCACCGGCAAATATTCCCTCACTTCGAATGGTGCATTATCATTCACCAAGGTCCAGTTCTTACCATCTGAAGAGGACCATACTTGGTTGGTCCCCCAACTCTCTTGGTTGGGAACGACAGCAAAGATGAAAATGCGATTGTCAAATACCGTACCACTCAACAAATAATATGCTGGTGATTGGCCGAAACCGGCATTGTCTGTAATCTGTGTCCAGTTACTGCCATCTGAAGAAGACCATACGTCATTTAACCGATTGGGTTTCTCATCTCGTCCGCCTATCACCCAGAGTTTATTGTTGAATACTACAACAACGGGATCATTTCTCGGACTGTACCCTGCATTGGCTGTTACCAGATGCCAATTGCTGCCATCTGAAGACGACCATATATCGTTGGTTCTTACCGAACTTCCATCATCGCCCCCGATCACCCAGAGTTTATCATTGAATACTGCAGCACTGAGATGACTTCGCGGACTGAAACCCGCATTGGCTGTCCGTTCGGTCCAGTTTCTGCCATCGTATGTTGACCAGACATCATTATATCTGGCAATAGATTGAGGATCAGGAGTTTCGGGGGAGGAATTTTTACCACCTATAACAAAAATCTGATTATGAAAAACAGTTGAACCGTAGAAATCTCTTAAACCAAACGGGGGAACCGGACCCGCCGGTGTCCAGTTCCCATATTGGAGGGTATCTGCATGTACCTCCCCGATGAAAACGATGCAGAAAATAATAATAAGAAAAATCTTTTTCATAAATCCTCTTTTTAAAAATATTATTTTTAATTTTAACTGTTTCCCGTATTCAGCGTAACAGACGTCGGCCATGTGGAATTATCGACTGATAATCCATAATTAGGTACACTCCAAAGCAAACTATTGACATATCCGGCTGCTGTCCATGGGGCAGCACTATTTATTACGATATTGGTAAAGTTAACGCTGCCGGGGAGATAATCGGAATTATAATTGTCGGGATTTACACGGTTTTCGTCCCATCCTTCCAATACCAGATATGCCTTAAGATTATAATTATTCAAATCATGGTTATCGGTATTATCCGTCAGGAAAAGGGACGAACTTATCCCCAGCGTCGTATCAGCAATTGATCCATACCATTGTCCCATATCCTGAATGTTAGTGTGTATCTGATCGTTACGTGAGATTTTGGTGACTCCATCCCCATATCTTCTCGTTGAAACCAGAGGTGTATGTCTTGATGTTACATACCAAGTTGCAATACTCCAATTCGCTTCTGATGGATTTGTATCCTCAGGATATTGCTTCATATACCATTCAAGAACCGGCTGAAGTAGATATTTATCATTACTCGTCGATAGACCTGGCCAGATTGTGGATGCTGATCCTGCAAGGTCATTCCCGTAATTCACCGTTTGTACTGGTGCCTTTGGGACATTGAAATCGGCTGCAAAACGTGTGATGGGTGTGTCTGGGATTATATTTGTCTCAGTCCATTCGACCCACTGTCTCAATTTTATGGGGTATTGTTGAGTTGTGGTTGCCTGTGGGAGGGCGATTCTGCTTGTACCAAAACTGGAATCATCAATAATTGTCAAAATGCGTTTATTATTATAGAATACCTTTACTGAATTATTGGTATCATCAATGAGTGATTTATCCGGTACTTCTATTACATACGTAGCAGGAAAGACACCGTTAGGTGTGTTAATCATAGGAGATTGTGCGTCTTCAGCTACAAACCGTTGCTGCCCATTTGAATTAAATACCGTTGTTAATCCTCCATTCGAATGATAGACGATCGTTCCCTCAGGTATTGTTGAACTATCAGATGATGCCGACGTGGTCAATGAATTAGCCGTTTCTGAAGTCTTGTCAGATACCTCTACCTTCAATTCATTATTTATTTGAATTGGTTTGGCAGTTTTGTTAAAAATAAGTACAGGTAAAGGAATTTGTCTCTCGCTATTTACAACCGCCATAGAAACATTCGGACCGTTTTCACCACTTGCAGCATTCACCATCGGTACCATCGCCATCGCTGCCAGCAGCAAAGCGAGCAGGATGACGCCAATTTTCAGTGTTTTCATGGTTCATTACCTCTGCACTTTTTTTCGCTACGCTCGAAAGGCACGGGAACAATCATCATAATGAGAGAAGACACCGATCACATGCCTTCGGGCAGGACCGGCCCGTCAAGTGTGCAAACGAGGCGGGGGCCGGTCCTTTCTTTGCAGGACATCCCCAGATGCCCTGCACGTGCAGGACTTCTCTACGTGAGATATAAATTTTCTAGCCCGGTTGTCTAAGTGTGGCATTGGCAATGTGGCGCTGACACTTAGACAAACGCCATAAGAAGGGTTAAGCGCCGGTCTCATAATTCGCGCACCGTGATACTATGAGTGTATCCGAAATTGCGAGGATTACCCGATTATTCATGGCATCAGTTTTAAGTAAAAACCCTGCCCGATTTTCCAGTCATCGGATTCCAGCCACAGGCCAACCGGCAGTTTATTTTCGCCTTCTTCAAGATCTCCGGATACCTCTGATCGTGTTGCATTCTGGGCTGCATTGAGTTCGAGTGCCATGTGTTTACTCGTACCAGGTTCAAGGATAATGCTGCCTGGATTCACGTAACCCACTCCTTCGGCAGGAAGGTTATCGGCATTGGCAAGGGAAACGATAATCGTGTGTCGGGAGTAGGAGGTGACATTCAGGACTATGGTTGCATTTTTCCCGGGTGCAATGACCAAGGTAGGCCGGTAATATTTTTTATAAATGGTATCAAATCCTGTCGATTCATTCAGATCGTATTCGTACATGAACGGGTAATCAAAAAGGCCGGCTGATGAATTGTTCGGTGGGCGGATCACTGGCTGGTCCCAGATACCCGGCTGGAATTCCGGCAACGGCAGATTGTTGTTTCCGGAACGATTCGTTCCGGTCATGAGAAAGAACCCCACAATAACAGCAAGAAGTATGCCGAAGATTAAAGCGAATACAATTTTTCTTTCCATTTCGAACTCCTTTTTAATTTCTCTCATTTCCCTTAAAAAAAGAATTATGAAATGTTGGATCCGCACTCCTGTGTTGTAACGATTCTTCCTGAACTGTCCCATGATGATGTGAGCTGGACGTACTGGTTATTGGGGGGTTGTGCACCTACCGTTGTTGTTTGCTGGGGTGATAAAAATCCATTCGATGTTGTTCTTGTCCAGTCAACTCTGAAGGGAGAGGTTAATGTATAGAAATAATGTGTTGGTGGAGCAGAATCCAAGTAGAGTTCAGTAGATGGAGTTATATCTGCAATATAATTTGATATATTGATCGTATCTGTATGCGAAGCAGTATACCATGTTCCGCTTGTCGGGTCTCTGAAATGCATATACCACACATGACCACTTTCCATGTAGAAATACCATTCCAGATCCGTTGATAATGATGTAACCTCTAGGTTGAGTGGACTCGATAAAGCATAGTCATCATGGACTGATACAAAATCCATGATTCTCCCATCAGTTCTGTGATATACAATATATTCTACCGCGTCCGTTGGCTGTTGGAGGTACAATTCAATTTCATGGTAACTAGTAAAGGACTGACCTGAATTAGAGAAGCCTGCAGGCTGCATGATGCCAGTTACACCGTTGATATTAGTCCCTGAAGCAGAATACCAACGTCTTTCAACAGGACTCGCACTTAACAATTGTGCAGCTTTCAATTTTGATAAATTGACCTCGGGATCCTGCGGGATTACCGGAATCTGTAAGTTCTCACTTTTTGCCAGTTCCAATTTGCTTTTTGCTTCTTTTAGATTATTGAATTTGAGAAGCATTTGTTCGGGGCAAGTAATGGAGACCGTATCATTATTTTTTGTGATTTTTATCACGTTTACTGGTGCCCAGAGAATGGAAACCGGCTCATTTTGCAGTGATGCGGATTCATTGATAAATTCTGTCGGTACATGGGCAGGAGTCCCTGCTTGGCTTTTTATAATATTTATTTGAGATGAGGATATTGTGAATGTAATAGATCCGTCTTTACTCAAACGACCCTGTGTATCGAGCCATTTTTGTTGAACAAGAGTATAAATGAATTCAATTTGTTCTTTATTGTCGTTGGGGTTAACAGTTACCTTTCCAAAGGGTGGTTCGTCCAATATCCCATATTGGATTGGAACGTTTCCATTAACTGTGTTAGACCCCGTTGTTTGATTGACCTTCACTGTCGATTGAAGTTCTGCACTCACCATCGGTACCATCGCCATCGCTGCGAGCAGCAAAGCAAGCAGGATGATGCCAATTTTCAGTGTTTTCATGTTTCATTACCTCTGCACTTTTTTTCGCTACGCTCGGAGGCACGGGAATAATCATCATAATGTGAGAGGACAACGATCGCATGCCTTCGGGCAGGACTTGGCCCGTCAAGTGTGCACGAGGCAGGGCCCGGTCCTTTCTTTTGCAGGACATCCCCAGATGCCCTGCACGTGCAGGACTTCTCTACGTGAGATATAAATTTTCTAGCCCGGTTGTCTAAGTATGGCGCTGACACTTAGACAACCGGGCTAGAAAGGTTAAGTGCCGGGTCTCAAAATCCGCTCACCGTGATACTATGAGAGTATCCGGAATCGGTATTGTTGTCCTGATATGCGCAGCACTGCTTGTATCGGGAGTATCGGCACAGAGCGTTGAAAAAACCAAGATGTATACCGTGACACCGTCAGGGAATCTCCATACCCCAACGTTGACACCCCTTGTCACGTCCACCATCTCGCAGGGCCAGATCGTTGCATATTCCCGGGTTATCTCCCCGGGTACATCATCAATGATCGTGGATCTCAACTGGGTAAATTCTGCAAATTCACTCTCTCTTACGATCGTCGCTCCGGACGCGACCCTTGGTCCATATTACGATCTCTCGGATGGACAAACTGATGGAAGAATTGCATTGAGCATTTCGAGTTCGACCGGATTGACACCGGGCACATGGAAATTTTATGTAAAAGGATACCAGGTATCGGGGGTACAGACATACAGTTTTGTCACGTACTGATCAAAGCACAATCTTAATCGGGAGGTATCCTGAACATTCAGGATGATGGCAAAGCGGAAGATCCCCTCTATCATCCTGATCAGTATTTTTATTTTACTGGCTCTTGATCCGCCGTGTGTTACTGCGACACACTATGTCGTTGCACCGGCAGGTAATCCGGATCAGATCACTGCACCACCCATCGATCCGGTTTCAATCACTTTCTGGGGACTCTCCCCACGTGAAATGGCCGTCTTTCTTGCATTGATGGTTTCCCCGGTCCTCATATTTCCCGTTGAACTTCTCTTTGCACTAAAAGTATTTGCCGTCCTGGGTTATCGGAAGGTTGAACAAACCGCTATCCTACATAATCATAACCGCCGACTCATCTATGAAACGATAAAAGCAAATCCTGGTCTCCCACTTAATGCACTTTCCCGCATGACTCTTATCAAACCCGGGCCACTAAAATACCATCTGTCCGTGTTGAAGTTAAAAAGAAAAATTCTGACGTTTGGTATGGGCAGATCGTACAGATATTTTGAAAACTGTGGAAAGTATACTGAATTTGAGAAACTCCTGATCAAACATTTAACAGAAAAAACCACAAATAAAATTCTTGAACGTCTGTGGAGTGCTTCACCTCTCACCCAACAGGAAATCGTAGGAGAAATTGGAATTTCAGCCCCTTCCGTTTCTTGGCATATGGGAATACTTGAAAGCGAAAAAATAGTTACCCAGCAAAAAAGCGGAAGATCTGTTTCGTATGAACTTTCGGAAAATGCCAGGATGAGTTTACAAAAATACTATGGCAACAAGTGACAGTTACTTCCATAATTTCATCGTTATATAAGATCGGATCTCCTCAACGAAGTCCTATGAATATATGTCCTCTTCAGGGGAAAATTTGTCATTTCCTAGAGTGAGTGATGCAGGTTCAGGTCTTAACCGTTGTGAGAATTCCCGTCAGGTATTTTAAGGAATTCTCCACGGGGCATACCCGGCCCAGTGACGGGGGTTTCCACGGACCAGGAGAGCATAGGTCCTGGGGGATCGTTTCTCCGACGGTGAGTCGGGATCCCGTACTGACTCTTGACAGTTTCCACAGGAAACCGTGCCAACACCACTGAACAATTCCCGATTAAAATCGATATTTTCAGAAAACACTCGTTTTAATCAGAATAAAACCGGCCGATTTAGCGGGCTTCTTTTGGCAGGGTTTTTTGGGTCGACCAGATGGTCATATGAGGGGGAGATCGGCCGCCCGGAGCCTTCTATGAGCGTTTCTTAATTTTACGTCGGAGAAATGGGATTAACCATAATTGGATCGACGGTGACCGTTTGATAGAAGACGCTCCTGGGGGCTCTGCCCTCGGCCAGCGTGGGCGTCCCCCGGTTGCGATGATGCGGTATTGCCTGTATTTAGAAATCCCCTACACAGGTAATCCCGAGGCGTCGCATACGCCCCCGCCCCCAACGGGGGCTGGGCTGGCGCGTGGGGGGATGACGTGAAACGAGAAAACCCGCTGTGTACAGGCTGTCCGGGCCTCCATCCAATCAGAATCAGATTGCTCCAAAAATTTTTCCGGTAATTTTGATTTTCGGCCGGAAAAATTTGGCCGTACAAACTTTCGTCCGGAATTTTTTTGGATTTTTCAATTTTCAAACCGAAAAAAATTCGGCCGGAAAAATTTCAAGCTAAAAATTTTTGCGATTTTCAACTTTCGACCGGAAAATTTTACGGTTTTTAAAATTTCACGGCCAAAAAAAGTACGCGGTTTCTGATCCTGTTGTCGGGTCAGTATCGCAGGATTTACGACGGAGAAGTGAGTTAGTTGCCGAACTGACAACCTTTTTTCCAACTTTCGCGCCAACTCTTTTTGGATTTTTCAAATTTCAATCCAAAAATTTTTGGGATTTTCAAATTTCGGGCCGAAAAATTTTGGCCGGAAAAACTTTCGCGGCAAAAAAATCCGGGCGTACGAACTTTCACACCAAAAATTTTTGGCCGGAAAAAATTTCAAACCGTGCGAGCGGGACGTGATCGGCCGGAAAAATTTTCGGGCACGTTGTACTCTCCGTCGGTAGCACATTCCAAAAGAGGGGATTTTCCAACTTTCGCGGCGATCTTTTGGAATTTTTTGGTGTGAAAGTTCGTATGCAGCAAAAATTTGTGGCGCGAAATGTTTTGCGCAGGGAAAAGTTTGGGTGCAAAGGCGTTTTGGAAAAGGCCGCTGTACCAGCACCGGGGATTGTGCAGGTTTCTCTTTCCTTTTGAATAGTAACTATGGTATCCGGATGTTCACCCGGTCTTTTCCATTTCAGATCCCATCTCTTCCAACACGGTTCGGATCTGCATTTGGATCCATTCTTTCCCCTCTTCTGATTTCAGCCATTCGATCACCTGTTCTTTACAACCGATATTACGATCGTTAAAAAACAAGATCAGGGCGGCAGTGATCACATCGTTTCTGGATGCATATTCTCCGCTCTCAATTACCGCAGCAATTTTCTGTAAAATGTCATGCGGACACTTGTACGATATTTGCTCTTTTGGCTTCCCCTTGATAGACGGCATTCACAGAATGCAAGAGCAATATAAACTATTTTTGTAAGTTTTATGAGGTTCTAGAAAACCTTTATACTATGAGTTATTCATATACCGCTGATCAGTATTAATGAACGTAAATAGGACTGTATTATTAAAAAAAGAGCCTCATGAGATCAAACCGATCTTTTATGCCATCCCAGGAACATCCCCCCGGTATGGCGGGCAAGAAATACCTGTACGGACGCATGCCCGGGAATATGCCGGCCTGCGGCTCATGTTTTGTGATGACCGTATCGTTATTCCCCGGGAAGACAAAGGAAAAAATTCTTTCCGGAAATACTTTGACAGCAACACGTGGCCTGGCCTTTTTTTCATCTTAAATTTTTTACGACCTACATTACTGCCATTACAGAATCCGGAAAAGAGGGTTGGAAAGCGAACATTGAGATGCCGGTACCAGAGGGGAGATTCCGGGTTTTTCAGTAAGAACCCCGGCTGTGAAGGCTGCGTAGAGAGGATTCTATCCGGGCAGACAATGGTATTCTCGTTTTAGTATCGGGGAAGATCCATATGGAGGTACAGAATGCACAGCATACGATCCTGTTTGAATGCAGGAAGCCGATATCCCTGTTGTATGTCGACGATGACCCCGGGCTCCTTGAAATCTGCAAACTGTTCCTGGAACAGTCCGGGCAGATTCATGTTGACCTGCTTTCCTCTGCACAATCTGCGCTGGAGAAATTAAAATCATGCACCTATGATGCAATCATTTCTGATTACCAGATGCCGGGGATGGATGGCATCACCTTCTTAAAAACGCTGCGATCTCAGGAGAATTTTATCCCGTTTATTCTGTTTACCGGAAGAGGAAGGGAGGAAATTGTCATCGAGGCTCTCAATAACGGTGCCGATTTTTATCTTCAGAAAGGAGGCGATCCGGAATCCCAGTTTGCCGAGCTGGAGCATAAAATCAAACTGGTTGTCGAACAGCGCAAAATAAAAAACGAGCTCGTCGAATCCCAGCGGCGATTTACCGATCTCATCGATTTCCTGCCGGATGCGACCTTTGCCATTGATCTTGAGGGAAAGGTCATTGCATGGAACAGGGCGATAGAAGATTTGACGGGAGCTGTAAAAGAATCCATCGTAGGAACGGGGAATTATTCATACGCCCTCCCGTTTTATGAGGAACGGCACCCGATCCTGATCGATCTGATGCTTTGCCAGAATCCGGAGATTGAAAGACAATACCTGCATGTCAAGAAAAAGAGCAATAAAATTATTGCGGATACGCATATCCGGATTCTCAACGGTAAAAAAGACATCACTCTGTGGGGGATTGCCTCGCCGCTCTATGATACGAAGGATACCATTGTTGGTGCGATAGAATCGATCCGGGATATTACCGACCTCAAAAAGGCTGAAGAGGTTCTTGTGGAGAGCGAACAGCGGTACCGGAATGTGGTCGAGGATCAGACCGAGTTCATATGCCGGTTTTTGCCGGATGGAACCCACGTCTTTGTCAACGAGGCATATTGCCGGTATTTCAACAGAGGACATAAGGAAATCATCGGGAAACGTTTCGCTCCAAGAATCCCGGATGAGGACCTGGTTTTAGTACGAAGTCATTTTGCTTCGCTCACCCACGAAATGCCGATAGCACATATCGAACACCGGATCATCATGCCTTCCGGGGATATCCGGTGGCAGCGGTGGAGTGACCGGGTAATTTTTAATCCCGGCGGCAGGGTCGTCGAGTACCAGTCTGTCGGGCGAGATATCACAGAGCAAAAACAGCTTGAGGAATCCCTCCGCCAGACCAACAAGAAACTCAATCTCTTAAACAATATCACCTGTCACGACATCCTCAACCAGCTTACCGCACTCCTCGCTTACCTGGAGCTCACCGGAGAGAAAATCAGCGATCCCGAAGCACTTGATTTCCTGAAAAAAGAAATCCATGCGGTAAATAAAATCCAGACCCTGATCAAGTTCAGCCGGTATTACCTAGATCTCGGAGTTAATACACCGGACTGGCTGAACCTCCGCGAGGTGTTCATGAGAGCAATTCCCGGTCGCGAAGGGATTATATTGACCTGTCTTTCCGGTGATCTCGATATCTACGCCGACCCCCTGCTCGAAAAAGCGTTCTCCACCCTGTTCGACAATGTCATCAGCCACGGGGAACATGTGACCGCCATAACCGTCAGCTACCGTAAAGATCCGGGACCCGGCGGTGTCACCATTACGGTTGAGGATAACGGGGCCGGTATCCCGGACGACGAAAAGGAGCAGATTTTCAAACAGGGGTACGGAAAACACACCGGCCTCGGCCTCTTCTGCTTACGGGAGATCCTGCGGATCACAGGGATTACAATCCGGGAAACCGGTGTGTGGGGTGAGGGAGCACGCTTCGAAATCCGTGTTCCTTCGGGAGGATTTCGGGATGCGTCATCTGCCTGACCGGGGACAGGCCGGGGCGTCTTCCCCTATTTTTTTTAAGGACCTCCTGAGAGGAGGGGTCAGCAGCGGGTGGAGCGGTACATGCAGGGGAGAGGGTGGTGAAAAACAATGTCGCGATGAGTGTGAGGACGACAATCGGTTTCATGGGAATACCCGGTTCGTGGAAAATGCTTTGCAGTTCTCCGGTACATCGTTCATTTCTTTCTGAATCCCCGGATGGCTATTATACCCAGACCCGCCGCAGCAACGGAAACTGCCAGCGGGAGCGGAGCCGGGTGAGTTGTCGGAACATCGGCGGGAGAATTCCCGGTTGCGGTGGTCGTTGTCATGGTGAAATTTTGCAGTGACGCCGGGGAAGTCGTGGTATTTCCGGCGGGAGCCGTTTGTGTTAGGCTCGGACTCTCGGTAAGATTGAATTGCGTACTCACCGGCTCACCGTATCCCGGGTTGATCGGTGTGAGACGGACCCTGTACGTAAACGGCCCCCAGTCTGCTGTATATACCGGAATGGACCATTCCCCGGGAGAATTTTTGCCCGGCTGCACGATGACTGTTTCCGACATCCCGAGTTTCCGTGTGTGGCTTATGGCAAACCCCCGGGACTCTTCCGGGGATGCGGGAAGTATGTCAACGAGAATTTCTTCACCGGGTGGCATATTTGCCGTCCCGTGCACTACAAAGGAATCGCCGATGTAATGGTCTGTGACCGGATCAATGGTTATCGACACGTTCGCAGAAGTATCCGGATACCGTGACCCAAAGAAATACACGGCGTCCGCTATCGCCCCGGTTGCATTCCCGTTGCCGGACACGGCCACAGAAGAAACCCATGCACCGGTGGGATAATCCCAGAGTGCGGAACCATTGCGATCGACAGTCTGGATAGAACTGCCATTTCCGAATGCAAAGTAATTCCCGTCATTTGCAGCAGCAATGTTACGCGACAGGTGCGGTGTTCTGGCCGTCCATACAATCGCGCCGGCATTATCCAGACCGTACACGGATCCTTCAAGAGCGCCTACAACAATCCGGCTGGCATCGTTTGACATGGCCAGTGACGACCCGGTCTCCGGAAAAGAACGCTCAGCGACAAGACCGCCGGTCCGGTTGAACAGGTACAGATTCCCGTACCTGCCCCCGACAACGGCTGTTACCGAGTTGTCCCCGCTGATTGCAACCGTATTTGGTCCGCCGGTCCGGTATTCCCAGAGCGGGGATCCGTTCCGGTCGAACAGGAAAAGATCGTTCGGGTAACTGACCGTGCCCTCCGGGGTTGTGCCGGGATTTGTTCCCGCTGCTGCGATCAGCGTACCGTCTCTGGAGAGGGTGAGCGAGTAGACCGGCGCATCGGTGCCCTGCGTCCACAGGACCGAACCGTTCCGGTCGAGGCAGATCACCCGGCGGTCCTCTGTTCCCGCGTAGATCCGCGACGCATCCGGTGAGATGGCAACTGTGATCGGCGGGCTCATCGTGGAATAGTTCCAGAGGATCGTACCTGCCCGGTCAAAGAGGATCACCTGGTTTGATGGCGTGGATGTGACCGACCCCGCGCAGCAGCCCGGCACCAGTTCGGATGCCGCGATGATGCTGTTGTCCCGCGCAATGCTTATCGAAGAGATCCATGGCGGGCGTTCAGCGGTAAACTGCCTGCTCCAGAGGAGTGCGCCGGTGCGGTTGAAGTACAGGAGTGTACTCTCGTCCGCCACGTACGCCGCCAAGTACTGTCCGTCGTAAGAAATTGTTATCCTGTTGAGATTGCCTTCATAGGTTGCATTTGGCGACAGGTGAAATGTCCACTGGGGCTGGACCGCAAGGGCCGGGATGCACAGCAGACAGAGTAGAACAAGGACAGGGAGTAACCCTGATGCATTTGATATTTTTTTATCCCGTTTCATGTATTTCCCCTCCCGATGAGTGCTGTCATTTCAGCTCCAATAATACCTGGTTCCGAGCAGTGCAAATCCCCCGTCTGCGGTCCTGATAAGGGAGATCGAACCAAACGTCGGATTGTTTCCGCCATGTGCATTCGCAGCGGAATCGAGCACATTCTTCGGAATCAGATCGATAAAATCGGTCCTGCTCCCATCATCTGCGAAAATCCAGGCAGGTATTCCCGACAGGTCTGAAATTTTATCCTGCCGGACGATATGGCCCTGTGAATCCAGCCTTGCAGAGATCGTATCCGCAGGCACGGATTCATTCGAATGCTGCGGATAGGACTGGTAGATGATATCATACCCGTTCCCTGAATCGTGCAGGCCGATCAGGTTATTATTGCAGAACGATGTTGTGGTATTGCACGTGCCAAGTACGGTATCCCACGATATATCCAAAGTCGCATTTGTTTTTTCGATCAGTATTTCGTATCCAGTCCCGCCGGGTGAATAATCTATGTACTCTTTCCCGAACAGCAATCCGTTGTCATTTGTCCGGATGATATGGGTCAACCCCTCCGGGTTTTTCAGGGGGATGCTCTCTTTTGTAAGGAGCGTCCCGTTCCGGGCAACCGTTGCGGTTATCAGGGTGGTCTTTGATGTGGAAAAATTTCCGTTCGTCAGGATCCAGTTCAGGCCGCCATCGGGATTCTGCGCCAGGGATAACGGGGTAAGACCATAACAGACCGTACCATTGGTCCGGCAGATCGAATCCATCATATTCGTGGCACCCAGAGGCCTTCCCGAAGAATCGATAGTGAATACCTGTCCATCTCTCCCCAATATTGAATATCCCCCGTCATCCCCCTGGAGAATTGAACGGATCTCTCCACCCATACCTGTGTCTGCCGGTTTTTCATCCCAGACGAAATTTCCATTGCTGTCGGTCCTGAAAACCCGGAGTGTCGTAGAGCCCGATCGGTTGGAATAATACCCTGCGACAAAAAATCCGTTATCCGAAGTCTGGATGAACCGGTAATACCGGGGTGCAAGCGCCGTGGCTGTTGCATAATCCGGGTTTTGTATAACTGAGATCCACTGGATATTCTCCTGGCTGTCAAGTTTCACCAGCACGGTCTCGGTTTTTGCAAATGATCCTTCGATACATCCTGTAAATACCACGAGAAGAAGAACAAAACCTGTCACGAGACTGAGATATGCAGTTCTTTTCATGTGCGTTCACCTTATTTTTCCGATCATGGGGCAGATCTCCAGTACACCGTTCATTTCTTTTTGCATCTCATGCAGGCTGCTGCACCCAGACCCGTTGCTGCGAGGGAAACTGCCAGCGGGAGCGAGGCCGGGTGAGTTGTCGGCACCACTTGGGGAGGATTCCCGGTTGCAGCGGTCGTTCCCTGAGACGTATTTTGCAGGAGTGCCGGAGAGTCGGGGACAGTATCCGCGAGCGTGAATGGATACGATTCCTGGTTGAACGGCCCGATGGAGAGTTCGTAGTTCCCCGGGACAGCAGCCATCCGGATCGCAGACCCATTCTCAAGCATTTTTTCAAACCGGGTTGTGTTTACGACAAATGACCAGGTGTTGATCTCCCCTGTCCCCTGATCGACAATGGTTGACCCGGAAAATGATGGCGGAAAGAGATTCGGGCTGCCGGGAGCATACGCGGCAGAGAACGCCCCGTAATCGATCTCCTGGCCGGCCGGGAGATTGGTCTCCCCGGAAACCCTGAAGGTGTCGCCGACAAAATGAATGCCAAGGGGAAGATGGTCCACGGAGATCCAGTATCCCCGCTGGCCACGGGCAAACTGATTGGTGTGATAAGGAGTACCAGCGGGATTCGCCCCCGTACTGTTCCCGGTATCTTCTGGGGGAAGGAGAGAGAAGATCCCGGTTGCAGTTGCTGAAGTATCAGGATCCGTGGAAACCACGGTCACAAGGTATTCCCCCTGGATGGCACCGGCGCTGATCACAGACTGCGGCCCAATCCCGTATGTCTGCCAGAGACCCGGTGTTGCATTGCACGACCAGGTATTGACTCCGTTCTCCCCGGGCACGATAGTGACGTTGGACTGGTAGAAAGACCCCCCTCCACCCGGATTGAACCAGTGGTTAGCGATCTGGAGAAGAAGCGGGGTATCAGACACTGGCAGGTTCGTAGTCCCGGAGATAAAGAATACTTCGTCAAGGGTATGGTTTCCGATAGGATCGATGGTAATGTATGATTCCTCGATGCCAAATTCACTGGTGCCGGTTACATTATACGTGGATGTGTCTGTCGCCCTCACCAGAAAATTTTTGGATGAAACAAGGGTCTGGTTATACCCGGAAAGATTAATTATTACGGACCAGCGGTTCGTGGCAGTTCCCTTGCCTGCCATAACCGTTGTATACCATACGCCGCCGCCAAAAACACCCGGCCCGATCTTTGGAGCGAGTGGGGAATCGGCTTCTTCAATCTCGATTTGGATTGTCTGGTTTTTTGGGAGGTTTGTCATTCCCGATATGGTAAAACACTCTCCCAATGTATGGTTCCCGATGGGATCGATGGTAATAAACGGTTGTGCGGGAGGTGCCGTTGTACTCTGGGCAGGGACGGATCCCGCGCTGCAATCCGGGATAAGGAAGAGGAAAACGAGGAGCACGATGCCAAGGATTTTCATTGAAATCCAAGCATGGCCACCGTTTTGTTTTCCCTCTTGAAGGATCATGTTTCATCAGCACCGGTATCGCAGGACGAGACCAAGCCCAGCACGGCATAGTACAGGAAGGCAATGAAAAAAACCTCAAGGTAAAATGCGCAGGCCCAGAGGGTACTGTACACAAGGGAGTTGAATGCGTAGATGGCATCCTGGAGATGCAGCACGCTTGCCAGGCCGTCAAAGATCCAACCGGACAGAGGGAATGTGGAGAAAAGCGGCGGAGACGGCTGCCCCTCGAGTCTATCTCCCATGGTTGAGAAGAAGAACAGGGCCACACCCACAAACGACATAAGGGTAAATACCTGCCAGGGATTTTTCGCACCGATCTTTTTCTCAAAGAGAGGATAGGGGCCGATCACTGCCAGAGAGGAGAGCAAAAATATCAGGGAAAATGGGAGGAGGATATTTTCCACGAGGCCTGTTCCTTTGAAGAGACCGCGGGATAGGTACAGGATGCCGATAACCGGAATAACCGGAAGCAGGGGCAGCCAGAAGGGAACGGGATCTGCAATTATTTTCAAGGCCAGGTACAGTACAGCAGGTATGACAAAAATGAAAAGAAGGAACAGGATAATAACGGACAGGGAAATTCCGAGAAGACCTGTTCCCATGATGATGAAGAGAACGGCAACGACAAGTGCAGCGATGACGGACGGGTTTTTTATCGCCGATTGAATCCCTGTGTCCTTTTTGTCAACCATGAATATCCTCAAAATCCCGGCTTTAGAGCAGATCCTTACTGAATGAATCTAGAACGATCCGGCACTTAACTTTTCTCGCCCGTTTGTTTACCGGTTTTTGCGACCGGTACGGTGTTTCCGGATCGCCATGACGAGACCAATACTCAGAATGATCGCCGCAAGTGCCGCTGCAGGCCCGGAACCTGCGGGGGCCGGCTCCGAAAAGGAGTATGATGCAGGTGCTGTTCTATTCTCCGTGTGCGGAGTAGTGACAACAGGAACTTCCGGAGTCGATTGAACCGGTGCCGGGGTCTCTATCGCAAAGATGTGGACGTACCCGTCTTTGATGGTCTGGCGGTCCGGGTTTGCGTACAGGATCCGGTTATTGTTCAGACCCAGCAGCATCGGGTGCCGGGTTCCCGGTTCGAACAGGACGCTCTCACCGGTCGCAATGTTGTAGACCACCACCTGCCGGGTTTTTTCCTTGGTATCGTCATAGAGCGCGTACGTTTCCCATGCCACGTAATTTCCCGAAAGGGACGGCATGGCAGCGTAATAATTGGGATCGCTGATCCGGTACTCCGTCTCTGTTGTCAGGTTGTAGAGATAGATCGCGGGAGGGCCGTCGCGCAGATCTCCCCAGACCACATAATTCCCGGAGACCTGCGGATAATGCTGGAGGCCATGCGCTGTACAGAGCGGACGTTCCGTGTTGTTCTTCAGATCGAAGAGCCAGATATCGCCGGCACCCGGTTCGTTGCGTCTGTCCACCCAGACAACGTACGAGTCGTCCATGGTAGGGCCTGACTTTTTCCCGGGATCGGTTGCAATATCCCGGAGGGTCTTGTCGGTCAGGTTGTACATGACGATGTCGGCATCTTCGGACGGGTAGAGTTTTTGCTTGGCCCAGATGATCTGATCCCCGAAGATGAAGGGGTCGCGATTTCGCCGCTGGATACCTAGGTCTATACTGGTTCCATCGGTGGTGAGGGGATACATCTTCCCCGCGTGATCGTCATACATGAAGAGATTGGCATCGGACTCTGCACACCAAACCACCTTCCCGTCCGCAAGGCCGAATGGCGTTTCGAACAGGTAATGAAATTCGGGTGAGGGGGAGGTGGCAATGATCCTCGTTGATCTGTCCGTCAGGTTCATCAGGTAGAGTGTGATGGAAAAATTCGAAGAGTTTGCCTGTTCCCACGTGAATTTTTCCCAGACCATCTGATCATGGTCGATGGCGAAAGCATCCGAATAGGTGTAATTCGGGCTGCCGGAGTCGTCCTCTGTAATGTAAGGAGAATAAACGGGGATATCAGCACCGGAAAGTGTGGCGGTAACGGGAGGTATCACAAGGCAGAGGAGAAAGATAATCCCGCACAGGTACAGGGAACGTTTCATGACTCTTTGATCCTCCCCAGGGAATTTGTCAGCATTACCCGTGTACAGAATAAAAAGATCAGGACGTTGAGATCGCACCCACGTCACCTGAGCCGTCATCATGATACCTCCGGTAAAATCATCTTAAAATTTCTGTGACAGAATTTTATCAAATAGATTAAAGAGCGATATCCGGAAAAGTAAAGCTATGGATGGGAAAAGTGGCGCCTTCAGGATTGTGTGCCGCATTGCGTACTACGGGCTCATCCTCCTTGTCGTCCTGTTTGTCATCTACTCTTTCCTGAACTGGCTGACGCTGTTTTTGTGGGGAGACCCGTCAGCCCTGCGGGGCGAGCCCCGTATGTTCCACCCCCCGCAAATCGTAATCCTCCACTATACCAGCATGATCTCCCCCGAGCTCGGAAAGATCATCGTTGCGCTGCTCTTCTCTGGGTGTGCGTTTTTTGCGTATCTGGGGTACCGCCAGCTCACGCGAAAAAATTCCCTCGACCATCCCACGCGCAACAAGATCGCCGGGTATATCCGGTCCCATCCCGGCTGCCATTTTGGCTCGATCATGCGGGCAAGCGGGATCAACCGGGGAACGCTCTCTTACCACCTCGGCCAGCTTGCCGCGCTCGGCCTCGTGCACGAAGTACGGGTCAGGGGCATGACCCGGTACTTCATGCAAGGGTGTCCACGTTCGGCGCTCGAAGAGAATCTCCTGATCCACCGGAACAACAGCGTGCGCTGTCGGATCCTCGATATGCTTGAGCAGGCACCAGCCGTAACAAGGACCGAACTGAAAAAAAGTCTGGGGATTTCCGGCCCGGCGCTCTGGTACCACATGCAGCTGCTCATCCGGGACGGGATCGTCCGCGAGATCCAGACCCCGGAACAAATTGGCAGGCCCGTCAGGTACGCGCTTACCGGGCCTGCACAGGAGATCACGGAAAAAATGAAAGGAAAACGGGAGGCCCTGATGGGTCCGGCCTGTTCATCAGAATCCCCACAGGAACAGGGCACCCTTGCCGGGCAGTGACATCATGGCGAGGATATGAAAAACCGGTTCAGCAGGTACATCTGATCCGGATTTTGATCATTTTTCAGGAATTCTTCCGGGTCATCACGAAGGATCAAAAAGAGATTCAATAGATTGTTTTAGTTCTTTTTCCCGAACGAACATACGATAACCACAAATATAACCGCAAGACCGGGAATCACACCAGAAACCGGGACCTCCGTCGATCCGTTTCGTGCGATCGTTGCAGGGATTGTAACGGTAGTTGTCACCCGGGTCTCTTTTGCAGGGTGGATGACAGGCCCGAGATCGGCATACCAGAGCTGGTAGTTCCTGGCATACTCCTCGTTCTTCTCTTTTGGGAATGACTTGATCAGGAGTCCCCCGTCATTGAACCGTACAATGTCGAGTTGGGATGTGTTTTCACTGGGTTCGCCGTCAAACAGTTTGTCCAGTCCGCCATTGAACGAGATTTCGGTTTTTGTGCCGGTCGGGATATGGTAGAGGGTCCGTCCGTAGAACACGTAATCGCCGTCGATTGCGTAACTGTCCTCACTGAAAAAACTGTCTGTTTCACATAACGGGACGGTCTTTAAGGTACTGATATTGGTAAGGAAAAGGGTACTGTGATACCCGGAAGTACTGGTGCCGGTTGTTTTTGTCCATGCAGCATAACCCTCCGAACAGCAGTCCGGGGAAAGTCCCAGTCTCTCTTCGGGATCACGTATATTCGTCGCAGACGGGATGGTGACCGGTGTCACCGACCGGTTTGCGGCATGCATGTCCAGGGAAAACAGGGCCAGTCCCTCGTCTGGCTGGCGTTTATCCGTTTCCCGGGGGATCTCTATTCCATTCGTGAAGGTGGCAACGGTATTGCCGCCAAACCCCACTGGATCGCTCCGGTCGATACGATTGTCGACAGGGATAATTCCGTTGAAATCCGGCGAATAAACAAACAGATCGGCTGCCGATATTTTTCCGGAATCCAGAAGATGGCCAGAGTTCGTTGTATCGTGGATGAGTACGAGGCGGTGATCCGCGATGATATTCATTATGTCATGATGAAAGAAGGCGGCGACCGGGGTATTGATTTTTCCGTCAAAGGCATACAGTCCGCCTTCCGTCCCGTGGTTCACCAGTTTTGTCCTTTTGTCGAACCCGTAATACACGACACCGTCGGCAATATCGAGGGCCGTGATCTCCGTGTTGTAATTTGCCTCAGGGGGAATCTCGAATGTTTGTCGCTCTCCGGTTTTACTGTCCCAGGTATAAATCGTCTGGCCCTTATGGTATGCAACGATGCCCTGGCTTAAGCCCAGGTGCGACTGCCAAGGGGAAGGATCCCAGATGGAAACAGGGCCTTCGTCAATAAACGTATAATTGACCGTTACCCGTTTTTCTTCTGCAGTGACTGGTGAAGGTAATAATAACAGGAAAATAAGTCCGATAAGGAAAAACTCCAGTATATGATCTCTCTTAAAAAAAGAGAAGAACTGTACGAAATCGGGTAATTTTTTCCGGCCATTCATATACAACAAATAATTCCACGTTATTTAGTGTTTATTCCGAACGTGTCTACATACAGGGAAAAACGAAAAACTGTGTAGACACTTGCGGAATAATGCTTATTGTATTCCGTTTCCCAGTGAGGATATGAACCATCAACCGGACGAAATACCCTGATTTGCAAATGCCGGTCCCGAAGGATGGTATCCCCATCACCCCTCTCTGGAGCGGATGCTGTCTTTCAGGGATGACATGGTTCAGGAATAAAAAGAAGAACACCCATGGTTCAACCATGAGGGATTTCCCTCCATCGGAGCGTGGGGAAGCCGGGGTATTCTTCCCCAAGGTTCGGATGGACGGGAAAGAGTAAGGAAGTGAACAAATGACACAAGGCCACACAATTAAACTCGTGACAATCGTCGGTCTCCTGCTCCTGATTATTGCAGGATCCGGTGTTGTCAGCGCGTTTTCGATATCAGCTCATGCCAATGAAAAACAGCTTGAGATCATCAAAGAGATTTACGGGACAAAAATGACCCAGGGCGAATACTGGGAGAAGGTATATCCAGACGAACTGGCGGAAATCAGGAAAAGTGTACCGGAAAAAGAGTATAATGAATTCTATAACCAGATGTACTACTGGGGAGACGACCATCCAGAACTTCCCAACGGGGCAACAGTCTGGGATGAGAGCGGCCCGGTAAACCTTAGGGCTATTAGCAGCGAAGAGAAGCAGGCATTCGGGCTTGAAAATATGAAAACAGACGAGAGCGGATATGTCCTCCGGGGTATGACTCCCCCGGATACAGATTCCACACTGGACAAGCTTTGTGCCTGGGTAACAAAGCGGACTGCGATGGCCCCAATGAGAGGGCTGGTATTAAACCCAAACGATCTCACAAGTAGCGGGTCTGCAATTACCCATGGGGGGAAGGGGATTGTTGCAGGTGGCAGCAGTTCCACGACGTTATCGCTGACAACGGGGTTGTATGGGGACGGGTCGCTGGTTAACTCATGGCAGGACTATTGGAGTGGGTATGGAAATCAATACCATTCCGTTTCACACACCTTTACCAACCCCCAGCGGAATGTACTCTACCAGTCCAAACTCTCGGGATCGTCAACAAATCCCACCTACTCCGGGTATGCCTGGTCCTATGGACAGGTATGGCCATTTTAAATATGGCTCTGTGGGGCTGGCCTCTGCATACCGTAAATAATGCCCAAAACTATTTTTTTTCTGTTGGGTAAGGGGAACCTGTAAAAACCGGTTCCCCCTGTGGTTCTACAGGGTCATACCTTCAAAATCACTCATCATATAATGATGCATGACCGTTCCGCGTTTTATCTTTTTAATGATATGATCGCTTTCTAGTTTTGAGATATGCCAGCTGACAGAAGGGCCCGAAATACCCATCAGTTCCTCAATCTCTTTTCTGGAAATCCCCGGGTTTTTCGAAATCAGCCCGACAATCGTCCGCTCGTTGGAATTTTTTGAGTGCAGTGCCAACAACCTTTCCTTGGGTGACCATGTCGAGGAATTCTGGAAATATCCTTTTCCCTTTGCAGAGTCCTCAACGGCGATCATATGATACGTTAAAAGCTTGTTCACATGATACGTGACGTTTTTATTGGTCAGTTCTGTCATCCGCTCTATTTCTGACAGGTGGATGCCGGGCTTTTGCCGGATAACCGTATAGACCCGGTTTCTTGCGTCATTGTCCAGAAGATTGTTCCGTTTTAATTTTAAAAGTCCGGTAATTGCCGGCAGATTGCCTGACAAGATCAGTTTAATCTGGGATATCAGGATGGAGAGAAAACCGGTCACGGTAAGGATCAGGAGAATTGCGATCGGGAGATCTGAGTACTCGATCTGTTGCGGTTCATGCGTATGTATCAGCGCATTCGCGGAGGTGTCGGGATGAAAGTAGAGGGTATCATAATCCGGAGAGAGATCGTATGCAGGCCGGACCTTGTATCCCCCGGTCTCAAGTGCCAGGATCGGGGCGGCAAGGAGTATTATGGATATCAGAACCAGCATGACTTTCACGTTTTTATCCATATCCCACATCACCCCTCAATAGAAGAACACGATGAATGGCTGAATCCCGTCCGTTTTTCCTGCGTCTATCGTCTCTGCCTCTATGACGACATACCAGTCACCGCATGAAGGATTCATATCCCGTGATATCTGGAGGAATATCCTGCCATCAGGTCTTCCATCGGAAATATCATAGTACGGTCCCATCACACCATCGGGAGCGAATATGGTGAGCTTCAATGAACTGTCTGTATCCCGCCAGTTAAGGTCGCAGGTAATATTCCCGGATCCTGCGGGGATGCTTCGGAAGAAAGCGATGGACCGTCCTTCCCGGATATGCCAGTTTAAATGATCCAGTATCCTGTACCCGTCCCCACTGATGAGAGTCTCATCGATCCCGTACCGCTCTTTTTCGGTTTCATTTAATGCACTCAGGTTAACCGGGCCGTTTTCGGTCCAGACGTTTGCACCGTAGGGAAGTTCCGGGGGGTCATTTTCCCAGTATACGTGCTGGTTGTAGAACTTTTCGAACGCGTCCTTGGTTAAACTCTGACGCAGGGTCTCGATCTCTGCGGGATAAACAATCTCCATGTATTCTTTGTTGGTGATATTGAATCCATGCAGCTGAGTTCTTAGATCGGTTTGGCCATTCCCAGAATGATCTGTTTTTTCAGCTGCAACAACTCCGGCGGTCATAATGCCGATCGCTAAAAAGAGGCAAATAATCCGGGCTGCCAGATGATATGTTGTTGTCAATTATGTGATTCCCTCGGGATTACATTGTCTTTCCCTGATTAATGTAGGGTATATTCTTGTTGTTCTATATACCATTTATTCCGAAAGCATCTACATTGTGCAGAACCCGATCCGCCACCAGGTACAGACAGGAGAGGTACCAGCGAAGGATCCCCGAAGTATCGTAAAAAGTAAGATCCGGGAAATCCTGTCCACGCAAGGGAGAAGGTACTACCCCTCAACAGGCCTGATCGGGCTACCCTATTCCGGGCCCAATTTGAGCCCGGATTGGCATTGTTGATCCCAAAAAGAAGCCCGTATCGGGCTCCGTTTTAAAATGTCCGCAAATAAGCCGTATTTTGGCAATCGGGCGAGATAAAACGATTTCATAAACGCGATTTGCAGGCCTTTCCCCTGCCCGGGCAGGCATTTGAATCATCCTGGAAAAAGAGGCTGCCGGAACGCGTCTATGGGCCGCTAAAGGGTATTATATGGGGCTCAATTTTGGCGTATTTTAGGAAACAGGACAGCATCCATGCCCCGATTTGCGAGGTTGAGCCTGGACGGGGAAAAACAGATTATTGTATCAGGCCCAGCCAAATAAGGCCTGCACCATTTTGAATACCGACAGACGGCCGGACGCCCGGCCTGTCGCCTCGTCATCCGGGATCGTAAAGAGTGCTGTACCATGGCCGCATGTCTTCTCTTTCTGCCAGCCGACATCGGCATAATATTCCCCGGGCACGAGCCCTGTCGGGTCCAGTTCGAACGTCCATGAATTCAGTACCTTGTTTATTCCCGGCTCGGCTCCGGTGCCCGGCACAATCGCGGAGACCGGCACAGACCGGACATGCGTGCCGGTCGTAAGATTGTAAATTTCAGCGGTCAGCGTGTTCTCAGTTCCCATGTTCGTGGTCCCGGCAAAGGTAAGCCTACCCTCGGCGCTGCGGATCGGCGTCAGCTGGCTGGTTACAGGGTCGGTCGTGCCGGAGAAGTTGATGAAGGGGAGCTCGACAAAGAAATACGCAGGCGTCACGATATCGTCAACACCCGGTTGTCCCGCAACATTCAGGAGCGCTTCAACTGCCGGCTGGACGCCCGGGCCAAGCCCGCTCAACGGCCCGAGATCAGCGACCGGGACGCCGCGATCCGTGATCGTGATAATCCCTGCCCCGGTGACATGGGCGGCGATCTCGAATTGCCGGTCTGCGCCCGGATCCAGTATTACAAAAGCGTACTGGCCGCTCTGGAAGTTTTGGGTTTCAGCGGGGGACAGCGTAACGGAATAGTTCCCCTGCGTATCGGGCGTTGCCGTAAAGGTATGAAAATAATTCCTGCCAAATGCCATGACCGCGACAGAACCATTGGTCGCGCCGGTCCCGGTAATCATAAAGGTGTCGCCTTCCGCAATCGTCTGTGGGCTGCTCGATGTAAATGCCAGGCCGGCAGATACCGGTGCGGCCGCGAGCGCAATTAACAGGATGATGACCCCTGCAAATGCTGTGGTGGTTTTCATGGTCGTTCACCCGAAATGGGTTGGAGGAGTGTGTCGGAACCGGGATTTAAACGATTTCTGTGACAGGATTTTACCATCGCAAAAAAAATGGCCGGTAGTGTATCATAAGTGCTAAAAAAAGTGAAGATGCCCTGTATCCAAGAGTGAATGAGGAAAAACAAAATGGAACAGGGCAATACTACCTCCTTAATTCCTTTCGTGTTCTCCACCAAAGAGATACACCCGCCATCACACCGGCTATCGACACCATGCCGGGCAAACCGGCCGGTGCAGCCGGCGTTGCCCCGGTCTGTACTCCGGAATACTGCGCAAGGGGCTGTCGGGTGCCGCCATTATCGGTCCCGGTTCCGGAATGAGTGGTTATGGCGCTTGGCCGTGGTGCGGCAAGCGTATAAAGCACGACCTCCCGAGGCTCCTTAAACCAGTCGTCCCCCGCGCCCCGGGTATAGACAATCCGGTCTCCCGAGATTACCGGGAACGACACCCCCTTCCCAAATGAGGTGATCTGGATTTTTTCGCCGGTACGCAGATCCATGACCATGATGGCACCCTGTTCCTCCCGCATATTTGAGGGGCTCCTGGAAACGCGCCACACGATCCTGTCATCGGAAACGGAAGGGATCGCCTGAGTCTGGCCCATCCATCCGGATCCGATCTCCGAGCGGGTCCCGGTGGAGAGCGTATAGCGGACGATGGCATCGATCCCCTGGGAGTTTCTCTCTTCCCAGAAAACGGAATCGCCCTGGATAAAGGGGATACCCCTCACGGATGAAACAAGCCGCATCTCGGTCCCGTTCCGGATATCCATTAGATAGAGATCCGGATAATCCTTATTGCCGCGGTAGTCCCTCCAGATGATAAAATTCCCGGATATCCTCGGGTAGCTCTGGTTGCCCGGCATACCGGCCGGGACATACTCTCTC
>Ga0209099_1001259_pt1 | contig 26095 bp, 18 predicted proteins | sample AD_JPNHW2_MetaG_FD_184430 | JGI IMG/M metagenome (GOLD analysis project Ga0209099, IMG submission 184430) | Active sludge microbial communities of municipal wastewater-treating anaerobic digesters from Japan - AD_JPNHW2_MetaG (SPAdes) (version 2) | ecosystem: Engineered > Bioreactor > Anaerobic... | reverse complement strand
AACGAGCCCGGCGAATTGTCAAACATTTCGCATGATGTCATAAGAGCAAGTATAATAAAAATTGAATATAACGATCTGAAGAATCTTGACATGTCCACCCCTGAAACCTTAAATAAATTAAGTGGTACATTATAGCCACACCGCTGAAAAATTCAAAATAAACAAGCGATTCAGCTCCGAAACAAATAGTCGGTTTTTTTCACTAAAAAGAAATAATTATGAGTGTTTTTTATTTATTTTGAGGGTTTTTATGAAAAACCTAACCCGTTCGATTTCAAAATAAAAAGGACAGAAAGAGTCTAAAAAACTTTAATAGAAACAACCTCTTTGGTATATTGAATCGACTAAAAAACAAACCACCAAAGAGGTGAGGTCATGGTAGCACGGCGGAAGGAAGAATTCAAGGGAAAAATCAGTAAAATTTTGGAGAGTAAAGACAAGCTGACGGGAAGAGGCGGTCTTTCGTTTGTGAGCCGTTATCAGCGGTATTCATACAGATGCTGGAAGATGAACTTGGAATATTCAGGAAAGAAGGAAGCGGGATGGAATGGTATTACACTGAGTTTGAAGACAAGCGGGGCACATGGGACAGATCAAGAAGAATGATATTCACCGGAGTCAGGTCTGACGGTGAACTCACTTATCGGCACATCAAAGATTTTGCAGGGGAACAGCAATGATCATCTTTACCGCTGAAATCTTAAATTCCCTGTCATAACCTTTCCTGTTTTCAACCATTTTTCGCCTCCTTTACAACTTCTTCTCAATTAGTGTAAGTTGGCTTAACTTACTGTCCACATTTTTCTGCTGGGATAACACCGGACCCGAACTCAAAACCAGATACCCGTATACCCCGTGGACTTATTCTTTTTTCACAGGATTCAGATGTGTGAAATAAAAAGAATATTTTCTCTCAAGAGATCCGCAGAATGATAATAGTATCGTCTTAAATAATGAAAGTATTTAATTTGGTTCAAAAAAAATTGATATAATTGTCGCTCTTAGGTATAAAATCGGGGTGATGGTGTAAGAGGTGTAATTTTTACCTTTAGGAGAGTTTGTGATGAGAAGATTATTTCTTGTTCTTATTTGTGTTTCTTTTGTAATTGCAATAACCGCATGCGGCGACAGAAAGGCCGAGCTCCAGAAAAGCCTTGACGAGACTGCAAAGATCCTTGAACAGCAGAAAGCTGCAGAGGAGGCTAAGAAAAAAGAAAAGCCTAAATTTGTAGACGAACAGGAAAAAGAGGAGTTTCCTCCGATTGTTGAAGCTGCAAAAAAAGGGGATCTTGCTGCTGTTAAATCACAGATCGCCAGTGGTGTTTCTGCTGATACAAAAGACAGCCGTGGCAGATCATCACTTTATCATGCTGTAAATGAAGGCAAAAAAGAGATAGCCAATTTTCTTATTTCAGAAGGCGCAAATGTAAATTCAAAAAGAGATGACGGTGATACTCCTTTGATGATTGCTGCAAGAAAAGGCGATGCTGAAATGGTAAAAGCCCTTATCGAAGCTAAAGCTGATGTAACTCAGGCTGACAACTTCGGAAGAAATCCTCTCATGATGGCTGCTCAGAGCGGATCAAAAGAGCTTTTTGACTTTATTCTTTCAAAAGGTGCAGATCTCAACGCTATTGATAAATATGAATCGTCACCTCTCATTTTTGCAATGAGATACGGACATATGGATCTTGCAAAATACATTCTCGGTAAAGGTGCAAAAGTATGGAAACCGAAACCTGTCACATATAGCAAGAAGCCCATTGTACTTAAAATTGAAGATAAAGTTCAGCCCGGAATGGAAAAAGTAATTGAAGACCTCGACAAGAAAGAAGTTAAGCTTCGCCAGAAAACAGAGCTTTTCTATGCAATTGAAAAAGGCGACCTTGCTCTTGTAAAACTTCTTGTTGCCAAAGGTTCTCCAGTCCTCGTAAAAGATGTTGAGCAGAGCAGAGAGAACATAATTTATGTCTATGGTCCTAATAAAGAAGAGGAAAGAGACATGCTTTTTGAAAGAGAAACCACCAGAACATCATATGACCGTGATCAGAAGAATCTTCTTCACTATGCTGCGGCAGGCGGTTATGCTGAAATAATGAAGTTTCTCATTTCAAAAGGTGCAAGACTTGAAGAAACAGATGGCGAAGATGTCAGAGGTCCGCTTTTCTATGTTGTAGGTCAGGAAATAGATCCCAAAGACCCTGAGAAAGAAAAAAGACTCGTTGAAACAGCTGCTTACATTATAGAAGAAGGAAAGAAAACATGGAAAAAACAGGTTCGTCTTTCCAAGAAAGAACTTGATAAAATCAGAAAAGAAAATGAAAGCAAACCATGGTATGAACAGAATCCTTTTGATGTTGAATGGAAAGAAGTCATTTCTCCGAAAGTTGACATTGAAGAATATGACTATGAAGGATGGCATGTTCTTGCACTTGCTGCAAAATACGGACATACTGACCTTGTTAAGCTTCTGATTGAAAAAGGTGCAAATATCAACCATAAAGAAAGAAAAATGGGGAATACCGCGCTTATTTATTCAAGAATTGGAAAATTCACAGAAATGGAAAAGTTCCTTCTTGCAAACTGTGCAAAAGAAGGTATCAATTTCGACCATGAAGAGCTTGCAAAGAAAGGCTGGAAATGCGTTAACGGTAAAGAAGTATTTGAACCAAAAACTGAAGAGCAGCCTAAAAAGTAATAGAATTAATGGGTTATTCCGAATTCGAATTTAAACTCCCCACAGACTATTCTCCAGCAGAGATCAAAAGAACAATTTCCAACATCTGTAATTCAAACGATTTTTCATTTTCGATCCTGAAAAAAAGTCTCGATGCACGAAATAAAAGCGATATCCACTGGCTTATGAGAGCCAGTGTTCAATCAGCCGCACTTTCCGGTGATATGCCGGAAATCAGGCATCTTGAGCTGCCGCCTGATGATTTCGGGAAAAAAAGAAAAATCATTATCACAGGTTGTGGTCCTGCTGGGATTTTCAGTGCACTCATTTTGCAGCGATGCGGTTTTGAAGTGACAATAATTGAAAAAGGATCAAATGTCAATTCAAGAAGTGCCGATATTGCTGAATTTGAAAAGAGTGGAATCCTTAAAAAAAACAGTGGGTACTGCTTTGGCGAAGGTGGTGCTGGAACTTTCAGTGACGGCAAACTTACCAGTCGTACAAAAACAATATCACTTGAAAAAAACTTTATATTTGAAGAACTTATCAAAGCAGGTGCTCCTGATGAAATTGCATATATGGCACATCCTCATCTTGGAAGCGATAATCTGAAAAAGATAATTCCTGCGATAATTTCCGGATTTATTTCAGAAGGCGGAACTATATATTTTGATACCGAAGTGAAAGATCTGCACAAAAAAGGAGAGCATATCACCGGGCTTGAGCTTTCTGGCGGAAAGAATGGAAAAATCGAAGGTGATAAATTCATTTTTGCAACGGGTCACAGTTCATTTGATCTTTACAGGATGCTTCTGAAAAACGGAGTCCTTTTTACTAATAAACCTTTTGCAATAGGATTCCGGGTTGAACACATTCAGGAAGAGATAAACCTTTCTCAATGGGGAAAAAAGAGTTTGTCAGGAGTGAAAGCCGCAGAATATCGGCTGACAGCGAATATTGAAGCAGGATCGGTCTTTTCGTTCTGCATGTGTCCCGGAGGCAGAGTTGTCCAGTCGGCACCATCAGAAAAAGTTTCTGTCGTGAACGGAATGTCAGATTATTCAAGGAACGGAAAATTTGCAAATAGTGCAGTTGTCACACCTTTTAAAATCGAAGAACTTACAAAACGAACTACTTCACCGTTAGAAGCTCTCGATGCTCTTGAAGATATGGAGAAAAGGTTTTTCAGTCACACCGGATCATTCAACATACCGTCAATAATGATAAAAGACCTTATAAACGGTTCGGTAAGCACAAAACTGACTGAATCGAGTTATGCATTTAAAACTGTCATTGCCGATTTCAAAGAACTTTTTCCCGATACAGTCCTTGCCAGACTTATCAGCGGACTTACAATTTTCAACAGAAAACTTCGCGGATTTGATAACGGCATCGCCATGGGACTTGAAAGCAAGACATCCGCACCTCTCAAAGCTGAAAGAACTGAAAACTTTACCACACCGCCCTATTCCAACCTCTATATCTGCGGAGAAGGAAGCGGCAACGCAGGCGGAATAATCTCAAGCGCCGCAGATGGCGTAAAAACCGCAATGGCTGTGATAACAAGCTGAATTTAATCAACATTTTGCTCTGGCATTGTTATTGCACAAAATATCAGTTTTTTTTTATACGGAGGTTCTCATGAAAATGTCACTGGCTTTGACCACTCTGGTTCTGTCATTTGTCCTTTTTTCATGTGGCGACAAGAACACAAAACCTGAAAATGCTGATGCTGATACTGATACTTATACTGATAATGACTCTGATATCAGCGATGAAGCATCTGATGTTGAAAATGACATTGACTCGACTGACAGCGAGCAGCCCGACATTGAAACAGACCCGATTGATGCCGGGCTTGATGAATCTTTTTTGGAGCCGTCAAGAGGTTTTATTTTCAAGATAGTTGCACCTCTGCTTGCTGAAAGCCCCTCCGGAAATGAATTAAAACCTGAAGAGCAGCCACTTGTTTTAAAAGGAGAGATCACTGACAAAAATGGCAACAGGGTTCTCATTTCAAGCAAGAAACACGCATATTCATCTGTTTATGAAGACTATCTGTACATCTCTGCCGGAAGCGAATATATCGATAAAACTTATTATTCAGTAAGTATTCTTCCATCATTTTCTACACTTGACTGGATGGCGGAAAATGATACAGACACTGTAAATGCAACTTTCTTCTACCTTTATATATATAGGAACGACATTGTGAATGATAAACTTTTTAGAACATGTCCCGATGCAATTCCTGATAATAAAGGAGAAAGCGAACTTCAGCTATATCTTGATGATAACCAGTGGAATTTTGATGAGAAATTCGGTCTGATGGTAAACACTTACCTCACCTTTAATAAAAAAGCTGTTGCAGACTTTTTCGGTGATGAGATGTACAAGCTCTGCTACTGCTATGATATCGGCACAGATCAATCAAAGACACAGAGAGACTGCACAATTGAAGATATGGACACAGATCCGACTTCCGCATCCAACCCCGAACCAGCAGACGGTGAAGAAAATCAGGCACTTGATATCCAATTATCATGGACAGGCAGCATTGATCCTGACGGTGGAGATGTAAAATACACACTTCTTTTCGGAACTGATAACCCGCCTGATACTGCAATATTTGAAAACAGCGATAAAACTTCATGGAAACCCGAAACTTCATTGATAAAAAACACTCAATATTTCTGGCAGGTATCGGTAAAAGATAATGAAGGAAATGTAACAAAAGGAAAAGTCTGGACTTTTAACACAAACGAAGCAGTTACTGAAACTCCGGAAAATGATTTTCTTATCGTTGTGAACGAAACACTTAACGGTAAGCTCGATGATGAATTGACCCAGTATTCTTCCGATCTTGAAAAAGATGGATATGTTCCGGCAGTCCGTTACTGGATGCCTGGAGGTGCAGAAATACTTCACAGGATCATAAAAGAAAATTATGACACCTATTCAATAAAAGGTGCCGTATTAATTGGAGATATGCCTTCAGCGAACTATGAACAGATGGCCGATTACGGTGATCCGGCCGGAATAATTTACGAAGAATTTCCGAGTGAATACTTTTTCATGGATATGGATGGCTTATGGGAAGATACCGACAATAACGGTTTATATGACAAGTATCCGGAACCATTGACAGTTGAGATATTCACATCAAGGATAACAGGAACTTATAAAGAGATCTCGGAATATCTTAAAAGAGTCCATAATTACAAAAAGAACGGTTCATTCTTTGAAACAAGGAACTTCTTTTCGTTCATTGATGACGACTGGAACAGCACTGAGGATGAAAATGGAAATGTTCAGGATCTCGATTACATGAAAAACAAGGACTGGGAACTTGGTTCAATTTACGGCGAAAACTATGAAAGAAGAGAAGACCGCGAAAATACTACAAAAACAACTTATATGGATTTTATGACAGCTGCAGGGGCGGAGTTTGTTTATCAGTGGATACACAGTGACCCGCAGAGAATATACTTTGATGACAACTTTTCACCTAACCCTTCAAATATTCTATCTATTCAGGAAATAATTGACGGTCATGTAAAAGGCAGTTTCTATAACCTGTTTGACTGCTCCATCTCAAGATATACAGAGATCGGAGGCAACATTGCATCTGAATATATCAAAGGAGAATACGGACTTGCAATAATCGGAAGCACTAAGACAGGAGGAATATTCAATCCTGAAGTAATGAACGCTTCGCTTGCAACAGGAGAAAGCTGGGGTGCCGCATATCAATTATGGGTGAATGATATATGGACAAATTATGAAAGTTATGGATTTGACAAGCCTTTTATCGACTCATGGTGGCTTGGAATGATGATACAGGGAGATCCTTCTCTGACACTGACTGATAAAAAGGCATTTGTAACAAAACAGAATCTTAAACCAAAAAAATATTCCCGCGAATTCCTTGACTGGATGAATAGCAGGATAAGGAAATAAATTTAATTTTCTAAATCGTTTTGAAACAATCTTTTATCGATATCAGCATCATTTATTAACATTTCTGTTGAATTTTTCTGTCATTTGTGTAGTGAACCTCTTGAATTGCAAGGTTTTTTTACCACGCACATTTTTCTATGCAGATATATCGCTCAATAATATCATGCAATTACATTATAACACTTGCTTTTTAATGTTGGAAATTCCTATCAATTATCATGTTTGATGTATACTTAAAAAATATTTCGATATCCTTGTTTTTTCTGTGATTAAAAAATTGTATCACTTTTTGTGTTTTTGTATTGTTTTTTTGACTCTTCAGGAATAAAAGTCAACTTTCAACAATCATGTTAACTGTCAACGGGCGAAACAAAGAAAAAGCTATGAAATTCAACAACTTCAGCAAGATGCACCGAAACATGTGCAAAAGAATTATCCTTCATTTACAGATAGTTACAATTATTCACTGGAAAATTAATGTTGAAAGATGCTATGACTACAAATAAATCACAATAATGTTGAAAATTTGTTGAAAAAAAGCAAGATTAACCCTGTAGATAATGTTTTTTTAATTTTATTTACGGAGATCCATATTGAACCCTCAATTAAGCAAATTACAATTGGAAGCGGTTAAAGCTACAGAAGGGGCTGTTCTTGTATTTGCAGGAGCCGGTTCAGGCAAGACAAGAGTAATAACACACCGCATAGCCCATATTATCAGCTCAGGAAAAGCTCAACCTTCTCAGATACTTGCAGTTACATTCACAAATAAAGCGGCTAAGGAGATGAATTCAAGGATCATAAAACTTCTTGATAAAACTGACCAGACTGAAGGGCTTACAGTCTGCACTTTTCATTCGCTTGGATTCAGAATATTGAAAGCTGAATGTAAAAAAATAGGCTATCCTGCTGATTTTACTATATATTCTCCGTATGAACAGAATGAATTGATGAAAAAAGTGATGAATGAGCAGAACATTTCAACTGAACGGTTTTCTTCAAGAACGATCCTCTCGGCTATTTCAAAAATGAAAAATAATCCCGAACTTGCCCAGAGCGTGAACTTTCTTGTGTCCAACATCCACCATTCAACTGCAAAAAAACTTATGGAACCGTACCTTCGAGCTTTAAAAAACGCAGGAGCAATGGATTTTGACGATCTTATTGTACTTCCGACAATACTTTTAAGGGAAAATGAAGAACTTCTTTTAAAATATTCAAGGAAATATAAATACATAATGGTAGATGAGTATCAGGATACAAATTCGACACAGTTCGAACTTATCAAACTTCTTTCCAGTCATTACAAAAATATATTTGTTGTTGGAGATGACGATCAGAGCATTTACAGCTGGAGAGGTGCAAAAATTGAGAATATCCTGAATTTTGACAGAGATTTCAACGGATGCACAACCATAAAAATGGAGGAGAACTACCGATCGGTCGAAGAAATAGTCAAGGCTGCTGACAGTCTGATAAAATTCAATTCCACGAGAGCTGATAAAACTTGTTTTACTTCTATCAGGTCCGGTACAGGTGAAGGAATCCGTATTGTCGAAAAGAAAGACGAAACTGTTGAGGCGGAGTATGTTGCAGCAGAGATCTCAAAATGGATGTCAGATGGTGAAAGACCCGATAATATTGCAGTAATAATAAGAGCGAACTCTCAATCCAAGCCTTTTGAACTGGCTTTCAACCGTTTTGCGATCCCTTATTCCATTATCGGCGGACAGAAATTCTTCGAAAACAAAGAGATTAAGGACATTATGGCCTACCTGAGAATACTTATAAACCCTCATGACGAAATAAGCCTGAGACGCATCATAAACTATCCATCAAGAGGCATAGGCAGCACAACGCAGGAAAAGATATTCGATACTGCTGCATCGTTGAAAATAGAACCGCTTGATCTTATTAAAAATTTTAAAGATTATTCCTCACTTTTCAAAAAAGAGCAGACTCGCTATATTGATGATTTTTCAAAGCTGTTCGAAAAACTCCATTCCCGCTTTCAGCATATGGATGCTCTCAGTTTTGCAAAAGATCTTATATCTGAGATACTTATTGAAGATGAGATAAGAAAATCTTCCGAAAGCGAAATAGTTGCAAGAATAAAGCTTGATAATGTCAGAGCGTTCATTGATGCTGTTGCGACAGATCCGGCTTCAAAAAGATACAAAACAGCAAGACCGTTCTATTCCGATTTTATAAACTCTGTCACACTTCTGGATTCAGGCGATGAAGAGACAAAGGCCAATTCAGTCAATATCATTACCGCCCACAGTGCAAAAGGGCTGGAATTCGAAAAAGTGTTTCTCATAGGATTTTACGACGGCGGAATGCCGAATCACATAGCTATCGAGGAAAATAATATAGAAGAGGAAAGAAGGCTTGCCTATGTTGCAATGACACGGGCTAAAAAACTTCTTATTATAACAATACCTAAAATTGTCAGCTTTCGCGGAAATACAAAGACCGTTATAAATTCAATGTTTTTAAAAGAAGCCGGTCTTGATACCGAACAGTACACAGGAAAACCATCAGACAACGATCCTGCAAAAATGATGGCTGCTATCTTGAAAAAACTTCGATCAGAAGACTAAATGAAATCGTCCCAGGAAGTCTTTCTTCCTTTGAGCATTTTTTTCAACTTAAGGACTGCTTTCGCTTCTATCTGACGGATTCTTTCTCTTGTCACGCCCATCTCTCTGCCAATCTCTTCAAGAGTATATGTCTCTGTTTCGCCTATACCGAATCTCATTCTGATAACCTTTTCTTCTCTCGGAGTAAGACCTGAAAAAAGATCTCTTATAATCTCAGCCATATTCTGCCTTGCAGTGTAATCCTCGGGACTGAGAGTCTTGGGATCTTCGACAAAATCCTGAAGCTGGCTGTCTTCATCTTCACCGATCGGAGTTTCAAGCGATATAGTCTCTCTTGCACTTCTCCAGACCTTTCTTATTTTCTCCTCGGGAAGATTCATGTGTTTGGCAACATCGCTTATACTGGGATCAAAGCCGAATTTATTGGTAAGCTCCTTGATCGTCTTATTGATCTTGTTCATCATTTCGATCATATGAACAGGAATTCTTATCGTTCTGCCCTGATCCGCAATGGCCCTTGTTATTGACTGACGGATCCACCATGTCGCATAGGTTGAAAATTTGTATCCTCTGTAGTATTCGAACTTATCGACCGCCTTGATCAGACCGATATTTCCTTCACAGATTATATCTTTAAAATCGAGACCTCTATTGTTATACTTCTTTGCGATGCTGACGACCAGTCTCAGATTTGCCTGAATAAGCTGATTCTTTGCAAATCTCACGGCCTCTTCAGCGTCACGGAGCATTTTTGAATTTGCATTCAGATCATCCATTGAAAGAGAAGTCTCGGCTTCGAGCTTTTTCATGCTTCTCTTTGTCTGGTTTATAAGAGCATATTTTTCGCCGATATAATCCGAGTTGTGATTTATAGTCGGGAATCTTCCTGGATTTGCAATAACTTCTCCCATCTGCTCAAAAGTCATGTTCATACTGCTTTCAATATGTTTTATGTTCCTCTGAAGCTGTTTTGCCTTCTCCTCATACTGCCTTATCTTGTCACAAAGTGAATTGATATAAAGTTTGTTGAGTCTCATCTCAAGAATCGTGTTGACCATACCCTCAAGTATTTTTACAGCTGTCTCTCTATGTTTTTTTCTTGTTTCAGCCTTTATTGAAGTTGACTCGGCCATTTTAAGAGCTTTTGCTCTTTCACGATTGGCGATCTTCAGTTTTTCAACACTTTCATTGACCATATCAATCAAAGCCTGATTTTTGTCCGAGATCTGCGGCTTTGACTCCGCAACATCCCCGCCTTCATTTTTAGCAGTTTTTGAAGAAGCTGCCTTTTTTGATGTCACCTCATCGTCATCATCGTCATCAATAACTTCCGGCTCCTCTTCTTCATCAAGATCAATCAGGTCATCGTCACCTTCAAGCTCCTCTTCCATTTCCCTGACTATTTCTTTTATATTAAGCTGTTCATTCATCACTTTGTCAGGAATACTGACGATCTCCTTGAATGTGATAAAAGCATCAAGAAGTATTCTGATTATCTCTTTTTCACCCGATTCTATCCTTTTTGCTATCTCGACCTCTCCGTCTTTAGTGAGAAGCGGAACAGCACCGATTGTCAGCATATACATCCTGAGCGGGTCCTTACGGCCTCTTTCATGGGTTCCGGCACCCTTTTTCAATATTGAAATCGCAGGCTCGACGGCTGAATCATCGTCATCGACAGCATCCATTTTGATATCGACATTGAAATCGTCAAGAATGTTAAACAGCATTTCCATATCGTCAACTGAAAAATCGGCATTTTCAGGAATAAGTCCGTCAATATCCTGAATTGAAACATCACCTGCAGAGTTCAGCACATTCTCTGCAACATTTTTCAAAGACTTGTTGGGCGCCTTACCTTCATTCTCGAACTGCTCTATTCTGGTTACAATCTTTGCATCCTGTTCATCATCTTTTTTCTTTTTGCTGACCTGACTTCTGAAATCATTCTTTCTGGAAACAACTTCTTTCTTTCTCATGAAGGGTGGCTTTCTCATTCACTACTCCTTATATCGCAATCATTAAAAACTTTTTTCAACTCTGCATTTTCCTGAAGCAGAGACGCAATTCTTTTTATTGACTCCTGACTCTTGTCAGACCCGAGTACATTTATCAGTTTCGTATTACAGCTTATCATCAAAAAAGCGTGTTCACGGCGGAAATCCCTGTCAATAAAATCAAAAGTCCTGTCTTTATATTTATCCGTCACCGTTCCACTTTCATCAAGCTTTTCAATTATATCCGTCAGATTCTCCTGCTCATGATACCTTTTCAATATCTCTTCAAAAATAAGCGCAAACTTTGATTCAAAATAAACTCCGCTGAGACTCTCAAGAGACGGAACGAACTCATTATGAAGACAGCTTATAACCGCAAGAGATCTCAGCTTCGCCTCAAACTCTCCATCAGCATCCTCGACAGGACCGTGTGAGCCTGTTTTCGCATTTTCAACAAATCTGTCGATGCTATTGTTACGGTTGAACTGCATATTTATCATATTACCTGTCTTTTTCTGAATATAAATACTGTATGTCCTCACTTTTTTTCGTGGGATATTCTTAACGATGTTCTTTATCACAACTTCAATCTTCAGCTTTTCTTCCAGATTATCCGTACCGTTATATCTTTCGAGCTGTTCATCTATCATTTCCTGAAAAAGAGGCTGAGCCTTTTCGATCAGTATTTTAACTTTTTCCACACCGCCTTCTTTCAGGAGAAGCGAATCCGGATCATCACCCTCATCTTTTATGAATGCTACTCTGAGATCTATATCATCAGGTATTTCAAGGGTTGTAATCCTTCTTGCCGCTTTTCGCCCAGCTTCATCACCATCAAGAAAGACAACAACAGGTTTTCTAAACTTTGCAAGCGTCCTCAGATGTGACTCGGAAATTGCAGTACCGAGTGCCGCCACAGCAGTTCTAAATCCGCTTGAATGCATTGCAATAACATCAAAATAACCTTCACAAAGAACAATATAAGGAAAATCTCTCAAGCCTTCTCTGACAAAATCAATACCGAAAAGATGTTCCTTTTTGTTAAACACAACCGTATCGGGAGAATTAATATATTTAGGACCTTCACCGCTTAACAGCCTTCCGCCGAATCCGATGACATTCTTGTTATAAACGATCGGTATCATGATCCTGTTATAGAAGAAACTCGATGGTCTCGAATAATTATCAAGCCTGATAAGCCCTGCACGCATAAGCGAATTCATATTTATTCCATTTTCTGCCATCCGGGCCACAAAACTCTCGCTCGAACCGACAGATCCCACACCGAATCTTTTGATCATCTCGTCTTTAACGCTTCTTTTATTCAAATAGTTTTTTGACACTTCATCATCCGAAAGATTTTTTATGAAAACTTTCGCCGCTATTTTGTTCACATTGAAAATTTCAGCCCTCTCAGTCTCAAGCTCATCATTTATCTCAGGAACCTCGCTTACTAATTCAGGCATATGAAAATCATCAGCAAGCTTTTTTAAAGCTTCACTGAATGAAAGTCCTTCCTTCTGGATAAGGAATGTTATTGCATTTCCTGAAGCCTGACATCCGAAACAATAAAAGAAATTTTCGACTGTATTCACATGGAAAGACGGGGTTTTCTCCTTATGAAAAGGACACAGACCTTTGTATCCTTTTGATGTCGGCTCCAATTTAACATAGTTCGAGATCACTTTGTCAAGAGGAATGCGCTCTGATACGAGCCTGTTGACTTCGGAAAATGCCAACCCGAAACCCCAAAAAATTTCCTGCGCAATGATACACAAACATATTTATAAATCAAATATAATAAGGAGTTTGTAGAAACTTGCCTTTTGAACCTCATCAAATATTATTTCATCTGTTTAAATGCGGTGATCAAATGAAAGGTGCCGATATTCAGAAAAAGCTCAAAGAATGGGCAGTAAAACTTGTTACACAGAATTCTTCTCCGCACGAACTTGCCTTCGGTCTTGCCGCCGGTGTATTTGTCGGAGCACTGCCCATAATGGGAATTCAGATGATCGTTGTGCTTTTCCTTTTGATACCTTTTAAAAATGTGAACCGCTTTGCCGCAGCATCAGGAGTGTGGTATACGAACCCTGTTACTTTCATTCCTATCTACGCTTTCACCTACTGGGTCGGAACTCTTTTCTACCACTCAGATGATGTGCTTAACTATGCGGCATTTGCAACAGCATTTCAGGGTCGTGACACGCTAACCGGGTTTTTTAATTTACTAAAAGAAAAACAGGGATTTTTTCTTGACCTTTTTATATGCACATGGATCGGAGGTTTTATTGTCGGAGTTATCCTTGCCATACCGACTTACTATATTACAAAAAGAGCTGTCGAAAAATATCGAAACTTCAAAAATCCATCTTCTAACAAGGCTGAGTAAGCACTAAAAAAACCTTTAAGTATTTAAAAACATTCATGTCGCATCAAAATTCAAACAAGTCGTTCAACAGCTTGCAAGGCATTGTTTTTGTTGATATTTTTAGCGCCAGAACCTTTGAAACCCTGTACTGGCTTGGAAAAAATGATTTTTTTTCTGAAAAAGAGTTGACAATTCATTTCAGTATCATACAATGAACCGTCCCTTTTATAAACTTTTTAAGAACGGAGAAAGTAATGGTTAAAAAGAAAGTGACACTTGTTGCAACAACAAAAACAAACTTTATTAAGACATTGAAGGAAAATGTTGAAGTTTCTCTTACCAATGATCAGGCAAAAGAAATTTACAATGTTTTCACGGCAATTCTTAAGGACACAATCACCGCAGAGAAGAAAATCAACCTTAATGGCGTTGGAACTTTCAAAGTTAACAACAGAAAGGCTCGCAACGGTATCAATCCTAAGACACGCGCAGTAATCAAAATTAAAGCTTCGAAGACAGTTGGTTTCAAACCGGCGCCTTCATTCAAAAAAGAACTTTAATTTAAACTTTTCAAAAGCTTCGACCCTTCCTCCGGGAAGGGTTTTTTTTACACTCTGACTTCTGCTGTTTAATGCTATACTTTTGTTTTTCTTGCAAAAACCGCTCACATATCTATAATTTCTACTTTAAATATCGTCTGTATTTAAAAGGGAGTATATGGTTAAGAATTACGAAAGAATTGAATCTATTTTCAAAGTTCTTTCTGACAGAATATTTATAATTGATAAAAATGGGCTCTTCACAGGTTTTGTCCAGTCTGCGAACCTGACCTATCTTATTCAACCCGATAAAATTATCGGATCATCCATTTTTGATATTTTCAGTAAAGATGAAGCGTCAAAACATATTGCTATTTTCAGAAAAACAATTGAAACTGGAATCGACAATGTTTTTGAATACAGCATGACTGAAAATGGAAAAACCTTTTTTTATGAAGCTGTCATTTCAAAATTGAATGACTCAGAAGTCATATCTATTGTAAGAGATATAACAAAAAGAGTCTGTACCGAGACAGCTCTTAGAAAAAACGAAAAAAAATTTCGTGATTTTGTCGACCTTCTTCCAGAGGCACTTTTTGAAGCTGATATAAATATGATTTATACTTATGCCAATAAAAAATCATTTGAATTTTTTGGATATAATCAGGATGACTTTGATAAAGGTATCAACTGTCTAGATCTTATAATCCCATCAGAAAGAGAAACCGTTAAAAAAAATGTTATGAAAAAAATCTATGGAGAATCTGAAACACATAGTGAATATACCGGACTCAGGAAAGATGGATCGACTTTTCCTATCCTTATTCATTCCAGTCTGCTTTTTGAAGATGGAAAACCTTCCGGTATCAGAGGAATAGTTGTTGATATGACTATCCAGAAAAAAATTGATGAATCTGTTTTTCAGGCACAAAAACTTGAATCTATCGGGTTTCTTGCAGGAGGCATCGCTCACGATTTCAACAACCTGATTCTTGGTCTTTTCGGCTCTGTCGAAATTGCAAAAAACGAACTTGAAAACAACAATTTAGAAGCCGCAAAAAATGCACTGACAAACTCTATGACAGCTTTTAATAGAGCAAAAGACCTTACACATCAGCTTTTGACTTTTGCAAAAGGAGGTATTCCCAACAAAAAAATAGGCGATATAAGGAAAACCTTACAGGAAGCCGTTGCATTTTCTCTCAGCGGTTCGAATATAACTTCCAAATTTGAAATTGAAGAAAACATTCCTATGTGTAATTTTGATCCGAATCAGATAAGTCAGGTAATTGAAAATATTGTTATTAACGCGAAACAGGCCATGTCAGATAGAGGAACAATATTTATCAATGTAAAAAGTGTGTCGACCGGAAAAAATCCAAATGAGTTTTTCTATCCGGGGGAATATCTGAAAATATCGATTAAAGATAATGGCATAGGTATTCCTGAAGAATACAGAAAAAAGATATTTGATCCTTTTTTCACAACTAAAAAAAGCGGAAGCGGACTCGGTCTCGCAACATCATGGTCAATAATCAAAAGGCATAATGGAATACTTGATCTTGAATCCGAACTGGGAAAAGGCTCAACTTTCCACATATATCTTCCTGTAAGCAATGAAGCAATAAATATGGAAGTTGAAAAAAAACCGGAGGCGATTATGAACCATGGCAGAATACTTTTAATGGATGATGAATTTCTGATCAGAGAAGTCGCCGGAAAAATGCTTTCCGATGCCGGATTTGTTGTCGAAAAAGCTGTAAGCGGAGAAGAAGCTGTTGAGTTTTATATGAAAGCGATGGAAACCGGTCAAAAGTTTGATGCGGTAATACTTGATCTTACAGTTCCTGGAGGCATGGGCGGCAAGGAAACAGTTGAACAGCTTCTTAATATTGATCCTGAAGTCGTTGCCATAGCATCAAGCGGGTATTCTGAAGATTCTATAATTGCAAATCCGGAGGAATACGGTTTTTCAGCATCACTGCCTAAACCTTATCTCAAAGATGTTTTTGCAAATACTATAATGGAAGTCATTCTGGCAAAAAAAATCAAGGTATAAACCATAACGGGGCTGAAACAATTTTCTGTCCATCGGTCTGGGTCGCCCTAGCAACAATATGCATCGGAAATTCGACTGAAAGATCAAACAGAAGGACACATTCAGGCTTGCTGTCACAGTTCACTTCAGAAATAATATTCTGCAATCCGTCAAAAAGTTCAATCTTCTCAAAACCTTCATTATCTCTGTCTGCAACCTCAACAGAGATTTTTATGTTCTTAACACCTGACAATTGAGATCCCATCCAGCAGATACCTCCGGCCAGCATCTTTATTGATGCATTCTTATCTTCCGTAGCAAAAGTACGCCTCTGAACAAACGACTCCATTAATCCGTCCATCGAAAAAGTGCTCATATAAAGTCCGGTTCTGTTATCATCTGCAGTGCCCCAGTTCGCTGAATGATTATCCTGATTGAAAGTCGGGGAAAGATACCATCCTTTGGATAAAGCTAGAAAAAAAAGGTTCCATACATCACCGGCACCGTTAAATTCATACAAAGCCATTTTATTGAAGATCGGCTGATAAGGTTCGAACTCGTTAAAAGTCTGCGTCTCCTCATCACCGGGGTGATTGAACTGGGCAATACAGTCAAAACAGGTTTCCAGAGATTTATAGTAATCCCTGAAATCAAGCTGTGCAATCGGGAAAAGCTTATCATGAAAAAAAACATTGCTGTGACCCGTACTTATATTCAATCCTGTTTCAAGACTGACTTTAAAACCGCTGCCGTATTCATATCCGCACAATGCAAGGTAGTTCTCGTCTGTCAGAGATTTCGCAGTTTCTATACAATCAGGCAGATCACTGTCAGCCATTCCATAAAGTGTGTACAGCTGCTCAAGATGGTCAGTAATGGCAAAAATATCAAGTTCGCCTTCATCCCGCCCGTATTTAAATGCAAAATCGGGGGTTTCAACACCGTCTGAATTGCTTGTATGAGCATGGAAATTGCCGAAATAAACTTTGTAATCACCCTGAATACAGCCAACTGGCGGAACTGTTACTATATCTTCGTCTGGCGCGACATCTTCATCTGCTGATAAAATATCTTCATCAGTTATCACATCAACATCATATTCAGCATCTTCATCAATAACATCAGTCTCAACAGCAGTATCAGTGTCCTGCGTCAAATCTTCTTCATTAATAGTATCATCTGTAAGATCGGCATCATTAATATTATCAGTATCATTTTCTTTTTTACTGCCTGAACTGCATGAAAAAGAAAAAAAGAAAACCGGGATCAGCACAAAAAAGAAAATCTTCAAAATATTCCTCCTGACATACGCACACCGGAAAAAGATTATAAAGAAAAGAGGTACATTAGTCAAAGACAAAATTATTAAGCCTGTATTTTTCAATTGTCTTGCAAATATGGTGTCCGGAAGTATAATTTTGCGAGCTGTTTATTATTCAACGGAGGCAAAAAATGAAAAATTTACTTGTCGTATTTGCTCTTATTTCAATTGTTTTCCTTTCATGTGAAAGCAACACCAAAACCGTTCCGGATATTGTAAAAAAAGTCATAGAGGCATCTGTCGGCGGCACAGTGACATCAGAAGACGGGCTTGCATCTATTAATATACCGGCCGGCGCACTTGCGAAAGATACTGAAATAACTATAGAGAAAAAAAGCACTTCTTCATATCCCGAAAGAACTAGTCTAATAAGCAATATATATGATTTCGGACCTGACGGACTTACTTTTAGCAAACCGGCGACACTTAGCATTAAAACAACTGTAGCTGTGACTGAAAACACTAAGGTTGTAAAAATGGCTGTATATAAAAGCAACAAGAATGCATGGGCTTATGCCGGAAGCGGACTCGAAGAATCAGGAGATCCTATCATGACCATTGATGCATCGGGAGATCCTATCATGTCCGGAGATCCTATCATGTCCGGAGATCCGATTATGTCTGAAGTGGGTCATTTTTCAGAATATACTGTCATGGTATTTGATGTCGAATCAGATGATTCAGATGACAGCACTACTGATGATATCACAACTGACGACATTCAAAACGATGAAACGACAGATGAATCAGGAGATTCTATAATGGAAGACAGCGATGTAATTCCTGATGAAGATGTTGTTGTGAAAAATCCTGATGATCTTCTCGGAGAATGGAACTACACCGATACCACATCACACATTTCAGTAATGAAAAATACTGAGACCGGCGGGTATATGCTGGATATAAATTTAAATAACAATGAAAAGTTCTTTATGTGTGAAAGTGACTCTTTCATTGAATATACTTTTACAGGACAATTTACGATATATGTAAATACTGTTGAGAAAAAAGGAGCCATGACTGCTGTATTTACACTTAACGAAAACGGAACACTCGATACGGAACTTTCAGGTGACGACCCGATGGGAACCGTGTCTTTAAAAGGCGGAGTACAACCGGAACCGGCTTGCGGTGACTATATTGTCAACGGTACCGATGTTTGTGACGGCAGCGGAGTAGACTGTACAGCAATTCCCGGCAAATCATACACCACCGGTTACGCAAACTGCCTTGCAGACTGCACAGGCTATGATGAATCAGCCTGCCAGTAATCAGTGAAAAATGAAATATTTTCTGCTAATTCTTATTACCTGCTTCACGCCAGTAACAGTATTTCTTTACGGAGAAGATAATATAAACATCGTTCTTGCCGGTTCTGTTCAGGCAGGAAATGTCGCCTCTGCTCAGGAAGCATTAAAAAACGGGGCGGACATCAATTTTATAGATGAAGATTGGCCTCTTTTCATAACTGCTGTAACTTCAAATGATGTTCCGATGGTCGGGTTTTTTCTGAAAAACGGTGTCAATACCGAGCTGAAAGGTCCTGACGGCAAAACTGCGCTGATGCATGCACTTTCACTCAGAAACAGCAGTATAACTGAAATGCTTATAAATGCCGGTGCAAATTTAAAGGCTGTTGATCCCGCTAAAAAGAATATTCTTATGTATGCCGCTGAAGGGAACAATCCGAAAGTGCTGAAAAAACTGCTCGACAACGGATTTAACAGGTCTTTAAAATCTACTGCCGATAAAACAGCACTTGATTATGCAATAGAAGCAAGAGCTGTTGACTGTTCCAGAATACTGAGCAGACTTGACAGTCTTCCTATGGATTTTCTTGAAGCGGTCATGAAGGGTGATGAATCTCTATGCCGGAAACTTCTTGCTGACGGTGCATCTCCATCAACAAAAGATAAAAACGGCAAGGCGGTTATAGTTCTCGCCATTGAACTGGGATATGACAGGATTGTCAGAATGCTGCTCGAAAACGGTGTGGATCCGAATGCAACACATTTCAAGAAAAAGGATCTTTCTCTTTTCATATTTGCAATGCATAACGGAAAATATCTGTGTGCTCTTGAACTGTTGAAAAAAGGAGCTGACACCAATTTCAATTACAAATACAATAACGGGAAAACAGCTTTGATGCTGGCAGTTATCGAAAAACAGACTTCTCTTATAAATCTGCTTCTGGAAAAGAAATTCTCACCTGATATTACTGATGATTTCGGCAACACCGCTCTAATGTTTGCAGCAGAGAACAATCTTTTTTCAGTTGTCTCGGCACTGCTTGAAAAAGGAGCTGACCCGACAATCCGGCAGGTTGACGGAAAAACCGCCTCAGATATTGCAAAAGCTAAAGGTCATTATCAGATAATAAAACTGCTTTCCGAAGCCGGAAAAAAGTGGATCTGACTTAATCCTTAAAGAATTTAAGTGAAAAATAAAATTCACTGCCCTTGTCCTGTGCACTTCTGCACCAGATCTTTCCGCCCATCATTTCCACAATCATTTTGCTTATTGCAAGTCCCAGACCTGTTCCCTTATATTTTTTTGCCGTTCCTGAATTCACCTGATAAAACCGGTCAAAAATAAAAGGAAGCTTTTCAGCCGGAATTCCGATCCCGGTATCAATCACAGAGAATAGTATCTCCACCTGATTTTCTGTCTGTGCCGTCATTTTAATCGAAAGAACTATCTGATCGGAATGTGTAAACTTCTCAGCATTGCTCAAAAGATTTGTAAAAACCTGTCTCAATCTTTTTGTGTCTGTGACTATTTCAAAGTCATTGTCCATATTACTTGAAAAAACGAATTCCACCCCTTCTTTGCCAACTGCTGAAAAACTTCTGAGTATTTCTTCAGAAAATGTATTCAGTTTTATCTTTTCAAGTTTGAAAGTAATTTTCTTTTCCTCAATACTGTTTATATCAAGAAGGTCGTTGATCATGTCAAGAAGATGAAATCCGCACTGTCTTGCAAGTGATAGATATTCTCTCTGTTCATCTGTAAGCTCTGTTTCTTTAAGCAGCTCATGAAGTCCTATTATTCCATTCAACGGAGTTCTTAATTCGTGACTTACATTTGAAACGAACTCGTTCTTGAATTTATTTTGAAGTTTAAGGTTATTCCTTTCAATTTCAATCAACGAGTTAAGATAGTTTTTCCTTTCCAGACGGTCTTCTCTGACCGCTATCATTATTGAGACAAACAGTACAATATGATAAACTGAAAATATCACCCAGCCGTTTTTGGAAATATCGGCTTCTATCAATGCAAATGTCAGAAATATCGCAGGAACTATCATTATAACAGGCAGCCATCTTTTAATCCCTGTTCCAAGAACTATCTGAAAAATAAATGTTATAACTGCCGAAATAATGGCCGAAGTTCCGAATTCATTAAAGAAGCCTGAGTTTGTGTATATCCGGTATATTACAAGAGCATTCATTGCGTTTGCACTTAAATGAACAATAAGAATGTTAAAAATATGAACCGTTACCGATCTGTTTTTTGCAATTGTTTTTGAATATACCAGAAAAAGAATCGCCGGAATAAGCGCCATAAATCTCGAAAAAAAGAATATTTCTGTGTCAAGTACGATAATTTCAGCAATAACACAGGGAACAATAATAAAAATTATAAGCATAGATGCCAGCTGTCCATCCGAAAGGATCTTGCTTTCGTTTTCTTTAATGTATGCCTGAGTAGATTTTCTGCTGTAAATATTCATTCTTTTTCTCATAAAAGGACTAATGAATATAACTTGATTTCACAAAAAATCAATCGTATCTGACATTATTTTATGGTAGACAAAAATATAACTTGTGATATGCTTATCAGCATTTTGTAATTGGAGTTGCCGGCAATGAAAATTTACCTGCTGTCTGTTTTTATTCTTCTACAGTCTGCTTTGCTTTTTTCACAGGAGCCCACTGTAAAAACAACTGAAACTGAAATAGAAATAAACGGTGTCGTTCTTGAACGGGGCACCAGAGCACCTGTTGCAAAAAAGAATTTCTATGTACTTGAAACCGATCAGAAGATCCGGACAGATAAAGATGGAAAATTCCAATTTAACCTGAAACCTGGCAGCTACACACTTTCCTTCCCTATTGTCGGTTATGAAAAATTTGAGACAAAAATTGAAGTGAAAAAAGGTGAAAAACTTGATCTTGTTTTAAGACTCGAACCGCTTGTCATAAATCCGTACAAAATAGTTGTCACAGGCGAAAAAAACAAGGGCGAGGTTTCAGTTCAGAGGATCACAATTGAAGAAGCATCTAAGATTCCCGGAACGAACAGAGATGTTCTCAAGGCTGTTACAAGTCTTCCAGGAGTTACAAATATTTCCGTATTCAATGGATATGGCTCAGGACTTGTCATAAGAGGCAGTTCAGCCGGAGATTCAAGCACTGTGGTCGATGAACACGGAATACCGCTGATGTACCACTTTGCCGGAATAGATCCTGTTATAGAACCGGAACTGGTTGAATCTCTTGACTTTTTCGCAGGAGGTTTTTCTGCGGAATATTTTAACACAATGGGAGGCGTGGTACAGCTGAACCTTAGAGATCCCAGAAAAGACAGATGGGGAGGCTACTTAAATCTGAGTCTTCTGAATGTGTCGTTCATGGTTGAAGGTCCTCTCTCGGACAAAGATTATCTGGCAGTCGCCTTTAAAAGAGGAATGATCGATGCTTATGTGAAAATTGCCGAAGATATGGGACTTTTCAATAATTCCATATCATTTTCGACATATCCGTTCTATTACGATGCTATGATCCTGTATGTTCATGAGTTCAGCAAAAGGAATAAACTGAAAATGTATACTCTCGGCACATGGGATGAGGTCAGACTGGGATTTGATAATCAGACATCAATTCAGAAAATGAGCAATACTGCAAAAACAAAAACACAGTACATTCAGCATACAACCGAGTGGCACTTCCGCGACAATGATTTCAAGAGCCTTTTTTCACCTATGGCTGAAGTTGTCTGGGTCGATATTAACGCCGGAGGTATGGCATATTTCAAAAATTTCTTCTTCCAGCTGGAACTCAGTGAAAAGATGGAGCTTAAACTCAATGATGTTCATAAACTCAGGTTCGGCACAAAATTCTATTACGGTTATTACACAATGGATGTCAATCTGTTTGCAATGCCCAAAGAAGGCGAAGTTGCTTACAATCCTTTGAGCAACGAGATCGAAGACCATTCTGACGGACACTACTGGTTTCCTGGAATATATTTCATGGATGAGATCACTTACGGCAAATTCACTGCTGTTCCCGGCATAAACTTTATCTATGACGAACATAACACTCAGATGCTTTTTGATCCCAGGCTGACACTTAAATACAGGATCAGCGATCAGTGGACTTTAAAAACTGCTGGCGGAATTTATTCACAGCTTCCGTCTAATGATGAATCATACAAACCGTGGGGAACTCCCGGGCTTAAGCCTGAAAAAGCTGTCCATGCTATCGGCGGTGTTGAATATAATCCTATTGATGTTCTGGAATTTGACCTTCAGGCTTATTACAAATATTTCTTTGACCTTGTTAAAAGAGACAGCTCTGACAATCTTTCATCATATTCTAACGGAGGAATAGGATATGCATACGGAGTTGAACTTCTTATCCGTCACAAAATGACAGACAAATTTTTCGGATGGATATCATACAGTTTCTGCATGTCTGAAAGAAAGGATTCACCTGATGGTGAATGGCGTCCATTCGATGTCGATGTGAATCACAATCTTATTGCTGTGGCAAGCTATAAACCTAATAAATACTGGCAGTTCGGTGCAAGATTCAAACTGGCTTCGGGAGCGCCGTATTCAGACCTTCTTTTCTCGGATTATTCATTTGATGCCGACAATAATTTCAATATTCCTCAATATAAAGGTGAAGTGAACAATAAAAGACTTCCTGTTACCCATCAGCTTGACTTAAGAATCGATAAATACTGGATATTCGACAAATGGATATTCTCAACTTACATTGATGTCCAGAATGTATATATGGCAAAAAATCCACTCGGGGTAAGTTACCGCGAAGATTATACTGAGAAAGTTTATACTTATGGATTTCCGATAATGGTTTTCGTTGGATTGAAGGGAGATTTCTAATGAAAAAACTATTGGTCCTGCTTTCTTTTCTTTTCATTGCCTCCTGCGACCCTAATCCGACTGTCAAACCTGGATACATTCTCACAGAGATCAGACCGATCGGTTTTAAGGCCGAACCTGTGGAAGCGGTTCTAGGCGATACTCTTACAATGTCACTGTTCATAGGCGGCAGAACTTTTTCACAGGATAGCGATCTTCCTGTCTCTTGGCTCGGAATATCTGAACTCACTCTGCCTTACAACAAACCGTTCACATTCAAACTGCCTGATAACATCGAAAATATTATCAACAACAGTGATAGCGATATCGCTTCAGGAATGATAGACAGTTTCAAGGAAAAGGGATTTGCCGATATTCCCGTGATAGCATCTTTTGAAGTTCCGGTGCCTGATTCGGAGAAATTGAGAACATTGACAATAACAAAAACGATAAGGATATATGAAAAAGCACCTGATAACGGCGTAAGACTTAATCCCGTTATTTCATATGTCGAGGCTGCATATCTTTTAAAAGGATCTGTTGATTCGATAAAAATAAAAAATGGAGACAACATCCGATTTTCATTGAAAGATATGCCGAACACCATCGGCTTTAAGTCTGTACCTGATGAAACGACCGGCTACGACAGATTGAACTATAGGTGGTATTTCGGATCTGATACAGAATCATCGATTGATAAAGATATTGACATAAAAACTGACTTGAGCGATCTTGGCGATTTTGTGCCGGCTGATGAAAAAGTGACACCGAACAGACAGTATTTTGCGGCTGATTTTACAAGAATACTGGATAAAATAAAGGCTGATCCTGAAGTTCTCCCTGTAACTTTCAACTTTTATCATGTCCTGAGAGATAAAGCCACCTCTGCGGAAAGTTCTGAAGATTACCGCTGGGGAACGGATCATATGTGGTTTACAATAGAAATAACGGAGTAATGATATGGCAGGTGCGGATTTTAACGAAAACGAAGAAAACGCAACCATTTCAGCGATAAATGTCACACCGCTTGTTGATATAATGCTTGTTCTTCTGATCATTTTCATGCTGGTTAGCAGTTTCATTGCAAGAGAAGCTATTGTGGTCGATCTGCCTCATGCCGCTACAGGAAAAGAGATAGAAAAAAATACTGTCTCAATCCTTGTTTCAAAGAATGGCGATTATTACATTTCCGGTAGAAAGACTGCTGATATACAAAGTCTTGCTCAGGAACTGAAAAACGAAAAGGCAAAAGGCGGTGAACTTCAAGTTGTCATTTCAGCAGACAGAATGGTGTATCACGGTAAAGTTGTTGATATAATTGACCTTATTCGTCAAATTGGCATATATAACTTCGCCATAAATGTTGAATATGACGAGGAGGCTCTCAAGAATTCGCAATGAATAAAAGAGGGTTCCTCTCAATCGGAATACTTATTTCAGCTTTAATTCACGCTTTCATTTTTGCTTCAATATTTCATCTCACAAGAGTTAAGCTGGTTACTGAAAACTACGGGAAAAGCACTTTTGTTCAGGTAAAGATAAAAAAAACTGAGCCGGAAATAAAAAAAGAACCTGTCAAACCTCCGGTGGCAAAAAAAATAGAAATAAAAAAACCGCCAGTAAGCCACATCAGAAAAGAGCCTGAAAAAGATCAGGAAGCGGCAAAACCTGTTTTCGGTGTCACAAAAAAGACTGTTGAAGATAAAACCACAGAAGGGATCGGGGTCAGGGTCGGAAACACTTTGATGAAAGAAATGGAAAAAGAATATACTCCGCCTGAAAAAGTTAAGGATTACAGCTCAGGTTCAGATCTTGAAGAAAGAGCGGTTAAAAAAGAAGAGAAAAAATTTGCACCTGTTGCATCAACGGCACTTGCGGTCATGCCTGTTGCCATAAATCCGGTAAAACCTGACTATCCGAAAGCCCTTGAAGAAGAAGAGATAGAAGGAGAAGTGGTTCTTGAACTGTCCATTTCAAAAAAAGGCGATATTGTTAATATAAAAGTGCTCGAAAGCGATAATAAACTTTTTTCTGAAGCGGCAGTAAAAACCGTATCAAAATACAAGTTCAGACCCGGAAAAACAAAAGACGGAACACCCGTTGACGCTGTAATTGAATTTACAATATCGTTTGAAATGCCTCTTTGAATTATTCAGGAAACACTTTGACAGATCCGACTTTCCCCGGAAGACCGTAATTGCCGTCACTTGCTCCGCCGGGTCCGCCCTGTCCAATAAAAAAAACCGTATCCATTATGCCATCTACTGTGCTTTCTATTTTTACAATACCCATGCTCGGTCCGCCACCGCCACCGCCACCGGCTCCGCCAACTCCTCCGGTTCCGCCAGCTCCGCCGTATCCGCCGCAACCTCCATCCGCCTGACTTCCACCATAACCGCCACCTGAACCTGCCAATCCGCCAGCTCCGCCTTTACCGCCTTTGCCACCTGCCCCGCCAGCTCCGCCATCATTAGTAT
>Ga0209099_1001258_pt1 | contig 26106 bp, 26 predicted proteins | sample AD_JPNHW2_MetaG_FD_184430 | JGI IMG/M metagenome (GOLD analysis project Ga0209099, IMG submission 184430) | Active sludge microbial communities of municipal wastewater-treating anaerobic digesters from Japan - AD_JPNHW2_MetaG (SPAdes) (version 2) | ecosystem: Engineered > Bioreactor > Anaerobic... | reverse complement strand
GCCTGCGAATTATCATGCGATGAAGCAATTATTAAAAATTTAGAAGCAAAAGAAAAACAGACCTACGGCGAGACGCTGATCAATCTCGCCGCAGCCCACCGTTATCCCGCAGGGGTTATCGCGACAACCCTCTGTGAGGAGAAACGGACTCTGAAAGAAAGGTTGGGTGCGATTATGACTTACACCAAAAAGGGAATTTGGAACAAAATCTTAAGTTTTGTGTTGATTGGTGCCATCGCCGCTTCCGGAATTTTAATCGGCGCATGCGAAACGGCGAAAAAAGACTATCCCGATGCCGTCAATATCTACGCTCCCGAATTTTTCAATAACATCGGTGCGCCAAAAGACGATCAGATCAAGCAACAATGGCTGGATATGATGTTTGAGAAATACGGTGTTAAGCTTAACATCATTTCGGATTACAAGGATGCGAATAACGACTCTTCTGCATCGATTGATAACAAGGTTTCACAAAGCATCGGCTCTTCTTCAAAGCAAATGATTGATGAGAATGGCAATACGAATTTTATTGGTCTGTCTTCAATCAGTAATATACGAGAATTAAAAACGTATATACAATATGAAACGTTTGTGCCTTTGGAGGACTATCTTGACAACAATCCGGTCTGGAATGCCCTGCCCGATGATTTTAAATCCATATTTGAAGTTGACGGTCACATCTATGCGATCCCGACCTCTGCTTCACAGATACTGAGCGGCCGTGATATAAAAAACGAGGCATTACAAAGTACCGGAAGCACTGTGACTGATCTCGATTCGTTTCGTAATTTCGCCTTGGCTTATACACAAACAACAGGAAACCCCGCCATTGGCGGTGTCAGTTTGAAAGAAACGAACGATATTCTTAACGCTTTCGGACTTTACCCCGGAATTTATCAGTCCACTCCGTTTTCCTATGACCCTAAAGAGGACTGCATTGTGGACTTCATGACCAAAGATACTGCCGTTGATGCATTGGAATATTTGAGAGAACTCTACAAGACCGGTTCGATCCGTCTCAGTTTCGATATCGGATATTCGAACTACGACCTGGTTGCTTCCGGATATAGTCAATACCATAATTATAGTGATTCTTATTTTTCCTATATTTTAAAAAATGAAAACTGTACCACATTATTTAACTTGAATCCCGCTTATCCCCAAATTGCAAGTACTATGGCAAGTGGCTTTGCCATGACCCAAAACACCCCGCAGCCACAAGAGACCATCGATTTTTTTATTGATATGCTGTTCGGCTCACAACAAAGCTATCTCGATTGCTGGTTGGGTTCCTCGGACAATTACACCCTGAACAAAGACGGAACGATTATAATAAAAACAACTCAGGATACCAAGGGCAATGATGTATATCCCAGCATGCCGAATTTGACGGGCGGACTGCCGGAACTCTTCCCCTATTCGAATGCAAATATCTATTACAGTCAAAACGGTGTTGTCACTATGGATCGAAATACCGATGTCGGCAAGTACAACGCATATATGAAACTTCAATATGATGCGATAAATAACAAGTCAGTTATCGAAATTCCGTTATTATACCAAAACATCATCTGGTCAACCTATGATATAACTACCAACTCTGCTTACAGAAAGCATACAAACTTTTTTCAAGACGCAATTATTAGTAAAGATAAAACGGTTCAACAGGTTGTGGATGAGTACAAAAAAGCAATGTTCGAATTGGGTGGAAACACCATACTTGACGAGATGAACGCCGCCATCGGCAAGAAAACCGCGTACTATTACGGATGATCCGAATTGACAGCCAACTTATTGCTCAACCCAACACCCTTACAATGGCAAAGCGGGCATTTAATAACGCCCGCTTTGCCATTATGCATACGGAATATTCATTACACTGCGATTTGAAGATATTGACATAGCCTCCATAGGGTGATAGAATGGGGCGCAATCGTAGTTTTCATGTCAGAAATGAAAGGCAGGTTCCGGGTGATGAGATCATTGTTTTCCAAAGTCCTCGGTATTGTTTTATCGGCTTTCATCGCAGTTTCAGCAGTCTTCACGAGCGGATGCGCCAAGGCCCTGACCTCCGGCCCTGCCATTCCGAAATCGACAATGGGTGACTATCCGAAATCTGTGGATATCGCATACCCCGGATTCTTTTATCCCAGCAATTACAACCGCAACGATGTTTACGACGCGGAAAACGGAGACAAATGGATTGATAATATTTCGATTCGCTATGACGTTGATCTGAATGTCACAACCAACACAAACGACGCAAACGGAATAATTCGGTCACTGCTGAGCGGTTCGAGAACTGCCGATGTGGTCACCGGATTTGTCTATATGAGCAATGCGAATTTAGTCGAAATGTATGCAGATCCGCGAACGATTCAACCGCTGGAAGGCTACCTCGAAAACAACCCTGTCTGGAAATCACTCCCGCAGGCGGTCCGTGACGCTTTTACGGTCGACGGCCATGTCTGGGCGATTCCCTGCGCCTATATGACCGTAAGCCCCCAAGTCCGCGCTTATGACCCCGACATCCTCTCGTCAGTCGGAATGGAAGCGCCGGAAACAGTGGAAGATTTTTCGATATTCACACAAAAAGCCGCAGCGCTTCAAAAAAACGGTGTCTCGAAAAATACGATTACCGATCCGATGTGCAGTTATCCTTACTATTGCGCGGCGGACATTCTGCGCGCTTACGGGATTTACACCTCCGGCTACGGATTGATCAGTTATGACCCTGTCGAGGACTGCATCACAGACGGCTTTTTGAAACCGGATGCGGAAGAAGCGCTCAGTTATCTGCGCGATCTTTACACCAAAGGCGTTTTGGATATGGAATTCACCGGTGATAACGTCAATGCATACAGAACCGCTCTTTATAAACAGGATGGATACAGCACCGCTTATTTAGGAAGTTATACGACAAGCTTAGCATATTACGGCGCTTTGAATAAGTATGACTGTGTGACGGGTTTATCACGGAACGGAGCTGTCTGCCCGCAGGTTCTGGACGTCTCCTTTGCGGGTTATGTGCTTGCCGCCAATACTCCCGAACCGCAAAAATGCGTCAATTTCCTGTTGGATTTGTTCTTTGGGTCGAAATATAACTACTACGAGACGCGGTACGGTTCCGATAAAAATTATACGATCAATTCCGACGGAACGATCTCCATAAACCTCACCGAAGACGGAACTTATCCCAAACTGCCGAATCTTCTCGGCAGGATCGAGGGACTGAACATGGGCGACGAATACAGCGGCTATGACCCGCAGTTGGGTAATTCAACCTTCCAATATAACGTCGGAGTTGCTCTTAATAAATTACGTACGGATGCGATTCAAAACAAAACCGCAGTTGCGGTGCCTGTCATCAATCAATATGCGATACGGCTTTGCCGTTATTACTCGAGAGATCTGATGCAAAATATCAATGCGGCGACAAACACCTGTTTTGCGGATGCCATTACAGACAGCAGCCGATCGGTAAAAGAGGTTTTGGAAACATATCGCGCCGCTATGCGTGAATGCGGTGCTCAGCCTTTGCTCGACCAGGCAAACGCTTTGATCAACAAAACCGGCTTGCAGATCTATTAAAAGCTTGACTGAAAATGAAGGTGGCGCGAAAGGCGCCGCCTTTTTTGCTCTCTATGCTTTTTTCGTACCGTAGTAATCGAGCATCATCAGCATCGTTCTGCCGTTTGCGCTGGCATTCGGAAGCCAGGGCGTATAGAACGGGTTGGTCTCGTCATAACGCTCCATCAGGTAATATTCCGGGGTCATGATGTATTTGAGCTGCGCGTCTAAAATTGCTTTCATCTTCTCACGTTGTCCGCTGCGTGAGTAATACTTAAACCACTCCAAATCCGTCCAGGAGCCGTACCAAACTTTATGCCCATCGCGGAACACTCCGCGGTCGGCCATCAGCCATGTCAAACCGGGCCCGAATACGCCGAGTTCGCGGCAGCCGTTTTCAAGCCGTTCGGGGATGTTGGTAGTCTCGTCGATCAGATCGAGGTTTAAAATCATCGGCGTGACGCCCTCGCGGCGCGGTGCGATGCCCTTTGCAAATTCCGCTTCACGAGCGGGATCATCGTACGGATCGACCGGTAAAGTGAAGTTTCCGGTGTGTTTGGCGCAGAGATTGTCGACAATCGCCTTCATCACGGCGCGGTAAGATTCGTTGGCCTGTTCGAGTTGTTCCAAACCTTCCGCGTAAAAATGCTTGAACGCCGCGATCAGAGCGCGGTAGCTGTCGAGATTGTAGACATCGGTCTGACCCCAGCACTGCGCGCCCGGCTGCTCGTAGTCGCAGGAGCGCATGGGCGGGAACAAGCCGCCGAACAAGTTGGGGTTATCATAAGTGGTCCTGCGGGTCTGCTCGATCCACTCGACCGCTTTTAAGGCGTTCTTGCGGTATTTTTCAAAGTATTCACGGTCGTTGTTATCAAGGGTATAAATAGCAAAACCGTACAGGCAACAGCTCGTCACAGATGCCCAAGGCACGCCGAAATTGACGATCTGTCCGCTCTCCTGCTGTAAGACGCCGAAATAGGTGTCCATGACCGGACGAAGATACTTGGAAAAATCGCCCGCTTTGGAAAGCGCAATGATTACCGGCATCTCCTCGGATGGCCAGATCAGGCGCTGCATGCTTCCCTGACGGGGCAAAACATAATCATGCCCCTTGGGGATGCAATAAAACTGAAGCAGCTGCGCGACGAAATTGGTGTAGGCAGCGCACGTTTCGGCGCCGTCGGTTGCCGGAACGGTTTTGATGGCCGAAAGTTCATCTCTCCAGTAGTGCTCGGTCTTTTCATGCTCAGCATCGTAATCAAATTCCACAGGCGCATTTTCGCCGAACGCAAAATAAAACTCGCGCTTTTCCTTGGGCGGCACTTTAAAATCGAACCGGATCATACCATTACCGACATTGACCGTTTCTTTTCCGTTCGTACTGAAACGATATTCACCCTCAGTCAAAACGCCGTCTTTGAAAACCGCGTGACTCGTCATAAACAACCACGGCGCGCAGTCGGAGAGATAAGGGCTGTAGCCGTCATCGTCGGAACCGGTCAACGTGGTCTCTTTGCCCTTGCGCTGCAAAATCGTCATGTGCTCGTCGGCTTCGTAAGCGGATTGGTTGTCCATTGTGATTTTGACAAAAACAGTCGGGATGCGCTTGATATCGCAAAAGCACTCCATCTCGAAAAAGCATCGATTGGTGCGCCGTAAAATCGAATGGACCGGGATTCCGTCGGCACGGGCGCTTTGTTGGGTCTCTTCCCGCGGGAAAGCCGTGGGCGGGTCGCCGCGCAGAACGCGGAATCCGCAGGACTCGGGCTGCTCTTCCCCGACGCCGTAGATGGTGCCGATCACGACCTTTGCGTCAGGCCAGAGTGTGATCAGACGTTCGCAAAACGGCGGATGCAGAACCTTTTTTGCCGTGAAGCCGCGCTGCCAGGTGGAAATATACTTAAAGTTCAAATAGAACACCTCCGTTCCGAAAAATTATAACATCGAAAGCATTCCGGCGCAACGGGAATCAGACAACCGCACAGTTATATTTTTTTTCGGATTTCGCATTTAAACGATTTTATATTATTAAAAGCATTGATTCATAGTAAGTCAAATGTTATTATTCAGAGAGGTTGTTCGTACAGACGGATGTAATTAACACGGGTAACTGAAGCTCGGGCGTTCTGACGGTGACAGATGCTGTTGCAACATAAACGATGTTCGCCTGCATTGTGTAAAAAATAAATAAAAATGCTTTGGAATTATTATAGAAACAGAGGATATCTAAAATGTATTATGGAAAATTATTCGCACTGCCGCTCGGGAGCATTACCGCCGAAGGATTTTTGCGGGAGCAGCTGGAGCGCAGCAAAAACGGAATGGGTGGGCATCTGGACGAGATAGAACCCGGTATGATCGCCGATCCGTATATCAACAAATCCTATGTCAAGCGCTGGGGCAACGGCGACCAATCCGGGTGGGGCGCTGAAATATCTGGCAACTACTGGACGGGATTGATTCTGCTCGCCTTTACACTGAACGACAGTGAACTAAAAGCTAAAGCGGAAAAATGGGTAAACGGTGTGTTGGCACACCGCCAACCGGACGGGTATCTCGGCACTTATTACGAGCTGGACGCCAAAATCTACGAGGACTTTAATGCGTGGGGAACGGCCTGCGGCATGCGCGCCCTGCTCTATTTTTACGAGGCGACCGGCCGGCAGGAGGTCTTTGACGCGGCGTATCAGTGTATGTTATGGTTCTGCGACAAATGGGCGGGGGATCATAAGACCTTTTATGTGGGGTCGTTTATCTCTGTACCGATGATGTATTGCTACCACAAGACCGGCGACAAGCGTCTGCTCGATTTCTGTGTGGATTATCAACGGTTTGCCTGCGCCCACGATTACACCCATATGTCCTACAAATCGCTGCTGGAAGACGAGTTGATTTATAACAGCGAGCATACGGCCGGATACGGTTCGCTGGTGTATATTCCGGCATTGATCTATTCCGGAAACGGAAACACCGAATATTTAAAGGCCTCCGAAAACGGCATCCGCAAAGTCCGCAATAAGGCCATGAACGCCTCCGGCGGTCCGACGGGCGTGGTAGAGTATCTTGCCCCTGTGGGTTCGGTCACCGAGACCGAGTATTGCAGTTTCACCTATTATAATGCTGCTTATAGCGCGATGTCTGCCATCACGGGTGAGTCAAAATACGGCGATTATGCCGAGCAGCTGGTGTATAACGGCGCGCAAGGCGCGCGCAAAAAGGACGAGCGGGCGATTGCCTATCTCTCGGCGCCGAATCAGGTTTACGCCACAGACATTTCCTCCAATGACAGCGTGGATATGCAGGTCTATTCCCCATGTTATCCGGTTGCCTGCTGCCCGGCCAATTCGGTGATTTTAATGCCCGAGTTTATACGCGGGATGGCACTTGCGGACGAAAATAGAGCGCTTTATCTGACGGCATACGGCCCTTGTACAATCAGGCACAACGGCTTAACAATTGAAGAAAAAACCCTATATCCATTTAAAAACTCTGTTACGCTCGACGTAACCGGAAACGGCGTGCTCTATTGCAAAAACCCCGCATGGAGCAAAGAGACGGCGATCACAGTTGATGGGAAAACCCAGTCAGCCGAAGTCAATCAAAACGGATTTATCCGGCTTGATCTGATCGGCAGTGATCATCATAACATTGAATTATCCTTCCGCGCTGAAATCGAAGTATTACATATCGATGATTCCGACAATGCGGGCAAACACCCGCTGGCATTTCGTTACGGTGCCCTGCTCTTCTCTCTCCCGATTCAGGAAAAATGGGAGCCCTACTATCCTCAAACCGAAACACCTCTGCCGGAAGAATGGCCGTGGTATAAAGTGAAACCCGTTTTTGAAGAGGCATCTACAGACGATAATTATTTGCGTTTACAATTACGCAGAGATCGGATTTATTGGAACGTTGCGGTGGATGAAAACCTGAAAGCGGAAGATATCAAAGTCGAATACAACTGCAAAAACGGTTATGTCTGGTCGGAGCCGCATGTCGTTATAAAAATTCCTGCATATAAAGCGCCATACAGCTGCTGTCTTTATCCCAGCAAAACCTTTGAGCCGTTCGGCGATTGTCAAAGAGTAGCCCATCCGATTGAACTCACCCTTGTCCCCTACGGCTGCACAAATCTAAGAATCACTTATTTCCCGAGAGCGGATTTGGAAAAGAAACTATAAACAATCTTATATAAACAACCGCTCCGCGAAAAGATTGATCTCTTTTCGCGGAGCGGTTTGCATTTATAATATGTTTATTGTTTCACTTTCACTCGGTTTGAGTTTCTTTCTCTTTCTTCTTATCTCCGATGCTGAGCAGCAGATTCAAGAGAATGCCGAAGATGGCGGCACCCGCGACCGCAGGAACCTGCATACCGAAGAAGTTAATTGATCCGCCGAAACCGTATTGAATGCCGAGGCCGAAAATCATGATGCTGGCGATGACGGCGATGTTCTTCACCGAGAACATATCGCTCTTCTTGTCGATCATGATCGCGATACCCTGCGCGGCGATAGCGCCGAACAGATAGATCTCAAGACCGCCGATGACTGCCAGCGGAATGCCGTAAATGATACCGATGAGCGGTGTGAAGCAGGAGATGACCATGGCGATTCCTGCCGCAACCATCATAACCGGTACGCTGAACACACGGGTGATTGCCATGGTGCTGATATTCTCGCCGTAGTTGGTACCGGCCGGGCCGCCGATCACGCCGGCAATCATATCACAGATACCGTCACCAACCAGATTGCGGTCCAGCAAGCTGGCCATGTCATATTTTTTACCGGATCCTTTTTCCTTTGCTGCCGCATTGACATATACGTCAAGCTGATAGACATGCGCGGTGGATTCCGGAATCGTCGCGATCGCGATCGGCATGATTGCCGCGACAGCCGCCCATGAAACCCTGGGAAGCGAAAAAGCCGGCAAAGCGAAAATGCTGCCGTCGCCGAGCTTCCATGTAGAAGAGGCAAGCGCCTCGGGGGGCAGACCGCGGAACAAGTTCATACCGTCTCCGCCGAACAGATAAAATCCCAACGCCACAAGGCATCCGACGCCGGCGCCCATGAGCAGCGGCAGCTGTCCGAGAAAGCCCTTAAGATATCTGGAGAAGAAAACCGTGGACAATAAGGTCGCAAGCGAGACAATCCAGACGATCTGCGGCTGGCCTTCGGCGGGAGAGGCATCTTTCATGGCACCTCCGGCCAATGTCAAACCGATAATCATCGCAACAGAGCCGGTAACGCTTGCGGGCAGGACTTTTTCAACCGCATTACGGCTGACGAATTTGACAATTAATCCTGCTGCAATCGAAACCAAACCGGACATAATAATACCGAACTGGGCGATTTGAATCGCTTCGACCGGTAAAATTCCGTTGACTCTCTCAAACCCCTGCGCGGCGACAAGGCCTGCGATGGCGGAGAGATAAGCGAAGCTGGAGCCGTAATACATCGGCAGTTTTTTACCGGTAATCAACGCGAAGCAAATCGTTGCGAGTCCGCTTGCAAAAATGGTGGTAGAGACCTGAAAACCGGTGATAAGAGCGACTGCGACAGTCGCCGGGAACATGACAATCACTTGCTGCAGTGCATACATCAGTAGTTTGCCTATCGGCGGCGTTTCGTCGGGCAGATAGCAGATTTTTTCCTTGCTCATGATTTTCCTTCTCTCTGATTTTTTATTTTCCTTCAAACTGATCCATCAGACAAACGCGCGTCTCATCGTCGAACGGGGGAATGCGTACTTCGATTAATTCCGAATGTGCGGTCGGGATATTTTTACCCACAAAATCGGCCCTAATCGGTAATTCCCTGTGACCGCGGTCAATTAAAACAGCAAGCTGAATCGCTTTCGGTCGGCCGCAGGTGATGACGGCTTCCATCGCTGCCCGCGCGGTGCGCCCGGTATAGAGCACATCGTCGACCAGGACGACCGTTTTCCCAGTGACATCGGTCGGCAGTTCCGATTTTTTCAGTAACGGCGAATCTCCCATGGTGGTCAGATCGTCCCTGTAATACTTGATATCGATGCTGCCGTATATGATGTCGACGCCTTCGATTTTTTTGATGTTATCCCTGATGAGCTCCGCGAGTTTTTCCCCTCTGCGTTTGATCCCCACGAGATATAAGCCTTCGGTCCCCTGATTCTTTTCGATAATCTCGTGCGTGATTCGCATCAGAGCGCGTCTCATAGCCATTTCGTCCATTAATTCCGCCTTTAATTTCATTTATTTTTCACCTCCGTTCAAAAATAAATGCCCCGCCGGATTCCGGCAGGGCACTCCAATTCACAGATATACTGTTATATTGAGTGTTTTGCCGGCATCACAGTACCGGAATTAAAAACAACAACGGCATATGGATCTGTCAAGGTCACTGAACCGAGGTAATTAAAATGCCTTTCTACGAATTCGGAGACCTTTGTTCTATTATAAAAAATCAAGGCTATGGTTGTCAAGGCATTATGTAAATATTTTCGACATGTTTCAACTAAATAGCAGTTAAATTCAATGCGATGATTAGACCGCGCCCCTGACGAAACTATTGACTATTTCCTATCCTTGGGAGCCCCTTGTAAATAAGACAAATTATCTTTCAAGGTATTCAGACCCATATATTCAAACTAGCCGATTGTCATTTATTAATAAGATAGAAAACAGCAGCTGGCCTCTTGTCTCCAAAATATTAAAAAATGCTCATGTATTTACATATGAAAATTCAAATTGTTGCAAAAATAAACGCTCTATGCTATAATCCATGTAATTCTTTCGCGGAGGTCGAGACAGTGACCCACTATTTCATTATCAATCCGACAGCGGGAAAAGGCCGTCCTGTGAAACTGGTTCCGAAGATTGAAGAGGCCTGTAAAAAAGCCAAAGCTAACTTTGTCATTCATTTTACACAAAGCAAACAGAATGCGATCGACTTCGTGCGAAGTGTCACCTCGAAAGGCGAAAAAAGCCGTATCTACGCCGTGGGCGGCGACGGTACGCTAAACGACGTGCTTTCCGGAATCGAGGATTTTGAGGATACCGAGGTCTGCTGTGTCCCCTGCGGAACCGGGAATGATTTTATCAAATCGCTTGAAATTCCGCGTGAACAGTTGCTCGACGTCGATAAAATCCTGACGTTCCCTTCAAAAAAGGTCGATTTCATGATGGTAGACGAGCACCGCTGTTTAAATATCTGCAATATCGGCATTGATTCGAACGCCGCATTTTACATGCAGGAATTCAAACGACTGCCGCTGTTAAAGGGTTCCATGCCTTATCTGCTCGGCGTTTTAAAAAGTTTATTCGGTAAACTCGGCAACGAATTGAAAATCCTATTGAACGGAAAAACCGAATTGAACGGTGATTATATGCTGATTGCCATCGCAAACGGCCAATACTACGGTGGCGGTTATAAAGCTGCGCCGCTTGCCAAAATCGACGACGGGCAACTTGATGTCTGCCTCGTAAACAAAGTCTCCAGAGGAAAAGTGCTTCGCCTGATCGGCAAATATAAAGCCGGAAAACATCTGGCGCATCCTGCTTTTAAAGGGCTTTTAACCTATCAAAATGCCGGCGAAATCGACATCTATTCACAGGAGCCGCTGCGCATCTGTATCGACGGAGACGTTTTCACCGAAAAAGCCGTGAGAATTGGTCTTTCGCCGTTTAAATTAAACTTTGTTGTTCCGGCGGCAGTATCCTAAAAACATCACTTGTTTATGATATGATCACCCGTATTCCGGGTTATCGAAGGGAGTTTTTCATATGATTAGAAAAGAAACCAGCGAATCAACCGAAAACAAAAACAACGTCGAAAACGATGCGGCCAAACGTACCGTTTTGCCGAGAAGAAAGAAAAGAGCAGCGCTGTCCAAATTCCAACGCACCGTCGTTACAGCCGTCTCTTGCGTTTTGGTCGCGGTGATTCTTTTCACCGGCTCGATTTTCCTTTTTCCTACTTTTTATTTCGCAAATGCAGCGGCAATCACGATTAATGGAATTAAGGTTCCCGTTTATGAATATAATTTCAATTACTGGACAAAAGTGCAGACATTTTTTCAAACGAGTGCAAACCGTTTTGAAAGTTCGCTTGATACCACAAAAGATCTCGGGAAACAGCAATGTCCGACCTCTCTTACGGGGGGCAAGAATATGACCTGGAAAGAATATTTCCTTGGTCAGACCGATGCTCAGATGGAAAAAATCGTGCTCTATTATCAAAAAGCAACAGAAGCAGGATACACTTTAAGTACCGGCGAACAAAAATCGATCGACGACTATTTTAACAAATCTATAAAAAAATATGCCGAAGACAATAAAATCAGCGTAGAAGACTTTATCCATGGCATGTTCGGCAACAGCTGCAATGAGAAAAATCTTCGCATCTCGCTCGAACATTACACGCTCGCAACTCAGTATGAAGCCTATTTGCTTGATAATTATGTTGTTGAACAACCGGAGCTGGATAACTGGATGATTCAATATAAAGACCAGTTCTGGGGTGCTTGCTATCGTTATTATGGATTTGTAGCGGCTTCGGATTCGGAAGAAGATATCAAACTTGCCAAGAAAAAGGCCCATGAATTCATTGATAAAGTTTCCGATCAGGCGTCGTTTGCTTCACTCGCTTATCAAACTGCCGCAGAAAAAGAAAAAGCAAAATTCGAATCCGATGGCGCAACCCTTCGTTATTATTTTACCATTGATGAAATTTCCGACGCCGATATGTCTAATTGGTTGTTTGATGCATCAAGAAAATCCGGAGATAAAGAGGTTATCTACAGCGTAGCCGATGGCACAGCCTACGCTCTTTTATTCGTGGATGCGAATTATCCACCGTCGTTGGCTGCGAACCTTTACAGTATCTATTTCGGCATTGGAGATAAATATGCCGACGACAGCACCGCGCAAGCAGCGGCTCAGGAAGCTCAGAACAAATTTGCCGAGAGCGGAAAAACCGCGGAAGCTTTCAAAGAACTTGCCGTTCAATACTCAGATGACGTCAATGCTGCTCAGGACGGCGGACTGACTCCGAATTTCTTGCCGAAAAATATGGACCAGGAAGTTGCAATCTGGTGCTACACAACTGGAAGAGTACCGGGTGAATTTTCGATCATTAAAAGCAGTTACGGCGGTTATTACTTCGTTTACCTGGAGAGCTGGGGCGACCCGGTATGGAAAATGACCGCAATCAGCGATATAAAAAATTACCACTACATGCAAACCGTCGATGAACTCTTCAAAAATGTCCAGACAAAGTCAACTTCCCTCAAATCTTTCATGATATCCAAATAACGAATGAAAACGCGCGATTCGGATTTCCGAATCGTGCGTTTTCAATTTCAATTTCATTTATAGTCACTTTGCCTTACCTTACCGCTTTCCGCATCACTTAAGAATCACAATTTCCACTTATTATATCAGTGTTGATTTTTGAAAGGGGCTTGTCATATGTTCGAAAAACCCAACGAGACAGAAGAATCGACCGTTGAAGAGCAAAGGCTCGATTCAGCAAACACAGAAGAAAATAAAGAATCGGTTACGGAAGATCAAAAGGCAGAAAGTACCGTCAGTGATGACGGATTTTCCGAGGATTTAAAAAAATTCGAATCCGAGAAGCCGGAAAAAAAGAAAAAAAGGTTGTCTAAAACCCAACGCACGGTAATCACCGTGATCTCGTGCGTTTTAGCTGCATTGATTCTGGTCTCCGGCAGCATGTATTTGTTTCCGGCTTTTTATTTTGCAAATGCGACGGCAATCACGGTCAACGGCATGAAGGTTCCCGTCTACGAATACAACTTCAACTACTGGACGACAGTCCAATATTTTAAACAGTCCTACGGAAGCTATTTCGATACTGATGTACTTGATACTTCCAAAGATCTTTCCAAGCAGCAATGCCCTTCTTCTCTTTCAGGCGACAAGGTCATGACCTGGCAGGATTATTTTCTCGACCAAACCGACGCCTATGTCGAGACCATCATCATCGCCTACCAGAAAGCCCTTGAGCAGGATTTCGGTCTGACAGAAGCCGATCGGAGCGCCATCGATAATTTTTTTGACGAGGCCATAAAGACCAACGCCGAAAGCAATAAGGTCAGCGAAGAGGAATTCATCCACAGCATGTTCGGAACCAGCTGCAGTGAAAAAAACCTTCGCTACGCACTCGAACATATTTATATCGCACAGCATTACAACGATTATCTGCTTAATAGCTTCACCGTTGAACAGTCGGAACTTGACAGTTGGATGATCGAATACAAAGACCAGTTCTGGGGTGCAAAATATCGTTATTACGGATTCGCCGCAGCTTCTGACAGTGAAGCCGATATCGCCGAAGCCAAGAACAAAGCTCACGAATTTCTCAATAAAGTTACCGATCAGGCATCGTTTGCTGCGCTTGCTTATAAAACCGCCGCAGATGCGGATAAATCGAATTATGAATCCGATTCGGCAACGCTGCGGTTTTACTTCACTGCCGACGAAATTTCAGACGCCGACATCTCCAATTGGCTGTTCGACGCTTCAAGAAAGCCCGGGGACAAAGAAGTGGTCTACAGTGTGACCGACGGCACCGCTTATGCTCTTTTATTCGTCGATGCCAACTATCCGCCCACACTGGCTTCAAATCTCTACAGCATCTATTTCGGCATCGGTGAAAAATACGCCGACCAGAACGCCGCACAAGCTGCCGCACAAGCTGTTCAAGCGAAATTTATTGAGAGCGGAAAAACCGCCGACGTCTTCAAAGGACTCGCTGCGCAATACTCAGACGACGTTGACGCGTCAAAAGACGGAGGACTCACTTCTAATTTTCTGCCCAAGAACATGGATCAGGATGTGGCAATCTGGTGCTACACCACCGGAAGATCGTTGGGTGAATATTCCATTATCGAGAGCAGCTACGGCGGTTATTACTTCGTCTATCTCGACAGCTGGGGCGATCTTGTCTGGCGGCTGACCGCAATCGACGACATCAAGAATTACCACTACATGCAAACCCAGGACGAGACTTTTGCCAATGTAAATGCCGAGACAACTTTCTTCAAAGCTTTCATGGTTTCGAAATAACATAACAAAAAAGCGCGCGATACGGAATTCCGTATCGCGCGCTTTCAATTTTTATTACAGTAGAATCGGCTGCGTCCAGGAGATATTTCCGTCCGAATCAACGCAGACGGCATAGACATAATCACGGCATTTTTCCAAATTCCATTCCGCGTGCGCATATAATTCACCATTTAGATTGTAAAACGGTTTTTGTGAACCGTTCGACTTGAAATAGACTCGTCCGCAGGGGGAACAGTCCAAATACACCGCGCCGTCTCTGATATAAAAGTCCTTGATGAGCGGTGCTTTATTGCCGATCCTCGAATATGAAGCAAAAAAGCTGCCTATTTTTAATGCATCGAATAAATTATCGTAAGTCAGCTGTGCGCATTTCACCGTAATAAATCCGCCGAACATATCCCGGCCCATATCATGCAAGTCGTCGGAGCCGGTACACCACATATAATTGCGATCCCACAGGAAATGATCAAAAAAGAACTCCGCGTTTCCGCTGCGCCAAGTCGTCTCGCAGACGTTGTTCATAATTTCCATCGCGAACAGCCCATGCAGGTCTTTTTCGGTGGTATAATCGACTTTTGACCAATACGGATGAGCCAGGATTGCCAAATTGCCGTGAGCGTTAACCTCGTTAATAATTTGCTGCGCCGTCATGGAATGAATGAGTTTATAATCGAAACGATAACCGTGCTCATATTGGGTCTGGTTCGGATGGCCGATGGCGACGATATGGTGGATGCCGCCTACCAAGGTATCCAATTCGGTCGCGGGCAGAACCAAAAATTCATCTGTGTTGAATGCGGTATCAAAACCGTATGCCAAATGGTCGGTCATCGCCAAAAAAGAGTAACCGGCGGCTTTATAGGCATCGACTACTTGGGCCGGTGTGCCGCCTCCGTCCGATATTGTGGTATGCGCGTGAGTATTGCCCTTGTAAAAGTTTCCGTCTTTGAAAAGTGTTCTGAATTCCATTTTTTTGCTCCTGCCTTTTAATATTCGGAAGAATACTGTTATCATTTTAACACAGTTTCGACATTTTTCAACCGCCGAAAAATAATCTGGAAAAGAAACAAGCGGTTATAAGCGCCGTAATGTCCGCAAAAACCGCACAGATTAGTGTCTGGCGTGTCTTTTTGATTCCTACGGAGGCAAAATAAAGAGAAAAAACATAGAATGTCGTTTCATTTGCGCCTTCGATCACCGAAGCGAGTTTCCCGATGAAACTGTCCGGCCCTTCTTTTCGAAACAAGTCCTGCAGCAACGCAAAAGCACCACTGCCGGAAAGCGGTCGAAGGAATGCTATCGGAAGCACATCTGGCGGGATTTTAAAAAGAGTTGCCACAGGATCGAATAATGATGCGATTGCATCTAAAACGCCGCTTGCCCGCATCACCATCACCGCAACAACCATGCCGACATAGGTTGGGAAGATGGCCGCAGCAGTATCGATTCCGGTTTTAGCCCCGAGCCGGAAACTCTCGAAAACTCTGACCTTTTTAAAGGCGCCGAATAAAAGGACAGCCGCTAAAAACAGCGGCAGAATCAAGACGCTGATATATTGGAACATCAGGGCGGCCTCCTCTCGATCACAATATTCAGGAGCTGCCCGCTAATCACAGCAATAACAGATACGATCAGCATCGGCAGCATGATAATGTATGGTTCTTTGCTGCCGTGGAGCTGTCGGAGAGCAGCTAAGGTTGTCGGAATCAGTTGAATTGTTGAAGTATTGACAAGGACAAAACGGATCATATCAGGAGAAGCATCTCCGCCGTATTTTGTTTGTGAAGCCAATTTATGCATCGCAGCAAGACCGAGCGGCGTTGCCGCACTGCCAAGTCCTAGGAAATTTGCTGCCATATTCTGGGCAATTAATGGGTAAGCCGGGTTTTCTTTTTTCATTTTCGGAAATAAAATTTTTAAAACCGGCATCCAGAGTTTTGCGATTAGCAGGTCGAATTTGCTGTCGCGGGTAATCTGTAAAATTCCGCTCCAAAAGCACAAATTTGCCAATAATGTCAAAAAAAGTGTCGCCGCTTCTTTACACCCGCCAGGGATAGCCGAAGCCACTTCGCTCACCTTTCCCGTGATCACTGCGTAAATGATGGAACCGACCATCATGACAAGCCAAATCCAATCCGACATTTTTCCTCCAAAAAAATATTTCATTGACATTTTACTTTTCTTGTGTTAGCATTAATATACAAATCAAAGGTGAGGTGTGTAGTATGAAAGAAACAGGCATCATCAGGAACTTGGACGAACTCGGAAGATTGGTAATCCCGATTGAATCCCGCAGATCACTCAACTGGAAAGTACATGATCCCATCGAAATTTATGTTGACGACGGTGCGATTATTCTGAAAAAGCATATGAATTCCTGCGTGTTCTGCGGCAGCCAAAGCGAGCTGAATGAATACGAAGGTCTGAATGTTTGCAAAAAGTGCATAGAGCATCTTGGCAATCTCAAGTAAGGTCTTTCTGATATGACAAACAGAGAACGCGCTCTCGCAGTTTTAAACTACGAGAGTTATGATCGGTTACCCTGCGTAGCCTTCGGTTATTGGGCGGAGACAGCTCAGAAATGGGCAAAAGAAGGAAATATCACCCAAGAAATGGCCGATAGTTACTGCAAGACCGGCGACAACGGTATCGGAGACAGGCAAATCATGGCTCAGCTTGGCTTTGATTTCAACTGGAGTTGCGGTTTCAGCGGCCGTACTTCCCTATTACCGTCATTTCAAGAGCAAATTATTGAAGAAAAACCAAACGGCCAAAGACTGGTCCGCAATAGCGAAGGGTTGCTGGTCATGACAAAACCCGGCACTACTTCCATTCCCTCCGAAGTCGGTACCTCTCTTACCGACCGGAAAGCATGGGAAGAACTCTATCTTCCCCGTTTGCAATACAGCGAGGACCGGGTTGACGAAAAGGCGCTTAAGGAGCGGATTAATAATTGGGATCTCGATGTCCCGATTGCGTTCCATGTAGGCAGCTATATCGGCGTAATGCGTAATCTGCTCGGCGTTGAGCATTTCTCTTATCTGATCGCCGACGATTACGATCTCTATATCGAGATTGCAGAAACGCTCTGTAACCTCTGTTATAAGATCGCCGAGCGTATTCTCTCGTTTGGCATAAAAATCGATTATGCCCATTTTTGGGAAGACATTTGCTTCAAGAACGGACCGCTGGTCATCCCATCGATATTCGAGGAAGTCATCGGCCCGCACTACAAAAAGACCACCGATCTGCTGCATCAGCACGGAGTGAAAATCGTCTCCGTCGACTGCGACGGCAAGATTGATGCGCTTGTACCCATCTGGCTCGAAAACGGCGTCAACACCATGTTCCCGATCGAAGTCGGCACTTGGAACGCCTCCATCGCACCGTGGCGTGAAAAGTACGGCAAAGAACTTCGTGGTGTCGGCGGCATGGACAAACGCGTATTTGCGCAGGACAAAGCGGCGGTCAACGCCGAAATCGAACGGCTGAAAGCGCTGGTCGCTCTGGGCGGTTATATTCCATGCCCTGACCATCGCATCGCTCCGGACGCAAAATACGAACTCGTGGCCTATTACTGCGAACAATATCAAAAAGCTTTTCGGTAATAACCAAACAACAAAAGACCGTCCTGTCCGATTTTTCGGAGAGGGCGGTTTTTGTTGTTTTTTCAATTGGCTTTACGCTTTTTCGTTCTCCTTGAGTTTTCTCTGAAGCCAAATCGACGCGACGTCCATCGCATTATAAAGTCCGGTTCGCTCGGTCTTATTGAAAACCTGAGGCCTTCCGGACAAGATGTCAGTAGAGACCAGCATCACGGAAATGCGGTTGGGGATTTCTTTTCCGCCCACCGTTTTATTATCCAGTATCTTCATTTCGACGATGCAGCTGTCGGTAGGGTCGCCGTAATAGATGGTGTCTTTTGCACGCACCAACGGCTTTCCCATATAAGTCAGAAATTTCGACGGCTCCTGTGCCATATTTATCACTCCTCACGCGAAATACGGGTTTCACCTATTCAGTATACCACAATTTCAGGATATTTTCAACCCGATGTTTGGCACCTATTCTCAAGGTTATTCTTCATATAGATTTCCGCTGTTTTCTTTATTAAGTGTACCGTCAAGTTCAATCATTAAAAACCGGGCTAGTTCATTTACAACAGGTCTATGCCTTTTACCTTTCGGCACTATTATAAACTCTCCTTCTTCGACTTTTATCAGACCTTCATCGGTATCAAGGTAGAAGTAACCTTCAATCACATAAAAGAGTTCATCGGATTGCTCGTGAATGTGAAAATCCAACGTTCGATTCTCTACATTGGCAATACTCAGGACATGATCGTTCAAACGTCCTACTTTATCATATGTATACAACTTCTTAAGATCATTGGCTGTTTTTATAAGATTAACTTTGTCCAGCATGATATTGCTCCAATCTCACCAAAAATCTAATATCTGTGCAACAAGCCCGGTTTATTTAGTATCCCACGGAATCGGATCACTCGGCTCGATTGTTCCGGCTCCGATCGGTGTTGTCTCTCCGGTTTCCGGATTGGTCGGCTGATCCATTTGAAATAAAAATCCGGTTTTCCCGTATCTGCCGAGTTTATCTTGATCGTAACGGTCGCTGTCCATGCAGAGGCTGACGGCCTTCAGGGCAACTGTCAGTTCATTGCTCCCCTCGATAAGTTCATGTTCCCATAAAAACTCACATTCGATTTTCAAAAAACACTCTTTGATTCGAGGTGCGTTCACTTTTACGGCTTTTTCCGCCGTCAGGCCGGAAGCGGTAATTTCATCTGTTTCATATTGATTATTCCCGATGGTTTTGATACAGCGGGCATAGATATCAAACGAAGGAAAATTCAACACACAGACACCTGTCTCTTTCAACGACTTGTACATATGCCCGTTTTTTGAAACTCTGCTCATGATACAGATAAAATCATTCGCACCTCCTCCGATAAAACTCGACCAGGACTGCATGCAGGCATTTTCTTTTCCGTTCGGTTTCCAGCCCGTGACAACGAATACCAGGGATGGCATTCCAGTCACAAAATCATACCATGAAATATTTCCACAGGCCTTTAAATATTGCTCAGTGAATTTCTCGGGTCTTGCAAAAAGAGAGATTTCTTTTTTCATAATATTATATGCTTCCCTGTTAATGAATTTTGTTCCCTTTTATTTTATCGCATTGAACACGACAACTGTGTGTCGTGTTATAAGCTAAGAGTTTTTTTTAAGGACAGCAGATATTCCATTGCTTTTTTATGATGGTCGCCGTCATTTGCAAATTCCATATATTTTTTACATGAAAAATCACTGCATTCGCCGCAATGATTTATTTGCTTATCTTCACAACATTTAAGTAAATTACAATTTGTATCACACCAATGAACTCCGGTTTTATTCCAACAGCCCCTGCAAAACGGAGCCTTTTTCATCACTGCCTCGGCACCATCATTTTCTCCGATCCACCCTTTGCTTTCAAACCACCTTACCAATGATTCCGCTGCATTTTTATCAAATTCCGCTTTGTAAAGATCACATTCGTTACAGTCAATTCCGCAAGCCGCTAATTTCATCTTTTTCATAAATCAATCTCCGTTCTTATTTTTAATTATTATTAACAGAAGCAGCAGGTGTGGACAAGTTCTCCGGTCTTTTGCCCTTTATCCCTCGATTTACCGAATTAAATTCATAGGAATAAAGCATCTTCTGACATGAAACAATCTCAAATTCAATATTCAAGTTTAATGATTTTAACCTCTCATATTCGGCGTCCACATTTTAAACGCCGAAACTGAACTTGGTCATTCCGGTCCCGTGATATTGACTGAAGTTAAAACACATATCCCCTTCAGCTGCGGATTTTGAATAAATCGTGATACCGCCGTCTTCTGCCGTGATAACAACATGGACATCATTCAATTCGGTTTCGAATTGCAAAACTTTTTGATAAAACTCCGCAAGTTTACGGACATCTTCCGTGATCAAGCAAATACCGTTTTTACAATCTCATGGCTTTTTTATCCTTTCTTACCTAAGTTCTACATAATATTAGTGATTTTATCAGATTTTAATTGTTTCCACAAGATGTAAATCATAAACAGTTCAACTTATTAAAAATCGAAATATTTGTCGAAAAGCACTTGACAGAATGTAAAAAATATTGTATAATCCAGATGTAAAGGATTTGTGCTTTACACAGCGCTTAACAGGAGGCGATGACGTGCAGAAAAACTTAGAAATTTCTCTGTTGCTGGATTTTTACGGCGATCTGTTGACCGAAAAACAGCGCGAAGTCACCGAGATGTATTATAACGACGATATGTCTCTGTCCGAAATCGCCGAAATTGTCGGAATCACCCGCCAGGGCGTCCGGGATGCGATCAAGCGTTCCGAACAAGTCATGACGGAATTTGAAAGTAAAGTCGGTTTCTGTGCAAAATATCTGCAGATTCGCGAAGGACTTGACACGATTGTGCGCGTCTCCCACGGTATCGCCACGCAGAACAAGGGTTATTCCTATTCGAAAATCACCGACGACGGTATTAAGGAGATCATCTCGGTCTCGCAAAAACTTCTGGATTAGGAGCTTTACCGGTAATGGCATTCGAAGGTCTCAGCGAAAAACTCAGCGGCATCTTCAAAGCACTTAAAAACCGCGGAAAGCTGTCGGAAAACGATATCAAGGACGTCATGCGGCAGGTGCGCATCGCACTGCTCGAAGCCGACGTCAACTTCAAGGTCGCAAAGGATTTTGTCGCTAAAGCCGGCGAAAAATGCCTCGGCGCGGAAGTGCTCCAAAGTTTAACTCCCGCCCAACAGGTCATCAAGGTCGTCAACGCCGAACTGACCGAGCTGATGGGCAGCACGAACACCCGCATCAACTTTGCCTCCGTTCCGCCCACGATCATCATGTTATGCGGTCTCCAGGGCTGCGGTAAAACGACGCACTGCGCAAAACTCGGCTATCTGCTGCGGTCTCAGGGCAAACGCCCGCTGCTCGTCGCCTGCGATATTTATCGTCCCGCCGCCATCGACCAGCTTGTCACAATCGGAAAAAAAGCCGATCTGCCGGTGTTTGAGATGGGACAGACCGACCCCGTTAAAATCGCGAGAGAAGCCGTCAAGCATGCCAAAGACCATGGAAACGACATCGTGATTCTCGATACCGCAGGCCGTCTGCACATTGACGAGACGATGATGGATGAATTGAAAAACGTCAAATCCGCCGTCAAGCCCAACGAGATCATGCTCGTTGTCGACGCGATGACCGGTCAGGACGCTGTAAACGTCGCAGAGAGCTTTAACGCCGCGCTCGGTATCGATGGTGTAATGGTAACAAAAATGGACTCCGACACCCGCGGCGGCGCCGCGCTGACCGTCAAAGCTGTCACCGGAAAACCGGTCAAATTTATCGGAGTCGGAGAAAAGATCGACCAACTCGAGACCTTCCACCCCGACCGTATGGCAAGCCGGATCCTCGGTATGGGTGACGTGCTGACGTTGATTGAAAAAGCTGAATCGCAATTCGACGAAGCCGAAGCCGAGAGAACGATTAAGAAACTCAAATCCAATAAATTTGATTTCAATGATTTGCGCGATCAATTCGCTAATATGAAAAAGATAGGCAATCTCGCCGACATCATCGGCATGATTCCCGGTGCGGGCAAGATCAAGCAAGAAGACATCGACATGAAGCGATTCGGTAAAATTGATGCGATGATCTGCTCGATGACACCTGCAGAGCGTTCCAACCCGAACTTGATAACCCCACCCCGCAAACGCCGCATTGCCGCCGGAAGCGGAACCAAGGTCGAAGACGTCAACCGTCTGCTCAAGCAGATAGATCAAATTCGCGACATGATGAAGCAGTTCGGCAAAAAAGGCGCAAATAAGAGAAGATTCCCCGGAATGGGATTTTAACGGTTTCAATCCGATTCGTTAACGAACGGTTGAACATAAATCATCAACAACACACAAATTTGGAGGAATTCAAATGTCAGTCAAAATCAGATTAAAGCGCACCGGCGCAAAAAAGGCCCCGTCTTACCGCGTTGTCGTGGCGGATTCGAGATTCCCGCGCGACGGCAGATTCATTGAGGAAATCGGTTTTTATAACCCGCTCACCGAACCCTCTGTGTTTCAGGTAGATGGCGAAAAGGCCAAGAAATGGATCGCCAACGGCGCACAGCCGACCGATACCGTCAGAGTGCTGTTGAAGAAAAACGGCATCATCGAATAATCTAAGGGTTTTCTCCGAAAGGTGAAAGATCCGGAAAGGCATACCCGTAATGGAAGAATTCATCACTTTACTTTTCAACGGGATCGTCACCAGTCCCGATGAGATATCCATCGAGGTTTCGCAGCCGGATGCGTCGGGCGCGGTCATCTATACCGTTGGCGTCGCCGCCTGCGACATGGGGCGCGTGATCGGAAAAAGCGGCAGAATGGTCCGCTGTCTCAAGACCCTCTTTAAGGCAGCCGCCGCAAGGCAGGGTCAAAACGCTTCGCTCGAAGTTAAATAGGATTAAAATAATGCGCGATTACCTTGAACTCGGAAAAATCGTCTCCACTCATGGGTTGAGAGGCGAATTCAAGGTCGATTTGTGGTGCGACGGCCTAGCTTTTGCCGCGCAGTTCAAGACCCTGTATCTCGGCGCACAGCACGACATTTTAAAAATCACAAGCTGCCGCGGAACCGATGTACAGGCGATTGTCATGGCCGAAGGTTATAGTCATGTTGACACTGCGAAAACCCTGGTCGGAAAAACCCTTTGGTTTGCGCGGAAAGACGCCGTCCTTGCTGACGGCAGTTTTTTTGAGGACGATCTGATTGGGCTCACGGTTATCGATGTTGCCTCCGGCGAAACCTACGGGAAAATCGCGCAGATTTACCGCACCGGAGCAAACGATGTCTACGCTGTACAGGATAAAAGCGGCGTTGAAAAATTGTTCCCTGCCATCCCGCAGATCGTAAAAAACATCGATATACAAACCGAAACTATGACCATTTCCCCGATTCCCGGCATTTTCGACGGCGAAAATGAATCGCTATGAGAATTGATATTATGACCCTGTTCCCCGAAGTCTGCGCGGCTTTTACCGGCAGCAGCATCCTCGGACGGGCACAGCAAAAAAAGCTTGCAGAGATCCATTACCACAACATCCGCGACTATTCCGGGGATAAACATAACCGCGTCGACGACTATTCCTACGGCGGCGGTCCCGGCATGATCATACGGCCGGAACCGGTCTATGCATGCTTTGAAGCCATCTGCAACGAATGCGGTTATCGTCCGAAAATGTTTTTCATGTCTCCGCAAGGTAAGACCTTCTCGCAGATAAAAGCGTTCGAACTCTCGAAACTCGACGGATTCGCGATTCTGTGCGGCCATTATGAAGGCATTGATCAACGGGTCATAGAAAAGATCGTCGATGAGGAAATCTCCATCGGTGATTTTGTTCTGACCGGCGGCGAGCTCGCGGCAATGGTTGTCACCGATGCGACGGTACGCCTGATCGATGGCGTCCTCTCCGAACCGGAATGTTATCTCGGCGAAAGTCATGTCAACGGGTTGTTAGAGTACCCGCAATACACCAGACCCGAAGTTTGGCGGGATATGTCCGTTCCCGAGATCTTGATTTCCGGTCACCATGAAAACATTCAAAAATGGCGCAGGCAGAAATCCTTAGAAACTACGTTAAATAAACGGCCTGACATATTGAACGAAAAGGTTCCGAAACCCGGCAAATAGAATTGTGACATTGCACAAAGGGTTAATTTTTACTTAGCGAACTTTGTCATATATTCTAAACTTAATCCGGATTTTCAAAAGAAATCGGTTTTGAGTTGACTGTTTTTAAAAAAAGGTTTATAATTAATATATGACTAAGCCCTTTCGGGCGCAATCCCGGAGTTTGGTTCATTATTTTTTGAAAGCGAACTTGAATCGAACATACCAAAACCTGCAAAAGGAAGGTCACAATAATGGTATACAAAGATGTCATCGTCAGAAACAAGGTCGGTCTGCACGCTAGACCTGCTACGTTCTTTATACAGAAAGCAAATGAGTACCGCTCTACAATATGGGTAGAAAAAGAGGAACGCCGTGTGAACGCAAAGAGCCTGCTCGGAGTACTCTCTCTCGGTATCATCGGCGGCTCCGGCGTACGCATCGTCGCCGACGGTTCCGATGAAAATGAAGCAGTGAACGCCCTGGTAGCTCTGCTCGAATCCGGTTTCGAAGAAAACTAAACTTAAAATTTAACTGAAATTCTCTTCAGGGCGGGGTGAGATTCCCCACCGGCGGTGACAGTCCGCGAGCGGATTTTCCGCAGAATCGGTGCAATCCCGATACCGACGGTATAAAGTCCGGATGAAAGAAGAGTTCACATTTTTGCGAGCCCTCGCCCTTGTTTTACAAGGGCTTTTTGTTTATTATATTTTTTTGAAAGGTTGCAAGATTAAAATGAAACTTATTGCCAATAGAGCCTTTTCAACCAGAGGAATTACCACCATAGGTATTCTAACGGCATTGTCGATTGTCTTGGTATTGTTCGCCCGCTTCCCACTGTTGATCTCATACCTCGAATACGAACCGGGCGATATTCCGATTTTAATCGGCACTTTTATGTATGGCCCCGTTGTCGGTCTTGTGATTGCCGCAATCGTTTCGCTGGTTCAAGGTTTTACAGTCAGTGCCTCCAGCGGTTTATACGGAATTTTAATGCATTTTATCGCCACAGGTACGCTGGTTCTGGTCGCCGGGATGATTTACGCATTCCATAAAACGCAAAAAGGCGCGATCGTGTCTCTCTCCGTCAGCGCTGCCGTTGAAATCGCCATCATGCTCGGTGCTAATGTTCTCATCACACCGCTCTTTTTGGGCATACCGAGATCGCAGGTTTTACCAATACTGCTTCCGATCATATTACCGTTCAATTTAATTAAGTGTGCAATAAATTGCACGATTACGTTTTTTATTTATAAACCGCTCTCAAAGCGGATCAATTATCAGGCAAAGAAATAATCTCCTCGGCAGTCTTTTCGGAAAGCATACTCACCCCCTCAAAGTTCATCGCATTTTTATAAAAAGCCTCGAGCTCATCATGACGTTTTTTTATTTTCTCAAGTCTCGCGCAGGCGCTCTCGAGGCGTTTTTCGATGGTGTTGTTATAAATGGAGAAAACAGTACCGAAATCCCGATATATGGGCCGCATATAAAATTTGGGTCTTGACTAGAACAGAGGGTTATCACGGAACAATTTCAAGAGGATGTGGTACAGATCCTGCCCTCTGTGATTAAAACGGAATTCGGTCTCCTTCAGGTACGGTTCAAATAAGTCTTTAGGAATCCCTTTGAACTTGGTTAATCGATGTTTTGCAAAACCCCAGAAGCTTTCAATGCCGTTAATGTGATTACCGCATCCGGAAGAAAACTCATTGTCACCGTG
>Ga0209099_1001255_pt1 | contig 26162 bp, 28 predicted proteins | sample AD_JPNHW2_MetaG_FD_184430 | JGI IMG/M metagenome (GOLD analysis project Ga0209099, IMG submission 184430) | Active sludge microbial communities of municipal wastewater-treating anaerobic digesters from Japan - AD_JPNHW2_MetaG (SPAdes) (version 2) | ecosystem: Engineered > Bioreactor > Anaerobic... | reverse complement strand
GTTTTCCGTCTTTTGAAAAGAACCAGACCTTTCCGGCAGCAACTGCAATGGAGGAGCCATCGGAAGAGATGGCAACACCACCGATGTCTGCACCTGAATCCGAATATTGCCATGCCGGTTCAATCGCTGCGACCGGAAGAACAAGAAAAGCAACGATACATACACTGGCAATAAGAACTAAACGACTTACTCTTACCATACACTCCGCTTCCCTTTCTGCTGCACCCTGGAATAATCCGGATCCGGCGGGAAATGCCCGCGCAGTACAAAAGGGCTCTGTCAACGAATATAATATAGAATCGCCATGCACGGGTGCATGGCATCCCTTTACAAGAGGATAACTAAAAAATCAAAATAATGCTTAAAAAAGCACCGGTGTTTTCATGGTAGTTTTTCCAAATCCGTTTTGTGGTCCCCGGGTAATTACCCTGATGCTGGATTTATTCCTCTTATTGACGACATCTGCCAGTTCCGGCGTTAAAAGAACAGACCCGCTACCGGACCGGGTATACCTGGCGAGAGGCTGAAAAAAATACCATAACGGACAAGGTTACAAAACGATGATTGACACTATACAGGCTATTATACTGGGGATTGTCCAGGGTATCACCGCGTGGATACCGGTAAGCAGCAAAACGCAGGTCATACTTTTCGGCAATGTTTTTTTCAACCTTGATTTCATGACGGCGGTTTCATTCGCCCTGATTGTGCATATCGGCGACCTCATGGCGACCTTGTATCTTTTTCGGAAGGAAATTGCAGGATTTTTGAAAATAAAACCGCAAATCGCCGATTTAAAAGCGATGGAATCCGCTGATCCTGAACGAAGCCTGTTCTGGTTTGTTGTGATTTCTGTAGTGTTTTCCGGTGCTATCGGTCTCCCGCTCTATCTTGCAACAAAAAAAGGATTTTCAGATCTTCCCGGTACGCTGTTCCTTGCTCTTGTTGGCATGACCCTTATTGTGCTCGGTCTTTTCATGTGGGGGTCCTCGCGGAAAAACGGGGAAAAATCCGGTGCATCCTTAAAAAAGAAGATCTCCTTGACTGACACGGTTCTCACAGGTTGCGCTCAGGGACTCGCGGTTGTACCGGGTATCAGCCGGAGCGGCATTACGGAAAGCACGCTACTCCTCCGGGGGTACACGCCCTATGAATCTGTGCGGCTCTCATTTTTTATGAGCATTCCGATGATCGCGCTGTCCATCTGCACGTTTTTTTTCATTGAAGGTTTTGGAACGCTCACCCTTCCGGTCATCTTGCTTGGGATCGTGGCTGCCTTTATCGCAAGCATCGTAACGATGCGGGTCATGCTCTATGCCGCTGAAAAAATCAAGTTCTATTACTTCAACATCGCGATCGGGCTTCTTGCCCTGGTTCCGTTTGCGTTCCAGCTGATATACGGGTAAACCTGCCGGATAAGAACATCCCCCACAATTTACCGTTAACAAATCAAGGTCCCTATGGTTTCTTTAAGCGAACCTGATTGGGCAATTTCAATTAAAAAAAATGTTTATCCGTGTTCACGAGCGCTCTGCAGCAGGCTGATCTGGTGAAACGCTTTAGTCTCCCTAAAGTGTCGAAAGCGGTTCAACAAGATAGATAATGACAACGGAAAGCGCAAGAATAAAAACTCCGATACCCACCAGACCTGCAGTAAGATCGTGTCGATTCGTTGCGATCAGTGGATCGGACTCAAGCACTGCCTTCCTGCGGGACATGTTTACAACCAAAATGAGGAGGATCGCGATGATGGCAACAAGAAAAATCCATTCCGTTGGCGAGGAAATTTCGTTAAGATACACCTGTTCGATATAACCAGGACGGGGTGCCCCACTGGGAAAAGGACCGTAAAGTGGATAGAACCAACTCGTGGGATACACCCACATCCCATCAACAATCTGGTGGCTGAGGATCCCTACCGTAACCCAGAGAAATGCGCGTGACCGGTACCAGCGCCAGACAATAAGTCCGGCAATAAAGAAAAGCAGTAAAATAAGGAGGCTGTGAAAAAAGATCTTACCGTTGCTTAACGTCGAATTAAAAATGATATACCCGAGCGGTTTGTCTATGACATCGGGAAGGACGCTCCCTATCGCGCAGAACACAATAATATTTTTGTCCTGGAACAGTTCGTAGAGAATAAAACCGAGGACAAGTCCTATAACCAAGTGCCCCAGGAACAGCATTAAACAGTACCGTTTCTGGCTCCCATTAAGACTTTTGGTCTGGGACCGGGAAACTGTATCTCAACGTAATTACTCTTTCATGAAATAAACCTGGCGGATGGATAATCTAACGGTAATATGATTTTTTGGCAATCTCTTTTCACAGCTTACCTTTAATCCAGTACATACCGTATCCAAAATTTCCGAACACCTGGACGTTGACGGGAGATTCCCGTTAATTGAATTCATGTTTCAGGACATCAGCGTATAAATAACAAAACTCCCGTTTGTAAAATATGATAAATGCATGAAAGGAATCGCATAAAAAAGTGAATTAACGGTTTTTGGTATCCTGAACCCAGAATTTATTTCCGTAGTGCATCAACCATGTAGGGGAAGGGTTGACCCCCTTGTTTATGCCCGGAGAAAATCCAGATTGGGGAGTATATTTTCTGATCGTGTTCTCTGTCTTCTGCATAATACCCAAGTGTTACATCTGATATTTTCACACCCGCGAACGAAGACTGGGGAATTTCCAGAAGCTCATGTTTTTGTAACTTTTCGTATGCTTCAGCCGCAGAAATTATCGGGACCTCTCCACCGTATTCGACATGCCGCCACGCTTTCTCGATATGGAGCAGCTCGCCATTTTCCCCCAGTTCGATATTTATTTCTGCACCAGGCCCGGCGACCGGGCTTCCGTTAATCTGCTGTGAATAGATAACCTGGGTAAATTGCGGATATTGCTCTTCAACAGTTTCTGAATTCAGATTGTACCCACCGAGATAGACCTGTTTGACCTGGGAAAGGACCGCATCTTTGGGCAGCCCTCCATAGTTCTCAAGGATTTTTTCTGCAAAGATGACTGCCTCTTTTTCAGAGGGAATGCTGGATTTTACTTCCATTACTTTTTGAGATCCTTCAAAAATTGACTCCTTCCGCACAACCTTGTATACCGGCGCTGTAGCAGGGGATTCGGGAAGTTCTGTCTCTAAAATAAATCCTGTGGCAGACCCTTGAGGGGCGGAATTGACCGGCGCATTCATCAAAGGTACCATGATAGCAGCGGCACTGATAACCGTGCATACTAATACAATTCCTGTAAGTATCCATTTCTTTTCCATTTCATTCACCTCAATTCAGCAGGCCCATGTAATTACGTATACGGTGTTGTCATCTACTGCTTCATTCGCTGCAACACCGCCTTGCCCGGATAAATGATCATTCTGGAGCTGATCGTTCGTATCAAAAATCACCCGTGCAGTAACCGATGAGTTATAGGTATCCTGCGTGGCACGCTGCCAGGAATAGGAGATCGTATAGTCATTGTCAATGGTGTTACGCAAGAACCGGTCCGGGAGATCTGTAGTTGGTGTTTTCTCTTTAATCCAGAGTGGTAAACGGATCTTACCGAGCACATCATTTGTCAACCTCGGTAATACCTTATCCCCAGCAGGGCATATCCCTCGCCATCAGTTTTGAGAAGAGAGAGACCCCCAAGGGAGGGATTACCATTACTCTTTTCCTGTCGCATCGAACCGATAATATTCTCCGGTACCAGACTGTTCAATTCAGAGGAACTACCCCACTGCTCAAAGATCCACGCGGGCAAACCTGATACATTTGTCACCAGAGCCTGCTGCTGCACCCGGCCATTACGATCCAAGCGCAAATATACCGTTATTGACGGATTTCCTGATGTGGCATTGCTCTGCTCATGGGACAGGTAGATGATCTCAATCTCCTGTTTTTTGGATTCGTGCATGCCAAGCAGATCGTTGTTGCAAAACGTGTAATTACATATGCCGAACTGGGAATCCCACGCAACTGAACGATTGGAATCGGTTTTTTCTAGCAGTATTTTCTTCCCGCCCCCGGGCTTGTAGTCATATACAGTTTTCTCCAGCAGACATCCACTATCCTGTGTTTGCATGAGTGCAATTGTTCCCGCACTGATTTCCAGACTAGAGACATTTTCCCAAACGATTGTTCCGTTCCGGGAAATTCCTGCGGTTATTACCGGCTGCTGGATGTTATAATAATCCCCTCCGGTTAGGACCGCGCTCATATTGCCGTCAGATGTTTGGATAATGGAACGCAGGGTAACGGTTGAGAGTTCTGTTCCCTGTGTCTGCTTTACGAGTTCCGGGATGTTCACGATCATGCCCAAGTTTCCTGCAGCATCGAAAGCGAACAAACGCCCGTCTCTCCAGACAACCGTGTATCCCCCGTCATTTCGTTGAAGAAGAGTGAGAATCTCTCCTGCCTGACCGGGTATCCTTTTTTCCCACGCAGGATTTCCCCTGCTGTCAGTCTTAATGATCCTGATCCCGCGATCCCCAGTTCTATTATAAAACAGATCCGCAATGAGAAAACCGTTATCCGAAGTCTGAATGAAATGGGGGATGGCCGGTGCAAGCGACTGGGCAGATGCATAGTCATTATTGTCGATCACAGTGGTCCACTGAATATTTTCATAACTATCCAGTTTCATTAATACAGTCTCGGTCTTGAGAAATGAGCCTTCAATACACCCGGCAATTGCAGTGAGTATTACCAGAATAGAGGCAACGAGAACGATTGCTGATTTTTTTTCATTCATTATCCCACCGCCTCATATATAAAAAAAATACGTAATAGGGGATATTATTACCCGATCCTTGCATAAAGGGCCAATCCATTTGTATATTTTGCCGTCATTTGCAGCACATTCTGTGAAATGGCATCTATACTTGTATCTTGGCTAAGATCCCAATTTTGACCTTTATTAGATACTTTTGTATAGATAGTATCGAGGTAATTGTTTGTATACCCGGCCAAGTCTTTTGTTGCCTGCTTCCAATCGGTATACCAGTAATAGTTGTTGTTATTGGCTACAACGTATTCGAAATTGCTTGAATTCCATCGATTACCTACATAGTTCTCATAATTGTAATGTACCCACGGGTTGTTGTACTGATCCCATTCTTTTCCCGTGTGCATAGGATTTCCCACATCTTCAATGAAATGCGATGCATACCCGAGATTCGTTGCGGCATCTGAATAAGAACCGGAATCATAGTAATTTTCAGCAAGATCTACATAATCCAGTGTATTTTGAGGAGCTCCCCCAATTCCCGCCGGGCTGTAATAGTGGTTCAATGAATGAAAAACAGTCCTGAATGGTTCCGGAGTACTATCATACCAAGTGTCAGGATCATCGGCAGTTGCCGAAACAGTACTTGGATTGGGAAATGACTCTTTATATGCGGCCCAGTAACTGATTCTTTGATGCGAGGGTGATCCACTCCACATTGGAGTTATTGCATGAGCACGTTTTACTTCGTAAGATATCCTCATAAGCGATTGAAGATTCTCAAGGAATTTATTCTCATCATCAGACAATCGGTCGCTTTTCACTGAAGGTGAAAATTTCATCGTTGTGATCGTCCCACCATAGGTAGGATATCCTGCATCTCCTTTCGAGATTTCTGATATGACAGGATATTTATTCCAGAGTGCCGTAAGATCCATTTTCAGTTTGGTTTTGTTATCACTGGAAATTTGGGCATTGGAATCCTCGATTATATTAGCAGCCTCTAGGTCTTTCAGGTAATTTTGTTTTCCTTCGTCACTGAGTACAAGCAGATAATAATACGGCGTTGCATCTTTTATCGAAGAATCAATTATGATGATATCCACGGATGCATAACCCTGTGTATCCGTTTCAGGATTTGCCTGTATCATCTCATGAGGGCTTTTTTGTACGTCATCAGCATTCACCATCGGTACTATCGCCATCCCTGCGAGCAAGAGTGCAAGCAAGATGACACCAAATTTCAGTTGTTTCATGTTCTCGACCTCTGAATTTCTTTGATTGGTTCGGAGGCATGAGAACAAGTTTCATATGCTGACAGGAACGAATGATCCCATGCCTACGGGCAAGGCACGAGTTCATCGAGTGTACAAGACTGGTGTGAACCCGGGCCTTTATTTTTAGGACATCTCCCCGATGTCCGCAGTCAGTCCTTCAGCCCAATCACTTAAACGATTTCTGTCCATTCCGTCTACATGAAATATCGGAACCCACTCACTCACCAAATAACGTGTAGAGGGTTTGGACAGAAAACGTAAGAGTCCCTGTTTTCAACAAAAACCGGTGATACCATGAAGGTATTCCGGAAAGTACTATTCGTTGTGATCGTTGCAACGCTGATGCTTGTATCGATCGTATCTGCACAGAATTCTGACAAAAATACGATTCTGGTGATTGAACCGGGGTATAATTACACGCAAACAGGAATGTCGGTTTGTAGTGTTGACTCGATTATGCAGGGAGAGACCGATTATTTCTCGAAATATGTTTCCCCGGGAACAACACAACTCGTCGTTGATCTGAACTGGGGTACATCGTCAAACACACTCTCCCTGACAATTATTTCCCCGACCGGTCAATACGGTCCTTACTATGATGGTTCTGATGGAATTATCGATGGGAGAACTGTTTTGAGTATTACAAGGTCCGGCCAGGCCCTTCCCTCCGGAACATGGTCATTCAGGGTTTATGGTGAAAAAGTTACGGCGAGCGAGGATTACACATTTGTAGCATATTAAAACCGTAAAGGCCTTGAAACAAAACAGCATTTTATTTTTTAATGAGACATACCTATCGGGAGATATTTGTTTTTATTGTTTTTCTGACGCTCATCTCACCGGTTCCCGTTATAGCGCTTCCCAATGATGGGATCGTCATCTCTCCGGGGTATGATGCAGTCCTGCCCGATCCACCGGATGATGTTGAAAAAATCTCGTTTTGGGAATTATCTCCCCGTGCAATGCTTCTCTTTACCGTTGTTGCCCTATGTCCGATCCTTATTTTTCCTGTTGAATTATTTTTAGTTATCAAAGTTTTTTTATTGCTCGGAATCCGGCGGCTGACAAAAACCCGCGTACTCGATCATGGACACCGCATGGAAATTTATGATGAAATCAGGAAAAAACCCGGAATGTCGATCAGCCAGATGGTTCTTCAATCAGATATAAACCGGGGCACATTGAAATATCACTTATCTGTGTTAGAAAAAACCGGGAAAATTACACACATCTCTCTTCATGGGAATTCACTATTTTTTGAAAATTCCGGGAAATTTACTAAAATGGAGAAACTGATTGTCCAGAACCTGAAAAGTGATTCCAAAGTGAAAATCCTTGAATTTATTTTGAAATCCCCAACGACATCCCGTTCGGATCTTGCTACCGCTCTTGAGGTGTCCGGTCCGACTATTTCCTGGCATATGCGGCATCTTTGTAATGAGGGAATCCTTTTTGAATGCAAAGACGGAAAAAAAGTAAACTATATGGTAAATCCTGAAGTGATTCCCGATATTCAAAAATATCTTCACGCGAGTCTTACACAACCCCAAACGAATTTGGGGTCTGAAAAGTTTCAGGATGTATTGGTATAACATCCGCACATTTGTCAATCATCGGGGCTGAAACACTATCGGCGTATCTGCCATTTAACCTCTCCGGGTTATTATAATCTCTCATCGGGAAGGTTTTATTCAGAGCCAATATTTTCAACACCGATTGGATATAAAAAAAAGTGGTTTTTTTTGAGTACCGGATTTTCACGACGGGCATCAACGTAAAAACTGCACTGCATGCCCGATTAAGGAGTCCGGGTACGGCCACACCTGTCCGGTCCTGTTTTGGCCGTTGATTTCACGCTCCCTCAGTCCAGACGAGCCCGTTTTGTAAAAACAACACCGGTTTCCGGTGCATAGTCCGGGGTGGTCCGTGGCAGGCCGGACAAATTTCCCCCCACTGACCCCCTACAGTCCGCTTTTCCGAAATTGACGCGGAAAACATACCAATTCGAAAACAGGGGCAAATCCGAGCGGGAATACGGCATGGTCAAATCCTCTTATGTAGGGGGTCAGTGGGGAGAAAACAATAAGTTTCCTTCGTAAAGATCCTGTCCGGTTTTCCTTTCGACCCCCGCATTGAGGTTAATTCGCTTTACAACCGGATGCTGTCCCGTTCTCTTTTTAAAACTCCCCGTCCTGCTCAAAACTTCTGTTGTACCGTATTGCCAGTTCCGCCTTGTAAAGTTCCCCGCCAAGATATCCTGCATGGTCGAGCAGAGAGACATTGCCGCCGTCAATGATCGTAAAGAGCACGTCCCGCCATCTTGTTCCCTTAATCACCATGCCGTTGATCACAGCGATAATCCAGTTCCCTTCGATCCCGATCCGGAAGTTCCCCTTCGGGTCGTACGTGATCTCGTCCGGTATCCGGTCAGCCAGAACTGCCGAGTCGTACTCAAGCGGTGGTTCGCGTCGGGCCTGTTTCTCTTTGAGCACCAGAAGGTCGATTATGAGATCTTTGTGAAACAGCCGCGAAAAAAATTGAAATGATCCCATTGAATCCGTTATTGTGCTGCATTCACATAGAAGTTAAATGGCTCCGTGTCAGGAACCATGATCGCTTTATACACCCAGACGGGTTTTAAGATGTCACTGTATTGTTCGTCCAGATAATATCCTAATTCAATATTTGTAATTCGTGTACCTTCGGGAATACTGCCCTGCAGTTTCGCAGTCGTATTCCCCCTTTTGAGTTTTTCAAAACCCTCTTCTGCAGAAATCACGGCTGTTTTTCCGGCAGATTCATACGAGGATATCCAATGTTTGTAAATATCGAGGAGCTCACCGTTTTCACCCAACATAATGTTAATTCTTGTTCTATAGACCGGCAATCCATCGATTTGCTGGGTGTAGAGCAACTGCGTACGTTGTGGGTATTTCTCCTCAACGGTCTGGGTCGTCAAATTATATTTCGATATGTAAAGAGGGATGACATCATCAAGTCTGGCATCCGTTGGAAGACCCCCATATTTCTCAAGAGCCGTTTTAGCAAGTGTGGGTGCTTCAGATGATGATGGGATACTGTTCTTGATACTCAAGCTCTTTTTCTCGTTTCCTTCCTGGATATTTTCAATCGATTTTACTGCATAGAGAGGAACCGATGCAGGTGTTGACGGGAACGCCGCTTCCACAACAAATTGATCGATGCCTCCCTGCAATTTTGGAGGAGAGTTTCCATTCGATACAGCACCCATTGGTGAAGATCTGGTGTCCAGACAATGAGAACCAAGGATAATCAGACTTATTGCCAGGATACCTGCCAAAGCAGAACAATAAATTATCCGTTTTTGTGAATTTACCCTCATTTCTGTTCTCTCCTTTTTCGGGACAAACTCCGGTAAATCGTCATCAGAACAATTCCGGTTATTGCACCTAGACAGAGGATTACGGTAAACCCGGAAACCGGTTTTGTTATCGGTTCCAGTGTGAAGTCTGCCGTGTTGAGATTTTCATTGAAAACCATCTCTTTTGTGACATTGACATATCCTTCTTTTTTAACACTGATTTTCTGGTTATACCCGTAGGCATTATTGATACGATATGAGCCATCGGCTTCTGACTGCACGGCAACCGATTTTGTATCATAGGGTCTGGAAAATTCCGTTCGGACCGTAGCCCCCTCCACAGGACGGCCATCCGGTGTTGTTATCTTCCCGGAGATGGTTATCCTCGGTGGCAGATCAGGAATTCCGGTTTCGACTTTTATATTCCGTGTCCGGAAAACACGGTTTCCGTCTCTGTCTGTAACAGAGACAACGATTCTGTCTAATCCCTTTGGTACTACAACGTCACAACAAAATGAGGATTGATTGCCACAGTTGGTTGATCCCTCACTGGAACTGACGATAATTGACTGTAATGGTACCGGGCTTTTCACCTCACCGGTCACCCGAATGTGGTGGGGTACGACATCCGATAAAAAGAACTCATTTTCCTGAGGAGTAATGATGTCAATAATAAGAGTTGATTCGCCAGGTTTTAGATTAAATAAAGCATCAGCTGTAACATTATGAATTCCATCCCCGTATCTTAAAGAATAAACCTTTATCAGGTATTCGTCAGGTTTAAGGGAGATTGTATTGATATCGAATGACCAGACATGATCGCCCTTTGCATCTGATACCACGCGTGTCCTCCATTTTTCATGGGATGTATTTACGAATTCAGGGCCACCCGGGTTGGCGTTTCCAAATGAGACTGAAAAAATTTCAATCTGGATGTCATCGTCCAATGGGAGATTTGTCGCGCCGCGAATAGTAAAATATTCACCAACAACATGGTCCTGTGGAGGTTCGATCGATATCGTGAACTGTTTATTATTGCCCATTCCCGAAGTTACAGTTTGATCCTCGTTTGCATGGCCTGCGGATATCAGCAAGAGCCCTGAAAGTAAAATCATAGTCAGGACGAAATAATACTTCATTCCCTTTCACGCTCCTGATTTCTTCATTAGTTTGATTCACAATATCTGTATCCACAATTTACATCAAAAATTAAGAGTGGATGGATGGTATCATCCTTCACTAGTATGGCGTATCGAGGGTCACATGAGTAGGATTTGGACTGATTATTACATGGAAATACCCTGGCCACGTTTGTGTAATTAAGCTGTTAATCTGCCCGCTCAAAGTGACACTCGGTGTCTGGCCATCACTACGCGTGAACAGATTATTGAACACGATACTCCCGCAAACATCTTCCATTTCATCTATCCCGACGCCACTCGCTGCTTCTAATGTATTGACCAGATTGAGATTCAGGTCAGTAGAGAGGTAATTTGTAAAGAAGTACGCGGAAGAACCCGCTGAGGTATCCGCGATCGTAACCTTCCAGCCGTTTTGGCCACCAATGGTAGTGTACTCCAACGTCCCTTTCATTGCATCATTTTGATTCACATTGATCCGCGGGCTCGTATAATAACTATCCGATGGCCCAAACCGCCAAGAGGCTGCTGTCCATGCGTAGTTATTACTGTTTACATTCCATTCGAGAACCGGCTGGAGGATAAATGAGAGATCTTGGGGGCGTATTCCATTAAATACTGCTAATTTTTCGCCCAAATCCTGGGACGTTGGAGCTCTGGGGACTTGCCAAGTGGATTCAAATTTATCGATTCGGTACACCCAGTCTTCTTCCGCCCATTCGATCCAAAATCGTCCTGGAATTCTGGCAGCAGAAAATGCAGATGACGTTGCATTAACCCTAAAATCGCCATCATCAATAACGGTCAATATGAGATCTCCCATCTCATTCATAATATATGTTGTATTTTTTTCTGTAGGGGAGTTAAGGATGAGGGCCCCACTCGGGACTGGATGAACATACGTCGCGGGTTCAGGTCCCTGAGGAGTAAATATCTTTGCTGATTTCTCATCATCCGCTGATAAAACCTGTTTCCCTGTTGAATCAAATACCCGCGTAGTATGTCCTTTCGAATGATGGATAATCGATCCTGAGGGAATTGCATAAACATATTCTCCTTCCATCGAGCTCAATGCAGCGTTTACCTCTACATTCGCCAGAGTATTATCTATCTGAAGTTGCGGCAATAGAATTTTACTTACATCAATAGCGGAAGTTGTTTCTGTACTTTCCGCCGCATTCACTAGCGGTACCATTGCCATCCCCGCCAGCAGCAGTGCCAGCAGGATGACGCCAATTTTCATTCTTTTCATGTTTCCATTCCTCCTTTCGCTTCGCTCGGAGGCAGGGAAAGTCTTCAATAGGAAAGAAGATAATCATCTCATGCCTACGGGCAAGGCGGGTTCATTTTAGTGTGTGATCTTGTGGTGAACCCGTCCTTCTTTATGGGACAACTCCTTGTTGTCCTCGATGAACGATTTTATATTGTGATATAAATGATTTGTCGCCAAACTCTCTACACGTCCGGGCTTTCGAAAATCTGTGTAGATGTTTTAGGAATAAATCATAAATACGAGAAACCGGGAATTTACCCGAGTTGTAATTTTACCGGTAAGATTTGAAGATCTGCGTGGGTAGATCCGAAAAAAATCGGGGATGCCAGATTTCTCCTGTAATTTCTCCAGCCCTTATTTTCTAAAACTCCCCATCCTGCTCAAAACTCCGACCGTACCTGATCGCGAGTTCCGCCTTGTAAAGTTCCCGGCCAAGATACCCCGCATGGTCGAGCAGTGAGACATTGCCACCGTCAACCAGTGTAAAGAGCACGTCCTGCCACCGGGTCCCCTTCACGGCTTTCCCGTTGATCACTGCAACAATCTGGTTTCCTTCGATCCCAATCCGGAAATTCCCTTTCGGGTCGTAAACGATCTCGTCCGGCATCTTTTCTGCCGGGATCGCCGACTCATACTCAAGCGGTGGCTCGCGTCGACGTCTTTTCTCCTTGAGGACTAAAAGATCGATCCCGAGGTCCTTTGCATACGGCCGGTCCCGGGTAAGCACCATCATCTCCGTCGCCCTCCGCATCTCCCGGATCGAGCCCCGGGTCTTGTCCGAGTGCTCGCTCGTGAAAATGATCGCAGCCCCGGCCTCCATTGCCATCCCCGCGAGAAGAGCATTGATTCCTATCGAGTCCGCATCGAGAAGCTCCGCAACGTTTCCCGCGCCAAAAAAGAGCGGGCAGCCATAACCGGAAAACTGCCGAAGCGAGGCGACAAGTCCCGACCCGACCGGCTGGAGAAGAGGATCGGCAATGATACAATTGATCCCGGCCCGGCGGGCCCGGGCGATATTCGCGTTGAGCGTTTTTCCGCCGGGTACCACAACCGCCACAACACCTGCCCGGGCTACATCCTTTCCTACAAGGGGGATATTTGTATCCTGCAGCGAGAGCACGAGATCCGCCCGGAAGAGAGCCGCCCGGATCAGGTCAGGGTCCTGCGTATCAACTGCAAGCGGGCGGTTGATCTCCTCAAGTTCCAAAAAAACCCGTTTCACATCTGCCGGCGTCGAATCAAAACCAAAGCCAAGGTCGACAATATCGGCCCCGCAGGAAAAATACTGTTCTACGCGGCCCGCGATATCCTCCACGTGGTGGGCATCCATGATCTCCGCGAGCACTTTCATCCGGGAATCCCCGCCGATCTTCGTGCCCCGGATCACAAACTCCGGCACGGCACTCTTTTCCCTATCCCCGACACGGGCCATCGCATCTTTTGCTTTTCCCGCGGCAAGGAAATCATCCGCAGGAACCGTACGAGAGAGCGGGACTTTTCCGATAAGCGGGAGGATCCCTGCAAGGTCTGCCGCGTGCCTAGGCCCCCGGTATACCGGCACCCCGGTCTCGCGCTCCACCTGCTCAAAGGAAACAGTACACATCCCTGACACCACAACAGCATCGTAAGCGCTCTTTTGGATCAGCTCCCGGAGCGCCCGGGGGGTAAGAAACGAGGCGATCTTTCCTGTCACCACCACATCGGCGTCGAAACCCGATGCTGCCCGGCTCACCGTTTCTGCGGTCGCGGCACCGGTGGGGAGAAGGATGCGCATAAGTTTCCTTAATACAGGGTGAGATAAAAACACTATGATCAGATGCTGACCTGCGACCTGCATGTGCATACGAATTTTTCCAAAGACGGCGAGAGCAGTGTCGAAGATATTCTCCGGCAGGCAGAGACAGTCGGTCTCGATGCAATTGCGATAACCGACCACGACTGCGTTGACGGCGCAAAGCTGGCGCTTACCATCCGGACTTCGGTACTTGTGATCCCGGGAATCGAGGTCTCGACCCTGCAGGGCCACCTGCTGGTGCTGGGTGTGACCGAGGTTATTCCTGCAGGACTTGACGTGAGGGAAACGGTCCGGATTGCGAGGAGCATGGGAGCGCTCGTGATCCTCCCCCACCCGTACCATATGTGGCGGCACGGCGTTGCCCGGAAGATCCGGGCCGCGATGAATATCGTGGACGCGGTCGAGGCCTTCAACAGCCGGTACATCGTCGGCTCAGCCAACCGAAAGGCAGGTCGGATCGCAGACCGGCTGGAGAAACCCTGTGTCGGGGGAAGCGATGCGCACAATGTGCGCTTCGTGGGATACGGGAGAACGTTTGTCGAAGCAGAGCCGGAGATGCAGGCCATCTTTACGGCTATCCGGGCGGGGCGGGTTTCCTGCGGCGGGAGAAAAACGCCCCTGCGCACCTACACCCGCCAGTCGCTGAACAACACATGGAGAAAAATCAAACGGCTGACCCGGCGATTCCGCGTCCGGTAAGGCTTGCATTCCGGGTCTCGTATCTTGGCACCCGGTTCTATGGCTCGCAGCAGCAGGAGTCCAGCCGCACGGTCGAAGGCGAGTTTATCGCGGCGTGCCGGCGTCTCGATCTTTTTTCTGACTGGCGGTCGGCCGGTTTCTGCTCTGCGGGCCGGACCGATCGCGGGGTACATGCCTGCGGGCAGATCGTCGCATTTTCCACGTCGTATCCTGACCGGGCACGAAGAGCGATCAACCAGCAGCTCCCCCTCGATGTCTGGTGTACGGCATCCGCTGAAGTCAATGAGACCTTTCACCCCCGGTACGACGCCCGGGCGCGCACGTACCGGTACTATTATTCCGAGCCGCCAAAAGATCCTCAAGCCATGGGAGTGGCCGCCCGTGAGTTCCTCGGCGAGCATAACTTCTCGAACCTTGCCCGGGTGGGCGACAAGAACCCGTGGCGGAAGATCCTTGACATCAGGATCGGGACCGAAGACCGGTTTGTATATCTCGAAGTAAAAGCCGTGAGCTTCCTCTGGCACCAGGTGCGGTGCATGGCGGCGGCACTCTTTTCCGTTGGTACTGGTGAGCAGGACGCGGACGGGATCCGGCTGCTGCTCAACGAGGCGACGAGCCGGCCGATCCAGCCGGCGCCGGCAGAAGGGCTCGTGCTCTGGGACACCGACTGCGGACTCTCGTGGGTGCCGATCGAGAAAAGCGATCGCAGCGGTACGTACTGCGCCGAGCTCCGGCGTCACTATGCGCTCATGGAGCACGTGTGCCGGGTGCTGAGGCCGGAGCCGGGATCTGAGGAAGAGCACCGACTGTAGCACCAAACCATTTTTTTAGAGAACGCTGCTATGGATAAGTCATCAGATCTACGGGGGACTGGTGGCGCAAGAAGGGGGGCTGCACTCTAAACGAGGTTATCTCTAAATCAAAAATTTATGCCGTCCTGATCGACCCGCCATCAGCCGGGTATATCTTTAAATTCCCGGGCACAGCCGCTTGAAATAGCCGCCTCGCTCACGGCCCCGGCAACGGCCTTGACCACGCCCCGGTTGAGCACCCGCGGCAGGATGCATTCCTTTCGGGGCCGCTTCACATAATTGGCGAGTGCGTGGGCAGCCGCGAATTTCATCTCATCGGAGATCCGGGTCGCACACACGTCAAGTGCGCCCCGGAAGATGCCGGGGAAGGCGAGCGCGTAGTTGATCTGGTTGGGGAAATCGCTCCGTGCCGTGCCGACCACGGCCGCCCCGGAAAGCAGGGCGTCTTTTGGCAGGATTTCCGGAATCGGGCTTGCGAGCGCAAAGACGATCGGGTCGTCTGCCATCGTCCGGATCATGGCCGGCGTCACGATCCCCGGCCCCGAAACACCGATGCAGACATCCGCGCCTTCCATCGCATCAAAGAGGGTGCCAGTCCTGCCGGCCCGGTTGGTTTCGTCGGCGATGATGAACTTGTACTTGTTTGCGTACAGCCCTTCGCGGTCCCGGTGGACGATCCCCTGCGTGTCGCAGACGATGATATCGTTCACGCTCGGGAACAGCCCGGGGTCGTAGCCGATGTGCCGGAGCATGCGGGTGATGGCAAATCCCGCTGCCCCGGCCCCGCAGATGACGATGTTTAAGTCTTCGAACCGCTTTTTTGTCACCCGGCAGGCGTTTAAGAGCGCGGCGAGCACGACCACGGCAGTGCCGTGCTGGTCGTCATGCATCACCGGGATCCCGATGCCCTGCAGCGCCTCCTCAATCTCAAAGCACCGGGGGGCCGCGATGTCTTCGAGCGCGATCCCGCCAAAGACCGGCGCGATATTTTTGATGTCTTCGGCAAGGCCCGGGTGGTATTTTTCGAAGCAGATGGGAAATGCATCGATACCGGCAAGTTTCTTAAAAATGAGGGCCTTTCCTTCCATCGCGGGGATCGCGGCATATCCCCCGATGTTCCCGAGCGAGAGGACACGGGAGCCGTCCGAGACGATCGCGATCGTGTTTGCCTTGAGCGTGTACCTCCAGGCCAGTTCCTTGTCTTTTGCAATCTCCCGTGAGACAGCCCCGACCCCGGGGGTATAGGCAAGCGAGAGGTCGTGCCGGTTTTTCAACCGGACTTTTGAATGGACCTCGATCTTTCCGTGATATTTTTCATGGAACGCGAGCGAGTCCGCGTAAATGTTCTCCCGCTTCTTTTTTGGTCCGGTCATTATTGCCACGCCCCGAATAGTTCAATGGTGGGAGCGGGGCATGATGAATGTTGTTGTATAAAAACGAAAAACTGGTGGCTTTCCTGTTACCCCATTATCCCCGCGCCGAGAGTCCGGTCGATCCATGCCGTGATCATGTCCCGGGCCCTGCGGTAGCCGTCGAGAATCTCCTCATCGGTGCCGGGCGTCAGGTGCGGGTCGGGCACACTGAAGTGGATCGTCTTTTTCGCGGACGGGACGACCGGGCAGACTGCACGGGCGTTGTCGCAGAGCGTGACCGCGAGGTCGAGTGTGACGCCGTCAAATGTTGCGAGCGACTTTGGCTGGTGGCCGGAGATATCGATCCCGATCTCCTTCATCGCGGTGATCGCCCTGGTGCTCACCCTCCCGGCGGGGCGGAATCCGGCGGAGAATGCCTCGTATTTATCGCCATACTTTGCCCGCAGGTAGCCCTCCGCCATCTGGGAGCGGGCCGCGTTTGCGGTGCAGACAAAAAGGATGCGGGGCCTGTTCATGTTCCTCACTCTGAAGATGGACTGCCGCCTTTAAACCATTTCTCTTTGAGCCAGAGTGCCACATTCACAAGACCGATCATCACCGGGACTTCCACGAGCGGGCCGATAACGGTGGCAAACGCGACGAGAGACCCTATCCCAAAGACCCCGATGGCAACGGCAATCGCGAGCTCGAAGTTGTTGGACGCAGCGGTAAACGAGAGCGTCGTTGATTTTTTGTAATCCACACCCATGCGGTGCGCCATCCAGAAACTTACGACGAACATGACGACAAAGTAGCAGACAAGCGGGATCGCCACGCGAACAACGTCGAAGGGGACGCTCACGATGTATTCGCCTTTAAGCGCAAACATGACGATAATCGTAAAGAGCAGGGCGACAAGCGTGATCGGTGAAATTTTCGGGATGAATGTCTGCTCGTACCATTCCTTTGATTTTACCCGGAGCAGTGCGAAGCGGGTACAGATCCCGGCGATGAACGGAATGCCGAGATAGATAAACACGCTCACCGCGATCTCTGCTATGGTTACGTTCACCATAGTGCCGGAAGCGACGCCGAGGATCTGCGGGAGGAGCGTCACAAAGAAGTACGCATAGACCGCGTAGAAGAAAACCTGAAAGATCGAGTTTAAGCCCACGATCGCGGCACAGTACTCGCAGTCGCCGCCGGCGAGATCGTTCCAGACGATCACCATCGCAATGCAGCGGGCGATCCCGACAAGAATGAGGCCGTACATCAGAAGCGGCTGGTCACGCAGGAAGAGCACGGCGAGCACGAACATGAGTATCGGCCCGACGATCCAGTTCTGCACGAGTGAGAGGCCGAGCACTTTTGTGTCCCGGAAGACATTACGGAGTTCCTCGTACCGGACTTTTGCAAGCGGCGGGTACATCATGAGGATGAGTCCGATGGCGATCGGGATCGAGGTCGTCCCGACAGAGAGGTTCGTGATAAGCGCCGGGACGGCCGGGGAGAAGTACCCGATGGCAATCCCGACCGCCATCGCAAGGAAGATCCAGACGGTCAGGTACCGGTCGATAAACGAGAGCCGGGGATTTGCGGTCATCAGGACTCACCGGTGCCGAGCGAGCACCTTTTCAAGGACGATCACGGCATCTTTTGTCAGGCCGGGGCAGAGCCGGGCCGCCACGTTCGCTTTCTTTGCCTTGGCAAACTGGACCGGGTCCCTCATGTCGTAGCCGAGCAGGTCGGGGCACATGACCGAGCCGTGGAGGGCGGTGTAACTTTTCAGGAATTCCTGCACGAGCGCGTAGGTTTTTTCCCGGGCTGCGTCATCCTCCGGTGTCGCCTTACCGTACATGAGGCCGATGACCATGAGCGCTGCCGATACGGCGCCGCAGATATTCCCCGACCGGGCAATCCCGGCCCCAAAGCCGCAGGAAATTCTATATGCTGTTTCTTTGTCCATCCCCAGTTCTTCGGAAAAACTGGCAAGTACAGCCTGCGAGCAGGAGAACCCGCTGATAAACGAGGCATACGCTTCCTCCGCTTTTGAGGTTATCATTTTTTATCGCACTCTTTTGTATCTGCACCGCACGAACACGGCTCCTCTTCTGGTTCGACGCCACAGCAGGACCCGTCCGGTCCCCCGCAGCTGCACTCTGTATCCATATCCTTTCCCCGGAGCGCCGCACCGATCATCGCCCATGCGCACCCGACGCCGCTCTGCACTTCGATTGCCTGCACCGGGCAGTTCTTCTCACATGCTCCACACTCCATGCAGGCCCGGGGGTTGACGAGATCTGCATGATCTTTTCCTTCGGCAAAAACCCGGTGGGGGCAGACCTGCGTGCAGCGCCGGCAGTTGATACATTTTTCCGGGAAATACCGGAGCGAGTTCTGGGCGTAATGGTCAAACATCAGGCCACCCCCGTGAAACGGAGGATGCCAAGCGCGATCCCGAGGATTGTCCCGGCGCCGGCCATGAGTACCATCACTGGAACGTACCGGAAGATCTCTTTTTTCACGCCAGTACGGGACGTGAACGTGGTCGAGCCGGTGAAGTTGAGGGCAAGGTACGCGACAACGGCCGGGATGAGGAGGAACGGGACGAGTATCGCGATGACCTGTGCGATGCCGGAGAGGCCGGGTGCCCGGACGAATGCCGCCGCAAACGGGATCGCGACAAGGGCCCCGAGGATGAAGCCTTTCATGGAGAAATCATGGGTCGGGATATACGGGAGCAGGGCCGGGAAGAACACGGTCCCTGCGAGCACGGCGGCAATTGCGGCGAGCCCCGCGACCGTGCCGGCAAGGAAGTACAGCACGACTGCCACGGCAATCATGGGCAGGAGCGTGTGCACCAGTTCCATGGGTGCAAGGACGAGCCGGTCGGCAAGCGGGAACCGTACGGTCCGCATCTCTTTGGTTGCCGTGTGGGTGGCAAGGTATACTGGGAGATCCCGGGCCCGGACCGGGCCGTACTCGACCGAGAAGCCGGAGTAACGGGCGACCTCCTGTGCAGAAACCCCGGGAGCGCCGAGCTGGGGGAGGATGATTTTGCGGTGCGCAACAACTTCAGAAAGCCCGGTCACGGCAATGCGCCGGATGAGTTCCCCGGTGCCGAACGTGCCTTTCCCGGCAGCACACCAGACATTAATGCCTTTTGTATCGAGGACAAGGATCCATGCGTCAGTTCCGGCAAGCGCGGAGCGGAGCGCGTCGAAACTGAGCGTGTAGTTCGCGGAGGCAAAGACCGGCGAATCCTTGTCCGGGCTGCCGAGCCGGTACAGGCCCGGGGGAACGATCCGGCCCATCCGGTTGACGCCCCACCGGGCAAGGACGTGGTCCCAACGGTCTTTTCCGGTGATTGCGGATGTGGTGGTGCGGATTGCCGGTGCCGGGCCGGGAGTCCCGGAGCAGCAACATGGCGCAGCCGGTTTTTGTGCGGTGTCCCCGCAGCAGGCATTTTCTGGTTGTTCCATGTCAGGCACTCTATTTCAAATTTTATTGAAACATTATCCGCGGGTCAATGGTTTATACTTTGGCATTTCATAATAATTTGAAATGAAATCACCCGGGACATCCTGCTGCGGTACGGGGAAACCCCGCAATAAAAAACGGGCAGCCACATCCGATATAGGTCTTGAAGCGATCGCGCGCCTTGGCGGTGAGGAGGCTCTCTCGCGGGCGGTTCCGGATGAAGACGAACTTGCCACAATGAGCCGGCGGTACCATGCCCTCTCCGACCCCCTGCGGCTCACGATCCTCTACCTTCTCCGCGACCAGCCGCTCTGCGTCTGCGTCATCAACCGGTTCATGCGCATATCCGATTCAAAACTTTCCTACCATCTCACGGTCTTAAAGGAGAGCGGGCTTATCGAAGGCGAGAGCCGAGGGAACTGGATCTTTTATTCGGTGACAGAAACCGGGAAAAAGTTTGTGCAGTAACCTCAGGTTCATTCCATTCCCGTCTAAAGCATGTAAACTCGCTGTTTTATCAGGTTGACTTCCAGCAAAATTACCTGAAGATTTTTTGCCATTCCAATGAAAACACATTCGCCATTCATCATGAGATTGCATTCGGATCCCAAGCAAATCATACTCGCGGACCCCGAATGAAATGGACATTTCTTCTGTTCCATGGAAATCAGTAATGCCTCATCTTTTTTGATATCAACCAATCATTGACGATCTCTTTTGTTTCGTTGATGAGAATCTGCATACTTTGGGAAACGATTTCGGGATCCGTTGTATCCGAGAAAATATACTGTAATCGACTCCATTGGGGATTTTTTTTATCAATATACCATTCGATTACTGGTTGATAGGGCATTTTCCCGCCGTAATCTCCTTTTCTCTCCCGAATAATTTCTCCAATTTCATGAAACCCCTCATCCCAGAACTGAATATCTATCCGGATCTCATTTTTCCCGTAACGATTCCAGTCATTTATCTCGTAATATACGGAATAGTTCGCCCTATTATCAATTTTCTCCCAATCCGGAAAATAATACCGGGCCTGTTTCGGATTGTTTTTATTGCTGAACTCCCGTTTTTTCAGACCGGGAATTGTTGCCGTCTTGCGATCACAGGCATCAATGAAGGGGCGAATAATCTTACTGGGATTGGTAGGGGGTTCAAAAGGGGCTGATGCTATTCGTACAACGGAGTTTTTTTGTTGGTGATCAAATTTTTTAGGAATATATGCCATGCTCTGAAGTAAATTAAACTGATCAAAAATTCTTATTTCAGCGAAACTATCAGAGAAATCTTGGGGGAATACAATGAGTGGCCTCTTTTCGTAGGGAATAAAAAAGTCTTCAGCGGTTATTCCATATGAGTTTGTAGGGATATTCCCCAGATTCCAGAACACTCCCGATCGCCAGATATCCGCAATATCTCGTTCGATGAATATACCCGTCCCAAATACAGGGCATTTCCAGTCACGGGACGCACCCCCAAAATTGTCCCTTACGAAATACCATACGCCGGAACCTTCTCCGGATTTTGGAAACCTGTGGACCAGATTAAGAACAAAATCCACGCCGGGATTGGTCATCCCAAACCCTTTCGGTCCGGGCTTGTTCGCGCAGATATCGTAGCAAACGGAGAGAAAGAATTTTTTCTCTTTGAACTGGAATATATGGCTTTTTTTTGCTTCTGTCAAAGGTTCAAGATCCCCATATATTACGTCCTTTTCCTGAGGTGATGCACAAAATTTCCTGACTCGTTGTTTTATTCCGTTTTTGTCAATTATCAGAGCAACCTGATCGTGGTCAAAACCACGTTCATCCATTTTCCCATCGATGCCGATGCACACGAGAACCTCAGATGAACTTTGCTTCAATGCAGTTGTCACCGCAAGAGATACAGCAAATTCTTCGGTTTTCGCCTCTATCCCCCCCGTATGGATCAACCCAGCGGGAAACAGGATGATGCCATCAGAGGATCTTGATTTTAGAATCGGTGTAATAATGAGGGGAATTTCTCTCAATCGTTCATCATTTTTTGTCGGATCTTTCTCATGCTCAGATCGTAGTGTGACCGTCGCAATCCAGCACGGCAGAGTGTTTTCTGATAAAGACAAGTGATGAGTATAACCGATTTGAGTTCCTTTTTCCGGACATAGCAAGTTCCTGAATTTTTCGATATCCTTGCTATTTTCCGGATCCAACCTGCACCATTCCATATCTCGTGAATACAACCGGACGGTCGGCAGAAATCCGTTCATCTCCGGAATAAAATCCCGCAGGGTATCATACCACGCGCGTTGCTCGTCACGGAACGGTGGATCGTTATCGTATGCCCGAATCTCATCACAATGTTTCATCCACGTGTCCCGCGAGAATCCGAGGTTAAACTCGGTGGGATAGTGAGAGAGTGCAATCTTTCGGGATTCGGTAAAATGCTGAGACTCATCGAATTCAACAATCATTTTCTGCTCTGGCAGGAAAAAATCAACATCGACGTATCCCGCCCGGACAAACTCGGCGAATCCCCGATGATTTTGTAAGGCAGAGTAAATATCATTCAGAACGGAATACTTCGGATGTTCCCGTAATTCTTCAGGGCGTGTCCCGAGGTGGATCCGGTAATTGGGAATGACCTGCCCATAGATTTTTTCCAGAAGTTGCCGGACCCTCACCTTGCATTCCTTGCATCGTTCGTTGTGAGACATTCTACCGACTCCCGAATTTCTCCGTTGCCCCATTCGTATACAAACCCGGCGTAAACGTTGAAGTGCATTCTCTGTCTCGGATCCCCATCTTCCTGACATTGTGCGGATACTTCAGCCTGAAATCTTCATGCATCGGATGGTTCATGCGATCTTCGATCCGCGTTCCGAAAAACCCTTTGAAATATTTCCCTACCCTTGCATCGAACGTGATGATGTTACCCTTACTGAACTCTCTGACCGTGTCAAATGGGGCGATATAGTTCATCCCGATATGATCGGCCAGCAATCTTCCGTGAAGATCTCGCAAAAATCTCTGGAGAATGGTTCTCCCGACACACCGAAGCGTCCGGTACGACCCCTACTGCCAGAAAATTGCTGTAACTTTAATCCGTTTTCCCACAAGTCCTTCAAGATCCACGTTCACGATTTATTCCTCCAAACATCCATCGGGAACGCAAGCAATAAGTTCGTTCACGTGAATGTTGTGAATGTTGTGAATGTTGTGAAGGAGAAAATCTGATGGAGACGCCAAGGTCTGGACTCCCTGAAACCGTGCACATAATTCCACTCGGTCATGAGATTGATCGAGCGGTGAAACCCCTCGTGAACAAAAAAGTTGACCGGGTTCATCTTCTCGCGATATCACCAGAAGCTGATCTCGATCCTGTGATGAGAGATAAGCAAGTAAATTATACAAAGAAAGTGACCGCTCATCTAAATGATCTTTCAATTCCGGTCCTTTTTCACCCGGTCGAAATGTTTGACGTTCTTGATGTTCTGAAGAACGTATCCCGGATTATTGTTCAAGAGAAAGTGGATGGCAACAATGTCTATGTCAATATGTCGGCATGCGGCAGGAAGACCTCATTCGCAGTTACGGTTGCGGCGATGTATCACGAAGTTGTATCCTATTATGTTGCTGCCGAGGGTTATGCAACCGGGGAAAATTCTGGAAAAGAAACCGACCACGGAATGAGCATCGTTGAATCCGGCAACATTGAGTTGCTCCAACAATTCCCTATCATGAAACCGAAGGATATCAACGTTGAACTACTCGCCGAATTGTATCGCAGGAAGATGAACGATACCCCGTATATGAAAAGCGACGAAATCATCAATTTTCTCAATGAGAGGAACGTTCATGGATTCGAGGTTAAACCCGGAGATAAGCGTGGTCTCGATAAATCAAAACTCAGACGCTCCCTGCTAAACCGGATAAGCCGGTCTCATCTTGAAGAACTTGAAGGTCAGAAGTATATTGAGAAGAAAAGGATCGGGAAGGAATCTTCCGTGAGAATTACCCCCGCCGGTTCTCACATCGCTTGTATCAGTGGATTGATAGAATAAATTTAAAATTCCCGTTTCCGCTTCACCGCCGCAATTTTTCCCATCTGTCCATTACCCGCAGGATATTTGGGTTGCCCGGTATGACGCTCTTCTGGACCCTTCACCCCGTCGGAAAAAACGACCCTCATATTCACGTTCCGGTGGCTTTTTTTAGGCCGGATGGGGTAAAACACGTGGCAAAAAACGGGGCTGTAGAAAGGCCATTAATGGCCGTTTGGCGATGGGCAAACCTGCCGTATTTTGGCAAAATAAGCGAGAATGGGGCGTATTCTCCACAGGAACTGAAAAAAACGAATTATCGGGTTTTTTTAGTATAGGCCGGCATGCGGGGGAGGGAAACGGAGCCCGTATCGGGCTTATTTTCATCCCTTCGAGAATACCCCCTATAAAGGAGGGCGATTTATCCTCATGTGTATAGGTTCCCGGTATCTCCTGCATATTTTTGAGGAAACGGAGCAGTGATACTGGTATTTATTCGTGAGAAGTGGACAACGGATTTTTTGTTGCCCGGTGATATTCGGCCAGCAGCGCCGCCGCGTACTCATCCGCGATAGCTGGCGGAATGTAATTGCTCTCCCGGATCCGGCGCATGAGTTCTGCGCTGATTGCTGCATCACCGACAAGCCCCCGGGCCTGAACGGCTGCAAACGCCGCATCAAGATCGGTGATACAGACTGTTTTTCCCGCGACCGAGAGCTGCCGGGTGCCAAAGAGAGCGTCGGCCGCACAGGGAGAGTACGTGTTTCTGTCCATCGTTTACCGTTTCCCGGCCGTTTTCCCGAACGCCGCCGCAGCCGCAACAAATTTCCGGCAGAACGCGTCGGTGAAATACGCATGAGTGTATGCCCCGATGGTGGAATATTCCGTCATCCCGTCATTGCCGTTTCCGATGCCCGCTCCCTGCCCGAGCCGGATCGCAAAGCGAGCCTCCGGATTGCACTCGACCCGGGAGTAATGGAACTCGTGGCCCCGGATCGCCACCGTGCCGGTCCAGAGGCCGGCCCGGCTCCCGAATGCGCCCTGCACGTACCCGAGCGCCTGGAGTTTTTTTGTCATGACCGCCCGGCCGGGGAGGATGTCTGCCATCGCGTACTCCTGGCCTTCTGTTTCAAGCGATCCGCAGAGATACATGAGCCCGCCGCATTCGCCATAGATCGGCATGCCCGCTGCTGCCTGCCCGCAGATGAACTGCCGGCTCCGCGAACGTTCGAGCGCTTCTGCGTGCAGCTCGGGATACCCGCCGCCCATATAGATTGCGTCCACCTCCGGCTCCGCATCTGCCATCGGCGAAAAGAACCGGAGTTCTGCCCCGGCCCGGGCGAGCCGGTCGAGATTGTCCTGGTAATAGAAGCAGAACGCAGCGTCGCGTGCAACCCCGATGACCGGCCGGTGCCGGCCCGCAGGTTTGTTTTTCACGGGACTCGCCGGGACACTGAACGGCGGGGCGGCCCGGGCGACTGCGAGGATCCGGTCGATGTCACACGTTTCGGCGATCACCCGGCCGTAGGTCTGCATCGCCGGCGACTCGGACGCCATCACGAGGCCGAGGTGCCGACTCTTTACCTCGCTCTCCGGCTGCCGGGGCACCCAGCCGAGCGCCGGGACAAATTCCTCCTCCGCGATCATCTGCCGGTGCCGGTCGCTCCCAATCTGGTTGTAGAAGATGCCGGCGATCTTCACCCGGCGATCGAAGTCACGGAATCCCTTCACCACCGCGTGGATGCTGCGCGAGACTGCGTGCACATCGACGACAAGGATAACGGGAACCTTGAGGATACGGGCCACGTGTGCGGCGCTTGCGGTATCGGAACCTTCTCTTCCGTCAAAGAGTCCCATCGCCCCTTCGATCACCGCGATATCAGCGCCGGCCGAAGCGTCGGCAAACGTCCGGCGGATCCCGGCCTCCCCCATCATGCAGAAGTCAAGGTTCCGTGACGGCCGGCCGCAGATGAGCGTGTGGTGGGAGGGATCGATGAAGTCCGGGCCGGTCTTGAACGGCTGGACGATCACGCCCCGGGCCACGAGCGCCGCCATCAGGCCGCTTGCGATCGTCGTCTTGCCGCATCCGCTGTGCGTGCCCGCGACAAGTATACGGGGGATCTCTGCCTGCATGATCATCTCGTTTACATTTTTATGGGTATAATCTGTCGTTTGCGGACTTAACCGGGAGACCGATCTCTCTGTTTTTCAAGCGGGGAAAGGTATGCAAC
>Ga0209099_1001253_pt1 | contig 26183 bp, 23 predicted proteins | sample AD_JPNHW2_MetaG_FD_184430 | JGI IMG/M metagenome (GOLD analysis project Ga0209099, IMG submission 184430) | Active sludge microbial communities of municipal wastewater-treating anaerobic digesters from Japan - AD_JPNHW2_MetaG (SPAdes) (version 2) | ecosystem: Engineered > Bioreactor > Anaerobic... | reverse complement strand
CCCCGCAAGTCCGCTTCTACAAGGAGGACCGCGATGGACGCGGCCATGCACAAGTTCGATGTGGAAAACCTCGACCTCTGGTACGGGCAGACCCAGGCCCTCAGGAAGGTCAGCCTCGACATCGAGGCCAACACGATCACCGCCCTCATCGGCCCCTCGGGCTGCGGCAAGTCGACCTTTCTCAGGGTCCTCGACCGGATGAACGACCTCATCGATGGCGTCCGCACGGAAGGCAAGGTCCTCTATGACGGCACCGATATCTTCGGCGAGGTTGACGTGATCGAGCTCAGGAAGAAGGTCGGTATGGTCTTCCAGAAGCCGAATCCCTTCCCGATGAGCATCTACGACAACATCGCCTACGGCCCCAGGGTCCATGGCATCAAGGACCGGAAGGCCCTAGACGAGCTCGTGGAGAGGAGCCTCGCGAACGCGGCCCTCCTCGACGAGGTGAAGGACAAGCTCCACAAGCCGGCCCTCGGGCTCTCGGGGGGCCAGCAGCAGCGCCTCTGCATAGCCAGGGTCCTGGCCGTCGAGCCCGACGTCCTCCTCATGGACGAGCCGACGAGCGCCCTCGACCCCGTATCGACGGCGAAGATCGAGACCCTCCTTGACGAACTCAAGCGGCGCTATACTATCGTCATTGTGACGCACAACATGCAGCAGGCGGGACGCGTCTCGGACCGGACGGGATTCTTCCTCCATGGCGAGCTCATCGAGTACGCCGCCACGAAGGACATCTTCTTCAATCCGAAGGACGAGCGCACCGAGAACTACATCTCGGGCCGCTTCGGTTGAGACAAGGGAGGCCAGCATGACCACTCGCATCCAGTTCACCGAGGAGCTCGCCCGGCTCAACCACGACATCCTCACCATGGGCACCAAGGTCGAGGAGGACCTGCGCAAGGCCCTCCTCGCCCTCAAGAACGAGGACGTGGCCCTTGCCCGCGAGGTCAAGGCGGACGACGAACTCGTCAACGCCCTCCAGCTCAAGATCGAGGACCAGGCGGCCATCCTCATCGCCACGCAACAGCCCGTGGCCCGCGACCTCCGCGAGCTCGTCACCGTCTTCAAGGTTACGGACAACCTCGAGCGGGCCGGCGACCACGCGGTCCACCTCGCCAAGATGGTGATCAAGCTCGCGGGCGAGCCCGCCTTCAGGCAGGCCTCGCGCCTCGAGTCCATGGCGGAGACCGGCTGCGAGATGCTCCGCGGCGCCACCCTCGCCTACCTCAACCACGACACGGCCGAGGCGCGGCGCGTGGCGGCCCTCGACGACGGCATCGACCACGAGCACAAGGCCCTCGTCGACGAGGTCCTCTCCCTCATGCGCGAGAAGCCCGACCAGGTCGAGCGGGCCGAGCGCCTCATCAAGACCGCGGGCTTCCTCGAGCGCCTCGGCGACCATGTCACCAACATCTGTGAGGCCGTCGTCTTCATGGAAGAGGGGCGGCACGTGGAGCTCAACGAGTAGGGGGCTTCGATGGCAAGGGCTACCGTCCTCATAGTCGAGGATGACGCGGAAATCCAGGAGCTCCTGTCGCTCGCCCTCGCGCGCGAGGGCTGGGAGCTCGTGTCGGCGAAGGACGGCGAGTCCGGCCTTGCGGTCCTTGCTGCGGGAAAAATCGACTGCGTCATCCTGGACATCATGCTGCCGGGCATGGACGGTCTCGAGGTGCTCAGGCGCCTTAAGTCCTCCGGAACCTCGCGGTACATCCCCGTCATCATGACCACGGCTCGCGGCGAGGAAGCGGACATCGTATCCGGCCTCGAGCTCGGTGCGGACGATTACGTCGTGAAACCCTACAGCCCCAAGGTCCTCGCGGCCAGGATACGGGCCGCCCTCCGGCGGGTAGCCGAGCTCGGCGAGGGCGGAGGCGCGGACACCGACGCAGTGACGCGGGGAGAGCTCCGCGTGGACAGGACGAGGCGCGAGGTCTCGCTGGCCGGAGCATCAATCGAGCTCTCCGCCACGGAGTTCGACATCCTGGACCTCCTCTGCCGCAATCCCGGCCGGGTCTTCTCGCGGAGCCAGATAATCGACACGGTACGCGGACATGACTATCCCGTCACCGACCGCTCCGTCGACGTGCAGATCCTCTCGCTGCGCCGGAAGCTCGGCCCTGGCGGCGAGCTCATCGAGACCGTGCGCGGCGTCGGCTACCGCTTCAGGGACTGACCGCCATGGCCAGGAGCATCTTCAGGCAGATCCTCGTCCCCCTCGTCCTCGTGGCGGCCATGTCGAGCCTCCTCATGGGCGCGGGCGCCTACATCGTCCTCGACCGCCTCTATGAGGGCGAGAACGAGGCGTCACTCGATGCGGCCGTCCAGGCCCTCGCCGCGGCACTGCCCGATGGAGCCCTCCCCTCGGCCGGCGGCGCGGATGCCGGGACAGCGGCGCAGGGCAACAATGATGCGGCTGGCGTCGCCGGCGCCGATGCCGCAAGCGCCGCCGCGGCCGCCTGGTGCCGGGAGGTGAGCGCTGCCTCGCGGTGGCGCATCACCCTCGTCGCGCCTGACGGCAGGGTCGTCGCGGACACGATGGCCGATCCATCCAGCATGGAGAATCACGCATCGCGGCCCGAGGTGGCGGCCGCCCTCTCGGGCAGGACCATGACCGCGCATCGGCGTTCCGCGACCGTGGGCAGGGAGCTCTTCTATGCCGCGGCTCCTGTCCTCCGCGGCGGCGACGGGAGCGTCGCGGCAGTCCTGCGGCTCGCCGCCGACCTTCCCGCCATGGAGGCCCGCCTCGTCCCCTGGCGGTTCTTCCTCGCCCTCGACATCCTCGTCGTGGCCATGGCAGCCATCGCGGCCGCCTGGCTTTTCTCGCGGAGGATCAGCTCGCCCCTTGAAGCCCTGGCCGCGGCGACGAGGAGGGTGGCTGCCGGAGAGAGGACGGCTGCGATTCCCCGTTTCGCCGGCCCGGAAGAGGTATCGGTACTGGCCGCAGGTCTTGCGTCGATGGCCTCCGAACTCGACCGCCGGATACGCGAGGCCGAAGCAGAGGGTCGCGAGCGCAAGGCCATCCTCGACGGCATGGCGGAAGCGGTCCTTGCCCTCGACGGCAACCTCGCAGTCCGCCTGGCCAACCCGGCGGCCCTGCAGCTCTTCGCGGCAGGAGGGGATATCGCATCTACCGGGGGACTGAATAGAAAGCCCCTCCTCGTCGCCACCCGTTCCACCGAGCTCGAGGAGGCGGCGAAGTCATGCCTGGAATCGGGCAGGACGGTCGAGCGGGAGATGCCGCTCTATGGAGCCTCGGAGCGCTGGTTCCAGGCCTTCGTCGCCCCCCTCGGCCGCGCCGACGCCGCGCCGGCAGACGGAATGGTCGCCCAGGAAGCCGCTCCCGGAACGGTCCGCGATACGGCCGGATACGAAGGTGTCGTGATCGTCCTCAACGACATCACACGGCTTCGGAGGCTCGAAAGGATACGCAAGGACTTCGTCGCCAACGTCTCGCACGAGCTCAGGACTCCCATCCAGCTCATCAAGGGCTTCTCCGAGGTCCTCGGCGAGGAGCTGGCAGAGGCCGGCGCTGCCGGCGAAGCCCGGCGCCACGTCGAGATCCTGTCGCGAAATGCGTCGCGGATGGAAAGCCTCATCGCCGACTTGCTCACCCTGGCGCGACTCGAACAGGAAGGCCCCGCCTGGCTCGAGTGCGAGGAGCTCGACGTGGCGGCCCTCCTTGACGAGGCGCGCGAGGCGATCGCGATCAAGGCGCGCGGAAAGGATATAGCAATCGAGGTTTCCTGCGCCGAGGGGCTTCGCGCGCGCGTGAATGGGGGGCTTTTCGTCCAGGCGGTGGTCAACCTCCTCGACAACGCGGTGAAGTACTCGCCGCAGGGCTCGCCCGTCAGGGTCGAGGCGCTCGCCATTGAAGCGCCTTCCCTGACCGTCGAGGCGGCCTGCAGGTCGGATCGAGACGCGTTGAGAGGCGACGCTGCGCCATGGTTCGCGGTCACGGTGGCCGACCAGGGCCCCGGCGTCCCCGCCAAGGACCTCCCGCGGCTCTTCGAGCGTTTCTACCGCGTGGACAAGGCGCGCTCGCGGGAAGCGGGCGGTACCGGCCTCGGGCTCGCCATCGTCCGCCATATCGCCCTCGCCCACGGCGGCTTCGTGACGGCGGAAAGCTGGGAGGGCGAGGGCTCGCGCTTCACGATGAGCCTTCCCCTCGCGGGTCCCGACCGCGGTCCCGATCCCGGCCCCGGCGCGGGGGGACCGCAAGGTCCGGCCGCGATCAAGACGCGTTAGCCGACATCAATCATCGGCGTATCGTGACGGTCGACGCTTTCCCGGATGGATCGACGGCGATGGCCAGGATGGAATCCGGCCCGAGCTCGAGGGACAGGCCCTCGGGCAGCTCTACGGTCCACCTTCCATTGGCGTCCCTGCCGGGCTGCGGCGCGAGGGCGCTTTCGGAGAGCCAAGGCCCGGCTCCGGGAAGCATGACGGCGAAACGCCGCGGCTCCGAGAGGAGGCTCGACCGGAAGGTCCCGGCAACGAGGTGCCGGGCCGCCTCGGAGGGTTCGAGGAGCCAGGGATCCGTGTCTGTGCCTTCGAGGACGGCCCTGAGGCGGGCCAGGTTGAAGGCCCCGGGATCGTAGCCGCCCTTGGCGAGCCGACGCGACAGCGAAGCCAGCCAGCCGCCCTTCCAGCAAAGCGCCAGGCGGGCCGGCCCAAGCCCGCCATCGTACCCGGACTCGAGCTCCGCCGGATACAACGTTCCCGCAGGTCGTAGCTCGCGGTTGCGGATGATCGGAACGGCCAGGATCTCCTGCGCCACGCCGCGCTCGAGCTCGACCGCAAGACTGCTGCCCGGAGCCGCCCATGCCTCCTGCCGGACTCCGCCCCCATCCCGCCACTCTACACGGAACATGAAGCCCTCGACCTTGGCCCAGGAAGGCGGCAGGTCGGGCAAGACGAGGGTAACGGCATGGACGTCGAGGCTTCCCCGTTCCGAGGGCTGGCTACAGGCGACCATTCCCGCCGCCAGGAGGAGAATTCCGAAGGAGGGAAAGCAGAGGCGCCGCCCGGCCCGGCAACAGTATTGGATCCGCATGACGGCATAACGGGCGGAGGCTCATTGCGCGATTGAGGAAGGAAGGGCTAGCGGGACTCCCGGGGAAGGCGCTTCCGGAGCTCGTCGAGGACGGCGAGGTAGGCCGGGCTCTGCCAGTCGGGGTAGGTCCAGGGGAGGGGCCTGAAAGCGCCGGACTCGTAGCGCAGGGTGAGCTCGGCGTAGATCCCGTCCGAGAGCGGAATGCGGTGCGGCTTATCCTTGGTGGTCGCAAGGGAGAAGCGGCCGAGGGCGAGGAGGCCGGGGTCGAGGTTGACCGGCCTGCCACCGCCTTCCGACCAGGAGAGCTCGAGGGCGTCGGTGCTTCGCTTGATCTCCGCCAGCCTCGAGGGGTCGACGAGGACCGAGAAGGACCAGAAGGTCCTTAGGAGGCCCGGCCCCATTTCAGGCTCGTAGTAGTTGCTCCATTCAAAGGGGAATTCGGGGCCTCGATAATCGGTCGCGCCGAAGAGCCTCTCGAGACCCGCCTCGATCCGCTCCCTCGAGAAACAAGGCGACCTGAGGACTCCGATGACGAGCCGTTCCTTTCCGAAGGGTCGTTCAATGCCCATGATCTATTGCGCTCCGACTGATTTTAGCCCATAATCCTGCCCTATGGAAGATTCGCAGGCCTTCGCGCGAAGACTCGAGACGGTGCTGGACGCCAAGCGGAGCCGCCTCGACCAGGAGGAATTGCCAAAGCTCAGGGATAGCTTCAAGCTCTTCCAGACATCCTTCCAGGGCATCTACAATGTGCTCTACAAGAAGGGCGTCATCCACGAAGATCCCTACAAGTACGAGATGAAGATCTCCGAGGTCACCTGCCCGCCCGAGGGGAGCTTTCCCGAGAGCGAGAAGATCGATCAGATGAGCGTCCGACTCTCGCAGTTCGATTCCTACCTCGACTTCCTCAACAACTACTACCAGTTCAGCGCTGACTTCCTGGGGCTCGGCCGCATCAAGAGGCTCCTCTCCCTCGTGAGGTATTTCAACTTCATGCAATTCACCGATACGAGCACGAGCATCAACACGCGCTGCCTCGCGGAACTCGTCTCCTCGGTCAAGAAGGGCAGCGACCAGCTGTCCTCCGGCATCCTCGGCGAGGCCCTCGGCCAGCTCGACAAGGCCAGCCGCGACATCCTCGGCTTCCTCAAGGAGCTCTCCACCTATCACCGGGACCGCTACAAGCTCGACCTGCGCGACCACATCGGCCCCGGCCTCGTTTTCGAGGATGGCTTCGTCCTCGCCCACCATGACGAGGCGATGCGCGCCCTCAAGAAAAAGTTCGCGGAGAACCTCGGCGGCCAGCCCTTCTTCGCGGAGCTCGCCGAGGAATTCCTCTCGGAAGACTATAGTCCCGACGGCCCGGCCCTCAGGGAAGCCATCATCCAGCGTTATTCCGTCGCGTCCGAGAAGAAGGAGGAGAAAGCCAAGGCCAGGTCCTACAAGGCTTCGATCCTCGAAGGCGTGCGTTTCCTCGCCGGCGTGAATTACACGGTCGAGGCTGCGGCACAGAAGCTCTCCGAGGCGTCGTCGATCGTCGAGGAAAAGAACCAGGGCTTCATGGCCAAGCTCAAGGCCCTCCTCCGCTCGGTCTTCAACCCGGTAGACAAGGGCCTCCGCTACGAGATAGAGCTCGTCGACAGCATCACGGGAAACCATAGTACGGAGACCATCGACTTCGAGTCCTTCATGGAGGAAACGGGCCGCAGGGCGAGGGTCCTGGCCGGCCTCCTCCAGAAGAACGGTCCGTCCTGGCACCGGCTCGAGACCCTGCCCGACGAGCAGGCCTACAAGTTCCTCGAACGGACGATGGAAGAGCTCCAGCTCCTCGTGAAGCGCTTCGCCGGTCTCGACGACTATTTCCGCAGCGCGGCCTCTGCCGAGGACAAGCCCAGGCTCAGATCGGTCAAGACCGAGATATCGGCGATCAAGGGAGCCCTCATCAAGGCCAACCAGAAAAAGCACGAGTACGTCGCCCAGATGGAGGAAGCCGAGCAGATGAAGCGCCTCGGCATATCCTCGACCTGAAACTCCGCCAAGGCATTCACGGCAGTCCTGGCAAAGCTGAATCCAATGCCTTGCCGTGATACCTTGGCTTTAGCTGAACTGTTTTCCAAGGATGCGCGACCTTGTACCATGCGCGTCCCCTGATACGGTACCAAGCCTGGGACAGCCAGGCTCGACAAGGAGAATCAATGGCCCGCCCTCGTGTCCTACTGGCCCTCGGCCTCGTCCTGGCCCTCCTGGCCCCGGCAGCGCAATCCGCGCAATCCCTGGAAGCGACGGTTCCCGATGAATTCGTGACCGCCTTCAATACCCTCGACGTCCAGTTCGATCCCCACCACTCCATATACTCCGCTGAAGCCGAGCTCTTCACAGGCATTTACGAAGGCCTCTTCACCTACAACCCCGAGACCCTCGACCCGGTCAAGTCAGCCTGCAAGTCCTACACGAAGTCGAAGGACGGCCTGACCTACACCTTCCGCATACGGGAAGACGCCGTCTGGTCCGACGGCACGCCCCTCCTCGCCTCCGATTTCCGCAACGCCTGGCTCAGGGCCATATCGCCCAAGGAGAAGGCGGACTACGCTTCCTTCTTCGACGTCATCGCAGGAGCAAAAGACTACCGGAACGGCAAGAGCAGGAATCCTGCTTCCGTTGGCATCTCCGTTCTCGACGACCGCGTCCTCCAGGTGAAGCTCGCGACCCCCGCGCCGTACTTCACGCGCCTCCTCTGCCACCATTCCTTCTCGCCCATCCATCCTTCCATGCTGAAGAACGGCGACTGGGCGGCCTCCATCCCCTTCCCCGTCAACGGTCCCTATGTCGTCTCGTCCTACGACGGCAAGGAGATCGTCCTCGAGAAAAATGACAAGTACTGGGACAGGGAATCCGTAGCCATCCCCCGCATCAGGATCCTCCTTTCGGACGATGATAAAGGCATGACAGCCCGCTTCGACTCGGGCGAGATCCACTGGCTCGAGGGCCCGATGGATTTCGATTCCCTCGTCGACAGGCAGGCCATCCAGTACTCGCCGATGTTCGGCACCCAGTACTGGTATTTCGACTGCAAGACGAGGCCCTGGAACAATCCCAACGTCCGCAGGGCCCTGGCCCTCCTCCTTCCCTGGGACGAGATCCGCTCCGAGGAGGTCTACCTCCTCCCCGCGCCCACCCTCGTCCTGCCCTACTCGGGCTACGAGAACGCGAAGGGAATCACGGAACGGAACGAGAAGGAGGCCCTCGACCTCCTTTCCAGGGCAGGTTATGCGGAAGGCAAGGGCCTGCCCACGATCAATATCCTCGTCCCGGAAGGGGGAGAGGACGCGGCCCGCGTCTCCGCCATCATGAAGGAAAACTGGGAGAAGCTTGCCGGCATCAAGGTGAACGTCGAGTCCATCGCAGCCGAGAGCTACTACGTCCGCGTCCGGCAGGGACCGATCAAGGGCGGCTTCACCCTCGGCCTCACGACCTGGATCGGAGACTTCGCCGACCCCCTCGCCTTCCTCGGCATGTTCGCGAGCGACTCGAACCTCAATGACGCGAAGTTCGCCGACCCCGAGTATGACCGCCTCCTCCAGGCCGCGGCCCTCAAGGACGGCTCCGAACGCCTCGATGCCCTCGCGGAAGCGGAGAACCGCCTTCTCGCCACGGCCGCCGTCATGCCCCTCTACCACAACCTCGCCACGAACATAATCGATACGGACTATGTCCTCGGCTGGTATCCCAACGCCTTGGACCTCCACCCCTTCAAGTACCTCTCCTTTGGCGAGAAATCGGTGAGGCCCAACGTTGCGCGATCCATCCCGCACGGCGCTTCGCCGTTCTTCCCCGCGCCCCTTTCGGTCCCGCTTCCCGCCGGGCTGGACAGGGAGGCAAGTCCCGTCGACATGCCGGCGTCGCCGGCGTCGCCGGCGTCGCCGGCAACGCTGGCCATCGCCGCCAGGCAGGAGACCTGAAGGTGCGGAAGCCAGTCGCCATAATCCTGTACATCCTCATCGGCTTTCCCCTCCTCTTCGCGGCCCTCTTCGCCATCTCGACGAGGACCTGGGCCTTCGACCGCGCGGCCTATGTGAAGGTCCTGACTGACGACCGGCTCGTCGCGATACTCCGCTCGCCCGCGATGCAGAAGGAGGTCGGCGAGACCGTCGATGTAGCGGGGATCAGCCTCGACGGCCCCGCCCTTGTATCTGCCCTGCAGAAGGATCCGCCGATCGCCGAGCTCAAGGCCCTCGCGACTGACGCGGTCAACGAGAGCTTCGACTTCTTCGAGGGCCGCACGAAGGGCAGGCAGGCGAGCCTCGATCTCGCCCCGCTCAAGGCGGCGATCAAGGCGCGAAGCGACACCCTCGCGACCGACTATGTCGCCGCCCTGCCCGCGGCGCCGGGACGCCCGGCAGAGAACGACTTCAGCTTCAGGCCCCAGGGCCTTTCCGAAAGGCTCGTCGCGACGCGGGCGGCCAACCTCTTGCGGACCCGCATGGCCAGCGAGGTGCCGGACCGGCTTCCCTGGCCTCCCGCCACGTTGCCTGCCGCCATCGAAGGCGCCGACGGCGAGGTCCTTACCGTCGGCAGTATCGATGCCGCCATCGCCGGCGTGGCCCTCTTCGCCTTCCTCTTCACGGCAGGCCTCGTCCTCCTCGGCGAGAAGCGGATGCATGGACGCCTTTCCATGGCGGGCTCCTTCCTCATCGCGCCGTCGGCCCTCATCCTCGTGACCTCGGCCATCGCGGCGGCGGCAGGCCTCGGGGTGCAACGAGGACTCCTGCCCGACATCATGCGGCAGATGGCCGGAAGCGATGGGGGGGCCGCGCTCGCGACCTACTTCCTCGGTTCCTTCCTCGGAAGCTCGGGACCGGTCTTCAGGTCCCTCTTCACGACGGGACTCGTAGGCGTCTGCATCGGCGGACTCCTCGTTTCCGTCAAGCGTTGGGCGAAACCGGAATACGACGAATAGGCGTTCCCGGACAGGGCGCTCGATCAGGCAGCAAGGGCGGTACACACGATGGACGACGAACCGGCAGAATCCGCGCAGTTCCTCCGGAACCTTGGCTTTCCCCTCGTGAAGGTCCACCATTCCTTCAACCACTTCGACTTCACGAAGGCGGGAAGGAGGATCCTCGTCATCGGGCCGATGGGCTCGGGCAAGACGGAGTTCTCCGCGCGCATGTGGCGCGACAGCCTCGTGGCCCTGAGGAAGGGCGATGCGGCCGCGTCGGTCACGAGCACGGCCGGCGCAGACCGGCGCCGGATCTTCGTCGTCCGATCGAGCCTGGACAGCGCCCGCTTCCCCGACTACCCCGAAGACGCCCTCGCCTACCGCGGAGGTTACGAGCGCTGCGGCAGCCACATCTCGCCTGCGCGCGACTCCTTCGCCCTCGAGAGCCTCATCGCAGCCAATCCCGACGTGGGGACCTGGATCATCGACGAGACGACCTTCTTCGACGAGCGCATCGCCTACCTCATCAAGGACGAGTCGGAGCGCCGGGGCCTCGTCTTCGTCTGCCCCACCCTCGTGCTCAACTTCCGGCGCGAGATCTTCAACCAGACCGCACGCCTCCTCCTCGATACGGCGACCGACGTCTTTCCCCTTTCGGCCTACTGCGAGCACGACGAGTGCCTCGCCGACTCGCTCTATACCTACCGCTACTACATGGTCGACGGCATCGAGTGCCCCGCCCTCTACTTCGATCCCCTCATCGTCATCGGCGGCGACAGGACCAAGGAGAGCGGCATCGAGCCCAACTATTGCACCCGCTGCGACCGCCATCACTACCTCCCCGGCAAGGAGTACAGCTACTTCACGCTGAAGCCCCTTGGCGAGGCGGCGGCACGCGGCGACATGAAGCCACTCCTCGCCGAGCTCAACGCCATAGCGGGCAACATCGAGAGCTCGCGGCTCTGGGCCTCGCTCGCCTCCCGCTACCTCGAATGCGATTCGCCCTGTCCCGAGCAGATGAACGCCTTGCGCGTGCCCTGCATAGCCGAGCGCGCCCTCGTCTACCTCTTCGCCGAGCAGAACCTCCTCTCGGCGGCCCAGCTCGCGGGCGCCGTGGCCGACCTCGGCTTCGACCGCGACTATCTCATGCGCCGCCTATCGGACAACCACAGACCCATAGAACTCTAGGCAAGCGGCCGCAGGCCCCGGGGCGGACGGGGCATGAGGCCGGCACGCAGCGATGGCGATGGCGACTGCAACTGCGACTGCGACTGCGAACGGAATCCGCGACATACGATTCCGCTTATGTCGATCTTTCCCCTTCACGACACGCGCGGTGGATGCTAGTATCTAGCCGAGACAAAGGGGGGATACCAATGCCCATGGATTTGCCAAGACTGCTAGCCGCCACGGCACCTCAAGGCGCCGGATGGGCCGGGCTTAGGCGCGTCCGCTCCACGGACAGGAGCTGCAGCGCCCGCGACGGGAAGTACGATTCCGCGAGGGTTACCGAGGATGAAGGCTACCTCGCCGAGGTCCTCGTGGACGGTCAGTTCGGCTACGCGGCCTCGGCGAATGCGGACATCGCCTCCCTCAAGGCCGCCTTCGGCAGGGCCATGACACTGGCCCGCGCCGCAGGGCCCTTTGCCATCCACCGCTTCGACGCCCGGCAGGCCCGTCCCGCCTCGAAGGCCCGCTGGGAAAGCTCGAGGGAAAAGAAGTCCGGACTTGCCATGGACGATTTCGCAGGCCTCGCCTGCTCGCTCTCCTCCGCCATGCGCATCTCCGACAAGATCATCCAGACAAGCGTGGACTTCGAAATCCACGAGGTCGAGACCGAGATAGCCTCCACGAACGGCGCGGAGCTATTCCAGGTCCTCCACGTCGCCTTCCAGAGCCTCCAGGCCATAGCCCGCGACGGTAACGTCGTGCAGAAGCGCACTGCCAATGGCTCGAGCGCGCGCATAAGGCAGGCGGGCGCGGAGTTCTTCGACGCCGGCGCCCTCGCCCTCGATGCGCAAAGGGCCGCCGAGGAGGCCATCGAGCTCCTCACTGCCCAGGACTGCCCCTCGATGACGGGCGACCTCGTCCTCGCGCCGGACCAGATGTACCTGCAGATCCACGAGAGCGTCGGACACCCCTGCGAACTCGACCGCATCCTCGGCGATGAACGCAACTTCGCGGGCTCCACATTCGTGAAGCCGGACGACATCGGGAAGCTCCAGTACGGCTCGAAGCTCATGAACATCACCTTCGATCCCACGGTCCAGGGCGAGGCGGCCTCCTACGCTTTCGACGACATCGGCGCGACCGCGAAGAAGGAATACATCATCAAGGACGGCATCCTCGTGCGGGCCCTCGGCAGCCTCGAAAGCCAGGCGCGATCCGGGAAGCCGGGCGTCTCCGACCAGCGCGCGGACAACTGGTCCCGCGCTCCCATCGACCGCATGGCCAACCTCAACCTCGAAGCCGGCAAGGACAGCTTCGAGGACATGGTCGCCGGCATCGAGAAGGGCGTCTACATGGAGACCAACCGCTCCTGGTCCATCGACGACTACCGCAACAAGTTCCAGTTCGGCTGCGAGTACGCGAAGCTCATCGAGAACGGCCGCATAACGCGGACGCTCAAGAACCCGAACTACCGCGGCGTCTCCTCGAGCTTCTGGAAGAGCCTCTGCAAGGTCGGGGACGGCAGCACCTGGCGGATCTTCGGCGCGCCCAACTGCGGGAAGGGCGAACCCAACCAGGTGATCTTCGTGGGACATGCGAGCCCGGTCTGCACCTTCCGCGGCGTCGAAATCTTCGGAGGCGAGGCATGAGCAACAACAACGATCTTGAGCGCAGGTTCGACGATGCCCGCGACGTCCTCATGGGCGAGCTTGCTTCGGGCGAGGAACTCTCCATGGAGTTCTCCGGGGAGCTGTCCACCTTCATGCGCTTCAACGGCTGCAAGGTCAGGCAGATCGGCGAGGTCGACGTGGCCTACGTTGAGTTCCGCCTCTACAAGGAAGGGAAGAGCATCGCCGCGGGCTTCAACGCCACGGGCGACGCCGGGGAGGATTCGGCCCGTGCGGCCCGCGCCCTCTCCCGGGCCCGTGAGGAATGCGCCCTCCTTCCTGACGACCCGTATCGCAGCGCCCCTACCTCGACCAGCACTTCCTCAGAAGTCTTCGCGGGCAGGCTTCCCGCGCAGGAAAGGCTCCCCCAGGAGGTCCTCGGCCCGGCGGCCGGCACCGATTTCACGGGCATCCACAGCCAGGGCCCTATCGTCCGCGGCGCAGCCAACTCGGCCGGCGCGAGGCACTGGTTCGCCACGGAGAGCTTCATCACCGACTGGTCGGTCTGGCTCCCCAACGGCAAGGCGGTCAAATCCTGCTACGCGGGCCGTGAGTGGGACGGAGCGGAGCATGCAAGGCGGCTCGCTGCGGCCAAGGCGAGGCTCGAGCCCCTCAGCCGGCCTGAAGTCAAGCTCAAGCCCGGCGACTACCGCGCCTACATCACGCCCGATGCCCTCTACGAGACGATAGCTTTCTTCTCCTGGAACGGCCTTGGCGAACGCGACATCCGCGAAGGCGAGAGCGCGTACATCGCGCTCAGGGAAGGGAGGAAGGGCTTCTCCCCCCTCTTCAACCTGACCCAGGACTTCAGCCTCGGAATCGAACCCCGCTTCAACGAGGCCGGGGACGTGGCGCCCGAAAAGCTGGCCCTCATCGAGGGAGGCAAGCTCGCTTCGACCATCGTCTCGAACCGCAGCGCCAAGCAGTACGGCGTGCCGACCAACGCAGCCCCGGAATCGGAGGATCTCCGCTCGCCGGCCTTCGGCGCAGGCAAGCTGGCTGAAAAGGACGCCCTCAAGGCCCTCGGTACCGGCGTGTACATCTCCAACTTCCACTATCTCAACTGGAGCGATGTGGAGACAGCCCGGGTGACCGGCATGACCCGCTTCTCCTGTTTCTGGGTGGAGAACGGAGAGCTCGTGGCCCCCATAAGCAACATGCGCTTCGACGAGAGCCTCTATGATCTCTACGGCTCCAAGCTGGAGGATCTCACCGTGGAACGGAGCCTTATCCCTGAAACCGGTAGTTATGTGCTCCGAAGTCTGGGCGGTGCCCTCCTGCCGGGAATCCTCGCCAAGGGCCTCAGGTTCACGCTGTAGCGCCAAACATCTCCTGATAAATGACAAGGCCGTCCGAAAACCTCGGACGGCCTTTTTTACGCTCTTCTTCAGGGACTGTCCCCGGTATTCCTGTTGACGCGGCTTACTTTGCCTTCCGGGCAACCGGCTTTGCCGTCTTGGCCTTTCCCCGAGCAGCCTTGGCAGGAGCCTTGGCCGCAGGCTTGGCCTTTGCAGCCTTCCTTGCTGCCGATACCTTTCCCTTCGCTGCCTTGCCGCCTTCCTTGCCGGGGCGGGCCTTCTTCCGCCCTGCGGAAGTAACTTCCTTTTTTTGGACCGATGCTTCGCCAAGGTATTCGTGGACGCGCTGGAGGGCGGGAAGCATCTTCTTCAAATCCGCCTCGGAGAGGATGCCCGAAGCCTTCGAATAGAAGTTGCGGGTCTCGGGCGAAGCGGAATGGAGGGCCGTCTTTCCTGAATCCGTTATGACAATACGCTTTACGCGACCGTCCTCCGGATCGTCGACGCGGTCCACATAACCTTTCTTCTCGAGCGAGGTGCGGAGAACCATGGCAGTCGTGGAATCGGTATCGAGGGCCTGGGCGAGCTCCGCCTGGCTCATCCCGTTACGCGCATCAAGGGCGGCGAGAGCCGTATACTGGGCATAGGTGAGGCCACGACCGCGGAGGCCAGCCTCTATCGTCCGTCTTGCCCGGACCTGGACGCCGGATACAAGCTCGAAAAAACGTGCAATATCGCTGGTCTGTTGATCCATTGGTCAATCCTCCTCGGAATTCATACTTTATTATCGTATTTATTACTATTACAATTGTCAATAGATATTGCTAATTCTGCAATTTTTTGGCTAAAAAGCCGAGAAATTCGCCCATCGCGGCGATAGAGGGGAAGGTCGCGCGGAAGAATCCCTGTCCTCCCCCCCCGTTCCCGCCGAATTGACCGCAGAAAGAGCCAAGCAGCTGTCCGAGACCTGCCCCGGAGCCGATCGTCGGACCTGGGGCCATGGCCGTGACGGTCCGGTCCTGGCCCGAGGCTACCAGGGCGGCCTTCCCGCGCTCGGCGAGGGCCTTGGCCACCTCGAGGGCAGCCTCTGCGTCCTTGTCTGGAAGAACAAGGGCCACAAAAGGCCCGATGGTACCGGGGACTGTCCCCCTACAGGATTCCTCCTGCCACGCCGAAATCGGCCCCGGAGCGAGGATCGCCACGACCATCTCGCCCGCCCAGGCTCGGAGAAGGGCCTTTCTGCCCGCAAGAGCGGCCTTGAGTCGCTCGGACTGGCGTAACGATTCGGCTCCTGCCTCCCTGGGCTCGCACCCGAAGACCCGCGCCGCTTGCCTGGCGGCGAGCGTTGACTCACGTGCAAGCCTGATTGCCCTGCCCCCGACGACGAAATGGACACGGAACAACCCTTTGTATTTCTCCGTACCGAGGATCAGCATCAATCTGAGCTCCGCGGTCGATCCAACATGGGTTCCGCAGCAAGGCGTATAGTCAAGGCCGTCTATTTCGACCACCCGATATACCGACTCTCCTGCCGGCGGTACCCTTCTGAGGTTGAACGAAGCAATATCTTCAGGCGGACAGATATGGGTCATGACCCGGTAGTCGTCACCAATGGCTTCATTGACCGCGGTCTCCACGGCCGTCTGGTCGTCATCGGTCAGTCCGTTACAGGCGATATCTATGGTCGAACGCTCTGGGCCGAGGTGGAAAGACCGGGTAGGCGCTCCACAGAGCCTCAGGAGGGTCGCCGAAAGGAGGTGCTGGCCAGAGTGTTGCTCGGTATGGTCACGCCTTCGATTGCCATCAAGGCGCATTTCAACCATGCTCCCGGGGACAGTCCCCCGAGGAAGCGGGGCAGAGAGGCGATGAACCACCTCGTTTCCCTGCTCCGTCACGGAAACGACAGGGATTCCCCCTATTGTTCCGAGGTCGCAGGGCTGGCCTCCCCCCTCGGGATAGAAAACAGTCTCCTCGAAAACGAGATCCGGGTGATCTGGATCGCCCGCGACCGATAGGAGTCTGGAGCAGATGTTCTCCAGGCGCGGTTGGAGATAATAGAGGGCGTTGCTGTTCATAGTGGATCGGTTCCTAGCGGACGGAGAAGTAATGACGTTCTATATAGGACATCCGGTCAGCGGCCATGTCCCAGAACTGGCTTTGCGGGAATTCGTCATGGAGCTTCTTGTAATAGGAATAGGCCTGCTTGATGTCCTTGGTCGCACCGTTCTGCTCGAACGATACACCATAGAGATAGTAAACCTCATCCATGCCTTCAGGATGGAGCTCCATGAAGCGATCCAGGGCGGCAAGGCAGTTCGCGACCCTTCCCGCGGAAAGCTCACCACGGGCTGCCCGGATGATTCCTTCCGGGGAATCCGGAAGGCCGGCGACAAAGGAAGCGGGCGACTGGACCTGAGCTGCGGATGAAGCTGACAGGCTTGTCGAAGGCCCCGAGGTTGATGAAGCCGCGGGGACTGTCCCTGAGGACGCTGAAGACGGCGTGGCCTGAGAGGCCGGCATAAGCGAAGTGCTCCCAGGCTGACTTGTCGCGGTCGTCGACCCGGCCGAGCTAGTCCCCGTGCCTGGCGACGCGCTTGCCATGCCGGCACCCGTCGGTGCTGATGCTGTAGTCTGGGCAGAAGGACTGGAGGTCTGTCCTCCTTTGGCCGCCGTTCCTGTCGCAGCAGTCGAAGCGGCTGTACCGGTCGAAGCCGAGGATCCAGCCGCCACCGTGGCGCTTCCCGGTGCCTGGACTGTCCCCGAGGGCAGGGGCGCCGCCTTCGGCCCGACCTTAACGGCAACAAGCTCCTCATTTGTCGTCCCACGCAGGAGATCCTGCCGCTGGAAGCGGAGGATGAAGTCGCCTTGGCGAACCGTGTCGAGGACAAAGACAAGACCCGCGTCCTGGTATCGTCTCGATTCGTAGAGTATCCCTTCCCTGCCGTCCCGCTCGCCGAGATAGGTCCAGCCGGTTCCGTCGAAGGGAATCTCGATCCGCGAGCCGAGTTCGACCGCGATGTTCCTCGCAATGTCGGGCTGGCGCCCCGCCTTCGGGTCAGTGAAAGGAACAGTCGAGGGAACAGTAGGGGGGAGGGAGGAGGGGGCGGTAGCAGGAGCGGGAGACGCCGTAGGCCCCGAAGCCTTCGGCGCGGCAGGGCTCGAGGCGGCTGCCGTCGACGAAGACGAAGGCGCCGTAGCGGCTTTAGCGGCGCCCGAAACCGGGGCCTTCGCCGCAGGCGCAGGCGAAGCGGCTGCGGGCGTCGCGGCCGAAGACGCTGCACGGGCAGCAGGCGGTACGGGCATGGCGAGCGACGGCAGGGATGGGGACGGAGCCTTGGCAGGAAGTTTGTCGGGAGCCGATTCGACCTGAGGCAGTTCGCCTGCGAACGCCGCTGCCGGCATAGCGGATGGCGCTGGGCCTTGCCCCGAGGACGAGCTTGCCGTCGATGGAAGAGCGGTCGCAGCCGAGGACGGCGCCAGAGCAGCCCTGGCTTGCGAGAATGCAGCAGGAGGCGTGGGGTCAGGCAGGGAGAGGACCACAAGGGAATGGGGCAAGGGCTTCCAGAGGGAATCCGAGAGCTCGGGCCGATCCGAGGAGGTACGGGCTGCAGGGACTGTCCCCGGGGCCGGGGCGGTAGACGGCTGGCCGGCGCAGGCGACAAGAAGAAGCGCCAGGAGCGAGGCAGGCAAAACGGAAGGTTGGAGCTTCATACGCGCCTTAAGGCACCGTCCTGTAGAGGCTGTCGATCTCTTCCCTGTTCCGGGTCTCGAGCCTCGAGATATCGATGCTCGCCGGATCCGTCATGAAGAGGCGGGCATCGTCGGCAGTATACACCCTGTCCTTTTCGCGTTCCAGCTCGACCCGCGCGTCGATCCCCGGAACCTCGGGCTTCAGGAGCTGACGCAGGACCGTCACGCCTTCTGGAGTCATGCGCTCCGGCCCGGAGCCTCCCCCGGGAGGAGCGGTCACGACAATGGCGACAATGCAGATTGCCAGGACCAGGGCGAGAAAGGCGAAAATGAGGACGAGGGCCAGCTTGTTGCGGAGGATGGTCTCGAAGAAGCCCTTCAGGGCCTCGATGCCCTCCGCCTTGCGATCCGCGGCACCCTTGCCTGCCTTGGCCATGGCCTTGGGCGCATCGGGAGCGACGTTGGGGCCGAAATCGTCGAGGCCTCCGCCCCCCTCGTCCTCGATGGTGTCGAAGGGCTCCGCCCTTCGTTCACGGCCCGGCAGCTTCCTCTTCAAGAAAGGCATGGCGGCGAGGAGCTTGCCCAGGAAGGCCCTGACCTGCTCGGAAAGGGGGTTCGCCGCCATGGTCCTTAGCCTTCCGCCTTTTCGGCTGTCGACTCATCGGAGGCGCCGCCGGCCACGGCTTCACCCGCGGCCGGAGCGTCGAGTGACGCAGACGGCGTGGCCGGCGTGGCCGGCGTGGCCGGCGCGTCCGGCGTGGCCGGCGTGGCCGGCGCGTCCGGCGTGGTTTGGGCCGGCGCGTCTGCAGCTGCAGCCGCGGTTGCGGGCATCGCGTTGGGGCTGGCCTCGGGAGGCAGCTCGGTGCCGTTCTCGTACTCGACTTCCTCGTCGTCGAGGGGCACCATCGGCTCTTCCATCTTGATGGCCTTGCCGTCGCTCCGCTCGAGGCGGACCGCGATGACCTTGGTGATGCCGGATTCCTCCATCGTGACGCCAAGGAGGGTCGAGGCGCCCGAGACGGTCTTCTTGTTGTGCGTGATGACGACGAACTGGCTCGTGCGGCCGAACTCCTGGAGGAGGTTCACGAAGCGCAGGACGTTCTGTTCATCGAGGGCCGCGTCGATCTCGTCGAGGAAGCAGAAGGGCGAGGGCCTCACCATGTAGGTCGCGAAGAGGAGGGCTATGGCGGTGAGCGTCTTCTCGCCGCCCGAGAGGAGAGAGATGGCCTCGAGCTTCTTTCCGGGCGGCTGGGCGTAGATCTCGATGCCCGACTCGAGGACGTGGCTCGTGTCGACGAGGCGGAGCTCCGCGCGGCCGCCACCGAAGAGGCGGCGGAACATGTTGTGGAAGTTCTTCTTGATCTTGTTGTAGGTCTCGAGGAAGAGCTCGGCGCTCTCGTTGCGGATCTCGTCCGTTATGCGCTTCAGGTCCTCGCGGGCCTTCTCGAGATCGGCGAGCTGGCTAGAGAGGAAGTCGTAGCGCTCCTTGACCTCGGCGTACTCCTCGGGCGCCATGAGGTTGACCGATCCCAGGTCCTTGAGCTTCTGCTTGAGGCCGCCGAGCTTGTCGCGGAGCTCGGAGACGGGCGTACGGATCTCGAACATCCGCGTCTCGAACTCCATGAGGTCGCGCGAGTACTGGTCCTGGAAGTTCTCCTTCACGTTGCGGATCTCGGTCTCCGTCTGCGCGAGTCCGAGGTGGAGGCGCTCGATCTCAGACTGGAGGGAGCCGAGCTTCTCCATCCGCTTCTTGAGGTCTTCCTGTCGCTTGCCGAGATCGGAGTTCTTCACGGAGATATCGCGCTCGAGGCGGGCGAGCTCCTCCTGGAGGGCCCGGCCCTTCTTCTCGATGTCGGCGAGATCGGTATCGGTCTCCGCGAGCTCCTCTTCGGATTCGCCGAGGCGCTTCTCCTCGAGGAAGACCTCGTTCTCGAGCTCCTTGAGGTAGCCCTCCTGGCCCGCGATCTCGCGACGGAGCATGGCGAGGGCCTCCTCGGCCGCCTTGCCCTGGGTCTCCACGCGGATCCGGTTGCCGCGGAGCTCCTCGAGGGTGCGGCGGTATTCGTCCACCTTCTCGGAAAGGCCCTTGTTCTCGGTCCGGAGCGACATTATCCGCTCGCGGCGCTTCGCCACTCCGTCGTCGATGCCGGCTATCTCGCGGTCGATGGCCCGCTTCTTGGTGATGATGCCCTCGGGCGAGAGGAACTCGTCGATGAAGGCGGGAGTCGTCTTGCGGTAGGCCTCGTAGCGGCCCTTGAGCTCCTCGGCCTTGCCCGCGGATTCCATGAGGTCGGCCTTGGCCTTCGCGATGAGGGCGCGGGCCTCCGCGCCGGCGAGATCGGGCAACTGCTCCAGGTCGGCGAAGATGGCAGCCTTGCCCGAGAGCCTTGCGATGATGAGGTTGATGAGGGATTCGATGGACTCCTCTGCGGCCTTGCGCTCCTGGGAGGAGTAGCCCGATTCCTTGAGGCGGGCATCGAGTTCGGCAACGATGTCCTCGGTTATGGCATCGAGGCGCTCCCGGGCCGCGATCCTGTCCTGCTCGAGCCCTGCTATCTCGGCTTCGGCCTTCGTCACGCCCGCTTCGTTCTCGCGGATGCGCGCTTCGGAGTTCTTTATATTTGTCTCGAATTCCGCGATATTGCGCTCGATCTCCCTGAGCCGGGCCTTCTGCGAGGAGAGCTCCCCTTCCCGCTCGGACTCGTCGTCCCGGAGGGCCTCGAGGCGCTCGCGGACGCCCTTGGTCCGGAGCTTCGACTGGTCGATCTTGACTTTGGCCTCGGTGACCCGGTCGGCGAGGAGCTTGCGCTGCTTCTCCTTGCCGATCTTCTCGACGGCGAGGCCATAGACCGTCTTCTGGTGCTCGACGAGCCTGGCCTCCATGTCGTTCACGATGTCGAGGCTCTCCTCGAGGGAGAGGTTGATGCCGTCGATCTCGGCCTTGAGGCTGTCTCGCGTCTTGACCTTGTTGCCGATCTCCTCGTCCCGCCTGTCCTTCTCCTGGACGAACTGGCGGAGCCTGAGGAGGTGGAGGTCGAGCTCGGCCGCGAAGATCTCGTCGCGGAGGGCTCGGAACTTCAGGGTCTTCTCGGACTGGTTCTTGAGGGAATCGTGGCTCCGCTTGACCTCGGCGAGGATGCCCGACACCTGGCGCATGTTCTCTTCCGTCCGGTCGAGCTTCTGCTCGGCCTCGCGGGAGCGGACCTTGTGCTTGGTGATGCCCGCCGCTTCCTCGAAGAGGTAGCGCCTCTCCTCGGGCTTGGAGGAGAGGATCTGGTCTATCTTGCCCTGCTCCATGACGGAGTAGGCGGACTTGCCGATGCCGGTGTCCCAGAAGAGCTCGCGGATCTCCTTGAGCTTGGCCTGCTTGCCGTTGATGAAGTACTCGGCCTCGCCGGAGCGGTAGAGCCGGCGCTTGATGGCAACCTCGGGCACGTCGAGGGAGAGAAGGCCGGCTTCGTTGGAGATGGTGACGGTGACCTCGGCCACGCCGAGCGCCTTCCTCGACTCCGTACCGTTGAAGATGATGTCTTCCATCGAGTCGGCGCGGAGGCTCCTCGCAGACTGCTCGCCGACGACCCATTTTATGGCGTCCACGACGTTGGACTTGCCGCAGCCATTGGGGCCGAGGAGGGCGGAGATACCATCGGCGAATTCTATGCGGGTGCGATCGGCGAACGATTTGAAGCCGAAGATCTCAAGGCTTTTCAGGAACACGGGCTGCCCTCGCGGAAGAAGCGAATTTTCTCAAGAGTAGCACGCTGGGAGCCTCGTTCGCAAGGCCGAAGAGGGGGACAGACCCCGAGCCCCCAGGCAACAATGACACTCGCCATCGCTCATGTCGCTATAGTTCAGCGGTGGAATCGAAGGACGCAGGGCAGGAAACAAGCGGATTTCGCAGCCCTTCGCGGAAGCCTCCCCTACATTGCCATCCACATAGAGAAACGTCTATACTGGCGCCATACCGATAGCGAGGAGAATTGCCAATGCCAGCATCCAAGGTGTATTGGACCGACCTCAGGACCGATCCCAACCATTCCCTGATAAAGAAGCTCGACAGTCTCCTCAGGACGGCCGGCTTTACGTCCCTCGAACTCAAGGACAAGTACACGGCGCTCAAGATCCACGTCGGAGAGCCGGGCAACATGTCCTACATCAGGCCACCCTATGTCGCCGTGGTTTCGGCCCTCGTCCGGGAGCTTGGAGGAAAGCCCTTCCTGACCGATTCCAACACCCTGTACTCCGGAAAGCGCCACAACGCCTACGACCACCTTCGCGCCGCCCTGGAAAACGGCTTTTCCCGTGACGCGACGGGTTGCGACATCATCATCGCCGATGGCCTCAAGGGGAGGGACCTGGTCCACCTGCCGGTCAAGGGCGGCGTCCACTGCGCAAGCGCGATGATCGGCGCCGCCATCGCCGAGGCCGACGCCGTCATCTCCCTCAACCACTTCAAGGGCCACGAGCTCACGGGCTTCGGCGGCGCCCTCAAGAACCTCGGCATGGGCGCCGCAAGCAGGGAAGGCAAGAAGTTCCTCCACGAGGTCTCCCATCCGAGCATCGACGAGGCTGCCTGCACCGGCTGTCACGCCTGCGAGAAGAGCTGTGCCTCCAAGGCTGTTGTGGTGGGCCCCCGCAAGGTCGCCGTCATCGACCACAAGCTCTGCGTCGGTTGCGGCCAGTGCGTCGTGGTCTGCCAGTTCGGCGCGGCCAAGCTCCCGAGCGGCAGCGAGAGCGTCGTCTGCAATGAGCGCATCGCCGAATATGCCCTGGCCGTCGTCTCGGACAAGCCCTCCTTCCACGTCAACTTCGTGATGAACGTCTCCCCGAACTGCGATTGCTGGAACCACAACGATGCGCCGATCGTGGCCGACATCGGCATCTTCGCGAGCTCCGACCCCGTGGCCCTCGACCAGGCCTGTGCCGACGCCGTGAACGCCGCCCCGGCCATCAAGGGCACGGTCCTCACGGACAAGTCCTTCGTCTCCGGCGAGAAGTTCCACCACGTCCATCCCGATACCGACTGGGCCTCGGGCCTGGACCACGCCGAGAAGCTGGGCCTCGGTACGAGGAAGTACGAACTCGTGAAGGTCTGAGCCCCTCCCCTTAATCCCTGTCAAAGAAAGCAAAAAGCCCCGCGAAGCGGGGCCTTTTTGCTTTCTGACCTGTAACCAGGTTCTCGGGTCCAGGGGAGCCTGCAGCTCCCCTGGTCGCGCCTTTAGGAAGATGGGGTCCTAGGGGAAGATCCCTCCAGCCCTCGACGTCCTGTCTCGGGCTTCCGGGCCGGGGCCTTCGCTGGCGGCGCGCATCCTGCGCGCCTTCCTGCGCTCCGCGCAGCGCTCAGGCCCACTCAGCCCCGCCGATACTGGTCGCGGGGCTTCGTCCTTTCACTCGAATCGAAAGGTTCCTTCCCCCACTAATGGTCGTCCTGCTTTACCAGGAGCTCGTAGACCTCCTCGGGCGTCTTGGCCGCAAGGAGGGAGCTTCTGAGCTCGCCGGACTTCAGCTTGGAGCTGAAGAAGGAGAGGGTCTGCAGATAATAGGCATGCTGGTTGTAGGCCGCGGCGATCATGAAGAGGAGGCGCACCGGCACGTCGTCGAGGCTCTGGAAATCGATGATGTCGCACTGAGAGAGGCCCACGGAGACGACAAGGTCGGTCACCGAGGAGAGCCGCACATGGGGGATGGCTATGCCGCGGCCGATGGCCGTGCTCATGAGCTCCTCGCGGCGGAGGATCTCGGAGACGAGCTCCTGCCGGCTCTTGATCTGGGGTGCCGTAGCGAGATTCTCTGCCAAGGCCACGAGGGCATCGCGCTTCTTGGCGTGGTTGAGGAAGAGGATCCGGTCGGGAGACAGGATATTCTGGATCTGGACGACCGAGAATACGGAAGCGGGCTTGTTCGACGAAAGCCGCTCGTTCACCCAGCGCTCGATTTCGCTTTTCTTGAAGCGCCAGACCGTTCCGATCTTGCCGGAAGGGATTTCACCCTTCTGGGCCCAATCGTAAACTGTCCGCTCAGAAACCCTGAGGTATCGAGCCACTTCTTCAATGGTGAGGATGTCGTCATCCATGCGAAGAAACCCTCCATACAGTCATTATTCTACAAGATTGTGCAACGATTTCTAGGATATGTCAAGTGAAGACTTTATTGCGGACATTTCCAGTCTTCTCAAAGCTTACACCGAAGACCAGGGATTTCCAAAGTCTTCCTTATATACAAGCGAAGAGAGCTTCATGTTCGGGTGCAGGAGATGGCTTGCGAATCGCTTGAGGTCGGGTCTGTCCCTCGGATAGCCGATGGCCAAGAGAGCGATAACGTCGTAGCCTCCGGGAACGCCAAGGATGTCCATCGCCCCTGTCTTGTCGAAGCTACCGACCCAGCAACTGCCAAGCCCCTCTGCCGTGGCGGCCAGCACGATATGTTCGATGGCTATCGAGGTATCGACCTTGTACCATTCGGGGGAGGCCTTGATGTCGCCGCAAGCCGCGATCACGATCGGTGCTTCGGCCAGGAATTTTCCGTAGATTCCGCTTGCCAACGCAGCCCGTTTCGCGGGATCCGAGACGACCACGAGTCTCCAGGGCATCAGGTTGTTGGCTGAAGGGGCCTCACGAGCGGCTTCAAGGATGCGGTCAAGGACGTCCTGCGGAACCTCATCCTTCTTGAACGAGCGGACGGAACGCCGCATGCCGATCGTCTCATAGAACTCCATGGCTTCCTCCCTGGATGGCGCCGACCCTAATCCGACTCGGACGACTCCTCGAAATAAACCCGTATTTCCTCTGCGCTGAAGCCAAGCCTTCTGAGCCTGCTCCGAAGCTCCCCGCGGTCAGGTTCGCCCTTCCGTCTTTCCCTGGCGATGGCCGCTGCCAAAGCGACTCTTCTCTCTTCAGGCCCGAATACCTGCCTGATCGCGGCCTTGGCGATGTCCTCGGCTATCCCGCGGGAACGGAGGCCCGAAAGCAGCTTGAGCGGGGACAGTCCCGCGCCGCCCCCGCCACCCTGCCCGAGACGGGACCGGAGCCATGCCTCGGCAAAACGCCGGTCGGAAAGGAGGCCTTCTGCTTCGAGGTGATCAAGCGCAAGACGCACGGCCCTTGGGGACAGACCCTTCTTCTCGAGCTTGGCGCCGAGGAGGTACCTCGTCTGTTCGGCCCGGGCAATGAGGGCGGCCGCCTGGCGTTCGGCATCGGTAGCATCGGCAGCGAGGGCCAGCGACACCAACCCGTCCTCGTCGAGCTCTGTCCCTGGGACGAGGTCCTTCGGATCCAGTCCCGATTCCAGGAGAAAACAGGATCGAGCCAAAAAGGAAGAGCCTCCGACCGCGATCTTCACGGTACCGGAGGCTCTCGCTTCGACGGATTCGATCCGCCGCATCGGAGTCCCGGTTTCCCTGGCGTCTTCCGATGCCGCAGGAAACCGAGCCATAATGCTGTTTAGCGCTTGGAGAACTGGAAGCGCCTGCGTGCACCGCGCTGGCCGTACTTCTTGCGCTCGACCATGCGGGGGTCGCGGGTAAGGTAGCCATTGGCCTTGAGGGCCGTGCGGTTGGCAGGGTCGATCTGGGAGAGGGCGCGGGCCACGCCGTGGCGGCAGGCGCCGGCCTGGCCATGGGGACCGCCACCGATCACGGTGATGACCACGTCATACTTGTTTTCACAAGCGGTCACCATGAGGGGCTGGCGCACATTGAGGACGAACTCGCCCTGCTTGAAATACTCGTTCACATCCTTGCCGTTGACGGTGACCTTGCCGGTCCCTTCGCGGAGGAAGACGCGCGCCACGGCGCACTTGCGCCTGCCGGTGCCGATACCGAGATTGGTGATCATCTATCTCCCCTTCTCACAGTTCAAGAGTGGTCGGACGCTGGGCAGCGTGAGGATGACTCGAACCAGCGTAGAACTTGGCGTTCTTGAAGAGCTTCCTGCCGAGCGGTCCCTTGGGAAGCATACCGCGGACAGCGAGCTCGAGAGGATCGGTAGGATGCTGCTCGATAAGCTTGCTGAAGTTGGCTTCCTTGAGCCCACCGGGAAATCCGGTGTGGTGGTAGTACATCTTGTTCTGGCGCTTGCGCCCGGAAATGGCGACCTTTTCGGCGTTGATGATGACGACGAAATCCCCAGTCTCCTGGGAAGGCGTGTAGGTCGGCTTGTTCTTGCCGCGAAGGACAGAGGCGACTTTGGCAGCGACGCGACCGAGGGGCTTGCCTTCGGCATCGATCAGGTACCAGGAGCGCTCTGCAGTCTCCGGCGTAACGAAAACTGTCTTCATGTATCTATACCTTACCTTCTATGGTCTCAAGACGGAATAAGCGCGGGAGGCATATTCCCATAGATGCGACATCGTGTCAAGACGGGCAG
>Ga0209099_1001249_pt1 | contig 26252 bp, 41 predicted proteins | sample AD_JPNHW2_MetaG_FD_184430 | JGI IMG/M metagenome (GOLD analysis project Ga0209099, IMG submission 184430) | Active sludge microbial communities of municipal wastewater-treating anaerobic digesters from Japan - AD_JPNHW2_MetaG (SPAdes) (version 2) | ecosystem: Engineered > Bioreactor > Anaerobic... | reverse complement strand
CAGACAACGGAGCATAACGATTGAAAAGAATTGTCTTTCCTTCGTTTTGACTTCGAGTTTGTTTCTGTGCGCCCTCTTCCATGACTTGTTCCCACTCATTTCTTTTGAGGAAAACCTTGGAGTACAAGGTCATCATCTCATTAGTGAGTGTTAGGGTTGTTTCAGCAGCCATATTTTTTAACTAAAAATTAATAAACTACGCCGTACTTTTCTTTGATTTCTTCAATACTCATATCTTCAACCGATTTCTCGGTTTTTTCGACATGACTTGAAGGTCTCATAGCAGACTCGGCAGCCTGTTTAGCGAGATTACTTTTTTCTGAAGCGACAGCATTTTCGACTGACTTAGAAAACGGTTTCATCATTTTAGCCACTAGGGCGGTAACCGACGTGTTAGGGTTTCCCACAACAGCGTTATAAACAGCCGTGGTAATACTTTCGTTCAAATCGGGGTCAAACTTATCACTTGAGGGGTCTAATTGTGGGTAGGCGGTAACAGCTTCTTTTGCCTCAGTATTGATGCGATTGATTACCTTTTCTTTTTCAATCTCCATCCTGGTTAAAGCTCGAAGGTCATCCAAAGTTAGTTCACGTTCACCACTACCCGAAGGGGGGATACTTGGCTCAAACCTGTTGAGTCCACCGGTAAACTCTTCTATCTTTGAGGATAGACTTTCGACTTGGTCTTGAAGTTGTTTTTTCTCCTTAACTAGCCCTCGGATACGTTTGCTCGCACCCGTCTCCCTTTTTTCACCATCCTCAGATTCAGTTTCTTCACTCTCGGGCTGATCGGCCCCAGAGGATTGACTCTCTTCTGATTCTAATGTCGCTTTTTCTTCTACTGGTGATGATTCAGCTTCGTTGTTTTCGACCTCAACGTTTTCGTTTTCCATCAAATTTGGTTCTTCTGACATTGCATATTGAACTGATAAACAGTGGTATAGTTCACCGAGACTCAAGCTCTCTACGGATCAGGTAAAAAGACTTGGATGAATGGCAGGTAGGAGGAACCTGCCACTCGTCTAAACCTTTTTTAAATCTTTTTTTAATTTTTTTTCTTTAGAATCGGTTGACCTTTTTTGTCAATTCCAATTAGTAACTTGTCCATACCAATGTAGATAGCGTGTTCTAGTTCACAAGATTGGCAAATTGCATAAGGACCTCTTTGTCGCCACTCGTGATAACCCTTGGGGACAAAGGAAAAGGACGGATTGTTAAAGTTCAGGACTTCGCCTTCACTGTTTTCTTCAGGATGCAGATGTGATTCACTATATACTTCATCTTTTCCAGTAGTGTCTTGCTTGGTTTGATATAAATTGTCTGGATTCTCATTTGTCATCCTTTATCTCCTCGACTACTTCCGAGGAGTCCTCCACCTTATTGATAATCGAATTTAGAAGACCCTTGGCTAAAGTAACCATAATGGTTCTATCGCCAATATCTTCCCGACTTAATCCGGAGTCGACAGCGACAGTTAATTGGGCATCGAGTCCTTCTTTTAGGCTTTGGATGTAATTTTTAAGATTAGTCCATACCTCCATTTGCGATAACGTGTGAAAAGCAGCGTCCTGGGGGTCTATCCCCTTCTTCTCCAATTCCGCGTTTTTTTGTTGTTCCCAAACTCCCTTAATACTGTGGAAGTCCGGCTTGATTGCTGGCATCTATTCCTCCTTGTGGCATGGGGGGTTGTCCGGGTTGAGCCGGTATTTGATTGACTCCCTCGTCCATTTGAGCCACTAAATCCATAAATTGTTGCTGATGTTCTTGCATAGCTAAATCGTCTTCTTCGGCAGGGCTTTTTTCGGCATCTTGGCTCTCGATAATCTCATCCCAATTATTGACGTTTTCAGACACAAGTTGGGTTAAGAGTTTGGTGAACTTAATGTTTGTCCCTTCCATCTTTAAGAGTTCAATCATAGGGGAAGTTACTCCGCCTTGGGGTGAGGGTTGGGCATTCTGAATTAAAAGGTTTAGAAGAGCTAAGACGTTGTCCTGTTGATTTTGTTTATCGACAGCAAAGGAAGAACCAGAGACCATTTCATAGTCGTAAAGAATAGAACCGGTTTGACCTTTGTTAATCTTTAGATTCCCTGTCTTCTCGTCATACTGACTTTGCATTTCAGGGAATTTCTTGAGGATTTGTTTCATCTCTTCTCCAAAGAGACGGACACTAATTGCCGAGCTTTGTTTTTGAGAGATAAGATTGACCATCTTTTTCATAATCTGATTGACGGCAATCTCGACATAGAACTTATCCCAAGCATCTCGTGAGTTTTCTCTGGCAGCCTGTTGTTTAAGGGCTTGGGGAGTCTTTCCAAATGAGCTATCGATAGTTGAGGAGACGGTGGTATCGGTGGTTCCAAATTGATTTAAGAGGGCCGCATTGGCACTCTGATAGATACTTTGAAAAGTTTGAATCCCTTGAGGACTTAACTGAATGGCTTGAGCCGCTAGAGCCGGATTACCCCTGGCAATCCAATTCGCTCCGGCCACCCGTTTAATCGATGAAGGAATGATAATGTCTTTGTTAAAGATAACCGGGGGGAAGATAGACATTTTAGCTGAATCTAAAGCCAGATTCCAGGCTGAATTCATCACATATTGCATTGACTTACCCCTTTCCACGTCACCCATACCCATAAAGTCTTCAAATAAGGGAATGGCCCATTTGTTACCTACTGGCAGCTCCCCTTCAATTCCTTTATTCTCACTATCACGGATAACTTCATAATCTGCTGCCGGAACTACATCTACCCACCTATCACGTTCATACATGGATAAGACTTCATAAAAGCCATCACCCTTAGTGCCACTAACACCGGCTTCCATATCCTCTTCACGTTGAGTTTTAGAATCTGAATCACGGTCTTGTTTATCACCGGTGCTTTCTTTAAGTTTTGTAATAACTTTATCGACATTCTTGTAACCATCAGCTTTGCGCAGTTTCTCGAAGAAAGAGAGGGGTTTCCATGACCGGACAATGATGTATTCCGAATCTTCGATTGAGGTTGCCCCTACCTGGGGGAAGATGTCCCAAGGGGAGATAAGCCACATATCCGGACCAACATAACCATTTTTTTTAACATCCCAATCCACCATGTAGAAAGCGTTACCGTAGATTTTGCTCATTCGGTGTAACATTCGAAGTTTGACAAGAAAAGGGAGTTGAGCGTTGGCATTAGGGACAACGTATTTATCCAGGATAAGGTTCATCAGAGCTGAGGCTCCCATATCATTCTTAGAAATTGCTTTCACTTTCCCAACAGGAACTTGTGCCATTACCCGAGCCTCAGACTCGATGATATAGGTGGAAATCTTGTGATCAAAGACTTTAGATTTGGTCGTTTCACTGATTTGGTCTTCTAAATTACCTAAAAACAAATTCTCGTGTTCTTTCCACATTTCCCTCTTATTGACGAGTGAATCATCAGCTGCTTGTCTCCTTTGTTTGATTGTGTTTGATATTGTGTCCATAAAAATACCCCCTGTTACGGGGGTTCACACCGCTTTCTATACGGTAAAAACTCTAAAAACTAACACCATTTGGTGGTCAACTGCTATATTATAACATAATTTAGCAGAATAAGCAATAGACTGCTAGTTTATAGCTAAGGTTTATCTGTGTTCTTATAGCGTTTAACCTTAACTATCTGAAGTGTTTTGATAACCGGTTCGCCATCTTTCATGGTTAAAGTAAAATTAGCCGAGCCATACTCTAGCTCTTGGGCTTTTCTTTCAACTATGGCATGGAATTCAAGTTTTTTGGGGCTTAGCATAATCTTCAAAATCTCTAAAAACAACATCACAGATTATTTTATTACTGACTCTTATTTCAAAGTAAAACACCCCATTAGGAACTTTAAGCATTTCTTCTGCTATTTTAAGATGGGCCCAGTTGTTTTGAGGTTTAGTTTCCATTAAATTTACATTAAGTTTAATCAATAAAGTCCTTTGTCATTAAATAACTGTTCTGTGGGGAAGTCGTCAATATCATCATCAACTACCAGTGAGTTAATCCCGTAACGGACAGCATCCATAGCATGATCAAAGCCTACATCAGGGACATTGATTATCTTTCCCTCTTTGTCTGTCTGCCATAAGTAGTTTCTGTATTCCTTGATTAGATTAAGACTGCGTTTAGTCATACTCATTCTTTGGTCTTGGACATAAGCTATCCCCTTAGAGAGCGACCCCTGACCTTTTAAGGCAGGTTGAATCATCACACCATAACTTGTTATCTCGTCTATCGACTTTGGTTCGGCACTATCAGCTATCACCAAAGCCTTGTCTTGATTGTTTAAAACATCAGCGATTTGTTTGTTACTTAATCCTTTTTGATAAGTGATTTCATCTAAGATAAACCCTCCGTTGTACTTGTAGATGCCTACGATAGCGGTAGGGTCATTAGAATACCCAAAATCGAGTCCATAGCGTTCTAAGCGTGCTTCATGGGGGACATCATCAATAATCTGCCAATCTTTATAAATCTTGCCTTCTACCTCACCTAGTAAGCCCTCACCGTATACCCTCCACCAGTTTTTATTACCCTTGCGAGATTCTATGGCCTGAACGATGTTTGGATCAAGAGCTTCGTTATCTTTGTAGGTAAGAATAAGAAAATCTACGTTATCTTTATCTTTAACTTCTGTGTAGAACCAATATTCTTGAACTGGGTTGTGATCTAGCCATATAATTTTCTTAGTACGAACTTCCAACTGAGTGTAGGTTTCATAGGATATATTATTAGCTTCATTAATAAACAACACATCTCTTCTTGGTCCCCTTACCTTCCCGGGCTGATCTGCTGAGAAGAACTCGATTCGACTCCCTGTTTCAAAAAGATAAACATAATCAGTCTTTGACCACTGAGAGTCTTTAAAGTACCCATGCCCCTCCATAATGTTAAGGAAGTCCCTTATTGCTCCTCGGCGAAGGTGAGGGAAAGACTCGCTAACTACCGACAATAACTCATTTTTGTGTGTTTGAGCATATTGAATACACCACAATAGAATTGAGATAGTCTTGCTAGCTGAAGTACCACCAGCTACACCTCGAATACGCTTTCTTAGAGCAAAGATTTTATCAGTAGCAGTTGTTTTAACGTATTTCATAATTTTGAAACTAAATCAATATCACTAATAACTTCATTACCCCAGACATCCCAACCATCAGTTTTTTGTCTAGCAAATAGTTCTATTCTAGGTAAATTACCCATAAGTTCTACTATTCTATTTCTAACTTCTTCTGGTTTTTCACTATGTCTTTTTCTTTCTGCTATAACTAATTGTTTTATATTTTTTATAATTCTTTGTGGTTTTCCTTTTACCCCAAGTAAGCAAATTTCTACATTACCCATAGTCCATCTACCCATATTAGAAATCCATTTACCATTTTTACTTTGTTTATTCCAACAAAAAGCAATAGTTTTATATTTGAAACCCCAAGATTTTATAACTTCTAATGCTTCTGGTAATAATGGAGAAGTTGCCCATATAAATAATACACAATTTTTATCAGTTAATTCATTTATTGGTAAATTACAAATATCTTTATTATTCATAACTGGATAACGAACAGAAGCACCAAAATATGCTGTACCACCACTTTTCTGTGTATCTTGATATTTCCAAGGTGGATCAGCATAAATAATCTGATATTTTTTCATTCAGCTTTCAACTCACCTAGTATTGGTGAAACATTAACTTGAACATTGACTTGAGAATCGGGTCTTTCAACTCCTAATAACATTCCAAGTCTTTTGTTATAGCTCTCTCTGGTTTTATGGTCGGGTTCTCTGTCTCCAGTAAAGTCATTCCACTTAGTTGCTTGATGGCCTTCTCTTAACTGATTGACATACTCATCTAAGCCAACTCCATAGACTTCTAAAATAGATTGAATGCTAACTTTTGCTAACTGTCTTGAACCTAAAACTCTGGCACTATGAGGATCAACGTCAGGGTGTAATTCTAAATATGCCTTACTAGCGTTTTTACCATTCTTTATCCATGTCAAAAAAAATAATACAAGGTCCAAATCACCTCCAAAGGCTATCTCTAATTCTTTTATACTCGGCTTGTCGTCTTTCTTGGCAGGTTTTAGTCCCATAGAGTGTTGAAATAAGTAACAAATAACTTTAGAGCTTCCTTTTGTTTTCCATAAGCAATCTTAGCTTGTTTGTTGAAGTTCCCCATGTTATTGACACTTTCGTCAAGACGATAGGGAGCGTCTATCCCTTCAGAGATGGTCTTAAGTATCTTTTTCCACTGTTTAAAAGTCATTCCATCTGGATGACTGATAGTATGCTTTTCTAGATACTTAATGGACTCGGATATGACCTTGGCTAAATATGTATCTAGGTCCCAAGTGTCTTCAGGACACCAACCATGTACACCTCTGTACATAAAGTTTTTTAGTTTCATTTTTTAGGTTGAATTAATAATTTTTCTAATTCCTGACATTTCCAATTTTGTTCATGTAACCACTCAATAATTTCTTTTCTAGTAAATTCGTAATCTTCTCTCTGTTGTTTAGATTGAAAGTAAGACCATAAACCATTAAATACCGCTTTCATTACTGGTGAATTAGTGTGAGTAAAAATAGACCTAAACAGTTTTTTAAATTCTTGTTTCTCTGTCATTTATTTATTCTCCTTTAATGATTGTAAAAGTTGTTCTAATTCCCTTCTTCCAACTGGCATAGATAATTTATCTACTAAATTCCATATCTCCTCTATCACTTCTTCTCTCTGTTGTTGGAGGGTTTTAGAGATAAAGTCTTTAACAAAAGGTTTGAAATCATATAATACCTCTCTACCTGACCCAATTTTCCCTGTAAGAACTGATAATTGTGGAAAGTTTTTATCAAACTCTTTCTCCCACTTATTGTTTGGTTTATTGGGGGAAGGTGTATTTTTAATGACATATATCATCTCCTTGGTCTGTTTTTTCGTAAGTTTTTTAGCATACTCACTATTTGGTTTGAATGGTTTATTTGGTTTCCCGTTAATTAAGTCAATAAATTTTTTTAGATTGTCTTTGTTTACTACTCTTTTCATTTTTTAACTAAATTTATAACTTCTTGTGCTATCCCATCATAGTCATAGAGACCTGTCATAGGGTCTTTATTGTGTTTTAGGATGTCTAGGAATAGTTTTCTGATAAACCTTCTAATACTAAACAAAGTAATATCATCACCACTTAAGAAAAACCTATCTATCTGTCCCCCAATTTCAAACACCTCATTTTGATACGATTTCTCTCTCATTTTGAGGCGATTCATTTCAGATAAGTCTACATTTCTATGCTTTTCTGGTTGCTTATCCTGGACAGATTTGTCGTGTTTCTTTGAACTGGTAACTAGATTATTTCTTGCTCCCAGTTTAGTATCAATAAAAGTAACATCCATTAGTCCCATCAATTCCATAAATTGCTCTACCATAGGCTTACCAGTAGCGATTATTTTATCTACTGCCTTCGAATAATCGTGAACGTTGGTGATTTTTTTAGTCTTCTTCATGTTTGCGTGATTGTTGCGTGATTGTTGCGCTTTCATTTTTCTGAGGGTAATATAACACCGTTTAGCAGTTATGTATATGTATTGCTAACGTACTGCTAATGCATAGTTAAACCTTTAATCAAATCTACTTTTTCACACTTCTGACAGGGTTCTATCCTTCCCCAAGATACCCATGCTTTTTCTACTTTACAGATGGGGCAAAGAACGTTACCGGCCTTATCGAGGATCGCTTCGTCTTGGTATTTTTTATTGACTTCGTTTAGTTTCATTGTCTATTTTTTCAAAAAATATATCTGAGATAGCCATAGCGTGTTTTAACATTTCATCTGATTTCAATTCTTCGATAATAGCTAGCATTTGTAATTGAAGATTAAGAAACTCATTGGCTAAATCAGTTTTTTTTCTCATATTTTTGAATGAAAATTTTATAATTTCTTTCTGTTTGTTCTCTTTCGTATTTCTTGGACCAGAGTTTGAAAGCTAATCTGTCTATTCGCTCTTGTAAGCCTTCGAGCATATATTCGTTTGTGGTTACATGGTTCATAATTTGCTTTGATAATATTTATTTTTCCACCACCCACTTAATGTTTGGATCGGTATAAAGGGCTTGTGATAAGGCCCACTTCATTTTCCAAACAGGTGTCATGGTGATTGGACTTTTAATTTCTAAATAAGTAAAAGTGCCGTCATTTTCCTCAATCATAAAGTCGAGGTAATAGTTGGCGATATGGACTCCATTGACATCAAGAGATAATTTAAACTGCTTTGACCAGTCTTTAATGTCTCCATTGTTTTTTAGTTGGTCGAGTTCCCATGCCTTTTCAGCCTCTTTCTTGCTCATGTAGGAAGTGCCATGATAAGCAGTCCTACGAGAATTGTATTTATTACCTCTTCTCTCAAAATATGTCATTCTTCCTCCTTTATGCCTAGTTCCACACCTGAATCTTCGATTTGTTTTTTCAGAGTGAGTAAATAAATAACCTGATCCACGGCCTCCTCGATAGCCATATCTATCAGTCCTTTCTTTTCCCATAAATGACCACCGTGTTCCCGAACACCAGCCATATATTTCTGTGAAGCGATTTGGCTAAATTGACCTAAGATTTGTCTAATATGCTCTTGGTAGGTCATGGATTTTAGGGTGTAAAAAATTAATTTCTGACCTGTATTTTCGATAGCAGGTTTGGCACATTCCCTTAGGGCCATCTGCTTCTCTGATACAGTCTTCGACGATACATTTTTGGGGGAGTTTGTATAGTCTGTCTCTCATGTTATTTATAAAAACTAGGCATTGGACAAGTTGCCTCTGTATAACGTCCTTGATTCCATCTGGCGATTGGACCCCAAGCGGTAGCTCTCTTATTCTTGATGGCCCACACCGTAGTTCTAATAGCCTGATCGTTATTAAGGGGAGAACCGATAGTTTCAGTCAACCCCTCTTTAATCATTAATTTTCTATATCCGTTCCAAGTCTCTTGATGAAATTGGAGAATCCCGATGGCTAAACCGCCGTCTCCTCTTCCGGTGTCTCCATTGTGTTTACTCTCACGATTCAAAAGGCAGTGCATAATCATTCTCATTTCACTCCGTTGACTTTTAGTGGAAAAGAACTCGTCAACGTATTTAGAAACCCACCTATCAACTTGAATAAAATAATCCTCTTCCACCGCTTGAATCTCTTGGACTTTAATTTCCACTGGGGGGACGGGTTTGATTTCCGGTGGAGATATTAGTTTTTGGGTATTCCATCCTTTAAGCGTAGCGACTAAAATACAGATGGCTAGGAATGCAAGCACAATAGCACCGAGATAAGTGTTGAGTTTGTGATTTCTAGCCTTTTTTATTCTTTGTAGTCTTGTCATAGATTTTTAAATTAATAACCCCACCCGAGAAGAAGAGGGAGGTTGGGGTGTCGCTGGCGAGAACGGCAGGCAACTTCCCCCATCTTTTCGAGTGGTGAGTCTTGAGACTCGGAGAAGAGGGATGGGCAGAACAATGTGTATAAATGCTCCCTCTCCCTTCTCTCCAAGGCCCAAGAGCCTTGGCAATAACGTGTAACCTGCTTTGCTCATTGAAAAAGAACCTCCTTATTAGCCACTAACATTCGATAGATACAGTCGTTGGTCTTTTGGTTGTAGATAGCCATTGACTTAGATTTGATGGTCATTTCATCGTCCATCTCTTGAGAAAAACTAACAAGGTAACCTAAAACTCTAGTGGTTTGGTAGAAGTATTTATCGTCTTTTCTAACCGTAGGAAAGTTCATGGTCATAAACTGAGACTTGGCTTCATTCCAATCCCCATAGTCTCGGTGATTGAGTTCTTTGGCTCTTTCGTAACAGGCTTTAAAGACATCGCCTTTCCCTTTGGCTTCAGCCCACTTCATTACTGACCAAAGTTTGTAACCGAATAAATCTTTAACGTGTTCGCATTCTGCTAATGTCATAGCCTCTCCTTTGGTAAAAAAGTAATTTTTCAGGATTGTTACGAATGTCTAGGATTTGGTTAGGTTCAAGGTCTTTTAAAGATGGCTTTTTATTATCTTTTTCATCCCACTCGATCTGTTTACTTACCCAATTTCTCAGTGCGGCTAGTTTGTTGGCGTATTTGTCTTTTCCTTTAATTTCAATATCGTTAGCCAGTCTGTCTAAAACCCTTTCAACGTATTTGGTAGTAACTTTGTATTTTTCTGCAACTGCTTTTATTTCATCTTCCTTAATATCACTTATATTTCTATATTTATTAATATTATTATTAATATTATTATTAGTATTAGTATTAGTGTTAGTATGGGGGGTACCTAAGGGTGGACTATGGGGTAACCCCCCCTCTCCTTCTCCCTTAAATAAGGACTCTTTTACATTCTCTGGAATCAGTTTTAACTCTCTTTCCTTAGCAATTTCAGTGCTTCCTCTAAAAGAATTGTAGCGTTCAGAGTTTACAATATAGACCCAATCCTTATAAAATTTAACCTTAGGATAGAGTTCTTTTTTAGTTTTATCTGTGTCTTTTATTCGAGCTTCACTTTTTAACGAATAGTCGCTGATCTGATAACAACCAGAGAAACCAATGAGGTCATTGGTAATGAGGTATAAAAATAACTTTTGTCCTTGGTCGGAGAGAGATTGAAACCAATCGTCTTTCCAAGTTTTAGTCCAAAAGATTCTAGTTTTCATTAGTTGCCTTCAAAGAAATCTTTAACCTCTACTTCTTCAGTCTCGTACTCACAAATCTCTAAAATATCCCCAAATAAACTACCGGTAAAAGTTTCTCTTTCCTCAAAAATAGAATTAGCAATGTCTCTTACTCTTTTTAAACCAAGTATGTCGATATAGTGCTGTAACTTTTTTTCCTTGAATCTTACTTCAAGCGCATTTTTAGTTTTCATCTAGGCTCCTCCAAGCATGTGATGAATTTTTAAGCGGTCAGGAGAGCTTAGTAGCGGTGCTTTGGCGGGACAGGGCTACCAAGCAGTCTCCTCACCGTTTAAAGGTGAGGGAGTTTTATGTTTGTTTTTCAAAGTATTTTTTAATGAGAAACTTTTTAGAAGGTTCAATGAAAGCTAAATCAGCTGGAGTGGGGGTCACCTTTGCTCCCAAATTTGTGACATATTGAGTGTTTCTACCTGTCCCTGTTCGATTGATAATTACTTCATATCCATTGGGATCGATTCCTTTTTCTCGGGCCTCCTTACAGATAGCATCACCTATCATTGGTCCAACATCTAAAACCTTTACTTGTCTTTCTTTGGGTAAAAAGGCAATCCAAATCCACTTGAGTTTTGGTTCGTTCCCTTGTAAACAGAATTTACAATCGGGGGTTTCGGTACAGTCTCCAAGCGGTACATAACCCTTAGCGGTTTTCATACCGTGCTTTTTAACCATTCCGCCACCGGAAACTATTACCAGCCTTGTTTCTCCTTCTAAAAATCTAACAAAATCGGAGGGCTTAGTATATGTCTTATAATCTATTTTATGCATACGATTATTTTTTAATATTTAAACTTATAATGTCGGGGTAAACATCTATCATTGGAGGTTCAGGAATTTTGCCGTTATGCATAGAGAGATAAGTTTTGTAAACAGTCTCAAATTCACTAAAATCTCTAATTATTTCTTTAAACTCGTAACCAGACTTATGTTTAGTTCCAGTCCGAAGTATTGCCATTCTATTAACTTCAATTCCGAGAGTCTCTAGCACGGCCTGTTTATAGGCAGCAACTTGAATTTCATAATTCCAATAGATTCCAGCTGAGGTCTTAAAATCAATTAACCAGACTTCACCATCTTTTTCACAGAGACAATCTAGGGTTCCGGCATATTTATATTTGACGGAAGCTACTACTTGTTCTGTTTGGATTTTAATGGGTTTAAAGTCTTCAAACCATTGAGCAAAACTTAATATATGTTTCTTCTCCTTGGTTGTTTGATAATCATTAGCAAGGTTTAATTCGACCCCATTCAAGAGTTTTTCATAAGCATCGTGCATTTTAGATCCAAGGGCTAAAGAGGTTTTTGATATTTCGTCGGCGCTTTCAGGAGTGTTATTTAAAAAGAATTGTCTTAAGCCGAAGGCTGTTGGAGCGGCTTCATCGATAATTGAAGTAACACCAGGATAGAACTCATCATTTACAAAATAATAATGACTATCGTCAATTTCTTTTCTGACTATATTAATTTTCATATTCGTTTGAATTAATAATTGGTTCAAAATGCTCACATTTAGGGCACATTGAAACTCTTTTGAAAACATCATCTTCTTCAGGTGAAGTTGTTTTTATAACAACCTCAACCTCTTTCATTTCTGTATTACAGTTTGGACAGATCATTTTTTAAATGAATTAGTAACCATTTCTGTAATCTGAGAAGCGACTTTTAATCCGTTTTGATTACCTTCCTCAAATCCAATATCATAGGCTTGGCTAATTGCGGAAATAAAACTTTCTTTAAGTTCTCCCAAAACACTTATCTTTTCATAATGTTTTAGTAATTGTTCTTTGGTCATTTTTCCTCCTTATGGAAGTCGGTGTAATATTTAACTTTTGAATTAACTTTGGAATAAATTGGATAAGCCCTGGTCGCCCCAGTAGCACAGACATATCTGCCAGATTTAAGACTTCTATATCTCTTGCCATAAGTTCCGGTGATATATTTTCTCCAAAACATTAAAAAATATTGGTCAATAGTCATTTGCCCTCCTTTAGTAATTTCTCAGTCCAAGACCAGTCAAGAGTTCCGGGGGCAACAAACTTTTTATTAAAGTCATCCCAGACTCCATTTAGACCATCCCATTTTTGGACTTTTGGATTGGTTGTATTCATAAAATGTAAGATAATGACCTTAGCCATTAGCTACCTCCGTTAAACTAATAAGGTGTTTAATAGGCGCTTTGATACTTCGGAGTGAGCGAGGAATAAGGAAGAAATAATGAGTTCGGTTTAAATAATCGGCAAATGAAATGTGCCAGTCTCTTTGATGAATTATTTTAGGCGTTCTGGACATAATTTTTATCGTCAACTTAACTGTTGATTGTAGGTTAATTTTACTCCTTTTACAAGCGTTGTCAAGCGACAAATTAGGTTCAAATTTTGATTTGCCTCATTTGACTGGTTTCGATATACTTTTAGCTAGGTGAATGACAAAAATCGAAAAACAAATCTCTACACTAACAAAAACTTATGAGATATAAGACACTTCAGAAAAATTGATTAATGATGTCGTAAAGCGAGACGTTTAGGCTTGGTCACGTGAAGGTAATACCACTTCCGGTATTCTTTAATCTTTTCGGGATGACTGTCTCGATACCTTTTCTTGGCTCTTTTTTCTGCTTCTGTCAACATAACTTATTATAGCACGAATCTATCCCTTGACTAGCAGTAAATTAGCAGTAAACAATTTTGATTGCTAATGTCGCCTATGACTTCTTCTCTTATTTCTTCTGGCTTGTGGCATTCTATTATAGTCTTGACGTTTAAAGCATTCCTGGGGCATCTCAGAGCGTGTTACGAGCCTTCCGTCGGGGTGTAAGAATAAGTTTTGGTCTATGGCGAGTCTGTCGTGATAGTAATGTAATGATATACATGATACAATATAACTATGAAGTTTATAAATATAAGTAAAGGGATGAAGGCAATCGTTGATGATGATAATTACAAATACCTTAAGCAGTTTAGTTGGTATTACTCTAAAAGTGGATATGCTTTCAGAAGGTTAAAAACTTTTTACAAAGATAAGCAGAAACATCTTTCCATGCATAGAGAAATTATGGCTGAAGATATAAGAAAATCTAAAAATAAAAAACTTGTTGTTGACCATATAAATAAAAATAAACTTGATAATAGAAAAGAGAATTTAAGGTTGGTTACCCAAAGTATAAACGCACTCAATTGTAAAGTTAGAAAAAATAATACTTCTGGATATGTTGGAGTTAATAAAACTAAAAATAACGGTAGAATTAGAAAAGACGGAACCAGAGCTTTTTGGATGTATTGGAGGGCTTATGTTGTTGTAAATAACAAACAAAAACATATTGGACTTTTTAAATCAAAGGAAGAGGCAATAAAAAAGAGAAAAGAATATATGAGAGATAATAATTATTTGTGTTGATATCGCCTTCGTCTTCTTTTAGGCATTCTATTATAAGCACCTTGTGTATATAAATCACTAGGGAGTTCGTCTAACTTAACAAATCTACCGTTATAGAAAAATTGACGTTCAGTTATGGCTTTACTATCCGCAACCTCATGGCAGTCGTCCTTGCTACCTATTCCCTTTCCCGTTTTCCCATTACACAGTCCCACCGCATTGGCTCTATTATCTCTCCCCGTTATTCCTATTCCTTTCAAGGCATTTTGGGGGACGATATGGTGACATTCTAATCTACCCATACCCCCACACATGGCACATATTCCATCTTGTTCTTCTCTGACTTGTTTTTTGATTTCTTTACTAAAAGCGTGAAACTCTACCTTTAACAACAGTGGCATTGAACCGTAAAAGTTTTCAGACTCACTCCTCATGGCCTACATCAGGAAAAGTAACAGTTTCGTCGGGATTGAAAATCATCATAGTTTTGCGAGTTTTTATAGAATTACAAGCAATTCCCCAACCAAACAAAAGTGAGGCCTCTGAGCCGTCAGCGACATAAAGTTCCTGCATTTCATCGGCTTGATATTCAACTCCGTTTTTAGGACCACCTTTTATTCTCACCACTACAAATGAACACCGAGGGACTTCTTTAGACTTTCCAATTAAGATATTTTCGGGCCCCATAGTCTTACCATTGGTAAACAAATTAAGTGTTCAAAACAGGGCTTACCGCTAACCTCGGTGTAAAACTCATCAGCGACTATTCTTCGTATCTCCTCAGGGCTTTTACCCTCTTGAAAGAGTTTCAAATTTTCAACGTGTTCCTGACATAAATTACAAATTCTACGTTCCACTTTGTCTCCTTTCCATATCGGGGATAATTTGACTTAAATCTGAAATAGAACGGATAAAGAACTCACCAAAGGCTTTTTGGCCGTCAATGCGTGTGATTAGTCCTTCAATTTTTCTTTCGGGCATGGAGGTTTTTAACTTCTAACTGAGTCTCAAATGCCTCTACTGCCTCCTCCATGGTGTAATAGGCAATCATTCTTCTTTTATCAGGAAATAGAGCTAAGGTAACTCCACCTTCACTTCCACTTCCACCCATACCGTGTTCAGGACTAAATTCATCGTTAGTCTTATAAGTTCCCCCGACGACTATCAATCTATCCTTCCCCCCCGAGTTCAGGTGTTCGACACTCTTTTGATGAGTATGACCAAGGAAGATAATATCAGCGTCAGGGTGTTCGTTGTGTAACATTCTCTTACCCCCGTTAGTGATGTTTATCTTTGACGTCCCCCAATGCATGTGGGAAATCCCCATTTTATACTCTTGTTTACCGACTTTAATCTTGACTTCTCCTCCACAGTTTAAAACTGGAGCTTGAAAGTCTCTCAACCAAGTATTTTCAAATTTATACCCTGCCCCACGTAGCCATTGATTGTGATTTCCGAATGAGAAAGCGATTATTTTCTTTTGGTCGTCTAACTGTTTAAATAACTTTTTAAATAAAAATCCTTGCTCTTGAGGGTTTAAAGGGTTTTCATAAACTCCTGTTGCGGCTTTAGTATTGACCATAAAGTGATCAACTTCATCGCCGTTGTTAATGACGTAAAAATTAGGTAACTCTCGACAGCGGGTATAGTCTCTTAAAAAGGCCTTGTAGTCAGTGTGAATAGATCCCAAATGGTCGTCAGTATTAAGCCAAACATATACAGGCAAATCAGGATGAGCAGGATGTAATTCAACTGAAGCCTCCCTTTGACCGACTTCTTGCTGTTCATAAATTTCTTGAGCATCAGCTAAATGGTGTAACATCCTCTCTTCATCTATTAGAGGAATTTTTTTATTAGTAAACCTTGTCCCCTCTTGGGGAAGAATTAATATTTCATCACCCTTTCCGTTTATGACTAATTTTTCTTTCAACTTTATGTTGAATACAGGGCTTTATCTATCGTTTGATAGAATATAGTTACCAGAGGGGGCCCGTCTAAAGCACCTCTGGTTATTTATTCAGTATGGTTTTGTTTCCAAGGTCATAGAAGCCTCCGGCTGATAGACCTAGAATTAAACAACCCATGATTGAATAGTAGAGATTGAGACCGATTTCAATGAAAACCGGAAGAGCGATGAATCCGAGAATAACGTTTATAATCGGACACCATTTTTCTTGCAAACCAACTTTTTTTAGGAGTTCATTTATCCCAATGAATATAAGAGGGAAAATAGAAATTATCCCTGCGGGGTTAAGATTTTCTATCATTTGATTTTAGTTTTTTAACTAATAACTTCAGGCCATAGCGAATATGTTGAATCGGGGTCATATTATCAAGTTCCTTCAATTCCTTTTTAGCGTCCTGATACCACCGCTGGTAATCATTTTTATCTTTAGTCATTAATTCTAATTGCTCCTGCATACTTTCCAAAGATTCGTTAGCAGTCATATACTGACTCTGCCAAGTCTGAACCTGTTTTTGTTCTTCGTCTAGTTTATCGGCTAATATCTGCTTCTCATTCTTTAAATCAAGTATCTCCTGAGCCTCCTCGTTAGCGATTTTCTTTAATCCCTCATGTACTATCTGCAAACTTATTAAGTCTTTGTAGGCCTCTACACAAGCTCTGGACGCACCTTCGTAATTTCCATCTTTAATACCCTCGGTGCGGTCCTTAAACTGTTTAAGAATAACTAAAGCCCGTTGTTCATCTTCTGTGATAGTTGGAAAGGTAACTTCGGGAGTAAGAATGGGTTTGAGAAAACCGATAACGTTAGTGTAATTTTGAGACTCTTCTTGAAAGTTTTTTGATGACCAGTTTTGAGCCAAGTTCTTTAATACGGTTTGGGTACAACCCCTATCTACGATGGCTATGTGGCCTGATGTGTTCCCACTCCAAGGTTTCCAAACTGCAATCCAACCATATTCGGGGATTACATCAATAGTGTTTAAAACTCTTTCAAAGACTGTATCTAAAGGAGAGGGGAAGTTTGACCAGTAACCATAAGCAGAATTCGTACCACTGGGTGGGGGAGAGATACCAAAGACTTCTTTAATGTAAAGTTTGACGATTGAAAGACACTGTCCCCAATACTGACTGTCATCGGGGTAACCCTTTGATTGACCAAGATATGTACTAACAAATGAATCTGTTTTTTGCTCTAATTCCTTTTTAGTCATTTAGATATAAAGTGGCTAAAATGGTAATTGTAATACAGGCAAAGATGATTTCTCCAAAATGAGTTTGAATATATCCTACAAGTCTCATTTCAACATTGCTATCACGTCGGTAGCAATTCCTTTGAGAAGTGAACCAATAACTCCCCCTGAGATTCCAGCACCTAGCATATAACCAATTAGTTTGTTTTTGATATCCCACAAAGTATCAACTTTGTCTTTCATGTCTTTATAATCATTGTCATTTTTAACCATACAGTTTAATGAACCTTTAATATCATCTATCCCTTGTTTCATGTAGGTTATGTCTTTTTTGAGTAGAGCGATGGAGATTTCAGATTTCATAGTTATATCATATATTCAGCGAAACCTTGTAACCAATGTGTTGCGTCATCAAAGTAACTATTTTGTAATGAAAAGAAGATACTTAGTCTAAAAGACAGAGTTGATAGAACCCAAACACCAAGATTTGTATTTTTGCCCCCAACAGCTATCTGTGCAAAACCTCTAGTGGATGTGGATGATATTGATGGAGCAACTGGGATACTAACTAAAGTATCATAATCTCCTGTACCAGTTCCCCCAGAACTATTATCTAGTCTAAAAAAATATGAACATTTACTTCCATTTATTGAGAATTCTCCATTACGAGATGAAAAAGTTGGAGCAGTACCGCCGCTTGAGCTACAAACTGGAGTGTAAGAAAAATAAGACGGAAATCCAATCGGACTACCAGCGTGAGAATAATAATTTGCACTTATAGTAGCACTAACTAATGTATAATCACTTCCGCCTGTAATTGTTAAAACTGTATCAGCTACACTAATAATGTAAAAATATTTTACAGTACCAGATTGAGTTAATTTAATTTTATCTCCTTTAGCATATTTACTCGCTGCTCCACTTGGAACTGTAATTGTGGTCGCACTAGCATAAGTCCAAGTTTCATTAGCACTTATCCAGCCATCACCTCTAATAAAATCAGCAAGTTTACTATCTGCTATTGCTTTTGGAGTAACTATGGTGGTATCTGAGGTTCCTGTATTGACGTCTGAGGCTGTCGCCTTTAAGGACGTAACTAAAGCAGAAGAATGGACACCGTTTTGACCATGTTGAACTAATCCCCAATCTGCCATATCGTTCCAATCAGCGGCATTCCAAACCATTTCTACTACCGCACCGGCAGAATGAGCCTGTTCAGTCGTACCGTCTACTCCTCTTACATAATCAATTAGATTACCACCTGAGATAATACCTTTAATTCTTTCTAATTTAGATGGGGTGGCTGTTCCGGCAGAGTCAACCCTGTCTATTGTTAGAGTAATAGCGGTATCGGTTGGTAAACCAGTAACTGTGGCCGGAGTGATTGTGTCAGACGTACCAGTCCCTATTCCGGTGGAGAGAGTGGTAGAGAAAAGGCTTTTATACTTTCTCAGTTTGTCATTTATGGAAGCCATATTTTTAGATTTTCCAACTCGACGGAGGGTTGGTATTAAGTTGTAAACCGTCAAAAATGAATGATTGAAGAGTGTAATCAGCGTCTAAAGAGTTAGTTGTTAGACGGATTTGAATATCACGAAGTTTTTTGTTTATCTTGATGTAGCGGGGATCAGCAGAATCTGAAAAGGTTGTTGGAAATCCGGAAGAGTCGCCCATTAAAACACTTCCCATTAAGTCGTATCCCATACCCGTCATTGAGTATTGAGGGGTGATAGTAGAAGAACCGATTGAAGTGAAACCCCCCGATTTAGTTGAACCGGCAACCTCGAAATTGATTGAACCCCTCGGATTGCCAAGTTTGATATAAACTTTTTTCAATTTAATAAAGTCTTTCCAAAGTTTTGATAAAGGCCAGCGACCTGAAATATAAGTAGTATTGAAAGCCACCCCTAAATCACCCTGAATGTCCTCGGATAGTTCAATTAACTTATTCCCTGATAAGGGGACATATAAAAAGTGGGTGTTTCCTGAAGTATCGGTGTATTCAAGAAATTGTTTAGCCCCTATCGACCAATCGACTACCCAGTTCATTCTTTCGGTGTCATAATAAATTATTCGATTATTTCCACTAGAAGAAGTGGGAACTGAGAAGAAAATTTTAGCGTCATAGAAATATCCACAAACCGTATCTATTTTAGAGCCCACGAAGCCCCTAACATAAGGCCGAATCCGACTTGATAATTCATTAGTTCTGAGTAAACCGTAGTAGTTCTTTTCCGGTCCTAAGGTAAAGAAGCCTCTTCGATTAAAAAACCAGATGTTATTGTTGTCTGCCACGACTGAGAGTTGAGAATCTGTCCCCGAAGAACCCACAACCTTAACGGCCGAAGGAACAGAAAAAGAATAATCTCCCACCGTTGACGAGGCAATCGAAATCTGCCAGACTGCGCCCTTACCTTCGGGGGTAGAACATAAGATTGTTGCCCTGCCGTCTCCCGTACCCGACTGATAGTGTTTAACCGCTCTTGGAGTTTCACGTCCCCCCCTTTCAAGGTTTACCCAACCCCCACCAAAGAAATCAGAAAACTTCCCCATATCCTGTCCTGTGCCTGAAAAATAGACCGTATAAGGACTATTCGGGTCATTGGTTCCCCAAATTCTATTACCTGATATTTCCATTGATTTGAACTTTGGAGCCGCAGTCGTATTCGATAAGGGTGGTTCGACATAAGGGTTAATACTCACCGTTCCGTCATCGATATAGGAATTAGTTGATGAGGAAGCAAGCAGAGTTTCATGTCCTGATGTCTCAGAAACATAGAGTTGATAAGACGAAGCTCCAGTCACCGCATTCCAGGTCCAGGTTATTTTTTCTCCCGTTGTCCATTGGTCTCTAACTTTATTGACAGTACATATTGCCTCGGTTGAACCAACAGTTTCGCCAATATCATTGATGGCGGTGACTTCGGCATATTCAGAAACAGTTCCATCTGAAAGTCCGGTTCTTGTTCCCGCAAGTCCTGTCGGAGTATTGATTGAATTGTAAGTAGAAATTGTTGAACCGTTGTATCGAGCAAGATTATCCGTTCCGTTGGTTATATAAAGGTAGCCCGTAATTTGTATGAAAAAACATTGTAATCCTGAAGTAAAGGTCGCTCCGGTAATTTCCGTCCACTCACCCCCATTTGAACTTTTGTAAGCCTTGCCACCTGCCACAGCCACTAATTCCGTAGTTCCGTCAGATTTAACAAATTCTTTAGCTCCATCACAGGCGGCAGGAAGAGCCTCACCGTAATAAGCCGAACCCCAGCGGGGTTTCCATAAGCCGTCCTGAACTTGGATTAAGTTGGTAGCCTCCTTAGCTTCATTAAACCCTATCCTCGCCTCTTCCAGTAACCGATTAACCCCCCCTGAGAAATTTTTAATCTCTTGTTGAATCCTCCTCTGTCCTGAAGAAGTTCCTCTTATTTTCATCGTCCAAAGCCAGCGTTATTACTAAGCTCATCATCTATAACTACGAAAGCGTTTTCCTTCATTTGGTTAATCATCTGTTCGGCTATCTGCATCTCCTGAGTTGATTCCCCTGATAAACCATCATTCTTATAAAATCTTGATAAGACGTAGTGAACGATATACATGGGATTTTCCATCTCTGTGGTCGAAGTCGGCGCTGTAAAGTAGGTTGCTTGTTTGTAGTAGTCGTATTCGATGGTCAATCCGGCAGCAATAGTTAGATTAGGATTAAAATTAAGGGTAAAACCATCTTTTTGATTTCCCATAAAGTAACACCAATTATCTTGAGAGTTTTTCATTTGCTGAATCTTGCTCACCGGAAGAACTATGTAGGGAGTATTGTCCAGCCAGACATAATCAGGGGCTTGGTCATCACCATGAGGGGGAAGTCGCATATCTGTCGGACAGTCATAGGAGTAGACTGAGGCATTGGTCGTTTTATCCCCATCAGCGGCGCTAGAAAGACGTTTATAAAGTTCCGTCCACAAAACACCTGGTTCGTATTCCCATCGCATTATGGCGGCCTTACAGTATCTCCTTGCCGTTAAATATTCATCTGAGGTAGCTGCCCAGGTATCTTGGTCTCCCTCGTAGAGCGAATATATTAAACCAATTACTTCTGATTCTGTTATTGCTGACATAATTTTTGCATAAAAAAATCCGCCTTAAATAGGCGGACTGTCCCGATTTCCTTTCGGGTATGGTCTTTTTAACTTGCTATATTATAGCATAGATTAGCAGATAAAGCAAGGGACTGCTAATGTACTACTAAACTTTAATCTTAATTGTTCGTCTCTTTTTGAGTTGAGCAATAGAAGGTTTTTTAACCTTAATGTTGGATTTTAGAGTGTTTTGAGGGAGCTTAATGGTAGGGAGTTTGAATTTAATTACCTTTGCTTCGGGAGTTTTGGCAATAGTTATTTTTCCACCCTTAGATTTGGTAGAAGTTGAACCGCTTTTGACTTTGAGTTCATTTATTAACTGATTGGCTTTTTCTGCACTTATTTGTCCGTCTTTATATAACTTGGTTATATTGTTTATTCTTGTAGTTATCGCACTTTTATAAGAACTTTTTAATTTTTTATCAAGTTCCGCATATCCCGTCAGTTTGGGCGCTTCGATGGGTTTACTTAAATCAATGGTAGTAATACTTCCGGTGTCTTCATTGACTATCTGATAAGTATTAGACTCATTGGCGGAAGTATCAGTACTTATTTCTGATATAAGTTTTTCTTGTATCTTTACTGGTAAATTCTCGACTTCTTTTCTCCAATTTTTATCTTTTTCCTGTAATTCCTTTTTGGAGATTCTCCCTGCTTCAAACTCTTTTAACCAATAATTGTTAAATTCTGTTTTTATTTTATGCTCTTCATTACTAAGTTGTTGTAAATTTTCTTTATCATTTGTCCCACCATGAGAGAGAGGAATTATGTGGTCTATTTGAGTAGTTTTATCCCCAGCATCTAGTGTCCCAAGGGCATTCTTGCGCTCTAAAATTACGGCCCCACCGTCCACCTTACGAATCGGATTACCATCAAGAATGGCCTTAATAGTTTGTTTTGGATCAGTTACTAAAGAAGTTCCATAAAGTGCTACCTTACCCACCCCTTTTGGGGAATCGGCAGAAGTTGTATACCCCAAATCAGGCATAACCGTTAGGTCTATCGTCGCCCTGACTTGTTTTCTAGTTTTAGAGACTAAATCTTCAATCGCCTTTTGTTTATCCTCATCATCTAATTTTTGATAAGAACTGCTTTTGAATAAATTGTCTAGTCCTTTGGTGACGGCAATACCGGTTTTTGTTTCTAATACATCTAGTTCTTGTTGGGTTAGTTTTCCCTTAACACCTTTAATTGTTTGGGTGGAACTTAATTTGCTTGGAGTGGCGTTGTAACCCGCTTTATTAAGTCTTGAAAGTTCATCTACCACATTATTACTAATTGGAGTTTTGGAATTAAATAAATCAATATAAGCACCTAAACCGGTTGGTTCTTGTTTAATCTTATTTCCTAAAACATCTCTTCTGGGTGTCATTTGGTTGCGCCAAATTGGAATTCCCGATTGAACAGATGTTTTTATATTTCCTGCAAATGAACCGGTATCAGTTTCTCTTGATAATGGATCAAGTGCCTTAGAAGTATCTTTAACTATGTTTGGTATAAATGACGCCACTTGATTACCTACATATGATTTTCCATATCTATTCGGGTCGGTAATAGCCTGTAATGGTTGTTGTACGCCTGATAAGAAAGTTTGACCTAATTGGTCCTGAACTAAAGTAAGTCCATATTTAGCCATTGAACCCTCTGGATCATTCATTTCCTCGTCAAATTTAGCTCCGGCAAGTAAAATAAGGGTTTGTGGACCAACGGAATTTATAGACCGCCACTTACCATTTACTAATATACTGTTTTGTTGTCTTCCCTCCAGTTCCCATTGTTTACGTTCTTTGTCGTCTTTAGGTTGTCCCGTCATTAGTCCCTTAGACATTAAATAAGAGCCTAGGGCAAAAAGGGCAGTCCCAATAGTTCCTCTACCTAATTCTTGAGCCGCTTTCCTTTGTAAATCCGGCACATCTTTAGTCATTACTTTTCCGACATCTTTAATTCCTTTAATAAGTCCAAGGGGAGAATAATCAATAGTTTTTCCAACAATAGATGATGGTACTCCCGTAAATGGAGCCACAATTTCAGCGGGTAGTTTTGACCATTCTTTTTGACCAGCCGCTCTTTTAAATCCAGCCGCGATATTACTAATCATGTTCTTGTCTTTGAAAGTAGCATAGTTGGCGTCATTGGTCGCAATCGTTTTCATTTGTTCGGTTGCGTTATCTACGAGACCTTGAATAAATTTTTTGTTTCCTTTTCGTCCTTGATTAAGTGCCATAGCCGCCGCTTGGTCATATAAAGAACGCGCATAAGACGCATTCCAGAACGGTTTATCTTGTGCCGATAGAGAATTAAAGACAAAATCAGTATATTTTTTTAATGCTTGTTCTACTGGGTTATTTTTCCAGGTTACCCTTTTAATATCAAACTTGGTTATTGTTTCATTTGGGTCAAAACCATACTTCATTACATCAACAGCACTATTTACACCTATTTTACCTCCCGATAGTGTTCCTTGGAGTGAACCAACCGTTGTCCTTTGTCCTGTTTTTTGAGACATTATCCAATCAGCTAAGGCAGCGGGTTTTGATGAAACTATTTCACTTCCCTGCATAATAGTATTTCCAACTATGTTTCTACCCGCAGTTCTGGGAGAAGTTAGAAGTCCAGCTTTCCAAGTAGTAATCAGTTTATCTGCAAAACTTGAGGGAATGAAATCACTTATTTTTTCCTGTAACTTGTTAAGCTCAATATTTTTTATCCTCTCATCAGTGATTGATTGAATCCGCCTAACATCATCACTAATCATTTTCTGTTGATCGGCTGTTAATTCGGGAATCTTAACCTTAGCGGTTTCATTATATTTTTTAATCTTTCCGGCAGCACTTAGGGAAATGGCTTCGGGAGACATTTGATTAAGTAAGATAAAGGCGTGTACACCTCGACCTAGTTCTGTACCAGTCTGTGAGAGATTGTTAAATAAAGCAGCCGCTTCCCGATGTTTTCCGGATTTGTCTAGGTTAATGGCCTGTTGAATGGTGGCAGCGATTTTAGCATCTATATTTTGGACCTTATTTACATCTTTAATAGAAGCACCTTCGGTCAATAGAGCCTTCGCCTCTCCCATAAGTTCATCTGTTGGCTTAACAGTATATTCTCCCGTGACCTTAACTTTTGTCCCCTTAGTAACTTTTGGAGCTTCTTGGACAGATTCAGTAAATCCCCTTATCTTTATGGTAGGTTGTTTTATTTCTGTCTTTATAGGTTGGGATTTTTTATCAGTTAAATAATTTACATTAGTTAGCTTGTTTTGAGCACTTAAATCTACCAGAGCTTTGATTTGGGCTTTTACATCGCCAGCGGTTTGTTCCAAGACTTTGTTTGGTAGATATTTACCCGAAACTTGGTCTATTATCTTAGCCGCTTCTTCTTGAATTCTTTTGATTTGTACATTTCTAATACTATTGGCGTTTTTCTTAGTGACACTTGTGGTTTTCTCAATATACCTTTCGGGGTGGAGAAACATATCTTCGGCCCGAATAACTTCGTCCATTGTGTTTTTAGGCAGACGAAAGTTTGTTCCCATACTAAACTGTCCTTTTCCACCAAGTAATCCAGTGACCAAATCTAATCCTAAACTAGCAGGGGTATTGGGCATACCCTGTGAAGCATTTATACCTATTCCTTGGCCGACATTTAATAATCCACCCGTAACCCGTGAAACTAAAGGACTGGCCTTGGCTGGCATTATCTTAGCTAATAGGGGATTACTCACCCCCACCGCCCCCATAATTGAGGGGACTGTCCCCATTGCTCTACCCGCCCCGGTAGCAAAGTCTCCACCGCCCAGTTTTGACATCGTGCCACCTAAGAATCCGGAAATCCCCAAATTAGCAGGATTGACGTATTTCAATCCCTTACCTGTTAGAGCGGTTTGGACAGCGTCTATTCCACCTTTCTTAACCGTATTCCAACCCGTGCCCTGGTCGAATGAACCTTGAGTACCAGCAAAGTTTCTTAAATTTAGGGCGGTATTAAAACTCTTTTGGGCTGCTTGAGGCCTATTCATAGCCATCTGTAAAGAACCTAGACCTGTCGTGCCTAAGGCCCCTATATTAGCTAGTGAATTGACAACTGGTCTTGAAGCGGTTTCTAACCCTGTATATAAAGCCCGATTGATAGGACTGACTTGTTTTTGATAATTTATCTGCGAACCTATCTGTTGTAGTGGGGTGAATTTACCTTGCCGAAACCACCCCTCATTATCCTGTGATTTAGAGGTAAAGTATTGCTTTGCCTTATCAACTAAACTTAACGCCATGATTATTTTTGGTTAATCCAAAGATTTCCTAAATAGGTTTGAAGTGCGTTTTTATCTTCTTTTGTACTCCCAGCCCCACCGTAGAAATTAGTAGTCATATTACCCTGAGCATCAATGGTCGGAGAACCACTTAACTTTTCATAAGTCGGATTGGTCACATTCATCTGTCCGATTTGAGAGAGGTTGGATTTGAGTTGATTGATAGTCGTGGCATTGTTCATCGCCCAAGTTAAGAGAGCGTCTTGACGATTCTTAGCCCTAGTATCTTCGGCTATGAGTCTTTCTCTTGCCTGGTCTAATAGATTTTGTGAGAGTTGAGCCAGTGATTGACCTTTTTGTAATTCACCATTGGCCCTCATTTGTCTTAATTCGTTTTGAGCTGAGGCTAGCCATTGAGCGGTTTGAAGAACGTTATTATCTCTTTCAGTCTTAATCTTACTCATTTCCTGAGTAACTAAGTTATTTAATTTAGCTTTTCTATCTTCGATGTCGTTTTCGATTGACCTGGTCTGTTCGAGAACGCTACCTCTTTGTTTGCTTCCGAGTTTAGCGGTAGCATAAGAGTATTGATTGGCGGCGCTTGAATCTCCTGCCCCT